>SNQW01000050.1_pt1 | contig 133357 bp, 128 predicted proteins | sample 2580511 | NCBI WGS metagenome assembly SNQW01 (sample SAMN10953775, study PRJNA522744) | food fermentation metagenome | isolation source: 8-hour incubation of native-enriched microbial consortia from nixtamalized... | place: Mexico | collected 2017-09-24
TTGCCTACGTGTTACTCACCCGTCCGCCGCTAACCGCCGAAGAGCAAGCTCTTCATTGGTCCGCTCGACTTGCATGTATTAGGCACGCCGCCAGCGTTCGTCCTGAGCCAGGATCAAACTCTCCAATAAAGTTGAGAATGTGATGCCCAAGGATGGGCAAACATCGGTGTTGCAACAGGACGTTGCGACGTTAGCCGATGATCCTTTATAGCTCATTACAAGCTAGCTTACTAATGAAATCGAAAAGAAATCTTTTCGGGTCCCGCGAAAGTATTCGGCATTCGCTACAAAGCGACTCGTCACTTTCGCGGGTAATTTTTATATACTCGCACACATTCGAGTGTTACTGTTCAGTTTTCAAGGAACTTTTAAGCTCGTCTCTTTTTTGTGAGACTTTTTGTATTTTATCAAATCACCAAGCGTTTTGCAACATCTTTTTTAAGAAAAACTATTATTGCTGCTTTTCGCTTTTTTCGCGGCGACAAGAAACAATTTATCACAAACCACACATTTAAGTCAATACATTTTATAAAAAACATTAATTATTTATCACCATGCAGTGCACATACCATAGCAACAACAGGTTTTACACATACACTTCTTTTACAAATAACATTTGTTAAAAGGAAAAAGGGCGGATTTCCCACCCTTATTTACCTACCTGGTTAAACATAGACTTTGCTATTTCTGCCATTTCTTCTACCGGTAAATCTCCAGACGACAGCATGTATTCTACCCCATCGTAATCCCAACGCAATGTTTTCTTAGCATCTCCAACCACCACACCAACCGTATAGCCTAAATCCACAGGTTCACCAGTCACTAAATTAACCGTGGTCGCCTTCGATTTACTTTCAATAAGATTAAACGGCCGCTCACCTTCATACTTCAAAACGATTTGCGTGCCTTCTTCATCATTAACCTTCTCTATTCCTTTTAACGTTACACCTTTAGGCAAATAATTCGGTTCAATAACTCCAAAGCTATCTTCATGCTTCTTAGTTGTTGCTCCAGCTAATACAGGAACAGAATCCAGAATGGCAGCCTGCATATTTCGCTCTTTGTCAAAAGCATCTGCATCAAACTTGGGATTTAAATCGAACGAGCTATACTGCACAGTGACCATTGGATTCATATTTGTATCCATTACATCCACACGTACCGGCTCCAGTGATTTATTGAGCGTGATTTTCTGACTTGTCAGCGAACGATTTTGATAATCTGCCTTTACCTCAAACGTATATTGCTCACCTTCACCCTGGAATTTCCTCGCAGTGTCATTTACAATACTTTTCGCCAATGATTCGTATAAATACACTTGACCATGTTTCTCCGGCCACTCACTCTGAAAACGAAAGCTTTTGTTTAGATGAGGAGTTAGGACAAATACTCCCTCATTGTTACGCAAAATGATCTGCGTAATATTCCGTTGCTTAGATGTTAAAGAAATGCGATAAAAATTCGGCTTTTTATACCATACTTCTACTTCATATTCTTGTGGCGCTTTTCCAGTCTGTACCGATAGAGAAGCTTTTGACTTATAGCCAGACATCTTCTCTACTTGTTTAGTCAAGTCCTGCGCTACATCTCCTGATGATTTTGGGCCGCAGCCGACAAGCGCCGAAAAAAGCAGCAGAAAAACAACGGATAATAAAAAAACTCGCTTCATCATGTTTCAACTCCTTCGTCTTTTTTCGACAAAGGAGGGCTCCCATGTCAATTTCCTGGGAAATCTGTAACGGATGAGCCGCTGGCAAACGACAAGCTTTTTATAGCCGATCCAATATTGTCAATGACATCGCCTGCCAATGTAGCATACATCGACTTCTCACCGCAAATCCTGCCAGCTATCCCATGAAGATATACTGCCAGTTGAATTCCTACCTCGATTGCTTCATCCTGGGCCACTTTCTGCGCGAGCATGCCCGCAAGCATGCCAGTCAGCACATCGCCTGTGCCTCCCTTTGCAAGCGCAGCCGATCCCATCGTATTAATGAATACTTTTCCATCTGGAGTAGCGATTAGCGTATACGTTCCTTTCAAAACAACATACACCTCATAATCCTGGGCAAACGACCGGGCATAACCTACACGGTCCCTTTCGATTTCAGCTACCGTGCAACCGCATAGCCTCCCCATCTCTCCCGGATGCGGCGTAAGGATGATCTGGCCTTTTTTTTCACGGAGAATGGAGAGATTTTCCGAGAGCAGGTTCAGCGCATCAGCATCCAGGACAAGCGGTACATCTACCATGTTGATGATTTTCCTAAGCCAGTTATTGCCGCCCTCCCATGTGCCCAAACCCGGTCCAATAGCAACAACATCAAACGAAGCGATTCTTTGTTTTAGCAGTGTGTAGCTTTCACGGGCAAAGTACCCTTCTTCTGCAGGCCATTCCCAAAAGACAGGTTCATTGATTTTACTGGCGACAATAGGCAAAGCCGGTTCAGGAACGGCTAACGTCAGCAGACCGCACCCTACGCGAAGCCCTGCAGAAGCAGACAAAACGGGGGCCCCAGTCATTTCTTTCGAACCGGCAAGCACGAGAGCGTGCCCATATGTTCCCTTATGGGAAAAAGGGCGGCGTTCAGGCAATTCTTTGCGTAATTGCTCTCCTGTCAGGACCATATCCCGTAATGCAAATTCATCGATAACCTGCAATGAAATAGAAATATCAGAGACAACAAGTTCACCAACATAGTCAGCACCTGGATATGAAAAATGACCCCATTTCGGAAAAGCAAATGTCACCGTTACAGCAGCCTGCACCGTATACCGAGCCACTTCCCCTGTATCGCTATTTACACCGGTCGGAATATCGACCGCCAGCACTGCTCCCGAGCAGTCTTTTAATTTTTCTAGAATAAACGGATAGGGGGAGCGTAACTCTCCTTTTGTTCCCGTACCTAGAAGAGCGTCCACAATTACCGTCGCCTGCCTCATATCCGTTTGTACCACTTCCCCGCCTTCTTGCGTCCAGAAATTCACGGCATATCCGCAGTTCTGTATCATCTCTAGCTGCCGCTTACAATCATCGCTTCGTTTCTCCACTTCTCCGAATACCCATACCTTCACGTCACGCCCTTTGTTAAGCAAATGACGTGCAATCACGAGGCCGTCTCCCCCATTGTTCCCCGGACCAGCTAACACAACTACCGCTCCAGTAGGCCATCGCTTCTCTATTTCCCTGACTACCGCTACTCCAGCATTCTCCATTAATACAAGGCTTGGAATTCCGATTTGCTCAATGGTGAACCGGTCAATGTCGCGCATTTGCTGCGCGCTCACCACGTACATATTAATTCCCTCCTTACCCGCGTTATATATGTATGTCCAACTTATTCCCGATATGCAGACAAGTCTCCGCGCATCTCCAGTATTACTTGCGCAACAGCATATTTCTCGCTATGCGAAATCGAAAGATGACAGACGCACCCTTTCTGCCCCGTAATACGTTCAAGCAAAGAATCATCCATACAAACGTTCGGCTTCCCATTTTCTCCTGAAAGAACCTCAGCATCCTGAAATGAAAACACCTTGCCTATCCCCGTACCTAACGCTTTTGAAATCGCTTCTTTTGCCGCATACCGTCCAGCTATGAACTCAATCTTACGCATTTCTCCGATCGGAACGTTCTTCCGCTCCCGTTCCGTAAATATCCGGGCTAAAAAAGCGTTTTCCTGTCTGCTTATGATCTTTTGAATGCGCTCAAGTTCGATAATGTCGATCCCTATACCAACAATCATGATTTTTCCCTACCCTCATTTTTTTCCCATTATAAGCGATCAAAAACAAAAACAGGAATGAAAAGAGTCGTTTCAGAAAAAAAGAGAAAGGGTACTGCAACAATGGATATCACTTTACGATCAACATTGATTAGGAGGGAATCAGCATGGGAAAAAAAATTGCTATAGTACTCGGAAACTTATTCAACGAAGATGAATACATGAAGCCGAAGCAGGCATTTGAAAAAGATGGTCATGAACTCCATATTATCGGCTCAAAAGCCGGTCAAGAGTTAAAAGGCGAGAATGGAACTGGCACAGAAAAAATATATCATGCTGTTACAGATGTATCTGCCAGCGACTTTGATGCTCTGTTTATTCCCGGTGGCGTGTCCCCGGATAAATTACGTGCCGACGATAATATCGTCGCATTTACCAAAGCGTTCATCGCTGATAATAAACCGATACTGGCTATTTGTCACGGTCCTCAACTTCTCATTACCGCAGAAGGCGTAAAAGGCAGAACGATGACTTCCTGGAAAACGGTTCAAGTTGATTTGAAGAATGCAGGGGCCAATGTGAAGAACGAAGAGGTAGTCGTGGATGGAAATTATGTAACCAGTCGTATGCCGGATGATATTCCCGCATTTATCGAAAAATCACTTGAATTGTTAAAGTAACTGTATATACACATAAAAGCCAGTTCCCTTTTACAGAGACTGGCTTTTATGTTTAGTTATTCTGAATGTATTCTTTTAGACCCGCATATACAGCATCAGCAACCCGTTGCTGGAATTCCTCTGTCTGCATTTCTTTTGCCTCTGATGGGTTGCTTATGAAGCCAACTTCTATAAGAATAGCAGGCATCTTCGTGTACTTAATAACTTGAAAATTCGCTTTCTTTATCTTTCTGTCCGGGAAACCTGTTGCCTGAACCAAATGTTTGTGAATAGTGGAAGCATATCCTTTGCTTTTATCGCTATGATAATATGTTTCCGTACCTTTTCCAGAAGCTGAAGTGCTTGAGTTAATATGGACGGAAATGAAAAGGTCGGCGTTATTATCATTTGCGATGTTGACCTTCTCTGATAATTCCTGCTTAACACCTCGTTCAGTCAATTGCTTGTCCAACTCGCTATCCCGCGTCATAATCACTTCAAACTTAGGATCAGCCCCCAGGTTATTCGCAAGATGCTGAGAAATTCCAAGTGTCAAATCTTTTTCCCGGGCATTATTGCCGGTCGCCCCCATGTCTTTCCCGCCATGTCCGGCATCGACAACAATTCTTACTCTTTCCTTTAGCGATAACGGACCCGTAACAGGTGTTGGATTCGGCTGCTGTGTAGTGCCATCACCGGGTGCTACGACAGGCGGCGGTTCTACAGGCTCAGTAACAACTGGAGGATTCGTTACAGGTGGAACGGACGGTTCAGGAGATTGAATATCCTTCAGCTTGACTTCAATCTTAGAAGCACCCTGCACCAGATCGTACTTGGCAGAACCAGCTAACTCCACTACCACACGTACAACATCAGGTTCAAACTGACTGAAGCGCACATTTTTTATGGCAGGATTCGTTCCCTGTCCTGGTATTGCCGAAGAAGCCGTAGCAAGCGTTGCATTTTGTACATCTACTACGATACGGTACGGATCATTCATGGTAAAACTTTTCGCCTCAGTTTTTCCGCTCGTTTGAATAGATATAACTTGATCCGTTTGCTGAATGCTAGTTACTTTAACGACTTGAGGAGTTTCCGGTTTTTTTGGAGGAGGCGGTGTGGTCTTCTTGTTCAGAATGACACTCCTCGTTTTATTTTCCCAGTCAACTTCTGCCCCTAGAAGTTCTCCTACTGCACGAAACGGCAAAAACGTACGGTTGCTGATGATAACCGGAGCTACATCCAGCTTCTTCTGTACACCATTTACACGTGCAGTCTTGGAACCAATCGTCAATTCAATTTTTTTGCTCCCATCGACAACAGTGACCTTGCGATTCTTTCCATCCCAGCTTACCTTTATGTCCAGGCCTTCCTGGACGGTGTATACGGGGACAAGCGTCCGGCCGTTTACGAGTTGCAGCGGAACTTCGGGTTTGACCTTGCTTCCATTAATCAATAGTTGAATAGAAGGGTCGGCTGCCGCTTGTACTGCGGCGGAGAACATTCCCAGGAAAAAAAACAGAAATATCCCGAGTCCGCATAACGTCTTCCTCATCTGTTACCCTCTCTCTTTCTCTGTGATTTGGCGCAAGAAGGATTAGCTTCACCTACGCTTCGACAAAAAATTCCAAAACTATGTATCTAATATCGGAAATATTTTCTTTTATTGTACAACTTCCTCCAGAAAGAATGAACAATTTTTCCCTAAGAAAAAAGCCTCATCTTAACAAGATGGGGCTTTATCTCCATTAATACGCGGCTGAAGATATTCGAAAATGTGACAATAAATGACTTTTATTACTGCATATACTGGTACCGCCAGAATGACGCCCGCCACGCCTGCCAGACTTCCAGCAAACAAAAGCAGGATGATGATTGTCAGTGGATGAATTTCTAGATTACGCCCCATAATATGCGGCGTAATTATATTACCTTCAATCATTTGCACCACTAAGGTAACCAGAATCACCTTCAATATCATACCTGACGACATAGTCAGCGCTACAATAAGAGCGGGTATTACTGCAATAAACGGTCCCAGATATGGAATAAAATTAGTAAACATAGCAACGATGGCCAAAACCGCCGCATAATCCAGTCCAATGATAGAATAGCCGATAAATAGACAAATGCCGACAATGAAACTAACAGTAATTTGACCGCGAATATAATCTCCAATCGTCTCATCAATTTCCGACAATACGCCGTCGATGTGCGCCCGTTTATCCTGCGGAATAAGGTATTTAATGAATTTCCAGAAGTTCCTTTCATCCCTCAGCATGTAGAAGAGAATGAACGGAACAGTAACAAGAGAAGCCATAGTGCTTAAAAGCCATGGAACCATAGCACCTGCGCGGTGCTTCATCTTCTCAACACTCGCATTCGCCATCGTGAATGCCTCGTTGATGATATCCTGCAAAAACGGTGACAGGTTTAACTTCATCCGCTCCCACTTCGCCAATTGCTCTGGTGCTTCCTTCATCATCATCGTGGCCTGTTCAAACAGATACGGGCGAACAAAGAAAAAACCTGTAATTAGCACTCCAATAATTACAATATACATAAAAGTAATGGAATATAAACGCTTAACCCCTTTTCGCTCCGCCCAGCGGATAATCGGTCGCAGAAGATAAAAACCTACACCGGCAACAATAAAAGGCAATGCAATCGCCCGAATAATGATGACGACCGGCTGGAAGATGAAGCTGGTCTGGTATAACATCCAAATAATCGTAAGAATAAGAAGTAAAATAATCCCCCTCATCAACCATTTGTTTTGTTTTGTCATATGCGTCCTCTCCCGCTGCGATTTAAAATAAGTTCGTATATAGAAATTTACACTTTGTTTTTCTTCTTCAAACAAAAAACAGGCATCCTTTATTGAATGCCTGTCCTCTTCTTTATTTCTTACTCTGTGGTTTTTGTGCATCTGCTTCCGCTGCTTTCGAGCTTAAAATCATAATCTCTACCCGACGGTTTTTAGCACGGTTTTCAAGTGTGTCATTTGGGGCTATCGGATGATACTCACCATACCCTGCCCCAGACAGCCGTTCCGGTTTAATCTTGTATTCTTCGGATAGATAACGGACCAGATTCGTCGCACGGGCAGTGGACAATTCCCAATTGGAAGGATACTGCGCCGTGCGTATCGGCACATTATCCGTATGGCCTTCAATGCGCAAAGGGTTATTAATGGAGTTAATAAACGGGAACATGTCTTTAATAATCTTTTTTGCCTGCGGCTGCAATGTTGCGTCTCCGTTCGCAAACAGAACAGCTCCAGTAAAGGTAACATTAATTCCGTTCTGATCCATATTCACCATCACGCTTTTATCAAGCCCTTTAGATTTTGTGTACTGCTCCATCTTCTCTTTGATTTCCTCGAACCTTTCCTGTTCAGCGGCAATAGCATTTTTCGTTTTCGTTTTGCCAGTATTCTTATCTGTTGTCGGTGTCGCAGTGGAACCTGGAGCCGGCATAACGAGCGAGGAGCCGGAGCCGGTTATATCACTGAACGATTCCTTCAACGCTTGAAATTTCTGGGCATCTACTGCACTCATGGAGAAAAGAATAAGAAAAACAATAAATAGAAGCGTAACAAAGTCGGCGTAAGAGACAAGCCAGCGTTCTAGATTGACGTGTTCATCATGCTTCTGCTTCTTTCTGGACATTAATTTCTTCACCGCCTGCTTCAATATTGCGATCCGCCTCGGAAAGGAAGACAAGCAGCTTCTCGCGGAGCGCAACTGGGTTCATTCCCTGTTGGACACCAATAATCCCCTCAAGAGCGATAGTTAAATACAGTGATTCGTCCTTGGACTTTGCCTTCAGTTTTTCTGCAAACGGGAAGAAGAACAGATTCGCAAACGCCACCCCGTATAGTGTAGCAAGAAAAGCGGCACTGATGGACGGCCCGAGCGAGTGCGGCTCGTTTAAGTGCGTCATGATTACAACCATGTGCATAACCGTACCCATAATCCCAATGGTTGGACAATATCCACCTGCATTCTCAAAAATTTTGGCACCGCGCTGGTGACGAGATTCCATAGCTGAAATATCATATTCTAGCATTTCACCGATAACGGATTGATCAACGCCATCTATGGCGCTTCGCAGTCCTCTTGCAATGAATTTATTATCAACCTGCTCGATTTCCTGCTCAAGGGAGAGCAATCCTTCTCGACGCGCCTTGCCGGCCAATTCTTCCATCTGATTTACCAGACCAAGATAGTCCATTTTCTGCTCGGCAAACAGCTTTTTGAACAACTTCGGTACATTCTTCAATTCTTTCATCGGTAATGAAAGAGTAACGGCGCCAATTGTACCACCAAGAACCAGTACAAACGAAGATGCACTCCATAGCAAACTAAGATTACCACCGTCATAGAAAAAACCGAACGCCGCAGCAGCTAAAGCTATGGCAATACCAATAAGTGAGGCTAAATCCATTTGACATCCCCTATTTCTTTCTTTGGTAATTTCTATCCTTATTATTTCCCTTTAATATATATCGGCATAAACAATTCAAAATCAAGAAGATTTTTAGCGAATTTATTTCGCCATATTACAAAAAACAAAAAAAACGCCGTTACCGGCGCTTTTTCCTTCTATAATTATTCATTTTCTGTTTCTTCTATCGAAGTATGCTTTGCTTTTGCAATGAACGGGAGGGCCAAAATCGCAGCGCACATGGTTGAGGTAAATACCATCTCAGCAATGACAATCGCATTCCACATACCGTAACCGCTCCTTTTCAAAAATATAAAGATTCATACTATAACTACCATTACTTTACTCTATATGTCACAAAATTGTCAATAATTACGTAACCATTTTGACAAAAACAAGCAGAGAAATCTATTGAAAAATCAATACTTACTCATATTGGATGCCATTCACTTTCCACTTTCCGTCTTCCTTCACTAACAGTACAGTTTCTGTATGAGATGGCATTTGCCAGGGACCTTCTTCGGCCGGATAATATTGCGATACATGAACTGTTCCTTCACTTATACTAATCTTTGTACGGTAATCCCACGAAAAGTCAGGAATAAATAAATACATATCATCTGAGCCCGGAACCCACCATACCGTTTCACCCTGTCTGTTTTTCTCCGATACAAGACGTTCCTGCAAAAATGCGCGAGAAAATTCTTCTGTCATATACGGCTGAATCCTCTCCAAGGCTTCCAGCCTTGTCATTGGTTCATTTAATGCGTATTGCGCATCAGCGGCCTGTCGCAGCAGAGAACGGATAACCTCTTTCTCTGGCATATTGCTTTGCGCCGCCAAAGCGAGGGAGCCCGATATCGTCCCGGTTACCTGTATACCGGCTACCGGCATAAAGAAAATAGCAAATACGGTTGCAATCACTCCGACGCTTTTCCATACATATTGCATCGTGCAACACTCCTTTTCCAAATTTTTCACGGGACTTAATTCAGCGTATTGTTATAAAAATAAATTCATTCACAATTACTGTACTTTACCACTAAATTTCTTGATTCAAAGCCACGTTAATAAAAAAAGGACTTCCGGTACAAACCGGGAGTCCTTTTATACAAAACGGCTTCTTTTTTTCTTTTTCCACATATAGTAAGCTACCAGTGCCACTAAGGTAACAAGAACAGCCACGTCTCCATAATGGAGATATGTTTTAATTGCCGTCCAGTTTTCTCCAAGGATCCAACCTACATAAGCAAGCATGGTACACCAGATAGTCGTTCCGACAAAGCTGTAAACAATAAAACGAAGAAACGGGGCACGGGCCATCCCCATCGGTAACGAGATGAATGTACGGATCGCTGGAAGTAAGCGGGTTAAAAACCCCACACTATCTCCATGCCGGGCTAACCAACGCTGTGCCCGCCTCACTTCATTCAACGGAAAAACATAACGTAATGGACCTTCAAGCAAGTGACCGTACTTGTAGCCAATGATATATGCAATGATACAGCCTATCGTTCCACCAATACTGCCAGCAGCAATGGCAGCAAACAGACTCATCTCTCCTTGTGCAGCAAGAAAGCCGGCAAACGGCATAATCAGCTCACTCGGAATCGGAATACATGCGCTCTCAAAGAGCATTCCAAAAAAGACACCGGTATAACCCAGATAGTTGATAATAGCGGTAATCCAAGAACCGATGGCTTCAATTATCTCCCCCATAAGTTCGTCCCCCTTTATCAACTATCCTATACACGAAATCAGTTTGTAGAACCTTTCATAGCTTCTTTTTCATCGGCACCCGTTTCATCTGTCTGATTTTGCAGCGGATTCTCCAATAACTCTCTAATATACTCTTGAGTTCGCTCTGGACGTGGGTCGATTACTTGAGCGCCATTAACCGTCTTCTCACGCAGGATATTGGCAGGCGGAATTTGCTCAGTCTGCAAATGCGTCACATCCAATTTATACGTGAGATTAGCCAGGCGTAGCATATCGCTCGAACTCATATTCGTCGTTACGTATGGCGATACAGCTTCCAGCACGCTCGGAATTCTCCATATGCTCGTACTTTTTGTAGCCTGCTCAGCCAAGGCTTTTAGCAGCTTGCGCTGACGCTCCGTCCGGCTGAAATCCCCCATCTTATCATGACGGAAGCGCGCGTACTGTAGCGCTTTGCGCCCATCCAGATGCTGCTGCCCCTTCTTGAGAATAATATCGTAATAACCGTTCTCTTCATACAGATAGTATTCCATATCTTTTTCTACATACAAATCTACGCCGCCCAGCGCGTCTACCACTTTTTCAAAGCCTTTAAAATCGGTAGTTACATAATACTGAATCGGCAGTCCCGTCAAATTCTCTACTGTTTGCGCCATTAACTCAGGTCCGCCAACCTCGTATGCCGTATTAATCCGGCTCTTCCGATAACCCGGAATTTCCACCCAAGAATCCCGTAGAATAGAAAAGAGCTGCGCTTTTTTCGTCTCAGGATCAATGCTGGCCACAAGGATGGAATCCGAACGCGTTGACTCTTCGTTCTCCCGCTTATCGACACCCATCAACAGGATATTCACACGCTCCTTCCCTGTCCATTCCGGCAGAGACGTAGCGGTGCCCGGTTGCTGAATCTTCGACGTAAACGAATAAAAGGAATATGCGTAATATCCGCCAATTCCTATCGCACCCAATAGAAGCACAACAAAAACTACGCGTAGTATGCTTCTCAACACTCTCATCGAATCACAAAACACCCTTTCTTTACAGTGAGCAAAACACCATCCCCTATTATACCGTATCAGAATGTCTTATCACTACGTTTATTTCATGCTATGTATCCAATGTTTTCTTCAGTAGTATTTACTTGCACACTTCATCCTATATAACTCTCCTTATGATGCTGGCATATCCAGAAAAAAAGACAGGGCTTTGCCTGTCCCCTGTCATTTACTGTTTCATAAACTTATGAATTCTTTTTCCGCCTTAAAACTGATGAAAAATGAAATAAAAAAAGAGAAGTCCCAACAAAACCTTCTCTTTTTTATTTCATTGCTTATTTTTCAATATCGCCTGTCCAATCAAGCATGCCGCCGACCATATTTTTGACATGGTAACCGCGCTCACTCAGCCATTCTGAAGCCATGCCGCTTCGATTACCGCTCCGACATACCATAATGTATTCCTTATCCTTGTCCAGTTCATGTAGCCGTTCTGGAATCTGGTTCAACGGAATATGCTTTGCGCCCGGAACGCGCCCTGCCGCATACTCATCATCTTCTCTAACATCAATCAAGTGCAAGTTTTCACCTTGCTTAAGCCGTTCGTTCACTTCATGTGTTGAAACTTCACCATATGCGCTCACGCTGTCGCCTCCTTCATAATACATGTTAATCTGTACAATCTTATTATACCTCTTATATACCTGTAAATAAGGTGAATGAAGAAAGCCAGGCGCTCAAACGCTGCATTTGTCCCGTATAAATTAGTACGCCCATAGCAATAAGAATCCAACCACTCACATTTTTGATAACAGGCATCCAACGGTTCAAACGGCGGATTGCCTTGACGGAATACAACATAATAAAAGAAATAATAAAGAAAGGGATGGCTAACCCGAGCGAATAAACGCTTAGCAGGAACATTCCGGTATTGACGGTTTCCGCATTACCGGCCAGAAGTAAAATCGACGACAGGGCCAGACCTACACAAGGGGTCCAACCTGCGGCAAAAGCCATGCCTAACAGAAGCGAAGAGAACCACTTGCCCGCCTGTATGCGCGACATATCGAACCGCTTCTCACGCGCCAAAAATCCGAGCTTCAGCCAACCTATCGTCTGAAAACCGAATATAACAATCAAAATACCGCTTAATTGTTCGAATAGCTCGCGATTCGACCGAAGGAATTGACCAAGATAGCTGGCCGTCGCCCCAAATATAACAAAGATAATGGAAAACCCAATAATAAAAAACAAGGAACGAACCAATAGAGTACCACGCCGAATAGCCAGCTTGTCATCCTGTACCATTCCTCCTGTCAAATGAGTTATGTATGCAGGAATCAATGGAAAAACACAGGGTGAAAAAAATGATATTAAGCCAGCAAACCAGGCGAAAGAAACGGATACAGATTGCTGCATATTACCACCTCTCTAAGCATTTTCGCACATTCGCTTCACAAAGTGCAATAAATGGAATTGCTTTTTACTCATTAGCCTATGAGAGTTTCACCATCCCGCCACAATTCAGCTGGCAAACAACAGTTCAACTAGAAAATATTGAATACTATCATAAATAACGAATTAAAGATGTTTCTCACTCTATATGTAGTCGTATGTCAAAATAGAAATACCTGAAAAGCAACTGCTATGGAACATCCGGTTCATTGTTCCGACATACAAATTCAATTTCTCTCTGCGGGCGTGTATCTACATCCAGGATGGTCTTCATAATCTTAATTGCGTTCCGGTTATCTTCTGCATAATTGGAGGCAATGCAATCCGACGGGATATACAGGTGAAAGTCACGCATATACGCGTCATTCGCTGTAAACAGTATGCAACTGTTCCCCGCTACTCCTGCCAAAATAAGCGTTTCTACCTTCAAATATGCAAGCAGCGTATCAAGCACTGTAGAATAAAATGCCGAATGCTTGGGCTTTAAGACAAAGTAATCATCTTCATCCGGAAGCAATTTATCTACAAATGGTTTACCGCGTACTTTTTCGTTCGTAGTATGTGCTACCAATTTCAGAAAATCAGACTGCCACTTACCGTAATTATCATTCACATATATGACAGGAACTCCGGCCTCCTTTGCCCGTTTCCTCAGATCCACAATCTGATCTACGATTTCCATTGAATTTTTAAACAACAAATCCCCTTCAGGGTATTCAAAATCATTGATTACATCAATCAAAAGCAATGCTACTTTAGATATGTCAGGTACATTTCCGTGTAAATCTACATTTTTGGCCGGCATGTTCCCACTCCTTTGTCCGTCATAATTTCTTCCCTATAGCTTTTACCTCTCTGTCTTTTCTTACAAACAAACGTACCTATTCCATGATGTTTCTGCTTCATAATGTAAGAAGAAAAAGAGAATGGACACATATGCTTGCCTTATCCGAAGCTGGCACTGTATCATGAAATTATACTAAGATCTATATAGCATCTTTTCGACAAGGAGGGGGCTTAATTGAGTTCAGTACGGCAAATTGCTACATACCTTGTGGAGCATCATAAAGAAATCAGTAACTCTATCGTTGATGCGGTTATAAACGGCATATCCGCCCCTACTTCACCGGATGAAATCGAACGCGCAAGAGAAAACTTTTCCAAGTTATTGAATTTAACAGGAACATCGCTTCTTGCCTCTTCTGAAGAAATCGAAAAGGATTTAGTAGAATGGAGTCAAAAAGTAGGAGAACACAGCGTTCACAGCGGGGAGAAAATTGGCAAAACTCTTGAGGTAATTCCTCTTGTTCGTTCGACATTCATTCAGCGTATTGGTCAATTATGCATAGAACACGGTCTTCCTACAACCGAAACTCTTCAGGTTATCGAAAAGCTTAACTATACGCTCGACATCGCGGTTAACGAGACAATGAAAGCATTTGATTATTTTAAGGATAAAATCATCAGTGCCGCTTACGAGGAAGTGAGTGAATTATCCGCTCCCATCGTTCCGATACTTCAAGGCATTGCGGTCCTTCCGCTAATCGGCTCGATTGATTCTCATAAAGCCAATCATATCTTACACAACGTCATTCCAAAAGTGGCAGAGCTAAAACTCAATTGCCTTATTATTGATTTTTCTGGCATTCATATCATCGATACAATGGTCACGGACCATATCTTCAAAATCCACCGTATTCTTCGATTGCTCGGCACCAAAGCCGTATTGACGGGGATTCGTCCCAGCCTTGCACAAACGGCTGTCGGAATCGGGATTGACTTCTCTTCTATTAAAACGTACGCTACCGTACAACAGGCACTTGAATCTACCCATAAACAGATAAAATAAATTCACATATATACTCTATTATGCAATTATGCAAAAAAGGCACGCCGCTCTGGGCATGCCTTTTTTTATATTTGTTGTATTTGACTTATGATTTTGCACTGAGCGCTTTCTCGTTCGCCACGCCACACCAATGCATGATGGTATGCGCCATGATTTCTGCACACTCAATCATGCGATCCAGCTCGATGTATTCATTCGGATAGTGCGCCATGCTTGTCACACCCGGTCCGAATACGATGGACGGCGTCTCGCCCACTTTGGTTAAGAGGCCGCCATCTGTTCCCCATGGAGAAGCTTCAATAACCGGGTCCTGCCCAAGAACAGTACGATATGAATGAATAAGATGATTCATCAGTTCATGATCGGAATCAATCATACCAGGTACCCACTGTGCGCCAAACCATTCAAGTTGCGGTGGATGCTGCGCAAGCCATTCATCATCCAATGCCGCAAGCGCTTCAGCCATCGCTTGCTTTGCATCTTCCATTTCTTCCTCTGGTGCAACACCCATCCGTCCCTGTAGTTCTACCAGATCTGGAACGGAAGACGGCCATTCTCCACCTTGAATGGTTCCTACATTAATCGGAATCGGGATCGGAATACTTTTGTAAAGCGGATCAGTAATTTTATCGTTTCGTTCTTTTTCCAATTTACGAATCGCATCCACTACAATCATCGCTTTCTCAATTGCACTTACGCCTTCATAGCGTGTACCCCCGTGTGCCGAACGGCCTTTTACTTTAATCTTAAACCACATGGAACCCTGCTGTTTAGGGAAAATCTTCATCTGAGTCGGTTCCGGAATAAGCGCTGCATCCGCTTTATAGCCGCGCAGTACGGTGGAGAGTGTTCCGGAGCCGCCGCTTTCTTCTTCTACTACGCTTTGGAAGATAATATCTCCCTTAAGACGAACCCCGAGTTCCTTCAAGCATTCGACCGCAAACAGCATCGCTACGTTGCCGCCTTTCATATCCGTTACGCCGCGCCCGTACATTTTGCCGTTCTCCACCTTGCCGCTGAACGGATCGTCATCCCATTGTTCGAAGTCACCAGCAGGCACGACATCAATATGGCCATTCAGTATGAGCGACTTGCCACCGCCTTCTCCCTTCCAGATGCCCACTACGTTTGGGCTGCCTTCAAATGACGTACGCGGAGAGCAGAAGTATGGATGTTTGACTAGCTCTTCCCCTGCCGGCTCCCACACATCCACTTCTAATCCGAGCGCATCCAGCTTATCAGCGACAAGTTTCTGTGCCACCGCTTCTCTTCCCTGTACGCTCGGCGCCTGTACTACCTGAGCGAGAAAATCGACTGCTTCCTGCCGATGCGTCTGCATCCATTTCTTAATTTGCTCTTTCATCATTCTTTTGGCACCTCCCTGGTTATTTAAAGACTGGAACGTGACTACCTTCCGAAATTTTTAATGGAGCTTCTGTACTTTCCACTACCTGCTCGACCGTATACGGGTACAGTACTTCACGCAGATGCAGCTCCCCATTCACTACCTCGATAACGGCTCGCTCGGTAATAATCATGTCTACACATTCTGGTGCAGTTAACGGCAACGTACATTTTCGGAGAATTTTCGGTTCTCCAGCTTTGTTCGTATGGTTCATCAACACGATAACTTTTTTCGCTTTTTGTGCCAGCTCAATGGCGCCGCCCATACCGGGCACTCGTTTGCCAGGTACAATCCAGTTTGCTAAATCGCCCTTCTCGCTTACTTCCAATGCACCGAGAATTGTAATATCCAGATAACCACGTCGAATCATACCAAACGCAACCGTACTATCGAAGTATGAAGCGCCGGGAACGAGCGTAATGGGAAATCCGCCCGCATTGCATAAATTCTCATCTTCCTTTCCCTTTTCAGGGGAAGGACCAGTACCTAGAATGCCATTTTCCGCATGAAACATGACGTCCCACTCTTGCGGAATATAATCCGCTACAAGCGTTGGTATACCTATCCCTAAATTTACTAGCATTCCCGGCTCAATTTCTTTTGCTGCACGCCGTGCAATTAAGTGACGCTGCTCTACTCCCACGCCCATTTCCAATTCACCCCTTCACTTTTGACAATATAGTCTACATACACACCTGGAGTTACGATGCATTCCGGGTCCAGTTCGCCTCTTGGCACGATTTCTTCCACCTCGGCAATCGTGATGTCCGCAGCCATAGCTACGAGTGGATTAAAGTTACGGGCGCTTTTATCATAAATAAGGTTGCCGTATTCATCCGCTTTGAGCGCATGTACAATACCTACCTGGGCCGTTAGAGCAGGCTCTACCATATACGTCTTACCTTCTATTTCTATACGATTCTTTCCTTCTTCAACAATCGTTCCAAGCCCCACATCCACTAGAATTCCACCTAGTCCCATACCACCAGCTCGAATTTTTTCGGCGAGCGTGCCTTGAGGATAGAATGTAACCTTCATTTTCCCTTCGGTCATCAAACGTCCAGCATTCGGATTGGAACCAATATGTGACGTAATTAAGCTACGAGCGCGTTCGGCCGTTACAAGGCGCCCGATTCCGATATCTGGAAAACCGGAGTCGTTGCCGATTAAGTCGAGATCAGTAACCTCTTTGCGTAAAATCCCGTCAATGATGGTAGGCGGGTTACCTACACCACCAAATCCCCCAAACATAAGCGTAGTGCCATCTGTAATATGAACAAGCGCTTCATCAAGTGAAACAACTTTAGACATGGTCTGCTTCATCCTTCATTCCTCCCTATTGCACACTTTCTTTAGGAACGAGCTGTCCTTCCTTCTCCAATTCCAGTGTTAATTCACCGATGGATTGATCGAGTATAAACAACAATTCGTTTATTTCTTCTTCTGAAATGACAAACGGAGGCGCTACAATTACACTATCCCCAGCTTGCCCGTCAATACCTCCGGAAGCATTATAAATAAGCAACCCGTTATTTTTTGCCTTTTCGATAGCTCGCTCCGTCACTCCAAGTCCGAGAGGGAACGTTTCCTTCGTAGTCCTGTTTTTGACGAACTCGATACCACAAAGCAATCCTTTACCACGAACATCGCCGATGATATCGTGCTTTTGCATGAGCGTTTGCAAACCGGATAATAATTGAAGGCCACGCTCTTCTGACTTGGCAATCAACTGGTTATCCTCGATATACTGCATAACGGCCAGGGAAACTGCTGCCGATTGTGGATTGGCGCTAAACGTATGCCCCGACATAATCGATTGGGAGCCAGCGGCAATGACATCAATAATCCGCTTGCTTGCTATCGCGGCAGCCATAGGAGTATAGCCGGCAGCCATTCCTTTGCCAAGCGCCATTAAATCCGGCACCACATCCCAATGATCAATCCCGAACGGTTTGCCAGTGCGTCCATTACCTGTCATCACTTCATCAGCAATGAACAGAATATCGTGACGTTCGCAAATTTCTTTTATTCGTTGATAGTAATACGGCGGCGGCGTTACCGCACCCGCGGATGCGCCAATAATCGGCTCAGCGATAAACGCCGCGATATTATCTGCACCAATACGGTGAATTGCCTGCTCCAACTGATTGGCACATAGTAAATCGCAGCTCGGATATGTGCTGTTAAACGGACAACGGTAGCAATATGGTGGTTCAATCGATGGAAATTCTTCCAAAAGCGGAATAAAGCGCTTTCTTCTCAGAATATGACCTGACATTGATAGCGCGCCTAGCGTAATACCGTGATAACTCATCCAACGGGAAAGTATTTTATTCTTACTAATACGTCCCTGCTCTTGCCAATACTGTATAGCAATCTTCATTGCGGTTTCTGTCGCTTCTGACCCGCTATTAACAAAGAACACGTAATCGAGATCCCCGGGTGTCCAGCTTGCCAGCTTAGTGGCCAATGCTTCTGCGGCTTCACTTGTAAACTGAGAACGATAAGTGAATGACACTTTCTTTGCTTGTTCATTCATTGCATCAATCACAGATTGTACACCATGTCCAATGTTAGTTGTCACAGCACCTGAGCATCCGTCCAAATAGGCTTTGCCTTCAATATCATATAAATAAACACCTCTGCCGTGTGAGACAGTAGGATATTCCTTATCTAGTAACGGTTTAATTACATGGCTCTTTCCCTTCATCGGGCTTTCCTCCTTCGTATTTCTTCGCCACTTTTATCATAGCAAAGGGGGTAAAAGAAAAATATTCGCACTATTATATGAATTTGTAGTATATTTTTTATACACCATGTATAAAGAGAGGAATGTGCATGTCGATTACACTAAAAGAAGCATTAGAATTGCCTGATATTCAACAGATAAAACTAGTCGGTGGTCACGGTGGCCTGCATCGAATTATCAAATGGGTCACCATTGTCGAGATTATCGAAGACGCAACACGGCTGCAGGAGGGAGAATTCCTCATTACGACCGGATACGGCTTAGATACTAGAGCGAACCGACGCGATTTCATTGAACAACTGGTACAACAAAATCTATCTGCAGTGGCGATCCATACCGGATTCTATATGGAGCGAATCCCGATGGAGTTCATTGAGGCGGCTAATGCACACAGCCTCCCGTTGATTGAAATTCCTCGTCATATGAATTTTTCTGAGGTAACAAAAGCACTGCTCGGCCACATCGTAAACCGACAATTACAGCTTATGCAGGATACACAACAAATTCACCATGAGCTAACCATGTTAACGCTGAATAACCAGGGCCTGGCTCCGCTTGTGGAGACATTGGCAGCCCGCCTGCAGGCTGAAGTGGAAATTTATGATGTCCAGGGACGTCGATTAGAAGGAAGTAGCAAGGGGGTAGAAGCTTCTCTACCGCTTGAAACAATCGTATCCTTACAGCAAACGATGAACATAGCAGCTCCCGTGCCCCTATCCGCAGAGCAGCTTGTTCATACGATTGCGACTGATCAGGAACAATATGGATTTCTGCACATCCAAAAGCAGACTGCACTTACGGAGATGGATCGGTTAATTGTAGAGCAGGCTAGCACGGTCTGTGCGATTGAGTTTCTAAAACAAAAGGCCGTCGATGAAGCACTAGTGCGTATGCGGGAAGATGTACTGGATGAATTACTCGAAAACAACGAACAAGATGAAGCCTATCTTCAGAAATTGGCCCACAAGCTGAATTATCGCTTGGAAGGAGCGATGACTGTTATGCAAATCGCTTCTATCTCGGAAGATAGCATCCGGCCGCTCGTTCAGTCTTGGGCCCGGAAGCAGGCCAAGACTGTTCTTCTACGTGAAAAACAGCGCACCATAACCCTTGTCATTCCTGTACAGCAGGATAAAGACATCATTCGAGTAGCACAATCTTTACAGCAAGAAGCACAGCTTCGGCTTGCGTCGGGACCACTTTATATCGGTATGAGCATCCCTTTCTGTGGACTGGGTCAAATCGCCGCCAGTGCACAAGAAGCACGGGAAGCCCTCCAGATAGGTATTACGACCGGAGAGGTTCTGATGACGTATGACAAAATCGGAGCATTCGCTCCGCTTCTGCAGATGAAAAAAGCAGGAATTGAACTGACGACATTATTCCGTCCGCTGCTCGATCCCCTGCTCACCTATGATCAAAAACATAATTCCAGTCTCGTCGATACGCTGGAATGCTATCTGCAGCACAATTCTAATATTAAAAATACGGCGGCTGCGCTCTTTATTCATCGTCATACACTAAAATACCGGCTTGAACAAATCGAGGAAAAGACGAATAAAGATTTGCAGAACGCCCATACTCTTACACAATTTCATCTGGCATTGATGGCTTATCGGCTTGATCGTGCAGCATTAAAGGTACTATAAGTGATATAACGCTATTGCCTGGATAAATCCTTGACCCAAAGGCTCATATCTTCGAACTTGTCAAAGATGTTGCAGTTCTTCGTCATCCGACCCGTATATTCATACCCAAGCTGATGGAATACCGCATTCATACCGAATGAAAGAGAACGGGCAAGCGAGTATGCACAGTATATATTGTGTGAGCGTAACTCACGTTCAAGTGCGACAATCAGATGGCGCATTAGTCCGTGTTTACGATGCTCAGGATATGTGGCACAATCGGTCATCTCTGCATTGTTATATAAGGTGTTCACCTCAGCCGATGCAGCGCTAATAATCCGATGATTCGATTCAACCGCATAGAAAATCGTGCCTTCAAGCATGACTTTCTTAATATACGAGGCATCGTTCATTGGCGTCGGATATGTCTGAAATACGGTACCATATAATTGGGCAAGTTGTTCGGCGTCTTCTATAGTAGCAAGCCGAATGGAATAGCCTTGTGCCAGTGGTTCATCCGAAGGTTTAGGCGGAAGCGTAAGTACTTGGCGCAGAATATCATCTTCTTGCATCCAATACTCGCTTGTACGCCGTTCATCCGTAAAATACAGTGCCATGCTATAAGCGTCGCTGCCATTGAAATATCTTTTGAATACACCTTCAAGCATATAACCGAAGCTAAGAAGCGTCTGCCAATCTTCGGGACGGGATTTAATGAAAACTTTTGTGAATCCGTTTTCCATTGCAAGTTCAAGCACACGTTTATGCATCGTCTGTACATTGCCACGGTAATCATCTATACGTAGTCGGGCATTAAACGGGTCCAGGCAGATTTCCATAATGAAATCCTGACCACTTTCGGTGCGAGAATGAGAATACAATTCATTTTTTGTTGTCATAAATAAACCTCCGTTCTATTATAGTTTTCATAGTTTAGAAATATTGCAAAAATCATGCCGATTACTTCAAAGAAAAGGGTGATAGCTGTGTCCAAACTGGCAGCAATCTGGTCGGAAGAGCTAGAATGGCTTCTGGGCATTATTAATGTGGGCATCCACCTTGTCGATAAAGAAGGAACAACCATATTCTTCAATGAAACGATGGCCGAAATCGACGGGCTGGACCGCAGGGATGTTATCGGCCAGAACATATTTGATTTATTTCCTTCCCTAACAAATGAAAGCAGCACGCTCAGTCGCGTACTTCGTACCGGAGAGGAAATTGTAGATAAAGTCCAAACATATATGAATATGAAAGGCAAACAAATCACCTCTATTAACAGCACATATCCGCTGTGTAAAGAAGGCGATATTATCGGTGCAGTCGAGTTGGCCGAGGACATTACCCGTATCGTTCAATTGAATGATCAAGTTCTTGATTTACGCCAACAGCTCTACAAAAAAACGAGAGAAAAGAAAAATACACAAAATGATACGCAATATCATTTCAGCGATCTTATCGGGGAAAGCTCTTTGTTTCAACAGGCACTCACAAGAGCCAAACGGGCGGCTCGCACCCAGTCATCTGTGCTTATCTGTGGTCCGACTGGCACAGGCAAAGAGTTAATCGCACAGAGTATCCATAACGCTAGCATTCGCCGGGACAAACCGTTCATCGCACAAAACTGCGCGGCAGTACCACGTGAATTGATGGAGGGCTTGCTGTTCGGCACAACCAAAGGAGCGTTTACAGGTGCTATCGACCGTCCCGGAATTTTTGAGCAGGCGGATGGTGGTACACTGTTCCTCGATGAGATTAACAGTCTCGACGTTATGCTGCAAGCTAAGCTCTTGCGTGTACTTCAGGACGGACGTGTCCGGCGCGTTGGCGGTGCTTCAGAACAGGAAGTAAATGTTCGTATTCTTGCTGCGATGAATATTAGTCCTTACGAAGCACTGAAGCATAATATTCTGCGCTCTGACTTGTTTTTCCGGCTGAATGTGGTAAATATTGAGCTTCCGCCGCTCATTCGACGTAAAGAAGACATCATCTTGCTGACCAGGCATTTTATCGGAAAGTTCAACCAGACTTTTGCGATGAAAGTAAGCGGTATCAGCGAAAAGGTTGCACAAACGTTTCTTACGTATGCTTGGCCGGGAAATATACGCGAACTGCGTCATACGATTGAAGCGGCGTTTAATATGCTTGAAGAAAATGAAGAGAGGATTGAACTACACCACCTGCCTCTTCAATTCACTGAATTACCGACGGAATCTATGTCCGCATCGGATACAGAATCACCAAAGTCCGCTCCATCCGCCTATCCGATGAACTTGCCTGGCTATATTGAAAGCATCGAACGGGTTATCATCGAAGAGGCTCTTAAGCATCATGAAGGAAACGTAAGCAAAACCGCAGAAGCACTCGGTGTCAAGCGCCAGGCTCTTCAGTATAAAATTAAAAAATTCAACCTATAGACAAAATTTTGGCAGCAAAAAATTCACGAAACGCAAAATTTTTTGCAGATAATTTTATTAACTCACAGAGGGAATTTATCCCTCTGTTTTTTGTAACCCCTATCAAATCAGTATTTTTAGAATCTTTCATATCTTGGCATGCATCTTGCTGTATATAAAAGCGATGAGAACACGCTAAGGAGGTACAGCAAATGAGCTTACTGGAAAAAGACTTGAATAAAGGTCAACATACTCCCGCATTAGGTGAGGGCTGGCATGCCGCCCCTGCAAAAACACGCAACTTCCGTGATATCGAACTTTGGAAAGACGTAACAGATGAACAATGGAACGATTGGCTCTGGCAGCTTACTCATACAATAAAAACCGTAGAAGACTTAAAGAGAGTCGTAAACTTGACTCCTGAAGAAGAAGAAGGCGTACGAATTTCCACACAAACCATTCCGCTGAATATTACACCGTACTATGCATCACTTATGGACCCGGATGATCCACGTTGTCCAGTGCGTATGCAATCGGTTCCGGTATCAGCAGAGATTATGAAAACAAAATACGATTTAGAAGACCCGTTGCACGAAGATGAGGATTCTCCAGTACCGGGTTTGACACATCGTTATCCGGATCGTGTGCTGTTCCTGGTAACCAACCAGTGCTCCATGTATTGCCGCTACTGTACACGTCGCCGCTTCTCCGGCCAAGTAGGTATGGGCGTGCCGAAGAAACAACTCGATGCGGCCATCAACTATATCGCCAACACTCCAGAAGTGCGTGATGTTCTCATTTCCGGTGGCGATGGCCTATTAATTAATGATACGGTACTCGAATATATTTTGAAAAACCTACGTGCGATTCCACACGTGGAAATCATTCGCATTGGTACGCGCGCTCCTGTCGTATTCCCGCAACGGATTACAGAAAATCTGTGCAATATCTTGAAGAAGTATCATCCGGTATGGCTGAATACGCACTTCAATACACCGCTTGAAATCACGCCTGAATCAAAGCTAGCCTGTGAAATGCTTGCAAACGCCGGGGTTCCGGTTGGGAATCAGGCCGTTATTCTTGCAGGTATTAATGACAGCGTGCCGATTATGAAGAAACTTATGCATGAACTTGTAAAAATCCGCGTTCGTCCATACTATATCTATCAGTGCGACCTGTCCGAAGGTATTGGCCATTTCCGTGCACCGGTGTCTAAAGGCCTTGAAATTATGGAAGGTTTACGCGGCCACACATCTGGCTATGCGGTACCGACATTCGTAGTGGATGCGCCAGGCGGCGGCGGTAAAATTGCGCTACAGCCAAATTACATGATTTCTCAAAGTCCGGATAAAGTCGTACTACGCAACTTCGAAGGGGTTATTACTTCTTATCCGGAACCGAAGAATTATGAGGCGGGACGTGCAGACGCGTACTTCAACGAGCATTATGGCATTGTGCAAGAAGAAGAAACAGTAGGAATTAGCGCCATTATGCGTGATGAGAAATTCAACCTCGTACCAGAAGGCTTACGTCGTATGAATAAACGTAAACAATATGAACAAACCGATGATCACGCCTCCCTAAAAGACCGCCGTGATAAACGCGACGAGATGAAGGCGAAGTTAGCCAAGGCGAAAAATAATCAATAATCAACAAGGGGGGAACATGAATGAAATGCATCTGGTGCGAGACCGAGACAGCCACAGAAGGCATCCAGGATTGCTATTGGGTTACGCCGGACGGAAAAAACACTGTGCACATCCAGAATATTCCTTCTGTTGATTGCCCGAACTGTTACGATAAATTCGTTCCGGAAGATACTTCACAAAAAATTGAAGATGCGCTTTACTTGAATGATATCTCCTCCCTGGGTACGAAGTTCACATACGAACAACTACTTGAGGCGCCGCGCATCAATATGTTTAAAGCAAAATCAGAGTAAATCCATAAATGCGAGACGTGCACCCACCCTGCCGTCTCGCATTTTTCTTTATGTCTTCTTTCTTCTTCACGTATGAAATTCCACATTCTCTCCAAAATAATACAAGCGACTACTTATGACAGAAGGAGAATGCATATGGCAAGCAAGGCAAAAAACAAGAAGCTTACTCCCACGCAAATCGAATACCAAAAGGTTTCACAGGCGCATGAACCACCCCGGCCAGTGTTCAAAAATGTACTGCGTGCTTTTTTTGTCGGGGGTGCTATCTGCCTGTTCGGGCAGGTTATTCAAAGCTTTTTCATTAACTACTTTAATTTTACAGAGAAAACGGCGGGCGATCCGACCGTTGCCGTTCTTATCTTTATCTCTGTTCTTCTGACCGGGATTGGCGTCTATGACAAAATTGCACAGTATGCCGGGGCCGGCACGGCTGTACCTGTAACGGGGTTTGCCAACTCTATCGCTTCGGCTGCACTTGAGCACCGTAGCGAAGGTCTTGTATTAGGCGTTGGGGGCAACATGTTCAAGCTAGCCGGTTCTGTTATTGTATTCGGTGTTTTCGCCGCCTTTATTATTGGTCTGCTAAAATGGGCCTGGATGACGTTAGGAGGGGTATCATAATGCTTCAGGGACACCAGTCATGGATTTTTCGGAATAAGCCTGTTATCCTCTCCTCTGCGGCTGTTGGAGGACCGTTTGAAGCCCAGGGAAATTTAGCTGATGACTTCGATCTTTTATATGGCGATATTTGGCTCGAACAGGATAGTTTTGAGAAGGCAGAAAAGAAAATGCTTGAGGACGCCTGCGATACCGCCATCAAAAAAGCGGATATTCAAAAAGGTGACATTAACTTTTTTCTGGCCGGTGATTTAATGAACCAGATTATCTCCAGCAGCTTCTCCGCCCGGACTGTCGGCGTGCCTTACCTGGGGATTTTCGGCGCCTGCTCCACTTCCATGGAAGGTCTGGCACTCGCTGCCCAGCTCGTCGACAGCGGAGCAGCCAAATATGCGCTTGCCGGAACATGCAGTCATAATTGTACGGCTGAGAAACAATTCCGTTATCCGACAGAATATGGTTCGCAGAAGCCTCCGACTGCTCAATGGACAGTTACTGGTGCGGGAGCCGCGGTCGTCGCTTCTTCCGGGAATGGTCCGCGCGTCGTCTCGGCTACTGTCGGCCGGGTAATCGATATGGGTATTTCTGATCCGTTCAATATGGGAGCTGCGATGGCACCGGCAGCGGTAGACACGATTCAAGCGCATTTCCGCGATTTGCAAATTACTGCCGATCATTACGATATTATCGCCACAGGTGATTTAGGACAAGTCGGACATGCCATTGCTAAAGACTTATTCAAGAAACACGGAATTGACGTTCCAGAAAATAAACTGACGGATTGCGGTCTGCTTATCTACAGCAAGGATCAGGAAGTAATGTCTGGAGCAAGTGGCTGCGCTTGCTGTGCAACCGTAACGTACGGTCACCTTCTTAGACGTCTGCGTGCCGGAGAGTGGAAACGCATGCTCATTGTAGCTACGGGTGCACTTCTCTCTCCGCTCAGTTACCAGCAGAACGAAAGCATTCCATGCGTGGCACACGCAGTCGCTATCGAACAATGATTTCATAGACAGGAGGCATACAGTATGATTTTTTTCTGGGCTTTTGTTATCGGCGGTCTCATCTGTGTGATCGGGCAGTTATTAATGGATGTAGGGAAACTAACACCTGCTCATACGATGTCCACCCTAGTTGTAATGGGCGCTGTGCTCGACGGTTTGGGGTGGTATGAGCCTCTCATCAAGTTTGCCGGGGCCGGTGTAACTGTACCGATTACCAGTTTTGGTAACGCACTCGTTCACGGGGCTATGCAGGAGATGCAATCCGATGGGGTTATCGGTATTATCACCGGTATTTTTGAAGTAACGAGCGCCGGAATTTCGGCGGCTATTATTTTTGGATTTCTTGGCGCTTTGGTGTTTAAACCAAGAGGATAAGCACATACTATCTGCTGTGGAGGTGAAGGTCATGACAGTATCAGCACAAGTCAAACAGGCAATCGCAAGTTTGAAAAGCGCACAAGCCAGCTTGGAAACATTCGCATTAAGCACACAAAACCAGCAAGCAAAGCAGCTTTTCACCCAAAACGCGCAACAGACGCAATCAATCATCGATGCGCTAGAACCTCGGGTTCAACAACTCGAACAAGAAGAGCCTCAATACAAAGGGTTTTAATTTGCGAACGCCAGGGTGAGTCTTTGACTCACCTTCCTTATATTCCAACGAGGTGAATACACATGAATGATGTTGTTCAAATCGCATTACGCGCCTTCTTCGCGCTTGTGGTTCTATTCGCCATCACTCGATTTACCGGGAAAAAGCAACTAGCACAGCTAACATTCTTCGAATATATAGTCGGCATTACGATTGGTGATATCACCGCTGTCATTGCGACAGACATCGAGAACAACCTAGTTCATGGCTACACGAGCCTCCTTGTTTTTGCCGCTATTCCATTTCTCATTGATTATTTATCATTAAAGAGTAAATTCGTCCGTCAATTATTTGAAGGAAAAGGTACCGTACTTATTAAAAATGGAAAAATACTGGAAGAAAACTTAAAAAAAGAACATATTAACACGGATGAACTCATGGCACAACTCCGCCTGAAAGGTATGTTTAGAGCAGCTGACGCGGAATTCGCCATGCTCGAAACGAACGGCCAGATTAGCGTTATGCCAAAAAAGAGTTCACAACCAGCTACGATAAAAGATTTGCAGTTAAATCTTCCTGCAGAGGCAGAGCCAGAAACAGTAATTATGGATGGCGAAATTATGCTCGATCCGCTTAGAGCGAGCGGTCGCAATACCCAATGGCTTCATACTGAATTAAAAAAAACAGGCGTTAAGCTAGAAAATGTATTCATAGGCCAGGTCGACGATAAAGGAGTATTATATCTGGATTTGTACAACGATCAGCTTCAAGTGCCGCAGCCAAGCCAGAACCAATTGCTTCTTGCAACATTGAAGAAATGCCAGGCTGACTTTGAAATGTTTGCATTGGAAACTCAGGCTAAAGAAGCGAAACGACTCTATAGCAAAGCTGCTGAAAAACTGCAGCATACCATAGAACAAGTAAATCCTTATCTTCGCTAAAAAAGACCCTCGCATTTCTTTATGAAAGCGAGGGCTTATTTTATTTCTTAATCAAATGTTTGCTGTAGGAGCACTTTTCCAGTCAAGCGTCAACTTTTCATCTTTGCAATCTACAGTTACTGTCGTTCCATCTGTAATCTGTCCACCAATTAGCGCTCTTGCAATAAGTGTTTCCAGATGGCGTTGCAGAAATCTGCGTAACGGGCGTGCACCATAAACCGGATCGTAGCCTTCTTTTGCGATATACTCTTTGGCTGCTTTCGTTAATACGAGTTCGACGCCGCGCTCGGCCAACCGTTTCTGTAAATTAGCGATAAGAAGCCCGACGATTTGTCCAATTTCGGTAACAGTTAGCGGCTTGAATAGCACGATTTCATCTACCCGATTCAAAAATTCGGGCCTAAAATTCATCTGTAATTCTCCCATCACCTGCTCACGGGCTGTTTCTGTAATCTCACCGGATTCGGTAATGCCATCCAGCAAAAATCCCGATCCGATATTAGATGTCATAATAATGACTGTATTTTTAAAGTCGATCATCCGGCCTTGCGAATCTGTAATTCGTCCATCATCAAGCACCTGTAGCAGTACGTTGAAAACATCATGATGTGCTTTCTCAATTTCATCAAACAGAATGACCGAGTACGGTTTACGCCGTACGGCTTCAGTAAGCTGACCGCCCTCCTCAAAGCCTATATAGCCGGGAGGTGCACCGATAAGGCGAGATACGCTGTGCTTTTCCATATATTCGCTCATATCGATGCGTATCATATTATCTTCGGTATCGAACAGTGTTTCGGCCAGCGTTTTGGCAAGCTCTGTTTTTCCGACGCCGGTAGGTCCCAGGAAGATAAATGAGCCGATCGGGCGGCGTGGATCTTTAATTCCTGCACGCGCACGGATAATAGCATCTGCTACGCTATCCACCGCCTCACCCTGGCCGACAACACGCTGATGCAGAATTTGATCTAATTTCAATAATTTTTCCCGCTCTCCCTCTACCAGTTTAGCGAGCGGAATCCCGGTCCACCGAGAAATAATACGGGTAATCTCCTCTTCTGTTACTTCTTCTCGCAACAGAGACTCTTCCCCTTTGCGAGCAGACTGCTTCTCCTCTTCTTGCCGCAGTCTTTTTTCTGCTTCAGGAAGCTTACCGTACTTCAGCTCGGCGGCCTTGTTCAGGTCATAGTCTCGCTCCGCCCGTGCAATCGCCTGATGAATTCGCTCCATTTCCTCCCGTAGCTTCTGAATGTTTCCAAGAGCCTGCTTCTCTTCATCCCACTGCGCTCTCATTGTTGCGAAACGCTCACGCCGCTCGGCCAGTTCCTTCTGCAGTTGTCCAAGTCGCTCGCGACTGGCCGGATCGGTTTCTTTCTTTAATGCGGCTTCCTCGATTTCCAGCTGCATAACCCGGCGTGCAACCTCATCCAGCTCTGCCGGCATCGAATCGATTTCTGTGCGGATCATGGCACACGCTTCATCCACTAAATCAATCGCTTTGTCTGGTAAGAAACGGTCTGTAATATACCGGTGAGATAATACGGCCGCTGTTACGAGAGCATTGTCATGAATTTTCACACCGTGGAATACTTCAAACCGCTCGCGCAGACCACGCAGGATAGAAATTGTGTCTTCGACAGTCGGTTCATCCGCCATAACGGTCTGAAATCTACGTTCAAGTGCCGCGTCCTTTTCAATATATTTGCGATATTCATCGAGTGTCGTGGCACCGATGCAGTGCAGCTCACCACGCGCAAGCATCGGTTTGAGCAGATTCCCCGCATCCATCGATCCCTCTGTCCGGCCTGCACCTACAATCGTATGAATCTCATCAATAAACAGCAGAAGCTTTCCTTCACTTCGCTTAATTTCCTGCAATACCGCCTTAAGCCGCTCCTCGAATTCCCCACGGTATTTGGCACCGGCGATAAGTGCTCCCATATCGAGCGCGAAAATACGTTTATCGCGCAAACCTTCCGGTACATCACCACGAACAATGCGGTGGGCCAAGCCCTCTACGATCGCTGTTTTTCCAACACCTGGCTCCCCGATAAGCACCGGATTATTCTTCGTTTTACGCGATAAAATCCGAATGACATGACGAATCTCCGCATCACGTCCAATAACCGGATCAAGCTTATTACGACGCGCCTCTTCTACGAGGTCATGGCCATACTTCTCCAGCGCTTCATATGTTACTTCTGGCGTGGCGCTTGTGACACGCTGATTGCCTCTTACCTCATTCACCGCAGCAAGAAATGCTTTGCGGGTAATACCGTGATTTGTAAACAGAATACGCAACGGCGGTACACCCTGTACCTCTTCTAGAATGCCGAGGAAAAGATGCTCGACAGATATATACTCATCATGCATAGCTTTTGCCTCGTCTTCTGCTTTCAACAGAATATTGTTAACACCGGAACTGATATAGATTTTTCCTGCTTCCCGTCCGGAACCGGATACACGCGGCTTTTGCTCCAACCTTCTCTCAATATCCCGTGTAAGATTCTCAGGCGATGTATTCATTCTGTGCAACAAACGTGGTAGCAACCCTTCATGCTGCGTCAACAGCGAAAGCAGCAGATGCTCCGTCTCCACTTCTGGATTGCCGTACCGGAGCGCTTTCGTCTCCGCCTGCTGAATCGCCTCGAGCGATTTTTGTGTGAAACGATTCTTATCCATAATGCATTGTGCCTCCTTTTTGGTTCATTTTTCTTTTCCACAAGATGACATATACAACACTTTATCCGGCCTTAACGGGAAGTAACCTCCCACCTCAAGACTAGGAGAAATCGGGGAAGTTTATGTGGAGGATACACTTCCCCTAAAGATCCGATACGTTCAACTAATACTCAGTGGGGGATGAAAAACCCCCACTGAGTAAAGTTTCACTTTATATTATACCCTTCCCTTTTGAAGTAAAAATACAAAGATTCCATCTAAAAGAAATGTGGTAGAGTAAAAGACACCTTCTTCTCACATACTACTTCTATGGATGCGAGAATTTATTAGGAGGGGATAGCATGGATAAGGAAAAGCAAGGTACTCCAACCACTCTGAAAGAACTGGAAAAAAAACACGAGATGCAAAAAGAAGTCTCAAGTACTATGGAACATAACCAGAAGCTAAAAGAAGTGAATCGGAAAGAAGAAATGATACAAGATGAACCGTAATGAATAAACACATAACGGCCTCTCCATGAATCGGCGAGGCCATTTTTTATTCAAACAAAAAACCGCTCCAGGGGAGCGGTCTAATTCGCTATATGATGAAGCCTCTGCTTAGCTTCTTCAACATCCATATCGATACGGGTCAGAATATATATCCAGTCCTCCGTCTGCTTTCTCATATGGTAAAAAATAACCGGCCTTTCATGCTTAAGAATCGTCACTACTTCAATAGTCGGTGTCGTCTCGTCAAATGCTCTCTGCCTTAAAAACCCCTTCAAAAAACTCGTAAAAACAAACAAATTCTGCGGGTGATCTGGATAGTTTTCTAACAGCACAAAAAAATCTCTTACCAAATCACCAATGTGAATATTATATACTTTTCTGCTCATTTTTCGCCCCCTGGCAACTGGCTGGCATATCTAACGATAGAAGCCCCTATAGTTTTGCGTCCTTATTTTTCAATAAGTTTGCCTTTTTCAACAGGAAGATTATATCATGAAAATAGAACTATAATAAACAATAAAATTCACTTATCAATAGTATTATACAGATATAAACACTACCGCTAGGATTACCCGCACAAAAAGAACGTACGTTCCTGTTATCCACAAAGTTATTCACACTATCCACAAAATGAAACAAACAAAAAAACAACCAACCGAGCTAATCGCCATACATATATAATGTCAATACAAACCCTACTTTCTTTTAATCGTCTAATGAAAAGAGCAGCTTACCGTTATAGCGGACAAGCTGCCCCCGTTCTTCTCTTGCTATGTTACCAACATATTTAAACATTTAAAACATAATAAAAAAACTTGTCATCCTTCACCCAACTATTCGATTCATATAAGCTTTGTGCGGTGACATTATTCACATCTGTTTGTAACTTTAACCCTTTTGCATTTGTTTCTTTCGCCAATTGTTCTGCCGCATGTAAAAGTTGTTTTCCTACCCCTTTCTTCCTGCTTTCCTCGGTTACATACAAATCGTTTAAAATCCAGAGTCGCTGCATAGATATGGAAGAAAAGAGCGGATACAGCTGGACAAAGCCTGCGTATTCTCCATTTTCAACAGCTACAAAAATAACAGAATCACTGTTCTCAAGACGTTCTTGAATAAAGCTCTTTGCCGCCTCTATATCTGACGGTTGTTGGTAAAAAACTCTGTATGAATTAAATAATGTGGAAATACCATCTACGTCTTGCAATGTTGCCTTATAAATCTCCATTTCAAACTCCCCTTTTTATGCAAAATAGATAACTACAGGATATATAAGCAAAGAATATGCCATCTGTATCTCCTTAAGATTTTTCTTTGATATATCCGGAGGCATAAGCACGTTACGAATTGTATACATACACAAACAAATGTGAAATTGCATTATATCAATAGTATTGATGCTCTAAAAAATATACGTTCGTACACCAAAAAAGGAGGTTGCTCGCGCAGCCCTCCTCTTTAATTCAATCAATTAAAATAAATTCAAGCATCTCCCACTTCTCATAGTCACTGCTGTTATGGTCCTCATAATTGACCTTTACTTTTTGATTAAACAACGATTGCTGTAGAGATTTCGTTAACTTCTTATTTTCTTTGTTTGCATAAAAAAGTCCGAAACTCCATGTAGCCCCATTTACATCATCTGCGGTCTCTAAAAAGTAACCTTTTTCTTTCGGATCATAATATACGCGTTTAATCGTCGTATTTTCTGTTTGAACCTGAGCAGATGCAACACCTGGAAGCAAGGCGAAAATAAGAACAAAAGCAAGCCACAACTTTTTCATTTCATCCCCTCCCTTTCTTCCTATTCTATCAAAAAAGAGAATACAATGGAAAATATTGTAGATAAAATATTCATTTCTTTTTACTTTCTATACAGTTTGATTAAAACGTCTTTTGCATGTCATCGCCTATTCATGGTAAAATGTTCTTAACCAGTAAATGTAACCAAAGCAAAGACTCCCCCTTATCAGCACCATTCTAATAAGGGGCATTTTTTTTACCTTTTGTTAACCTTTTTTCCGTTCAACTCTGTATAATAAGGAACTAAGAACAGTCTATACTGGTTCTCCCAACGGTGCCCCTTTCTGTCATAAAGCAGAGAGGGGCTTTTACTTTGACATATATTTTTTCCAGCACTTCAGCTACGCTATATCGTTTCTTAAATGCATACAGGAATGATTTAATGCTAATAAGCATTAGAAACTAAAAAAATAAAAGCACCACGTGGGTGCTCTGAATTCCTTCTTGCATGTATCACTTGACATCAAGAGTGTTAATTATTTAGTTATTTTTCCTGTTTCTTGATTTTGTACATCCATAACAGTACTTTGCATGTGCCTTACTTTTTGAAAAATAAGCCATGCTGTCACCGTACACAAAAGAATCGCAATCACAATAATTACAGATAAGGTTTCTGCTATACCATTCATTGCTTCAACCGTTTCTTTTGCCTTTCCCATTTTTCCTTTTCCTTCTTCCAATACTGCTGTACACATAACTCCCAACTACTCTTCGGATTAGGCAAAGCTACTTTTAAAACCATTTATATCCTCCTTATCCTTTTTCACCCTTTTATTATGCATCAGGATAAGGTTTTATATAACTAAAACTTCTCGTCAAATTCTGCCAAAAATTTCATCCTTGTTAAATTTTCTCCTTGATGTATCAAGTATCCCCAACTAAAAAACACTTTGTTCTTTAAGTTATAATGGAGCCATATAACGTCCAGATTCTTTAATATTATAAAAAGCATTCCCATTTTGTTGAAGAACACTTAGATTATTTCCTTCAAACCCCATCCACTCCAAACCAATCGTATAACCCGTTTTTGATTTTGTAACAAACAAAACATGAAACATTCCGGGATTAATTTCCCCCTGGTCATCTACACGCCATGTTGATACTTCATCATACGTTGCAGGAAAATCTTCGAAAACGAGAGCATTTGGTGTAGTCATAACAATACTCGCTAACGCATTCTTCCCTCTTCTTTCAAATTCAACAAGCCCAATTTGGACACCTGGTGAAATCTCAGCGATTAATCCTTGCTTTACCACCTTACGCTTTTTGAACTCTTCAATTTTCTCAACAGTTTTTTCAGAGAACTTTCCTTTCTCTACTGGTTTATATGAGACAGATGTATGTCCTTGAAATGCATCTTTTTCTACAAGAAGGCAACTTTCATTTTCTTTAAAGTTTCCGTTAACAATATTGAACCATGCACCCTCGTCTTGCGTAATATTACTTGCTACATTTCTTTGATTACTTTTCTTGCCTTTTCTTTGATACTTTACATACTTTACGTTACGTACTTTTCCGGGTGAGCATATTACTTTTGAAAAACGCTTTGGCCGATCTGATGATTTTAAATCAAATGCTAATAGGTGTTTTCCTGTTTTATCCGTATATGCAAACGTCAGTGCGTCCCCATTAACTTTACCGGCAAAAGGCTCTTTTACTGCTTTTGTATTTGCTGCTGCACCGTTCACATGAATACCACTTACTAACAACATACTGCTCAGTAAGGCAATAAGAGCTTTCTTCATGTATACCGCCTCCTTATTCATAAAATTACACAAAAGTAATTAATTACCTGTATATACAACGAAATTTTACCACGAAAGGTCAATCAACGAAACAGCACCACACGCTTTAAGTTTCATCTCCTATGTTCCCTCAATCATTAAGGAACATAATCTTGTCATCAATCTCAAACAATTTATTCATTGAACAGGAACAAGTGTTCCTATATAATTTAGGATAAAGGATAAATTATACAAATAAGGAGTAGATATCATGCATGAGACGAGTATTATTTGTAAACTGGACAAATTAGGGAGACTTACCTTCCCAACAGAGATGAGAAACAACCTAGGGATATATTATGGGGATGGATTAGAATTCTTGGTGAACGGAGAACAGCTTGTTTTACAAAAACATGCTCCTGGGTGCATTTTTTGTAACTCTGTGACAGACGGAATCGAATATAAAGGAAAAGAAATTTGCACTTCTTGCCTTAATGATATAAAAGCCATCCATGGATAAAATTAGGTATAACTTGCGTGAGGGAGAGACACCAACAACGGGACACGAACCGACACTCGTTTTGGGCGTGTTATGGTGATTATACACTCTGGATGCTACTGGATAATCAACACCCTTGATATAATAGGTATATTTAGGGGGGATACTTATGAAAATCGCCTTAATTCATGCTACAACAACCGCGCTACATCCTATTGAGAGAGCATTCCGTGAAGAAGCTCCAGATGTCGACCTTTTTCATTTCATGGATACAAACCTTCTTGCTATGATGGAAAAGAGCGGCTCACTTACACCAGAAATTATTCGCCGCTTTTCCTTACTGGTTAATTTAGCCATACAATCGGACGTAGATTGTATTCAACTCACTTGCTCTGCTTTTAACAATGTGACGACTATCCTGCAACCCCTTTATCCCGTTAAGCTGTTTCGTTCAGATGAGGCGATGCTTGATGAAGCGCTCACTTATAAGCGAATTGGTTTGATTTCTACAGTGAAGGAAACACCTATTGCCTTACTTAGTTATTTAAGAGAAAAAAATCCGGATATTTTGGTAGAGTCTTTAGTGGACCCAGGCACTATTCATCTGCTCTCTCAAGGAAGGAAAGAGGAGCATGATGAAAGAATACGAGAAATGATTTACCAAATAGATGGTAAGGTGGACGTGATTGTCCTTTCTCAGTATAGCATGGAGCATGTGGCAATTCAGGTCAATCCTTCTGTTCCTATTCTCACTGCTCCTAGAACAGCAGCAAAACGTTGCCTAGCTTACTTACAAGGTTTACCATCATCGTAAAGAAAATAGCTCTCCCTAATCAATATTGTTTTACTTACCCTTTCTATATTGTATTTTTACCATTCTATAGGGATGGGAAAAGTCTTTCTTTGTTCCTGATTTTAGCATGTGTTATTATTTACGTCCTGTAATGTCCGTTATGACAACAGAAGTCAGCCTAGAATCAGGCTGACTTCTATAAACAAGAATGGTTCTCTAATATTGAATTGCCTCCCTCTTTTTGGTTCTGATTCGATAAAATAGGTTGCAAGATTGACCGCATAAAGAAGTAGTGCCCTATAGGTAACAGAATAGATTAGAATCTCTGCTCACATGAAGGACAGGGTCCGCCGGTATTTTGAAACACGACATTGTCAACAAAGGCAAAGTTCTCTACAGCACTATTATTTTGGAAAGTGATGCATGCCGTCCTTGCGCCAGGTGGCGTACACACGACAAGAGTGTAATTCGGAAAGAGGTCTGTTGCAATAATAGGGGGACGGACTACAATGTGTGGAATATTGAACGCAACAAGAGGATTACTCGTAGGAGTAACTAGAGGAGGACATGGTTGACTTGGTACAGCATCTGGAAAAGAAACGGACGCTACGAGTCGTGATTCAGACCTTACATTCGCGGCAAAGGAAAGTGTATAACAACACCCCTCAGAAATCGGGACGGTCTGGTTGATATTTCCACCACCTCTAATAAGCACAGATAGGATACTGAGTGTTCCATTTGAAAGATAACGGCCGCTGTGGTTAGGAAACGAGGCGAGTGATGTCATACCTCCCGAATTCCACTCTGGAACTGCAGGTCCTCCCACCGCTGATGGCTGATCAAATCCAGGGTTTCTAAGCAGATTGGTACATGGACAGCACGCTGTTGCTGGCGACCTTGTTGGCCCACATGAAATGATCGGATTCCCCTGTATACATTTGTGGAAATTGTTCATTCGTTCAACCTCTCATTCGTTGTTCATAGGTATCTATTATTATATTTTCTGAAAGTTGTCCTTGAAGCGGTATGTACCTATGAGAAATACGCTCTTTTGAAACTTTACATCCGATAACACCCATAGTGACCCTGTTCTTCTACCTGTCCTTGTAAATACGTAGGGGATCACCGTAGACGGAATCATCCAAGAGGGGAACACCGTCCTGCATCATCAGTTTGTACCTGCGTTTTCAATTATTTAACGGATGTAACCAAAAGACTGGGCCTCGAGGGCAGTAAGCAGTTCCCCATGCTATTCTGGCGTCATTTCACCTTCATACATCCGACCTGGCCTGTTTCTATCAAGTACGAAGGAGCAGCGTATATTAGTACTATATAAATTACACTTGATAGTTTGACAGGGGAGTGTGGTGGGAAGGAGGAGATTCGGAAAAAAGAAGAGGTTGGATGCGCCCTGCGATCCGGCAGAAGAAAGGCCAGCGTGTCTTTTTCCGACCGCTCCCGCCCACCGCCCTTCCTTCTTTTCTTACCTCCCACCATAAAAATTTGTCGATGTATCAAATCAGATGTATATGGTACCGCTCGATAAACTTCACTGCCTTCTGACATTAAATTTATATAGCCATGTCACACCTGACATGCAAAAAGATGCTTCTGCTCGATTTGAAGAAGCAATGAAGAATATCAAAAAAGCACTTTAGCATACTAAAGGTGGTCAAAATGTGCTCAAAACTCCTTTTTTCTCTTTATGTGGTCATACAAAAAAAGAAAAACCCCTTATATATCAAGGGGTTTTAAGGGTGCGCTTCCTCACATTGTGAGCAGTAGCCATAAATTTCAAATTTATGTCCTGTAATCGTGAACCCATCCGGTTCGCCGAACATTCCATCCAACGGACACGACCTAATATGACGTGTTTTACCGCAGGACAAGCAAATCAGGTGATGATGATGATCCTCAGTGGAACAGCGGAACCGGTATTTCCGCTCGCCCCCTAACTCCGTCACCTCGAGAATATCCAAATCGGTAAACAGCGTCAGGTTGCGGTACACCGTATCAAAACTCAACGCCGGATATTCCATCTGCATATACTCCAACATATCGCGGGCTGATAAATAACGCTTCTCCTTGGCGAAAATGCGAATCATCTCTTCCCGTTTGCCCGTATACTTATACCCGTGCTCCTTAAGCACCTGCAGAGCCTGCTCTGCGGTCATAACTTTCACCGCCTTTTAGTTCAAAGAATTGCGCAGCCGTTTGCCTACTAGTACACATACAAGCAACAAAACGGCAACCAGTACGATCGTTCCGCCTGAGGCCAAATCGAACGTATATGCAATCATCAGTCCGCTCAATACGGATACCTCTCCGAAAATAATAGCATAAACAAACGTCTGTCGGAAGCTATTGGCCACCTGAAGCGCCGCAGCAACCGGTAGCGTAATCAATGCGGAAACCAGCAGAATGCCTACCACTTGCATGGAAATGCTAATAACAAGTGCTACTAGCACACTAAATATTACATTAATCAAGTTGCGTGGCACACCGGAAATGCGTGCGCCTTCTTCATCAAACGACAGATACAGCAATTCTTTATAAAATATCCAAACAATCACAATGACTATTAGGCTCGCAATCACTACGCGCCATAAATCTTCCTCCGTTACCGACAATAGACTGCCAAACAAGTAACCAAATAAATCAACGTTAAACCCGTTCGCAAGACTAATCAATACCACACCAAGCCCGATACCTGCAGAGAGAATAATCGGGATGGCTAACTCCTGGTAGAACTTATACGCCTGACGCAGCTTATCTACCATGAATGCACCACCGACCGAGAATACCATGCCTGTATAAACTGGGCTGACATTCTGAAAAAACGGAACATATTGCGCCAGCAGAAGACCTGCCGCTACGCCGGATAACGTAATATGTGACAGTGCGTCGGCAATCAACGACATCCGCCGTACCACCAGGAATACGCCAATTAGCGGTGCCACAAAGCCAATAATCAGCCCGGACAACAGCGCATGCTGCATAAATGTGTAATTCATAAATGCTTCTATCATTGTCTGCTTAAATCCCTTCTAATGGTCATGATGCAAGACATGTACATCATGCCCGTATGACCCCAGCAAAATTTCAGGACGCATCCGCTCGAATTCCTCCGCTCTTCCATGAAAATGAAGCTTACGATTCAAGCAAGCAATAGAATGCATCTTCGTGCTGACCGCGCCCAAATCATGAGAGACCAGAACAATCGAGATACGCCGCTCTTCATTCAGCCGCTTCAGCAACTCATAGAACTGAGCTTCCGATTGCGTGTCCACGCCAACGGTCGGCTCATCGAGAATTAGAACTTCCGGATCACTGACCAGCGCCCGCGCAATAAATACGCGCTGCTGCTGCCCTCCTGAAAGGCGTCCGATATTTCGATTTTCGAATTCGCTCATACCTACTATCGCAATTGCTTCCCGAACCCGCTCCTTCTCTCTTTTGCCGGGACGGCGGAACAGGCCGATTTTCGATGTTAATCCCATCATCACAACCTCGAATACAGTGGCCGGAAAACCTGTATTAAAGCTGTTCGCTTTTTGCGAAACGTAGCCGATGCGCGGCCAGTCACCGAACTTGTTTAGCGGCTTTCCGAACCAGGAAACGTTCCCTTTCTGCATCGGCAGCGCACCAAGAATAATTTTAAGCAAAGTGGACTTGCCTGACCCGTTAGGTCCGACAAGCCCCAGCATCTCGCCTTGATGCAACTGCAAGGAAACATCCTCAAGTACATGTTTGTTCCCGTAGCGGTACGAAACATGCTGTACGTCTAAAATGATGTCGTTCACTGTACTTCCAGCACCTTCTTCAATGTATTAAGGTTTTCTTTCATTATATCAGTGTATGTTTTACCAGCGTTGAACTGTTCTTTCGTCAAGTTCTCCAACGTGTATAGCGTCACGGCTTCAGCACCCGCTTCCCGCTGTACCGTTCTGGCAACTTTGTTCTCCACTAGTTCTTCAAACGCTACATACTTAATATTATGCTCTTTGAGCGTATCGATCAAATGTTTTAGTTGCTGCTGCGTCGGTTCTTCTGAAGGCGTCAGGCCGGATACGGACAATTGTTCCAATCCGTAGTGTTCCGCCATATATGTGAACGCCTTGTGAGAGACAACGAATTCTTTCTTTTTCGCTTTCGCTACTGCATCCTTATATTCCTTATCAAGCGCATCCAACTGCTGGGCTAGCTTATTATAATTCGCTTCATACTCAGCTTTGTGCGCCGGATCGACCTCCGCCAGTCCTTTCTGGATGTTCGCTGCCTGCTGCTTAGCAAGCTGAGGGTTTAACCATACATGCGGGTCATACTTACCGTGGTTATGTTCTTCGTGTTCTTCATGTGCTTCGCCAGCCTCATGAGCATGCTCCCCTTCGTGTTCATGATTATCGGATTCCACTAGCTGCAGTCCTTTGCTTGCATCCACTACTTTTGTTTTTTGCGCATCTAGATTTTTTGTCATGTTGTCAATCCATGCCTCGTATCCGGCCCCATTATAAATAAAAAGTTTAGCTTCATTCACTTTTCCAATATCTTTAGCGGACGGTTCATAATCATGGGCTTCAGCACCCGGTGGTAGAAGACTGCTCACCTTTACATGCTCTCCGCCGATCGTGCGCACAAAGTCATACAAGGGAAACAGTGTTGTATACACTTCGATTTGCTGGCCTGCACCTGCGGCCTGTTTTTTTGTTTCTGTCTCCTTCTGTCCACAGCCAACTAGAAAAACAGTAAATATGATACTCATTGCAAGCAATCCATATAAAATTCTATAATATCCTTTCATGTTCTTTCTTCCTCCATTCATAAATAATACCGTTTCCGATTTATCGTCAATTAGTATAACGGAACGATACCGATTTGTAAACAGAAAATGATGCTACTATCTCACACCTATCGGTTCTTCCACACAACAATAAAAGAGCTGCCTTTTTATCGGCAGCTCTTTTATTGTTGATTTTTCAGATAAATTACGTTTTTCTACCTCCTTTTAAAAATCTTTCCCGATCCTCCCACTTTTACTTTGGGAGGAGAATTATTTTTGGGCCGTGAGAATATTGAATCCTTTGGTTTTACTTTTGTTCTCTGTTTATCATAAGAAGAGCCCTCGTCAGAGGACCTAATAATCTTCCCTCTTTTTTCCTTTGATGCGGATGTATCTGAATCACTTTTCTTGATAATGCTTCCGCTAGAACCAACTGATGATCTCGTATTACCTGAGGAGGAGGAAGATGTATCCCCACGCTTAATAATAGATCCGGTTCCTTCAGTTGTAATAGGCGGAAGATTTTTCCTTTCTTTAGCGGTAGGCGTGTGATATTTCGTTTTTGGCTTATAAATATCCTTATCTGCGTAGCCACGGTATGAACCGCCATATCGTTTGTGTGAATCAAATAAATCATCCAATATGCTGGCGAGAATATATCCTTCTAAAAAAGACGGATTATAATTTTGCCGGACAAACTCCAGGTTGCTTACTTCAATTAATGTATCTTCCGGTTTATTTGGATCTTTTTGCAGATTATACCACTCATCTGAATAGACGAGGAACATCTGGTCGTTATCTTCTTTGGAAATTTCCTTGGGCTTCTTCTGTTCACTAAGTTCTTCCGCGACCTGGGGAACGGTTTTATTTTCAGCACGATATACACGCGACTGCTGCTTGCCGTCCTGTGTGACGGACTCCAACGGATAGGATGAACCCATTGCCTGACTCGTACATCCCGCTAAAGTCGAAGCGACCAGCACAACCGCCAGGACCGTCTTGATTATTGTAAACAGCCGTTTTACCATTGTCTTCCCCCCTATGTTGCCCGCATGACCTGCACATCGGCAGGGATAACCGATTCTCCTTCATACATCATCATGCGGCCATCTTGCCACTCGATTCTCAATAGCTTACGATCGTCCGATTGAAAATCCCAGACGTATTGTTCACCCGCCATCGAGAAGGGAGTATTGCCTGCCGTAAGTACCTGTCCTGAATATTGTTCCTCCAGATGATATACCACATCATCCATTTCAATAGTAGTGGGAATTTCATCAAAAGAATCAAGACGACCATCAATCGCTGTATACAATTCGTGCTGAATCTGTTCTCGTTTCTCAATTTTCAAATAAGCGACATCATTTCCATCCTGCAGTGTCAAAAATACAGCATTGCGCTGCGGATGGTGTGTTCTTCCGACTACCTGATAAGTTACTAGCGATACGTCAACAATATCTCCCGGTTCTAGATCCAGCACACTTTTCTCCTGTATAGGTGCCTCAGGTTTTTTTATGATATTCTTAATGCGTTTATATAAATTCACAGACATGCTCCTTTCCTATCTTCATTACAAGCAGGCAGCTAGTATGAGCGCACCTACGATATGCAAGGAGCCCGCTAACAGAGCATAGGCGACCTTACCTTGCTTGGCTCCCTGGTCTAAATCAATCTGGGCTGTTTTCTTCAACATCCATTCGACAAACAATTCCAGTATAAACAAAATAAAGAACGAGACGATAGAAGCCAATAATGCCTGCCATAAATCATTCGATTTGGAAATGGATTGGGATAAAATATAGCCCTGGGCAAATAATTTCATAATAAAGCGAGTCGTTACCGCTACATTTCCATTTCTCATCTCTGTTAGGTCTTTATATTTTGTAAAAAGGGAATCGATCCACATTAGCAAAAACAGCAGTACAGCCCCAGCCACGGTCCATACAAGCATAGCGAGTACATTCATCAACGTCACTGCTTTTCTCTCCTTATCTTAACAATATATTTATCCCAGCCTAACGGGCAGTAAGACCCCGGTAAGTAAAACTAACCATCAGTAGGGGATGAAGAACCGTAAGCTGATAAAAGTTTTACTTTATAAGAAGATGAAGTACACCCCTGCCTGAACATGATTCGGAGTGTACTTCAGATGACTAGATAGCTTTATTCTTTTTGATGTTTCTTCATTAATGCTGCCAGTTCATCTTCAATGTCCTGGTCCTTATCTAAAGCCGCGAACTCGTCATCCAGCGACTTTTCCTTGGTGAAAAGCTCATTGGAAGCTTCAGCTCTCGATTCCATTTCCAGCACTTTCTCTTCCATCCGTTTCAGGCCCGCTTTAGCTGTATCTGTACCGAATCCAGCCATTGCTTTATTGATTTGCGTCTGTGCTTTTGCAGCATTAGCACGTGCGACCAATGTTTCCCGTTTGTTTTTCATTTCATTTACTTGCTTCTGCATTTCTGAAAGCTTGCTGCGAAGCTGCTGAGCAGCAGCTTTATTTTGCTCATATGCTGTCTTGTATTCTTCCGCTTTTTGGTCCGCTACCTTCTTGTCTTCTAATGCACGGCGGGCTAAGTCAATTTTATCCGCCTGTACAGCTTTTTCTGCTTGCTCTGTGCGCTTTTGTACCAGTGCAGCCTGTTCTTCATACAGGATTTTAAATTTTTTCTCGATAGCGATTTGAGCCGCAACGGCCTTTTCCGCTTCTTCCACATCTGTTACCATATCGCGAATATATTGGTCCAGCAGCTTGACAGGGTCCTCAGCTTTTTCAACCAATGCATAAATATTAGATAGTGTAAGATCTCGTAAACGTTTAAACAAAGACATATGAATGTTCCTCCTTGAATATAGCCAGTTTTTTCAAGCTATCATTATATACGGGAGATCATGATAAGAAGTTTCCTTAACAAAATAATTTATTTATCCAGAAACGAATGGATGCACCGCCATCCGGGTTATTCTCTGCAATAATTTCTCCGCCATGCTTTTGAATTAATGTATAGCACGTATACAATCCGAGCCCGGCGTGCCCTTTTTCTACAGATCGAGAAGAATCTCCCTTATAAAATTTATTGAATACCATCCGTACATCTTGCGCCGTGAAGCCAGGGCCCGAGTCTGTAATCTCAAAATCTATTCTTTCTTCGCTAATCCTTACATTCCATCGAATGCTTCCGTAATCGGGAGTAAAGCGAATACTATTAGCTATTACATTATCCAATACCTGACCAAGTCTGTGGGCATCGAGGCACATTCTCTTCGGAGAGGAGCGCATATCTTCACATGTGGAAGACAGGACAATTTTTTTTCGGCTACAAAGAAGAGTGTATTCCTCCGTTTTCTGCGCGATGAAAGATGCAACATCGACCGGTTCAGGCAACAAGGAAAAATCGGGGTGCTCGATTTCCGACAGACCTGTCATTTCCTCAAGTAGCCGGATAGAGCGCCCAGTATTTTGCAGAATGGTATTTACATATTTGTGCAGACGCTCCGGGCGAATCGTTTCGCTGTCACGCAAATTTTCAGCATGGCCCTGAATAATTGTTAACGGTGTCCGTAAATCATGTGCGATAGCGGCAACCATCTCTCTGCGAGCCTGTTCTGAACGCCACTCCCGATCAAGGGAGTCATACAGAGCTCTCCGCATCTCTTCAAAAGCGTCTCCAAGTTCCTTTAATTCTTTTGCTCCCTTAATCTCCTCCATCTCAAAGTCAAGATCCCGGCGTTCAATCCGGTGCGCTCCTTCAATAAGCTTGGCTATTGGCGGTTTGATTTTACGGCTGAACACCTGACCGAAGAAGAACGTAAATATCGTCAAATAAATTAATGGCATCGCCATATTCACAACAACGAATAAAGCCATGAACAACTGTTTATCCGGATTGGAAGCCAGCAGATCCAGCCGATATCGTAAAACGATGGCCCCCCGCAATTCCTGCTCCTGATTTATAATGGGAACATACCGAATAAATTTCCCTTCGTCTCGGCCTGTTGTATTTATCCTGTGAAGCAACTCTTCCCGGCTAGGTATGAGTCGCTTCGCAATCGTACCGTATCGCACATCGCCAGCTATCCCCATCACTTGATAGTCAATTCCCTCCAAAGGAATGACTTGATCCACAGCCTGTCGCGAAGCCGGATTAAGCAACGCTTCATTATTCTTCCGCACATACGATATAATCTTCGGAATCTGCTGCTCATAATAATTAGCCGGTGCCGGAAACCCTCCAGGAGCTTTAAATACATACAATGTGCTGAGACCCCAGGTCAAAAGCGTAGCTCCTATCGTACAAACAAGAATTAGTATGGATGTGTACATGAACTGATGGCGCAGAGATAGCCTGTCAAACCAGCGGGATGTCTTTACGCTCTTACCCATTTGTATCCAATTCCCCATACCGTAGCGATAGGATTGCATTCAGAATGGTAGCTCGCCAGCTTTGCCCGAATATTCTTCACGTGCTCGGTGACTGTTTGCGAACTTCCCTCCGCATCGTATCCCCACACCTTCTCATAGATTTGTTCACGCGAGAATACACGGTCCGGATGGAGGGCAAGCAGTTGAACAATTTCAAACTCGCGGACAGTAACGGGAACAGACTGCCCGCGATATAATAGTCGGTAACTGTTCAAATCAACGGAAATGTCTCCATAATGCAGCACAGCTAGCGATGCCTTTGCCCCGGCTCTTTGTTCGCGACGCAAATGAGCGGCCAGACGAGCTTTCAATTCACGTATGCTAAACGGCTTGACGATGTAGTCGTCTCCGCCAACGGCCAACCCTTGAATACGATCGGTCTCCGCATAACGGGCACTCAAGAAAATAATCGGGCAATCCACCACCTCCCGTACCGCGCGGCATACTTCGAAGCCATCAGGTCCCGGCATCATGATATCCAGGATAATGAGATCAGGCTTGTATGCAAGCTGCTTGAATACTTCATCTCCGTTATAGGCAACCAGTACCTCATACCCCTCATCTTCCAGTGCATCCTGAATAAATTCAACGATCGATGCCTCATCATCGGCAAGCAGAATCTTCCCTTTCAACTGCAATGCCTCCCTTCTGCCTTTCTGTTAGTTCGTCCAATCCCTATGCCGCCATATCCAGAGCGTCATCACACATCCCATAATAGCACAAGCCAAAGCTATCCAATACATCGCTGGTCCCTGAACCCCGCCTATCAATTGGAAAATGGCATCGGAAGGGCTAAGAAAAAAAATGAAAGAGGACGAAACATACAAGCTTCCAATTAAAAAACCAACAATTGCCGAATAAGAAAGAACCGGATGTGGTAGCACAGTGCTAACAAAACAGCCCACTCCCAGCACAGCAAGAAGCACAAGATAAGCAATGCTATAAAAACGAATACTGAACACAAAAGCGCCTGCTGCCGTGTACGTACCAGTATTCAAAAACGTCACAGTCTCCGCATAAGGCATGGCTAGCTTGGCAAATAACGTACCAACCATAAGCATGGAGAGTACCAAGCCCAGAAGAAGTAGCGCTAGAACGAGCCATTTCGCCATAACAAGACGGGTATATGCAATCGGACGAAGAAGCACCATACGCAAAGCGCCTGAAGTGTTCTCCGCGTTAAAACTATCTACGACAAGCATAGGAATAAGCACAAAATGCAGGTACAGTGCCAACTCCCTTAGCAGAAAAGGTGCAGTATTCAACGAATTGAGATGAACAGCATGGTTTGGATCATAGAAACTCATCCGACCGGTCATTCTCCATAGAAAAAGGCATTCAAATAACAACAAGAATACAAACACAAGTAGCGTATACTTTGTTTTTCTACGTCCCCACATGCGTTCCCATTCACTTTTCATCAATGCCAGCATGGTTCATTCCCCCTATATCCAGCGATCTTTTCGAGTAAATAAGGCATACGCCGCTCCACCAAAAGCGAGCGAATAAAAACTAAGTACTCCCACAATCCAACCGACATATCTCGGCTGTTCAGCAAGCATAAAAACAATTCCCTGCCACTGAATCATCGGTATTGAACTAAAAATAATCTTCATATACACCTCATTGCCAAGCAACGGCTGAAAATAACCGCAAACATAAGGATACATGAGAGAGAACAAATAAAAACCAAGACCTATGCCAATCGTCGCGGTAGTCGTATGACTCACCACAGAAATAAATAGCATGACACAAACAAGAGCAAGCAGGCTTAGAAAACCGAGACTATAAAAAGCAAGGTTATAAACGAGACCTTCCCACACATCAACCATTTCGCTCCGGTAAAACAACGGGAACCTTTCGGCATGCGGAAACATAAAAAATCCGGCTATATAGCTGCATATAAAGTAAAAACAAGTAAACATAAGCAGCAATGTCGTAAATACTGCCCCCTTGGCCCAGAATAGCTTGCCGAATGTATAGGCGCGCAGCATTACCATGCGCAGCTGACCGCTGCGATATTCGTCGGTAACGATTAATGCCGCAAGGATAATGACCATAAAATTAAATACGGTCATAAGCATTTCCTCAAAGCTAAGCACGCTAAAATTGCCGAACACACTGTATTGAGGAAGCATAGAGTTTGTTTTTTCATTAGCCTTTTGAAAATAGCTCCCTGCTGCATATACCATAAGCGGAATAGCAGCAAACATCAGCCACGTACTCTTCCGTTTCCAAAGTCGGTACCATTCACTGATAAACAGCCGCATCATCGCATCATCTCTACAAACGCATCCTCCAGGTGCCCACCTTCTCCAGCAAGTTCCTGCGTTTGACCTTTCCAGACGAGCTTCCCTTCCTTAAGAAGAACGAGATGATCGCACATTTTCTGAATCTCATCAAGCAAATGACTGGAGATAAGGAACGTAATCCCGTATTGTTTGTGCAATTCCATAACAAGCTCACGCAATTCGCGCATGCCCATCGGATCAAGTCCGTTGGCCGGCTCATCGAGAATGATAAATTCTGGCCTTCCAAGCAGTGCCTGTGCAATGCCTAAGCGCTGCTTCATTCCAAGCGAGTATGTGCTGACACGATCGTCCGCTCTAGAAGTAAGCCCGACAATATGTAATGTTTCCTCTACCTGTTCAAGCTGTTCCTTCTTGCTTAAGTTTGGTTGCAGTCTTGCCAAATTACGTAGATTACCCCTTCCCGTTAAATATGGAAAGAACACAGGAGATTCTACGATCGCACCCATTTTCAACAGGGCGTTCTGCCGTTCCTTTTGCATATGTATACCAGAGACAAGAATATTTCCAAAAGTCGGTGCAATGAGGCCGGTCAGCATCCGTATTAATGTCGTTTTACCGGCTCCATTCGGTCCGAGCAGCCCGCATATGTCCCCTTTTTGAATGTCGAAATTGACATCCTTTACGAGTGTTCTACCTCGTACTTTTTTTGTTACCTGCTGTACCTGTAAGATAGGTTGCATGATATCCCCTCCTCATTAAGTAATGATAGAAGAGAAATCTCAAGAATGTATAAAGTGATACGATCAAAAGGAAATATATATCGCTTTCTTGCCTTATAGCGACATATACTTTCTTATCCCTTAAAAAAACGCCAGCCCGATGATAGGCTGGCGTCACTTCGAATTTTTCACTGTGTTTGTACAATAACGTTCTCTTTCTTCGTTTCTCCCTGATACACCCATTGAATTTCTACCCGAGCCAATTTCACCTCGGTTTTCACTTTATCTTTCGTAGCTTTAGCATCCACTGTACCGCTTGGCCAAAAATCGCGGTCCCCGATCACACTTTGCTTAAGCATCTCTCTGTTGGTAATGGTGACGTCGTGCTGACCGTATCTCTCATCCTCAAAGACAGTTGTAATCGTTAAAGAAGAGATGTTTACTTTGTGCAACGGCTTTATTTCTGTTTTGCTAACAAACATTCCATCACGAACGCCAGTTGTTACGGTCGCTTTCCAGCTTTTCGATTCTCCATGCAAAGCAGCGGCTACTTCGCTCTCTCTACTCTCCTTGTCAATTCCGATATTATTGCATCCAGCCAGTATAACAATGCTTGCGAACAAGAAAATCGACATGCTTTTGATTAAAAATCTCATAGCAACCTCCCCCTTACCCCTTTACAATATCAAAAAAGGAGCAAAAAGGTAAATATTGCTAAAACACTGGATTGTTATTCCTTAGCGGTACTAATGCCATAACCTGTATTGGATTTAAAAAGAACCTCCGCAAATTTTTCTTCGTCTGCCTTCTTAGTAGATAGTATCGTGCCAAGATAAGCGCCGATGAAACCTAAAGGCACGGTAAAAATCGTCGGGTTGTCCATATGAAATATCGGATCGCCTGTAAAAATCGCTGCTCTAGGCACCGGATTCCATACGTTGGGGCTAAGCAATACAAGAATAACCGAGCTTAACAAGCCGACAAGCATCCCTGTAATCGCTCCAGTCATATTAAAACGCTTCCAATATATCGTGCACAGTATCACAGGCAGGTTTGCGCTTGCTGCTATTCCCAATGCTAATACAGAGAGAAAGGCTACGTTTAATTTTTGGGAGAATAGGGCCAATATAATGGAGATGAGCGCTACCATAATAGACGCAATACGTGCTACCCGCACTTGCTGTTTTTCTGTAATCTTTCCGTCTCGAATAATTTCACCGTAAATATCGTGTGCTACAGCAGATGCCGATGTCAAAACAAGACCTGAAACTACCGCCAGAATTGTAGCGAATGCCACCGCCGATACAATGGCAAACAGTATATCGCCGCCTAATGTTTGTGCTAACAATGGAGCTGCCATATTTCCGCCAGGGTTGGCTGCAACGATATTGTTAAATCCGACAAAGGCCGCAGCGCCAAATCCCAAAAAAATCGTCATGATAAAGAAGGCCCCAATAAACCAGGTAGAATATACAACCGACTTACGCGCAGTTGTCGCATCCTTTACCGTAAAAAAACGAACGAGAAGATGGGGCAACCCAGCCGCGCCCAGCACTAGTGATAGGTTAAAAGAAATCATGTCCAACCCGTTCTTATACTTATTGCCCGGATCCAGAAAAGCGTCCTTCAGAGGTGTGGCTGCTTTAATATGTTCAAACATAGCCATCACATTAAAGTTAAACTTTGCAAATACAATAAACGTTAATACGAAGGAGCCTGCCATTAATAAAACGGCTTTTGTTATTTGTACCCAGCTTGTGGCCGTCATTCCACCAAAAATAACATATATCGTCATCAAAGTTCCAACAATTAATACTGCTGGGACAAAATCAATACCAAGGAGAAGTTTAATCAAACCTCCGGCACCTACAAGCTGAGCAATCATGTAAAAAATGGAGATAACCAGTGTATTGAGAGCTGCCACGCCACGTACTTTTTTAGAATGGAAACGGGCAGTAATCATATCTGCTACTGTATATTTCCCTAAATTTCTAAGCGGTTCGGATACGAGGTAGAGTAGGAAAAGAAATGCCACCAGATTACCGATACTCATATAAAATCCATCAAAACCGATTAATGCGATCGCCCCTGTGATACCAAGAAAAGAAGCGGCAGACATGAAATCTCCGGCAACTGCCAATCCGTTTTGCCAGGCGGTCAGCCCTCCGCCGGCCGTATAAAATTCACTCGCGTTTTTTGTTTTTTTAGCGGAGAGATATGTGATCGTTAACGTTAAAAAAATAATAGCTAAAAATAAAACCAAAGCTAAAGAACTCATTTATCCAGCTCCCCCTCATATGCTGATAAAATTTCCTTTGCTGATATATCAAACTTTTCAGATTTCTTTACATATACGTATCCACATACCCATACGAGCACAAACTGCATCAAAGCATACACCCATGCCCATGTAATATGACCCATCGCTTGTTTCGTAAGTATATCTGTGTATGCGGCTAAAATGGGTAGCGTAAAATAAAACACAAAGAAAAAAATAGACATAGGTATGATAAATTCCTTCTTTTTTTGTATAAGTTCTTGAAAATCTCCGGTTTGAATTAACGTTGTATACAAAGAGCCTTGTTTTTTTTTCAATGGCTTATCATATTTCTCATTTTTCATTATTTCCATGTTTCCACCTCTTTTGTAATTATTTCACTACCGAATCGCCACAGAAGATGTAGCAGCCGCGATTTCTTTTCCTTCCTGAACTAATGTAGCCACCAGATAACCAATGCTTTTTCCTATTCTTTCTACACGTGCCTCCACTTCTATTTCACCAATAAAAGCCGGACGGTGAAATGTCGTATGCAAATTAATAGAAGCAAAATGTTGTCCTTCCTGTACACACGATGCAATCGCGTATGCCATCATACTATCAGCAGCAGAAGAAATAAATCCTCCCATCACGACGCCGTTTCCATTCATCATCTTCTCGCTCACCTTCCATAAACCACGAGCAATACCATTCTTCGCATATGTGACTGTAATACCGAGAGCTTCATCACAAGGAGGCGGTACACTCTCTTTCGTTACGACATCCATTAAACGATGCTGTTTGTTCACGAATTCAACCCCTTTATAACAATAATTCATATGACGTATTTAAAACGTATTATAACTTTTATGTATATTCGTTTCAATAAATATTTTTACTATTCTAAACGTTAAAATCCTTCTCAGGTTTGAAAATAGCTGTTGAGCAAAATAATAAAACCCACTCTTCAGCTTTCAAGCTAAAAAATGGGTTTACATAATTAAGACGAAACCGTATCTTCTTTCAGGAAAAACAATGCATTCTTCACCTTTCCGAATTCGGAAGCATGTGGACGGTCATCGTCATCCTTATATCCATAGTCGACCATACGATTTCGATTTAAGCACAATTTTGTCATCTCAGGCCTACACAAATCAAAAAGCTCGTATCGCTCCTGAAGATGCGGGAATTTCTTCTGATAATCATGAATCGCATTGACCAGCTGACTCCAAAACACCTGCTCTGACAATAATTGATTGTTTACCAAAAGATTGGACAAATACCTCAGATGACAAATAAACAGACCAGTAAAGATGAACTGAGTTAGCCCTTCCGGAGGTTCGCTGCGCAATACGGCCTTTAAATCGTCCGTTAGTGTCGCCAGCTCAGGCAATGGCTGATCACTAATATTGACATCATCTACAAAATCTTTAATGGCCAGGCGGTGAGGCTTGTACTCTTTCAGAACAAGAATGGTATTCTGCCCGTGTGGTGAAAATACCGTTCCATATTGATACAAATAGTGGAGCAACGGTGGCAGTACAACAGCGAAGAACTGCTTCATCCATTCCTCCGCCGATAGCCCGGAGCGCTCGATTAGGCTTTGCACAAACGGCTTTTCATTTTTATCTGTATGCAATAGCGCTGCAAGCGTAATGGGATGCTCACCATCCTCCAGATACGTATAGATGCTCTCTCTCCAAATGGTGCCCAGCATCTCCAGGTATTGATATGGCGCCTGCTCCAGATTTTCATAATAGTTATGATTATAATTTATGCTTGCAATCTCCCCCGGAAGAATAACGCGGCATTCTTCATTCAGAAACGGATCGTTCTGCTGAATGCTTTTAATATACTCTGTAATTCTGGGCGCAATTACTGTACGCTCAGCCGGTAGTCCCCGATATACAAGCGTATTAAGAATACTCATCGGCAGCTTCACATGATGCCTTGCCTTATCTGACATATTAACAAATGTCCGAATGGACTGTTGTGGAAGATAGGCATCCGGTCCGTCTCCAAGCGGAATGATGTATCCTAAAGCCAAGTCCTCCGCAAAGTTCTGGATGATGATATTCTTCCATTGCCATTCATGGATCGGCATGAAAAGGTAATCTTCCTTCCTGTATCCACTCTCTTGCACAATGCGATCGAATTCAGCTCGTATTCCCTCGTCTAATTCATGCTCAAGCAACGCTTCGAAATCCAATCCTGCAATCGATTGAAAGGTCGCTCGGTCTTTATGGACAGCAATCCAAAGCAGTCTGACTTCCTTCTGATTTTCAGGTGCGAATGCAAGGTAATCATCATATCCGAATCCGATTCTCCCTTTGTTGTATGTAATCCAGGGATGCCCCGTCATCTCTCCTTCCAGAAGAGCATAATCTACATCGACCAGCTCATCGGACGTCATAGAAGACCGGGACAGCATATGGGCATCGGCAAGCAGTGTATGATTTAATTCCTTAATTAAGTGTCCTGCTGTTTCTGACGACATACCGATAAGCTGCTTACTATCTAACAGGAACTCAATCGCGCTTACGTCTTCCTTCCATTCTCCCGCTCTAAAAACCGCAATCGAATCACTTGAAACGTCAAAGCTGTCGAATAACCGCTCAGTTGCGGTAAATCGGTACTTCTTGTCTTTCGAGATGTTCAACTCGTACTGATTGTTTCCATTCTGCCGGCTAATCACATCTGGACGAATCATATCCTCATACATATATTCCGAGAGCATCTTTGCCAGGAGCTTTCGGTTTACCTGGCTCCATGTTTTTTTATCGAGAGCTTTTTTCACTTCATCTATGAATAACATCGTTAGCCTCCTTTTGTTTTGGCTTCCGTGCTTGTTTTCTCGCTCCTATTTCGCATATACATTGTTACTGCGGCAATAATAAGATGGATCACGAAAATAAAACTGGCGGCAACAAACGGGGAAGATAGCGAATAGTCTTCTACAAGCACAAGAGCGCTTATCGGTGCCAATAACAATCCAAGATTTTGAAATGATGAGAGAATGCTATAGTGGTAATGCGTATGATGGCTTCGCTGAAATAAATAAATGTCCAGGCTTGCCTGGCAAATAGCAAGGAAGAAACCAAACAGACAGCGTGAAAGGATAAACCATCCAATGTCCGAGCTAATTCCTTGTAACAATAACCCGATAAACAATAGTAAACCCGACGCCTTATACAAAGTATGCAGTCTTCCCATACTTAGCCTTTTTATAGCAGGTAACGCTAACACCGCCATCAAGCTAGGAATCAAAAACAGAAAGCTACCACCAACAGAAGTCATATCGAAAGTTTCTTCCGTGAATACCGTAAAAAAAGGCCGGATTATATTAACGGAAAAGTGCAGAGTAAAAATAAGCAAAGCCATCTTCACCAGAAATGCTATGTCACCCTCGCTCTTTTTCTCCGTTTGCTCAGCAACAGGTTCAAGTAACGTCTCTTTCGCAAAGCCTCTCCTAAAAACGGCAAAACAAACGATTCCCTGTAGCAAATCAAACAGGGCGATCCACCAGAACACCTGTAAAGGATGAGCAAGGTTAATAACCCAGCCGCTGGTTATTGTCGAAGCGATAACCGCTGACTGAAATACCGCATGATAGGTTCCCGTCACCTTCCTCCTTTCATTTCCGGCAGCCTGAATCATAATCGTATACAGCAGCAAATAGCTACTTTTGAATGCCAAAAGCAAGATAGAGAACATCAGGAATTGATGCTCACTTTTGGAAAGAGCCATTAGCGCACACGAAAGTGCGGTCCCTATCTGTCCAATAATCAATAATCGCTTGCCGTCCACTTTTCGCGCGAGAAACCCCCAGATAGGAGATGAAATTACTACGGTTAGACGGCAAACGAATATATAAAAACCGGTAAAGCTGAACTCCTGCACCCCGAATACCTTTTGGAAAAATTGCGGATAAAACGGGGACAACAAAACTTCCGTGTATACAAACAAAAATACGCAAGCGAACAGCACACTCGGGACTACACGCTTACCGGCACGCATTTCTCTGTCAGTCCGAATGTTTGGAAAACATTATGTGTATATGTCGGGTATACTTTCCTTCCAGCAATATAATTGATAATAACAGCATTCCGGTACGCTCCAAGTCCAAGGTCGGGTGCACCGACGCCGTGCGTGTGTATCTCTCCGTTCTGAATAAAGATTTCATTCGGAGCATCTATATATGTCTTAAGATGGTAATCGCGTGTCACCTGGTACCGCTCTCTTTCATCCCAATGGATCAGATGCCTTATTCCCGATAGAAATCCAGGTATAACCGGCTTATATCCAGTGGCAAGAATGACAACGTCCGAGTTATGCTCAAACATTGTCTCTTGCACACACTGCTGGCAGCGCAAGGACCATGCTCCTTCTACCTCTTCTATATCGAGGATTTCTGTCATAGGTTGAAGATGAATGTCCGGTGTTTCATTCGCGACAGAGCGTTCATACAGCACATCGTAAATATCCGCGATCGTCTCCGCACTAATGCCTTTGTAAAGCAAATCCTGCTTTGGCAACAATTCATCTTTTTTGCGCTGCGGAAGGCTATAAAAGAAATCGATATAATCGGGAGAAAAGTACTCCAATCCCAGCTTTGAATATTCCATAGGGAAAAATCCCTTCGATCTGGTGAACCAATGGAGCTTGAAATCAAATCCGTTTTGCTCCTTCGCTAAATCGTAGAATATTTCGGCCGCACTCTGCCCCGAACCGATGATAGTGACCGACTTCGCCCCTAAGCATTCATTCTTTTTCTCCAAATAATGCGAGGAGTGAAACAATGTATTTCCTAATTTGCTTTGCAAGTGCTTAGGCACGGAAGGCTCTGTTCCGACACCGATAACGATATGTTGGCTGTAATAGCTTTCTATAGCTTCCGTTTTTGTGTTCTTTACTTGCACTTCATATAAGAATGCTCCCTCCGATTCGAAAGGGATGATATTGCAAACTTCTCGTTCGAAGTGGCACGACATTAATTGATTCGCTACCCAGCGGCAATAGTGATTGTATTCTTTTCGCGGAATTTTGAAATTCTCCAGAAAGTAAAAGTGGTACAAACGCTTATGTTCCTGTAAATAATTAAGAAAACTAAATCTGCTTTTAACATCTGCCATGCTGACAAGGTCAGCCAGAAAAGGAACCTGAAGAGTGGTTCCCTCAATTAACATGCCCGGATGCCAATCGAATTCAGGCTTCTTCTCGAAAAACAAAGCATCCATCTCTGGAACATTATCAAGCAAAGCCGCCAGCCCTAAATTGAAAGGACCGATACCGATGCCGATGATGTCAAATACTTTATCAGGCTTTTTGTGTATCAATGACATGCTGCCACTTCCTTTCAAAAGTCTCCCGATGACAAAACATTAACAGCCCTGTCTTGTCCGGAAGCTCTATAGGTTTAACCGGTTCAAATCCGCACTTTTTGAATACGTGAATCATTTTTTCATTTCGAATGTCCGGTTCTGCGATTACTTTTTCTGTCTGTAGGGTTAAAAACTGAAACCGGACCATTGCCCGCAATAAGGGAAGAGCATAGCCTTTTCCAAGAAATGCTTTCTCTCCGATTAACAAGTGGATTCCCTGATCGAATGGGTCATACGAATAATAGTATTCAATAACATCCCCTTTAACCCAATATGCCTCCCAATAACTCATAGGAACTCCTTCTATGCAGCCCAGATAAAGAGTCTGGTGCCTATCACCAAGGAATTTTTGCAAATGCTCCTTGTATTCATCTAAAGGAATATTTAAATTCCAGAAAGGAATAACATGTTCCTCCTGCATCCAGCGGTGGAGTCGGTGTACGTCCCGTTCATACTCTACTTTGGCGAAAGAAATGGCCTTATTTATATCCTGATCGAATTGCGTATAGCTACTATTCATATAGCATTCCTACCTTTTGCAGCAAAGGATTTTGAATCACAGTATATACCGACTGCGCTTCAAGCGATCCAACCAGCTCATCCATATCATAAAAGCGGGTAAGCAGATTGGCTTTGCACGGCAACTCGGACATGTGAAGCAAGCTGTATAATAGATTGCATGTCTCACCTGTTTGCCTATACTGACCTTCCAGGCTTTCCCTTAACGTTTGCAGTAGCTTCTCTTCCTGAACAAGTCCCGCAGTTCCAAAGCCATTAATAAGACCGAATAAATGATTAAAGAAGAAATAATAGCGCAGCCTCTCCTCCGCTACATGGTCTGAACAAATCGTATGGCTTTTACGGCTCAGTTCCGGTATCAGTCCGGCAAGCCTGTCCGCTTTCGATTCGCAGTAATAGTATCCCTGATTATCTCGATAATAGAATATGTCCGGGTATCCGTCCTTTAGCCTTACGATAGCATTCTGCTGATGCGCCTCTAAAGCGAGTCCATATTCCTCATACAACCAGATGATTGGTTCGAGAGAAATCGATAAATATTTCTTAAACCAATCAACACTGACTTCCTCTGTCGTTCGACCTTCTTGTACAGCAATCTCCTCAATGATAGAGCCGAGTCGGGATTTTCCGCCATAGGCGTGATCCTGACATAAGCCTGCAATGAGGCTTGCATGTTTATCATCCTCATAAAAGGGATTCTCTCTTATTACTACTTCAAAGCCCGACTCTTCGCCTTGTAGCTTAATATTTATATAAGCTGGATCACTGATGATTCGGAAGTTTCCGTACCTTTTACTGAGCCGTTCTCCTACTTCCGTTTGCAACAGTCTTGAAATCTCTACACCCCTGTCCAACTCTTTCTGCTTATTGGCTCGTAAAGAGTTCGTAATTTTAATCGGGATAGAGAATTTATACATATATCGTGCCTGTCTGCTGTACACCGTTCGAACAGAGGAGGTCGCCGTAAACTTTCTACCTAAAGGCCCTATATATTCAAGCAACCCATTCTTCAGCAATCCTTGGACTTCCGGCTTTTCCATTAGTGCTCTGGCTTGAAGAGGATGCGCGGGCAGGAGAACAGCCTTATCCCGGTAATTTTCCTCTATGAATCCCTGCCCTACAGACGGATCATTGCTTATTTCTTCTTTTATGATGGCAGCCGCCGACTTTTCTACACTGGAATCCTGCAGCACAATAGACGGATGTGCCTTGAAATAGTGCAATTGAAACTCGCCTTTTAGCTCCGGTGAAAAAATTCGCTCCTCTTCCTCCGAAATCCCCTGCTTGCTCTTAGGAGTAGGGTGCAGCAAATGACCAAGAAGGAGCGATTGCTCAGCTTCAATAAACGAAAAATCTGTTCGGGTAAGCGAATACATATCCTCTACTCGATTTTCTACATAACGTTGTATATTCCGACTGCTTAATATGACACGTAGAATAAACTCATCCTCTGCATCCGTGCGACCCTGCTCTAATAAAAGCTCTTTTGCGATAAGGGAAGTTAATGTAATATAATCCGCTGGTTGCGGCATACGAGACGCCTCTGTACGATAATAAATCGGAAAGGAGAATAAATGTCTGCCTGTCGCAGACAAATAGCGAACAGGAATGATGATTTCTATCCCTTGCACAGGCAGCGTACTTACGAAAACGGTTTGTGGCGATGCTGGATGTTTTTCAAATAATACATAATCAAATCGCTTAAACGCATGCTTTACATAATTTCCGGTTTCACGCAAATAACAATTTAAAAAGCTTTGAATTGTAGCTTTTTCGGCAATATCTTTCATATGGTGCAATGGACTACCCCCTATTTGTCGTGTACATGTCGCCAAGCTTCTGAATTTCATCGAGTAAATCCTTAATGTCCCTGATGGTAGTTCTTGGGTTCAGTAGTGTAAACTTAAGATAGGCTTTGCCCTCTATGCTGGTTCTGGCGATAATCCCGCTGCCGCTATGAAGTAGAGTCTGATGAATCAGCTGATTTACCTTATTCATATCTTCTTCCTTACCGTAAGGCGTCTGGTAACGGAAAACTACCGCATTCAGTTCAGGCTGCTTATTCAGGACAATCAAATTCTCCATTGCACAAATTGTATCTGCTGCCGCCTGCGCAAGCTCGCATGTATAATCAATCATTTCACCGAACCGCTTTGTTCCGATAACTTTTAACGAAACAAAAAGCTTCAACGCATCAAAACGTCTTGTTGTCTGAACCGACTTATTGACAAGATGAGGCATTCCTTCTTCCTCATCCTTCTCTGGATTGAGATAAGCAGCATGGTAATTAATGAAACGAAAATTCGTGCGATCCCTTACGAGAAAGGCCCCGCAGCTAATCGGTTGATAGAACAGCTTATGGAAATCTACTGTAACCGAGTCTGCCAATTCAATTCCCTGTATTTTTCCGAAAAGACTCCGACTTAATCGCAAAGCTCCGCCGTAAGCAGCATCCACATGAAACCACAGTTTATGTTCACGGGCGATGCTTGCTATATCCTGTAGCGGATCAATGCTTCCGAAATCTGTCGTACCGCACGTAGCTACAATGGCAAACGGAAGAAGATTTTCTTGCTGTAAGCGTTCAAGTTTCTTCTGCAAGTCCTCCATGCACAAACGGCGTGTGTTATCCGCTTTGACGAGCACCACTGATTTCTCACCCAATCCAAGCTGTGAGGCGGATTTTTTCACCGTAAAATGTGCATCTTCGGAGCAGAGTATACGCAGACGATACGCTTCCCGAGGCAGTCCATCCTGTTGAACATCCCAGTTCCAATGCTCATGACAAAAAGCGTCTCGGGCAAGGAGTAATCCCATATAGTTAGATTGTGTTCCACCGCTCGTAAAGGTCCCGTCCGCTTCTCCTGAAAATCCGAATGTCTCGCAAAGCCATCGAATCATTTCTTCTTCCAGATGGGTAGCTGCAGCGCTTTGATCCCATGAATCCATGGATTGGTTCAATGCACTGATCATCATCTCGGCGGCAAGAGCAGGGATAAGGGGTGGACAATGTAGATGAGCAATACTTTTCGGATGCGTTACAAGTATGCTATTCGGAAGAACATAGGTGCCGAGTTCCCCTACTACGTCCGTTAGGCTTTCTCCTGTCTCGGATATAGGTCCTATTTTTTTAACATCATCTTCTACTTGCTGAGGAGATTTTCCACTATAAGGCTTCACACTATTGCCATACAATCTCAAAAGTTCCTCTTTCGTTACATCAATCGCCCGCTTATATGCATTCAATCCATCTTCTCCCTGGTACAGGAAGAGGGAGGAAATGTCGGGTAAGCGTTCTTCGTCCTGTATCATAATACTTTACCTCTTTTGAACGGCTGCCCGGACAGCTTCTGTAAAGAGGGCAATCACTTCGTTCATTTGCTCTTCCGTAATAATAAGCGGAGGCAAGAATCTTACAACGCTACCGTGTCTGCCGCCTACTTCGAGGATTAATCCGCGCTCGAAGCATTCCCGCTGAATTCTACTTGCTAATTCAGGGTTTGCCGGATAGCTACCGTTACGTGCCTGTTGCTGGTGTGGCTGTACGATTTCGACTCCAACCATTAACCCTCGTCCCCGTACATCTCCTATCTCAGGCGTATCCTCTTGTAGGTGTCTTAGGGAGCGAATCAACGTATCGCCCACCTGTCCGACATGCGATACTAGATCGTTCGCTTTAATAAATCGTAATGTGGCAGTTCCTGCCGCCATAGCCATCTGATTCCCTCTGAATGTACCGATATGAGCCCCTGGGGACCACCTATCAAGTTCTCTATCATAAATAACAACAGATAATGGTAAACTTCCGCCGATCGCTTTGGAAAGAACAATAACATCTGGGATAATACCAGCATGTTCAAACGCAAATAGTTTTCCAGTACGCCCGATTCCAGTCTGAACTTCATCAATAATAAGAGGAATCCCTCTTTCCTTAGTGATTCTTCGCATTTCCCTCACCCACTCAACAGGTGCAGGAATCGAACCTCCTTCGCCTTGCACTGCTTCAAAAATCATACCGGCCGGTGGAAGTACACCGCTCTCCGGGTCATCAAGCAAATGTTCAATATATCTACTGCTAATTCGGTGACCTTCCTCTCCGCCGATACCAAACGGGCAACGATACATATATGGATACGGGAGGAAATGAACATCCGGGACTAGCCCCTGCACTCTTTCTTTTGGTCCCAGCATTCCGCTAAGTGACATTGTCCCGTGTGTCGCCCCATGATAGCCGCCGTGGAATGAAAGAATGCTGCGTCTTCCTGTTGCAGTTTTTACCAGCTTAACCGCAGCTTCAATGGCATCACCTCCCGTCGGACCGCAAAACTGAATTTTTGCCCGTTTGGCGAATTCCTCAGGCAAGCTGGAGAACACCTCACTCACAAATTCTTCTTTCACCGGCGTTGTCAAATCCAACGTATGCAATGGACGCTTGTCCTTGATAACCTGCTCCATAGCTTCAATAACAACGGGATGGTTATGACCAAGCGCTAATGTGCCTGCACCAGCCAAGCAATCGTAATACCGCTTCCCATCGACATCATACACATATATCCCTTCCGCCCTGTCAATCGCAATCGGTATCCTTCTCGGATATGAACGGGCATTAGACTCCCGTTTTTCCTGCTGTGCGAGAAGTTCCTTGTTTTTTGAGATTTGTTCTATCGACATAAAAAACTCCCTTTCCTAATTGAAAATGTTTTTCATTGTCGTGCATAAAACAAGATTAATTGATAAAGATTATCATCGTCAATTATACTTGAGAACCATTATCATTTATAGTTCTTTTATCTCCATTTTTAGGAATTGCGTATTATCTTACTTTTTTTACCAACAGGGAAATAAACACGTAGAAAAATGCAAAAAATACCATTATTCCAACAGAAAACCTATGCATTATTACCCATAAATTTTCCACTATAATATCAGAAACTTTACGACGGTAAGCTTCCAAGAAAAAAGCGGAGTCAGTTCCCCTTTGGAATCCAACTCCGCACACTAAAAAATATATAACTATACCCAACCGAAATAACGAACCGTCTGCGCTACAACAAAGCAGACTACAATTGCAATCGCCAATGGCATCAATACAGAAAGCACCGTCCATTTCGTGCTCTTCGTCTCTTTGGCAATCGTATAAATCGTAGTGCCACACGGATAATGCAGGAGCGAGAACAACATCATATTCAACGCGGTTAACCACGTCCAACCATGATCTAAAAACAATGCTTTCAATGCCCCCATATCGTCCAGTTCCATCATGGCACCGGAGGCCATATAGCCCATAATTAGAATCGGCACGACAATTTCATTCGCTGGAAGACCAAGCAGAAACGCCATGAGAATATACCCGTCGAGTCCTATCGCATGTGCAAATGGCGCGAACCAATCCGCAACATGGGTAAGCACACTCTTATCCCCAACCATAATATTAGCCAGAATCCACGTAATAACACCCGCAGGTGCAGCAGTTATAATAGCCCGTTTGAGCACAAACAATGTCTTATCATATACCGAACGGACGATAGTGCGCCCGAACTGCGGTGGACGGTACGGCGGGAGTTCCAGAGTAAAATGCGACGGCACTCCACGCAACAATGTCTTAGAAAGAGCCCAGGATACAAAAAGCGTCATTGCAATGCCGAACAACACCATACCAACTACAATGAGCGCTGCCACCGTCACGCTTGCGCCCATTCCGACTGCACCTACCATAAACAGTGACGACAGAAGAATTAACGTTGGCCATCTTCCATTGCATGGCACAAAGTTATTCGTCAAAATTGCAATCATACGTTCACGGGGCGATTCGATAATACGGCAGGAAATAATTCCGGCAGCATTGCAACCAAATCCCATCGCCATTGTCAGCGATTGTTTGCCATGACCACCCGCTTTTCGGAATAGACGGTCCAGATTGAACGCTACTCTAGGTAAATATCCTGCATCTTCAAGCAGAGCAAATAATGGAAAAAAGATAGCCATTGGCGGCAGCATGACAGAGATAACCCATGATACGCCACGATACAGGCCAAGTACTAGAACACCGTGCAGCCATGCCGGTGCACCCACCCACATAAACACCGCAGTCAGCTTTCCTTCCAGCCATCCAAAGCCATCCGCTAACAGGCTGGATGGTACATTAGCGCCTGCAATCGTTATCCAGAATACGATCCCCAGCAATACCAGCATGATAGGAAATCCAAGATAACGCGAAGTAAGAATGGCATCCAACCTGTCATCCTGGTTCACCTTATTTTGATTCGTGCGACTTGTCACTTCGTCTGCGATTGTTTGTGAATGCTGATATATCTTCTCTACGATTACATCGCGTACCGCTTCGGTGTTTTCTTCTCGCACCTGACGCGCGATCGCATGCAATCGGTGAATGTCACCTCTTTCTATGCTTGCGGCCATGATGGTGACACCTCCCGTTCTCGACTCAGAGAAGGATCTTGCAACGCCTCTTCCGTCATATATCTTTCTATATCCTCAAGTAACGTATCATCTCCGTCCAATAAGCGTAGTGCAACCCAACGCGCTTTCATTGTTCCTTTCAATAATGGCGTCAATTTTGGCTCCAGCTCGCTGATGGCCTGCTCTACCTCCTGACTGTAGCGTAACGTGAAAGGAACTGGTGTAATATTTCCACAGGCTACATCGAGCAGGCAATCCCGTAGCTCTTCTAGGCCCTGCTTCTGCCGTGCAGCTGTTGCCACTACTGGTATGCCTAATTTTTTGGAAAGGCCTTCTATATCTATCTCAATGCCTTTTCGTTTCGCTTCATCCATTAAATTTACGCACAGCACTACCTGGTCGGTAATCTCCATCACCTGTAACGCAAGATTTAAGTTCCGCTCCATCGCCGTTGCATCCACAACCACAAGCGTTACGTCCGGTTGGCCGAAACAAATAAAGTCGCGCGCTACTTGCTCATCGGCCGAGTTCGGGAGTAAAGAGTACGTCCCTGGCAAGTCGACCAGAAGAAACGGCTGTCCTTTATGTGTAAATGTTCCCTGTGCATTCCCCACCGTTTTTCCAGGCCAATTTCCAGTATGCTGATTGAGTCCGGTCAGCGCATTGAACACCGTGCTTTTCCCTGTATTTGGATTACCAGCCAGCGCGACAACCTTCTGTCCCGCCAAGGCAGCGATTCCAAACTTATGGTGCAGAAGCTCGGTTCTTTTCTCTATGCACATGCAGCTCATAATTTTCCCTCCTTACTCAACAAGCGGTTCAACCATAATTTGCTTGGCATCATCCCTGCGCAACCCGATAGTCGTTCCTCGTATCCGGTATGCCGTCGGATCTCCAATCGGGCTACGTCGTATGCATTCTATAATAGTCTGCGGCACGACTCCCAAATCCAGCAGGCGCCGCCGCACCATACCTTCAGCGAATAGCGTCAACACCTTTGCTTTGCTGCCTGGTGCCAACTCGGATAAAGGGATCGCATTCTGTACTTTCTCAGCCATCCAACTGCCTCCGATCTCTGACTCAATTAGCTGTACGCCAAATATTTTACCTTACCCAACTTTTATCCTAAAAAAACGTTGTCCACTAATTCTTTCTCTATTAAAATTATTTTGCATACGGGCAAAAAAAGCAAGACTTTTTTTCTTTGGTATATACTACTGTATTTCATCCGCCCGTTTTTTGTGCTATCTCCTTAGGTAAAAAAACACAATAATTTATTCAGTAAGGAAGTGTGTTATGAGAAGAGAAGAACATGAATCCTATCCGCAAATCGGACAGAACAGCGTGTTGGTAACTGACGTTTATTTACTTGATCTCATACAAGCAATCAGCAATCTGATACCACTTTGGCGTCGCCGTCTAGAGGAAGGTTTAGTTCGGCTTGATTTCGCGGTGGAAATTGGAAAAAAGCTGACACCAGAATTCCAGGAAAGACTATTTGACTTTCTACACGACCAATCAACACCGAAAAAACACGAGGGCAAGGTTCTACTTGCATTTTCATTTGACATGCCGGAGTGGGCCATATTGGAAATATTGCGCCTGTATAAACAAGCGGACAAAATTAGAGAAGCCATTGTGATGTATAACGATTTGATGGATCAGTTCGAGAGCATATTCTACGAGGAATTCGAGTACCAATTTCTTGCAGGTGAAATGCCTAAAGACGAACAGAAGTTGTCAGATATACTGAGCCATTACCAGCAAAGTCTGCAAACATTATATGAACAGGCTCCTCGCTTCTATACAAATCGAGCGTATAGCCGAATGTACAGCGATAGTTCTTCTTCATCTCATCTATCTGCCAAACCAGCAAGCAAACAGGAATTGTACCAGCTTCTAGGGATAAGTCAAAATGCTTCCACAGAAGAGATGAAGAAGCAATACCGTTACCTAATGAAGGTGCTTCATCCGGATAGCGGCGGCAGCGCATATTTGTTTAATCTGGTGAAAAAAGCATTCGAAACTAAAAAATAAAGAAAGGCCAGGGTACATACTCCCTTAGCCCTTTTTCTTCCAATCTGCATACTCGTGCGCCAGCATTGACATAAGCACCAGCGACTCGTATTCGCCATCTGTCTTCAAACAGTCCCGCAGTATGCCTTCCACAATAAATCCTTCCGCTTCATATACATGGCGTGCACGCGTATTGTATTCCTTCACATCAAGCCATAGCCTCCGGGCTTCTCTTTCCTCAAATACCCATTCCTTTATGAGGTGTAGCGCCTTCTTCCCCCACCCTTTTCCTTTCTCTGTAATTACAATTCGGGTTAACTCCACACTATCATTCGGATTATGAAGTCCGCTAAGAATCGCATATCCGACTATTCCTGTTTCATCTGGTGACTCAAGCACTGCATGTATCATATCTCCGTCCTCAAACGTACTTGCATGCTTCTCCATACTCCATGGAATGATGAATCGACTATTTTCTTCGCTCTGTTCTGTCGACAATACGAAATCTAAATCGTTTTCGGTCGTATGACGCATCCGTATGTTCCCTAATTGGTAGATAATATCCCCTTGTTTTTTATCTGTAATCAATTTTTTCTCTTCTACCTTGATCCCCATTGCCAGTGCATCAAAGAAAATCCCATTTATACAAAACTCCCGTTCCAGCCTTCCCTCTTCTTTGAAGCCAAGCTTGCGATACAGTCGGATTGCTCGGTTGTGATCGGATCGGACTCGTAAATTAATTTTACGGGTCCGTCCGTTTTCTCGCGCCCAATCCAGCAAACAGGAAATCAGTTTTTCGCCAATACCCAATCCCTGAAACTTCTGTCGCACACTAACACCAAACTCCCCCGCATGGGCGGTCCTTGATCGCTTTCCTGAACGAAAGGTAAGATTCCCGACGATTTCCCCTTTCAATTTCGCCAGCAAACACAAATCTGTCGAAGCGTCTAAAAAATCCTGCATTCTCCGGCGCTGTTCCTCTACAGTCATGGTAAGCTCTCCGGCACCAAATGTAAGAAAATCGCTCTCTTCGGAGATTTTCTTCAGATATACAACATAAGCCTCGGCATCTTCAGTTTTTCCCTTCTGAATGGTAATTGCCGCTCCGTTTCCTAGTTTGTATTCCATAGTGCTCTCCTTTCTTTTCTACCATACTTTCCTTGTTTACTTCGATAGCATAATCTGGAACCCTTTTTCCTTTCTTTACTGATTATCCGGATCGCGAACCCCAAATGGATAAAGGGCATAGACAGAAGACGGTTTTTTCGAAAAAACAGTTCCTTGTCCATACCATTTCTTTGTATATGAATATAATAATAGCAAGAGAAAACCCAATCTTCATTCAGCTTTGATGGTAACGTTCATAGTGCCGAATGGATTGTGCGTACTCTTCCCTCCTTCCAGCCAGCCTGCGTACGGTGCAGGCTGGTTTTCAATTTTTACCGGCTTGTAATCTCTTTCAGCTTTCTCCATAGTAAGATAGAAAGTATATAGGTGCGTTTCATCTGCATAAAGAAAAGGGGGGCTGCGCTTGGAGAACCGTGCAACAAAAATATTAATTGTAGAAGATGAAAGCTCCATCCGCCGTTTTATTAGCATCAACTTGGAGCGGGATAGCTTTGTGGTAATAGAAGCCGCCAGCGGGGAAGAAGGATTAGAAAAAACAAAAAACGAACAGCCGGATCTGGTCGTGCTTGATGTAATGCTTCCTGGTATTGATGGATATGAAGTATGTCGGAGGCTTCGGGAAGATTTCCCGGATGTTGCTGTTATCATGCTAACAGCTCGTGGACAGGATATGGATAAGCTCATGGGTCTTGAACTTGGCGCGGATGATTACATCGTCAAACCTTTCAATCCGCTGGAGTTGTCTGCCAGAATTCGTGCTGTACTCCGGCGAATGAATCAACCTTCCCGCTCACTTAGACAGGAGACGGTTCTTCGTTGTGGTCCGTTTCAGTTGGATACGCACGGACACCGCTTTGACAAGGATGGCAAGAATATTGAGCTGACGCCGCGCGAGTTCGATTTGCTAAAGACATTCATGCAAAATATAGACCGGGCACTTACAAGAGATGAAATTCTAAATATGACCTGGGGAATCGATTTTATTGGTGATCCAAAAACCGTAGACGTTCACATTCGACGCTTGCGCGAAAAAATCGAAGACACGCCTTCCCATCCTGTCTATATTGAAACGGTATGGGGATATGGGTATTGCTTCCGAAAGGGACGAAGCAATGTACGGAATTAAAAAAAGATTAGTCAGCAGTTATTTCCTTATTATTTTACTTACCGTTTTTCTTTTTGAATTGTTTATGTTTATCGCTATCCGACAGTATTACCTTGGTCACATTCGAGATTCTCTCCAGAACAAAGCAGAGGTTTCGGCAGCTTTCTACAGTCAGTATTTGGTAGATAAAAGTCTAGAAGAGCAAGTAAGCTCCCTTATCAATAGTTTCGCCGAAACAACAAGCGCCCAGGTGCAGCTTGTCGGGCTCAACGGAACAGTTCTCGGTGACTCTACAGGCATATCCTGGGGAGAAAGCCTGCATACTCCTGATATAAAAGCGGCACTCAACGGCAGTGCGGGAGAATGGCAGGGCAGAATTTCGGAAACGGGAGAACCTGTTTTGTCTATTGCCGTCCCACTTAAAAACGGAGGGGAGACGACGGGAGTTCTGCGGCTTGTTACCTCGCTTGTCGAAGCGTATGCTGTCATTGAAAAAACGTCTCTGGTACTTCTTCTCGCTGGGGTTGTCATCATCGCTGTTTCGATTATTATCAGTATTTTGCTATCCGCAACCATCACCAAGCCAATACGAGAAATTATAAAAGGTGCAGAAGAGATGGCGGTAGGAAAATTTTCAGTGCGCATCAAGAAAAGAAACAACGACGAGCTGGGCAAACTGACCGATACGCTGCATTACATGGCAGCAGAAATCACGCGACATGAGCAATTAAAAAATAAATTCATTTCTTCGATATCCCATGAATTGCGCACTCCGCTCACTTCGATTAAAGGATGGGTCATCACTTTACTCTCTGAATCGCCCCGATATGATCCCATCGTACAAGAAGGGCTTGAAATCATTGATAAAGAAACGGATCGTTTATCTCTCCTGGTAGAAGAATTATTGGACTTGTCTAGATTGGTGGAAGGGAAAATAACATTACATATCACCAGAGTAAACATAAACGAATGGGTACAGCAAATCGCAAAGCAACTTACACCTCGAACCAAGAGACAGAATATCCAACTCGTTATCGAAGTAGCCCCCGATTTGCCCGATATTGCTGGCGATCCAAATCGTCTTAAGCAAGTGTTGCTTAATCTTTTAGATAACGCATTGAAATTTACTCCCAATGGGGGAATGATTTATATTTTCGCGAACAAGACAGAAACAGGCATACAGCTGAGCGTGAAGGATACAGGTACAGGAATTCCACCTGAGGACCTACCACATATCAAGAAAAGATTCTATAAGGCGAATGAATCTTCCTCAGGTAGTGGATTAGGTCTTTCCATATGCGACGAGATTATGACTTTACATGAGGGGCGAATGGAAATTTATAGCATGCCAGAAATAGGCACACAGGTCGATTTGTTTTTCCCTTCTACAAGCTCGTAAGGAAAGGTAAGATAAGATGAAGCATCATAAGTTCACAACATCTGGAGCATGCCTACTGCTCGCTTCAGTGCTTAGCGGCTGTAGTATGTTCCCGTCTCCGGCTAATACGATTACCGCCCCTCAATCCGTTACTACACAATCGCTGGGTGCCAAAAGCACAGCGAATTTTATCGAAACATTCCTTCCGTCAGGCTCTAAACTTCTGCCCCCGGAAAGTCCCGGAGGACTCGAAGCCATCCAAAAACATGATGTGAACGGAGACGGCATTGAGGAAGTCATTGTCACGTACCGTACTGGCGAAAAAGAAAAACGTCCCTATATTATGCTCTTGCGAAAACAAAACGGGCACTGGAAAAAGGCATGGACTTATGCGGGGCAAGGATATGAAATCGATACCGTACGCTTTGCCGATATCACGGGAAACGGTGTGCCCGAACTGCTTGTTGGATGGAAAATGGGAGCTTCAGCCGGCAATGGTCTTGATATTTTCTCGTGGTCAAACAATACGCTACATAAGCTGGTCAGTACCGGCTATCATAAACTTGACATCGTTCGGCACGAAGGAAGAGAATTGCTGGCCGTTTGGCGAAAGGATACGGGCAATGCATACGAAGTGGATATTCTCCGCTGGCAGAATCGAGATTTAGTCTCCGACACCGAAGCCTATCCTTCATACTTTAAAAAAGTCGCCGTTTATTATGAACAAAGAATACAGGAAATGCCTGATGCTTCTTTTTATTGGTACTATCTAGCCGATGCACAACAAAAAGCGCAGATGCCGGAACAGGCCTTACAGGCAGCGAGGAAGGGACTTTCCCTACGAGGGAAAGAAGGTTATCCTTCTTCAGCTCAATTTAACAGGATTATCATCGCAGCCTTGAAAGATCTCGGAAAGTACCAAGAAGCAGAGCAATTTCGCAAGACAGCGCGGAATAAATAGAGATGTGCCGGATACATTGTATTTTGAAACTTTTCGATAACTATTTTTAATCTTTCGGTATTAAGAAAACAGAGGGCTAAAAGTATGACGTAGCTTTTAGCCCTCTAGTTATTTCATATATTATAAAATTAGACCATATCTCTCTTCTTGAACTCTTGCAATCCTATCCATGTAATAAGCAAAAATAGCCCACATGCCCCAGCATACATCCAGTCACCTCTCGCAAACTCTTCCTTAGTCGGTCCAAAGTATACCATAACCGGATACGTCCACGGATCATATAACCAGAATTGTTCTGAATTCGCCGCAAAAATCGTGGGAGCAGCCAGAGCGGTCCCTATCGCTAGCGGTACACCAACATGCGAAAAACGGAAGCTTAAGACAAACTGTATTGCTATTACTGGCAGGGTCGCAACAAATGCTAATAAGCCACGTCCCAGGATTAACCCATATGGAACTGTTCCTTCTGCCCCTATCATAATACCGCCTGCTAGCGTACCGATGCTTAGTACTCCTAAATTCAATAGTACAAGCAAACAAGCGATAACCAGCTTCGCTCTATATACTTGCCCGCGTGTTACTGGCAGTGCGAGCAATTGCTTCCATCCGTTCTGACTATGCTCAAGCCGTGCCAGTAATGCTACCATAATAGTAATGACTAGAGGCAATAACAATGCTGGATACATAATAATACATTGCTCATATAAAATCTCCCACTCCGTACGCGCACTACCTGCGAACATCGTATCACGATAGCGCAAAAAATTCGCTATACCTTGTAAAGCCAGAAACAACGGCGCACCTACAGCGACCCACACAATTCCTGAACGACGTAATTTCGCCAACTCAGCCCCAAGCAATCGATTCACCTTATCCCCTCCTATACGATATCCCGTCTTCTGAATTCAAACAGCCCTAGTACCAGCAACACCGGACCTGCAATCAGACCGCTCAACAGCGGACGATTATTCTCCACATCTTCGAACGGCATCGAATACAAAATCGTTGCATGAGGAAAAAAGCTGAAGGCTTCCGACTGGGCGAAGAAAATCACGCATACACTTAGCCCCACGCCAATAGCGATAGGCATCATTACATTTTTAAATCGCGAGCTTAACCAGTGCTGAATACTAATAATGCCGAGCGCACCGACCGCCTGATACAATGCATAACGACTATATAAATCAAAAGCAAACGGTGCAGAAAATCCGATTATCTTACCAGCTACAAAAAGACCTAGCATAAGAAATAAAATTGCAAGATAGGTAAGTAATACGATAAGCAACCATTTGGATACATATACGCTACCACGCGTCACAGGTAGACTCAGCAGATGCTTCCACGCATTCTCGCTGAATTCGCGGTAATGCACAATCGCAGCGATAAGTGTGATACCCATAGGCATAAACATCGCCCACAAATATACCATCTCTCCCAGCATAATGCCCCATGGTCCAAGTTCAGCACTTCTGCTCTTCGTAAGCAAATAATCATAGCGAATCCACACATCAATAAATGCAAGGCCTGCGATGAGCAGTGGGCCACCTATGATAAGCCACCACATAATGCCATTTTTCTGCTTATATACTTCCGTAGCGAAAACATCCAGCCGACTCATACACTTTGTGCCTCCCTTGTCATTTCGAGGAAGATATCCTCCAGCGTTTTTCTTTCCTCGCTAATGTGCGACACATCATATCCGTTAAGAATAAGGCTTCTATTTATCTCTGCTGCCTGGCTTTTATCTGCATCAATATAAAGAGCACCCTCCTTCTTCTCGATACGATATCCGGCATTGAACAGCATGCGTGCAGCTTCGTCCGGTCGGTCTGCCTCCACATATATTTTGGCCCGACTTCGATTCTGAAGCTCCGCCAGTTCCCCTTGAAACAGTAACTTCCCACGATTGATAATTCCCACACGATCAGCGATACGTTCCACTTCCTGAAGAATATGACTGGAAACAAGTACGGTCATATTCATCTGTTCAGGAAGGGTTACGATTAAGTCACGAATCTCGTGGATACCCGCCGGATCTAATCCATTCGTCGGTTCATCGAGAATGAGCATCTCGGGCCTTCCGATGAGTGCCTGCGCGATTCCGAGACGTTGCTTCATACCCAGGGAATATGTCTTTACTTTCTTATTCCGCCACTCCGTTAGACGTACAATCTCCAATGCCTGATCAATATCTTTGCGGTCAGCATCCAGCAGCTTGCGTGTAATTTCCAGGTTTTCGTAACCGGTCAGATGTCCGTAATACGAAGGGGTTTCTACCATCGAGCCGACCTTCCTTGCGATTTCAAGACGACACCGCTCTAATGGCTTGCCAAAGATTCGCACCTCTCCCTTTGTCGGCCGAACCAAACCAAGCAGCATACGAATGGTTGTTGTTTTCCCGGCCCCGTTTGGACCGAGAAATCCATACACTTCACCCTTTTTTACTTGCAGCGAAAGGGCATCAACGGGCTTGAATTCTTTGAATGTCTTTGTTAGATTATTGGTTTCAATTACGAACGCAGTCATCTTTCTTCTCCTTGTCTGTATCGATTTGTTCCCATGGTAACCCTCCTTTCTTAACCCTTCTTTCAGCTTGCCTTAAATCTGGCTTAATTCTAGATAAAATGAAAAAGAAGCAGGCTTATTAACATGCCTGCTTCTCCCCCATAAAATCACAGCTATTGACGTACAATAGATAGCGCTATTTTTTCTAATTCCGCCTGCGGAAGTTTACCCCCTACATAAATTCGGTATGCACTCCCGCTATCTTGCGCAGGAACGATTAGTAAAAGTGCATTACCTTCCTCAGCTCGCCCTTGACCAAACCTCGCGTCATATCCCCCCAGCTTGTATTCTTTTATCTTGCCGTACTCATCTAACATCTCGAAACGCTCTCCATTCTTCATTTCTTCCTGGAGAATTCCTATTCCTGCGTCTCCCTGTTCATAATACATGTTAATGACCGGCTTTTTTTGCTTACTATCCTTAGCTACCACTCCTACCGCACTGCCCAAAGTGTATCCCTCAGGTACGTATGCAGGATGGTGGACCGGGAATGACAATAGCTTTTGTGACTCTTCTATCGTTAAAATATCGATAGATCTATCTTCTGTTGCCATTATCTTGGCTGAATAAGGCTCCATTTCTTTTTCCAATTGGTCATACCGCTTCTTTTCTTCCTCTGTTAATCGGTCCACATTTAGTTTTCCACCTGGCTCAGCCATCTTTGCATGATATTGGGCATTTTCTTTCAGCAATTGTTCCAGCTCCGCATATTCCTTTTCATTCAGTGCCCGCTTGGCTTGCGTTAGTTTTTCTTCTAAATGCATATACTCCGCTCCGTTCCCACCCTGGGATACGAAGTTTTCCTGTGAACCGAAAATACGGTCAGACAGGTAGGAATACCCTGCGAATCCCGCTGTCGGTACTAAAATAACCGCTGCCACGATTCCTGCTAATAACCTTTTTTTCATTCCTGTCCGCTCCTTCTTAAAAGAAATACTATTCATCACCTTATCTTTCATCCCCGCTGTCTTGCTCGCTTTTTCTGTTTCTGTCTTCAAGACCTGACGAATCTGTTTTTCAAAGTCCATGCCTCTCCCCTACCTTCTGTAAGAAATATTCTTCAGCGCTTCGTCCACCCCTTAGCTTCTTTAATGCGGAATGAATTCTCGACTTGACCGTCCCTACCGGGATTTCAAGAATACGGGCGATTTCTTCCTGTGAATATTCATGCAAATATCGCAGAACAATTACCTGTCTGTATTTGTAAGGTAACCTATCAATTTGTTCGATAAGCTCCCTTGAATCTAATTTGTTCGCTACACTGGCCGTAAAGTCTGGCTCCATGTCCTGTGTTTCATACTGCCGGTTCTTCTCCAGCAGGCGGAATAAGCGCCAGGTTTTACGCCGATAATTATTCACCTGCCGTACCGCAATACCGATAACCCAGGAGCGAAATGAACGGCTAAGGTCAAATTTCGGCAGCGACTTATACACTTCGATATAAATCTCCTGAATAACATCTTCAAAACCTGTTTTGTCATTCAGCAAAAATCGGACCGTTCCGCTTATGTCTTGAATTGTACAGTCATACAGCCTACCAAAGGCTTCCTTGTCGCCGGACGCTGCCTGACTGATGATATTCCGTAACTCTTCATCTCTATTTTCTGTCACGCCTCCCCCTCCTCTCTGTTCTGCCTTTACTTGATATTGGTTCGATATGGGCCGAGCGTTCATTTTTTTATAGAATATTGATTTTATAGAACAGGGTTCCAAGGTATAATAGATATGAAATATTCACACCGAGAAATGAGGGTAAACGATGACGAACGAGCAAATGAAGATGTTCCAGCAAATGTTTGAAAACGCTCTCCAACTTCCGGAGAAAGAACAGATGGTATTGTTTGAAGCCATGTCCAAAAACGCAAAGGAATTCCTTGAGAACAATAAAGACTTCACTGTAACTCCGGAGATGCTGGAGATGTACAATCGCCTTTCACCGAACATGCAAGAAGTAGTCAAGCAATTCCTCGCTCCGTACATGAATAAGTAATTCTTCCGTACAACACGAAAAAGAACCTCCGGATATATTTTATCTTCCCGGCGGTTCTTTTGCTTTTCTAGGGAACAGGATGCAGATACGCGTTCCTTCCCCAACCTGACTCTTCACTTCAATAGTCCCCTGATGCGCCTCAATAATCTGCTTGGCAATCGCCATACCAAGACCTGATCCCTGATGTCGTTCATTCGTGTTCGTACCTCGATAATATCGTGTGAACAACTTCTCAACTTCCTCTTTCTCAATGCCTCGACCGTTATCTTCCACGATAATTTCCACCGCTGTTTCTCGCTCTGTGACCTGAATCTGTACCCGCGTATCCTGAGAATTATGAATAACTGCATTATAGATAAGATTAGTAAATGCCCGTGTCAGAAATCCGTGATCAAAAACAAGAAACACTTGCTCGCACTCAGGAAGGAACTCTACCTTATGGCTTTCGTATTGTGGATCATTTAGTAAATCGATAATAATCTCGCGCAATGTTTCCACTATGTTGCCTTCCTTTTTATTCAAAGGAAGCAGATGATTTTTCAATTGGTAGGTCAGACGCAGATCGTCAAGCAGACTCTCCATATACCTTGTCTTATCAACAATAATTTCTGCATACTTTCTCCGTTCATCTACCGTAATATCATATTCCGGATCTGCCAGCACCTCACCGTATCCCTGAATGGAGGCAAGAGGCGTTTTGATATCGTGAGAGAGGTTAGTTACCCATTCATCGCGCATTTTTTCCATTCGTGCACGCTGTACTGCACTTGTCTGAAGTGCATCCGCCAATTGGTTCAGGCTCTGGTATACATCCTTATACAAGCCTTCAGACTGATATTTAACAATATAGCGCCCCTGTGCGAGCAGCTTGATTCCGTTAATGATTTCTACGAGTGGTTTAGTTAGCTTACGTCCAAAGAAATAGCCGATTGTAAGAACCATCAGGAAAGTCAATCCCAGTACAGTCAGGATTCCTTCTTTCCAGAAGTTCATAATTCGAAGCGGACTAAAATCTATCATATATTTTGCGATATGCGACACAGGATACCCGATAATATATGTCCATTTCTCGCTACCCTTGCTTATCCAGCTGACAAACAGGGTAGAATCCTCAATAGAGCCAGAGTATTTGTAATGATGAACAAGCTCGCCAGGCGTGTAGCGAACAGGCGCACTTTTCGGTCTATGTAACGAATATGCCTCATTCCCGTTTCTATCTAGAATTTGAATCCACGCTTTGCGTTGAATAAGCTCGGCTTGCCCCTCGTTCGTGATACTCGGCTTGCCTTCAACAAATGTAATAAAACGTGCAAAGTCAAGCGTATAGTTTGTATAGGAGAAGAAAGGCGCACTTATCCTTTCTTCTGGATCTTCTGCTCCGGAGAGAAAATAAAAAGCGGCTGTCAAGTTAATGGCCGTAAACGCAACCGTCATTAATAAAAGCGGGACAAGGAACAGTCCTGTCATTTTCCACTTCACACGCCCGCGCTCCCATCCCTCAGCTTATACCCGAGTCCCCGTATCGTTAGTACATGCACAGGTGCGGACGGATTATCCTCAAGCTTTTCACGCAGGTGTCGTATATGAACCATAATCGTATTGTCATATCCGAAATATTCCTCTCCCCATACCGCTTCATAGAGCTTGCTTTTGCTAAAGATTTGGTTAGGATGGCGCGCCATAAACAACAGCAATTGATACTCCTTGGCCGTCAGCGATACCGGTTTGCCTGATTTTCTGACTTCTCCTCTTTTTTCATCAATTTCGATATCACCGAACGAATATACAGGTAACTCGTCTTTCTTCTGGAAATACTGATGGCGACGAAAATATGCTTTCATCCGGTATGCTACTTCCTTCGGGCTGAAAGGCTTGGTAATATAATCGTCACCACCGAGACCTAAGCCGAGAATCTTGTCCGTATCTTCATTCTTCGCCGATAAGAAGAGAATTGGAGCCACCGTCATATCACGTAGAAGCCGGCACACCTCAAAACCGTCCATATCCGGTAACATAATATCAAGCAAGATGATATCCGGCTGTTCGCTGCGGCATAACTCAATACCCTGTCGGCCACTCGAAGCTTTGTATATATGAGTAAACCCTTCTTTTCTTAATACAGTTTCCAATAAATGCAGAATATCCGCTTCATCGTCAACGAGCAGAATCTTCTTGGCGGAAATATCCGGCATCGTTAGCACATTTGTCACCTCAAAACCGCTATCTGCGGTGCTTTTTTTCGCCATTATATCATATACCGGAAATCTCTTTGCTTAAGCTGACCTTAAATCTTCCTTACCTGCTCATTGTATAAATCGCCCACACAAAAAAAAACCGTCCTCTTTTTAAGGACGGCCCTTATACCACACGGGAGGAAGCTTGACACAAGACTTTCTCTAATAAATACACTACATACGGATTCCTATAGCCCGCTTGATGTTCAAGCCGATACAGTTGGCTCCAGAGCGAATTGTATGTGCTGCGATACACATCGGGAACACATTCACCAAAACATTGCTGAAGATGCTGAAGGCGCCATCTTGCATACATTCTTTCCGAATCCGTATTCTTCTTATCTCCGACATCAATGCGCTCGATTTGCTCATTCGCTTCGTGCATTAACGCTTCTACCATACTGTGAAAACAAGAAAACTCCTGACTGTCAAACCTGCATATTTCTTCCCCGCTCACTATTTCATTTCCCCTTATCTTATATTAATAAAGGTTGCAATGTTGAAAAACTTATCCACTGTAAATATCAACCAAGCATTAGTATACATGATTTGTCATCAAATTGTCAGAATTAAGTTTTGATTTCTCTATTTTTTCTTTCGACAAAAAAAGCCCATACTCCGCTGTACTCACTTTAGCTTACGGAGCATGGGGAACATATAATTACGCGTGCATGCTTGCCTGCTTCTGCAGGATTTTTTGATATTTGCGACTTACGGAAGATTGGCTAATCCCCAGCACTTTAGCAGCCATCGTCGTCGTCTTATAACGTTCCATTGCCAGAAGTATCAGTTGCTCTTCTACATCTTCAAGTGCTTCCTGCAGCGGAATCAGATTCGTAATAATCGGCTTTACTTTCGTCGAAGCTTTCTTCCACTGAAGAAAACGATTGAGGTGATCAGCCTGGATCAGTTCTTCTTCGGTTGTCACGACCGCGCGTTCAATAATATTCTGCAACTCCCGTACATTCCCCGGCCAAGAATAGACCTCTAGCAAGTTAAGCGCATCCGGACTAAGCTGGATGTCTCGATGATACGTCTCGTTAAGCTTCTGCAGAAAATAATAAGCCAGTACAGGAATATCCTCTGGACGTTCCCGCAACGGTGGAATGTGAATTGGAATCACATTCAAACGGTAGAATAAATCTTCGCGGAAGCTCCCTTCTTCTACCTTTTGTTCAAGATTCTTGTTCGTGGCGGCAACTATTTGCACGTCCACCTGAACTGACTGCGTGCTACCCACTGGAATGACTTCTCGCTCCTGCAATACCCGCAATAGTTTCACCTGCAACGAGAGTGGCATCTCCCCAATTTCATCGAGAAAAAGCACGCCACTGTCCGCCTTCTGGAAATATCCTTCCTTGCCTTTCGGATCCGCTCCCGTGAAGGCGCCCTTTTCATAGCCAAACAGTTCGCTCTCCAGCAAATTCTCTGGAATCGCTCCACAATTAATTTTAAGGAACGGGCGATTTGACCGGACACCTAACTGGTGAATCGCTTTAGCAAACACTTCTTTACCAACGCCTGATTCTCCTGTCAGCAGAACCGTAGAGGAAAAACGGGCAATTTTCTCAATCTCCCGCATGATTCGTTCAATTTTTGAACTGCAGTAGACGACACTCCGATTAAGCGTATGCCTGCTCTTCAAGCTTTCAAGTTCCTCTTTATACTGTTGAGACAATTTCTTCATTTCACGCAGTTCACTTTTCAGCTTGGTCGTCTCTGTGATGTCGCGCGAGGCGATGACGATGCGCTCGATTTGCCCTGCTTCATCAAACACAGGATTTCCGACCGCAAGTACCTTCCGGCCGTTGCTTACATCTTGAATTACCGATACTTTTCGCTTTTGTTCCAGCACAAGGCGGGTTACAGATGGCTTGAATATTCCCTTATCCTCTAATTCTAGAAGGTTTTTCCCCACCAAATCCTTCAAATCACCCTGCCTAAAATTAATAACATTGTTATCGCTAAAACGTAGCAGCTCTCCCTTGGGATTAACGACAAGAATTTCATCATAGATGGTAGAAAGAATCGCTTTAAGGTCTGTGTTCAAGTCCTTAACGTAATCAAGCTCCATCGCCATCTCTTCGAGCATAGGCAAGTCCTGGACAACAATGATGACACCCTTCACTTCATGCTCCGGCGTTAAAATCGGGCTATAATCCGCTAGTATCCCCATCTCTGGCCGAAGGTGCAATTGATTGAGAATCGTATCACCTGTTGCGAATACCCGATCAATGTGTTCCGGGCCGAAGATATCTCTGGCTGGATGATTATGCAATTGCTCCTTCTCCCACCGAATCATGCGAAGACCTTCATCGTTGTAATTAACAATGTTGCCTTGTCTATCAACAACAAAAATCCCCATCGGAATGGACGAGAGAATCGTACGAAACAAATCGATATGATGGCCATCCTGACGAAGCAGCTCGATGAGAATATCTTCCCGGCGCAAATATCCGCATACCTCATCTCTTTTATTCCTTACAATAACGACTTCTTCACCCAAAAGCTTAAATACATCAGAAACCGAAACATCCTGATAGATATGATAGGCGAAATGCAACGGGATGAGATGGGATAGCCAAAATTGTCGATCTTGCCCTTCGTTTTGCACCTCTCCGGCTAAATCCTGTGCTCGGATATATCCTAATATCTCATCCTTTTTCTTAACGAATAACACAGGCTCTTTTTGCTTGGCTAAGCAACTTTCCACTTCGGCAAATGACATGTCCGTAGAAATCGACAAAATATCACGTACATTGTCTTCGGTAAATACCAACATTATTCTCTTCCTCCTTCCGTGTTAGAAAATTATGCACATTATAATTCCATTATACACAATTGCATACATATAAGAACAAGCAGGGAAACGTTGGTATTCCCCACGCCCCCCTGCTTGTTACTATTCAATATTACATATACACCTATTATTCACTGCCGGTTCGTTGTATATCCTCCTGGATATAAGCTAACACCATACCAGGAATCACCCGGTCGCCATCCATCACCTCACATGAAAGAAAACAACCGTCGATATCTGCTACAATTTCTTCAATGGCTCCCTCATCTGTTCGAATCAGAAACAATGTATCCCATTCATAGAAATAGGAGGAAGCCGGATGGATGACTTGTTCAACCGTCCCGTAATAAGGGCTAATCACCGGGTAATGAATAGACATCGTTCCATCCATCCTATACAAGAACGGATTTATTAACTTCTTTCAATACCTTAGCAAATGTTGCAAATACTTTTTCACATTGCTCTTTTTCAATCGTTAATGGCGGCTCAATGCGGATTGTCTTCGCGTTAATCAACGTTCCGGCAGTCAGAATACCATTATCGAAGAAACCTTTTGCAACCTCGTATCCGATTTCGTCGCTTACGAATTCGATACCGATTAGCAAGCCTTTACCACGAACCTCAAGTACTTTATCGCCATGCTCTGCAGCCGCTTCACGTAATCCGTTCAGCATGTATTCGCCCATCTCTGCAGCACGTTGTGGCAGATTTTCTTCAATCAATACGTTAATGGTTGCAAGTGCAGCCGCACATGCGAGCGGATTTCCGCCGAAAGTAGTTGTATGCAGGAATGGATTGTCGAATAATTTCTCGAATACTTTTTCTGTTGCAACCGTCGCACTTGCTGGCATAACCCCGCCACCAAAAGCTTTTGCAAGTGTGATAATATCCGGTGTTACACCATAATGCTCAGCGCAGAACATTTTACCTGTACGACCCATACCAGTCTGTACTTCATCGAAAATCAGCAATGCGCCGTAATCGTCACACAGTTGACGCAATTTTGCAAGGTAATCGTCCGGAGGAATAATAACCCCGCCTTCCCCTTGAATCGGCTCGACAATAACAGCAGCTACGTCTTCACCAACCAGTTGGCAAGCATGCATTGTTTTCTGCATCATATCAATATCGCCAAAAGCAACATGACGGAATCCGTTTACTAGCGGCATGAATGGTTTACGGAATACGCCTTTTGCTGTACCGGAAAGTGAACCTAAGCTCTTACCATGGAATGCGCGTGTTGTCGCGATGAATGTGCTGCGGCCCTCTTCGCTGTGATAGATTTTCGCCATTTTCAACGCTGCTTCTACCGCCTCAGTACCACTGTTGCCGAAGAAAGAATATTTCAAGTCGCCCGGTGTCAGCATCGCCAGCGTTTTTGCCAGCATAGCACGCAGTGGATCAAGCAAATCTTGGCTGTGCAATGGCTGTCTGTTCATTTGATCTTTTACCGCTTTAATTACTTTCGGGTTGCTGTGACCTACGTTGTAAATCCCGAATCCACCCAGACAGTCGATGTATTCTTTTCCGTTTACATCAACAAAGCAGTTCAGGCCTGCGTCCTTCCACTCTACAGATGCATATTGACCGCCCTTAGTAACTGACTTACGGTAGTCAAGAAACCCTGCGTTTACGTTCTCACGGAAACCATTAACTGTTTCATTTGTAATCCATTGCGCTTCCTCTTGCGTTACATCTGCTTTTTCAATAATGCCTAATACTTTCTGGGTATATTCGTATACTTCGTTATAGTTTTTCATAGAAGCCTCCATGTTTTGATTTTTTTGCTTATTCTCCGGGCCAGCACAGGCCAGCCCGGAAATAATTAGAGTGATAATCGCCTGCCTGACTATGTTCTAGTTCTTAAACCAGCCAGTCGGTTCAACCTGCAGATTGATATTAATCTGCTTCACTTCTGTGTATTCTTCAAAACCAAAGGTACCGAGTTCACGGCCGATACCGCTTTGCTTATAGCCGCCCCACGGCGCTTCATTGTAAGTCGGATGGTATGCATTAATCCAGGTGATACCTGCACGCAGTTTACGGATGACACGCTGTGCTTTTGCGCCATCTTGTGTAAATACGGCACCCGCCAGTCCATAAACAGTATCATTCGCAAGGTAGATAGCATCCGCTTCATCCTTAAACTTTTGTACAACAAGGACAGGTCCGAAGATTTCTTCCTGCACAATACGCATATTCGGTGTTGTATCAACAAAGATAGTCGGTTCAACAAAGAATCCTTTGCCAAGCTCTCCTTCTGTAATGCGGTTTCCGCCGCAAACAAGAGTAGCGCCATCTTCTTCCTTACCAATTTGAATGTAGCTTAATACTTTTTCCATATGCGCTTCAGAAACAAGTGGACCCATCTCCGTATCTTCTGCTGTTCCAGGTCCTACCTTAATCTGTTTCGCACGCTCGACAAGACGTTCAATGAACTTATCATAGATGCTTTCTTCGAGAAGCAGACGGGAGCCTGCGGAACATACTTGCCCCTGGTTGCAGAAAATACCGTATAATGCATAATCAACCGCCGTCTCAAAATCCGCATCGGCAAATACGATATTAGGCGATTTACCACCAAGCTCAAGAGAGATTTTTTTCAAGTTACCAGTTGCAGCCTGCATGATGCTACGTCCAGTTGCCGTACCGCCGGTAAAGGCGACTTTATCGATATCAAAGTTCGTGGCAATCTCGTTTCCGACCGTCGCGCCCGCACCTAATACCAGGTTGACAACGCCTTTCGGGAAACCGACTTCTTCAAAGATCTCGAATAGCTTAATCGCATTAACCGGAGTCACTTCGGACGGCTTAAAGATAACCGTGTTACCTGCCGCAAGTGCAGGAGCTAATTTCCAAGCTGACATCAACAACGGATAATTCCAAGGGATAATCTGTCCGACTACTCCGATCGGCTCGCGTACAACCATCGCTTGCATCGGATCGGCTACTTCATATGTTTGACCATGTGGTTTCGTTGCTATTCCCGCATAATAGCGGAAGCAAGCAACCGTATCAGCTACGTCAAATTCGGTTTCACGTAGCGGCTTGCCATTGTCAATAGTTTCCCGATATGCAAATTCTTCCGCTCTTTGCTCCAGCTTGTTCGCTACTTCGAAAAGCAAACGGGCACGCTCACTTGCAGGCGTTTCCATCCAGCCATCTTCGTAAAATGCGCGTTTCGCTGCTGCTACTGCTTTGCGTACGTCTTCTACTGTTCCTTCTGTTGTTACAGCAATGACTTCGCCATTTGCCGGGTTGATTACATTTCGCGTTTCGCCGCTCGCCGATTCTACCCATTGACCGTCGATAAACATCTTCAACACTTGTGTTGCGCTTACGCCTTGTAACGCCATGCTCGCTGTCGCTTTTGCTTCTGCCATTCCGTAATCCCCCTCACATGAACTTTTATTCAATTTGCTATTTAAACATTGCAATGAACATGCCAACTTTTAAAACAGACAAAGGAAAAGAAGTGAAAACGCTGTTATAACACCTTTTTCACCCTTTGCCTGTTTGTTGGATAACCTTTCTATCGCCTCAATATAATCATGCAATAACGAATAACACTATTCAAAAATGCATAAATCTATTGATTAATATTGTGAAACTGCGGGAGCGAATGCCGGTAGAGCTGTGGTGAAGAAAGCTTTCATCGCTTCAACATCCTGCTCGGCCACTTTCAATCCGCTAACCCAGTACTCTTCATTGTGGAGATCATCGTGGCATAACAACAGCGCTTTACCGCTCTGCAAGCAGGTAACAAAACTTTTGCCCTGGAACAGCTTACTGTAAACGAGTGAGAAATCATATCTGTTCTCCTCTGTAGCCAGGCACACGTAACGAGTCATCGCTTCTTCCATTTCATCAAAAAGGTATTCCATTTTGCATTCCTCCCGTTGGATAGACTTTTGTCTACGGACGGATTAATTAATCAATCCATCCACGCAGACGGCACGCTTCCGCCAATCGGCGAACAGCCACCATATAGGCCGCGGTACGCATGTCTGTTTTATACGATTCCGCCATCTGATATACTTTCTGGAAACTTGCTGCCATTTTTGTTTTCAATCGTTCATCAACTAAATCTTCTTCCCAATAATATCCCTGATTGTTCTGCACCCACTCAAAATAAGAAACAATCACGCCACCCGAATTGGCCAGTACGTCCGGCACAACCGTAATGCCTCTCTCTTTTAAGACTTTGCCGCCTGCTGTAGTCGTCGGGCCATTGGCCGCTTCCACAACAATGTTACAATTCAGACGTGGTGCGTTCTCTTCCGTAATCTGTCCGCCCAGTGCGGCCGGGATTAGCACGTCACATTCTTTCTCCAGCAATTCCTGATTAGTAATCGTATTTTCGAACAGGTGTGTAACGGCACCGAATGAATCTCTTTTCTCCATTAAGTATGGAACATCAAGGCCATTTTCGTCATAAACGCCGCCCATAACATCCGCGATACCAACCACTTTGGCTCCAGCTTCATATAAATATCTCGCCAGATAGCTTCCAACGTTACCAAAGCCCTGAACAATAACACGCATTTCTTCAAGTTTCATTTGTTTTTTCTCAGCAATGAATTGAAGAATATAGAATAGACCGCGAGACGTTGCTGTTTCCCGTCCTTTGGATCCTCCCAGCGCCAACGGCTTACCGGTGATGAAGCCTGGGGAATCAAATTCGCGGATATGGTCGTATTCATCCAGCATCCAGGCCATAACCTGAGCATTGGTGTACATATCCGGAGCAGGAATGTCTTTAGACGGTCCGACAATTTGACTTACGGCCCGAACATACGCACGGCTTAAGCGCTCCAGCTCACGCATGCTCATTGTCCGAGGATCGCAGATGATGCCGCCCTTTCCGCCGCCATAAGGCAAGTCAGTGATACCACATTTAAGGCTCATCCAGCCGGATAATGCGCTTACTTCATCTGCTGTTACATCTGGATGGAAGCGAATGCCACCTTTCGTCGGTCCCATTGCGTCGTTATGCTGAGCACGGTATCCTTTGAAGATCTTCGTTGTACCGTCATCCATCTTAACGGGAATGTTTACTTCAAGCACACGCATCGGCTCTTTGAGAATTTCATATACCGTTTCCGGATAATGAAGGCGTTTTACAGCTTCACCCAGCACTGATTGAAACGCTTCCAGTTCACTGACACTGACATTTTGTTTTGCACTCTTTTGTACTGCAACTGCTTCCTTCACAACCATTGCACCTCTTTTTTTCACATTTTGTTTCTTTAGAAATTTTATAACCAGCAATAAACATGCCAACCTAGAAATCGCTTTATTCCAAGGAAAATCTCCTTTTCCTTTTTTATTTTCTATTCATAATTGCATAACCTAGCAATTGTCGCATACTCATTTTCTGCTTTTTCATCCTTTATGCTCAAATGAATAACTTGCAAGCTATACTACTTATCAAAAAAATAAAGCAATCACTTCATAATTGAAATGACTGCTTTATTCATAACTTTACAAGTAGGTAATGCCCTAATAGTTAATCGAAAATTACGACCATTAATATTATCGTCCGTATTGTGTACATTGGTATATATTAACTATGTAAATTTATAGAATCTGAAAATTAAAAACGAAATCGTTTGCGAATTGTTCAGTACCGTTGCGTACTTATGCCTTTTAATTCATAATTGCATAAAAAAAGGAGGAAAAGCATAGAAGGCTAGTGAGACTGCTCCTGTAGCCTGCAAAACTTTTTCTCCACACTATAGCTTCTATTAAATTCTCTTTACAAACAAAACACGATCTTGTCCTCTTCCATCATAATTAGTCATAACAGAGATACCATTAACTTCACAATCTCCTTGCTGAATTTGAAATCCTATCTTCGTATGAAAAGCAATAGAACCCTTGTTTATAGGTGAAGTAACGCAATGAACTTCAGTACAGCCACATTGTTTTACTTTTTGAAAGAATATCTCATATAGCTGCTTTGCAGCATTTTGCTTCCGATAATCAGGATGAACCCCTATAAAATGAATATACGCTTGCTGCCGATAGGCTTGGGAAACAAAGCCGACCAAAAAGGCAACAATTTCGTCATTTTCTTCTAAAACAAAGCTGGTATCTTTAAAATGAACAGAACAATAATAATTAAAAATAAATGCCTTAAAAATAAAATTCCTTATATGTAATATATAAGAAATAGTGTATACTATTATCTAACAATTTGGTTAAATGTAGCAAAATAAACGGAGGGTGCGTCTTATGAGAAAAAAATATTCCTTAGCCTTTAAACATCAAGTAATCAAAGAAGCATTAAAGGAACAGTCATTCAGTAAGACCGCCAGAAAATATGGTTTAAGCGCTCTAACTATATATCGTTGGGCACGCGAATACAAACAAGGAAAACAAACGGAAATTTTACAGGAAAAATAATATTGCAGCATTCTCTTTATATTTAAGGTTAAATTAGTTATTAAAAAAGGACAAACTAGCAAAAAGAACATCTTCTTTTAAATAGAATCCGTCCTATATAAGTTACACTTAATATTTTGACAGGGTAGCGTGGTTGGAAGGAGGAGGGATGGGGAAAGAAGATGGTGGATATGCCCTGCGCCCCGGCAGAAAAAAGGCGGACGTGTTTGTTCCAACCGCTCCCGCCCACCGCCCCTCCTTCTTTTCTTATCTCCTACCACAAGAATATGTAAATTTATAAAGTCAGATGTCTATAGAAGTGGACGGCTTCTTCAATTTACAAAAAACGAGACTGTTACATACTATTTTTTACTCTTACGCTCCTCCATTAATACTATGAGTTCAAGTAAATCTATCATACGGTTATTTTTGTTTATGATTTTGAGCTGATTAAAGTACATACCACCACAGGGAAAAACAAGCGTACATCAACTTGCCGATGACTCAACTTTTGTTTCACCGGCTACGACTGGTATGTCTTTAAATAATACTGCCTTTGTCTGATCAAAACGGCCTTCCCATTTAGATATGACAATAGCTGCTAGCGAATGGCCAATAATATTTACTATCCCACGTGCCATATCCATAATACGGTCAATTCCGATAACTAAAGCCAAACCCTCTACAGGTAACCCAACGGCAGCAAGCGTAGCAGATAAAACAGCAAACGATGCTCCAGGTACAGCTGCAATTCCCTTAGATGTTAGCATCAATACGATTAAAATTGTAAATTGTTCCATGATCGTTAACTCAATGCCGTATAACTGCGCAATAAACGGTACAACCATCGCCTGATACAAAGCCGATCCATCTAGATTAAATGTATATCCGGTCGGAATCACAAAAGAAACTACAGAACGGTCACATCCGAATCGAGTCATTTTCTCCATAAGTTGAGGCATCACCGTTTCTGTACTATCAGTCACGTAACCAATAACTAATTCCTCTTTTAAGTTACGAATTAGCGTCCATAAATTTACTTTTACAAGCCACGCAATAAAACCAAATACCACTACAATAAATAAGATAATTGTAAGGTGATTAATGATAACTAATTTTCCCAATGGAATGAGAGAGGCAAATCCATATGTTGCAATTGTATTAGCCATCAAAGCAAAAACACCGAATGGTGCGAATCGCATCACAAGATGAACAAAAGCAAACATCGTTTCTGAAACTCCCTGGAAGAATTGAACTACTACTTTTCCCTTCTCCCCTATAGAAGCTAACGCAATACCGAACATAACAGCAAAAAATATGACAGGAAGAATTTTCCCATCAGCTAAGGATTTAAAAAGATTAGGTGAAAAAATACCGACTAAAACATCAATAGGTTTGGTATGCTCTGCCGTTTCTGTATACTTGTGAATGTCACCCGCTTCCAATTGATTAATATTGATACCCACGCCAGGCTGAGTCAAATTGGTGACAAGTAATCCTACAATAAGAGCTACAGTTGTTATAATTTCAAAATAAACGAGTGTCTTAAATCCAAGTTTACCTACTTTCTTTAAATTACCCATACTGGCAATACTAGAAATAATAACCGAAAAAACAAGCGGGATAATGACAATCTTTATCATGTTAATAAAAATATCACCAAGAGGCTTTACTGCTTGCCCATATTGTTTGGATAAAAATCCAAACAATAACCCTAGTATCATACCAGCAACAATTTGCCATACCAACCCTTTACGCATAGCTTACCTCCTTAAGAGTTAAAAGTATTTCGATATTTATATTTGGATTACTGCTTCATTCGTAATAATCACATTATTAGAAAACGCTTCCATAACAGTGCCCAGGCACTCTATCATCAATTTTTACCGTTCATCCCCCTCTTATATTTCAATTATTGAAATACGTTTTCATATATAAAAGAATTATAATCAATTCTACTTTTAAAATCAATCAAATTTTCTTAATATTTCGTTTGATTTATATCGTTTAATATAACTCAAGCTTTTTGAGATACATCCAGCTGCTTTTTCGTTTTTGATAAATTATTGCAACACTGAAGCATAAGAAAGAGTAGTACTCATAATTGAATACTACTCTTTCTTTACTACCTTATGGAAGCTTTTTTACCTTCTCATCGTTACTGACAAGCGTAGGAGTAGACTTTTTCTCCTCTTCATCATCGCTTGTAAGATTTTTCGCTGCAGATTTAAATTCAGTCAACGTACGGCCAAACGCCCGCCCCACCTCAGGCAACTTATTCGGCCCAAATACGATAAGCGCAATCACAAGAATTAAAATCAGACCAGGAATCCCAATGTTAGCAAGCATACAATCTTCCTCCTTCTATGTGTACTCAGAATCCGGTAATTGCTACAACACCAGGCAACGCGATAGACGTACCACCTTTAGGCCAATGGCTGGTCGGAGCCTCATATGACTCTAAGTTTTCACCCGGATGCTGCACAGACATGAACAATGTCTTCTCGTCCGGAGCAAACCAAGGACCTGTCATCTCGGCGCCAACTGGAGCAGATGCGAATTGCGCTGCCACACCCTTATCTGATCCGGATGTCGGAATGAAGAAAACCCCGTTATTGCCGAACGTCTTATAAATACCGCTGTTCATGGAAGATGAAGATATATCCGTTACTACCCACAGGTTACCTGCACTATCAAACGCCAAGTTATCCGGAGCAGCGAATCCGCTCTGCGGTCCGCCTGCTGCGAAAATTTCAAATGTAAATTCTTCAGCCGCATGATTGTTGTCTTTTGGAAACAGGCGGACAATCTGACCGTAGAAGTTACCATGCTTGGAATTATTCGTTAGCGAGATAAATACGCTGCCATCAATCGGATGCACCTCTAAATCTTCAGGACGGTCCATCGCTGTTGCACCTACTGCTTTTGCCGCTTCGCGACATTTCACGAGCACATCAGCCTGGGATGTGAATAACAGTTTTCCAGTAGAATCGACCGCTTTCTGTAGTGCTTCATTCTTACCGTAATCAAGCGCAATCCATTTCCCTTTGCCGAAGTTAGCGACATACAGCGTCCCCTCTTCAAGCAGTCTGGCATTCGCTTTACCTGTACTTTTGCTATAGGAGCCTCTGGATACATATTTATATACATACTGATCGTTTGCATCATCACCCATATATACGACAAGCTGTCCGTTTGGTGCAAGCGTCATCGCTGTATTCTCATGAGAGAAACGGCCAAGAGCCGTATGCTTTTTCGGTATGGAGTTCGGGTCGAACGGATCAACCTCGACTACCCATCCATAATGTGTCTCATCTTTTAATTTTGTATCCGCAACAACACTATCAAAATTCTCTTCACAAGAAAGAATAGTGTTCCACAGCGTTACGCCGCCGGAACAATTGGCAAACGTTCCCGTCACTTCACGGGCGCCTCCCACCGCAGCACTACCTGCAACAGGCCCGGTTAGCGTATGCTTCGTTAACCCGCTTACACGACGACCATATTTAGAATCGGAGATTAGGGTCCATTTTCCATTCTGTTTTTTCACTTCAATTATAGATCCACCAAGTGAATATAAGTATTTCTCGATTTGTGCTGATGTACGGGTGTTGTTTTTCGGATCGGCATGTAACGCATCATAGCCGGTTACATAGTATTCCAACTCACCAAGATATTCATGGTTTACCCATAATAGACCATGTTCACTGCTCCCTTCAATCGGTAGGAAGCAAGTAAAATCTGCGTTAAAACCGAATGTATCGCCTTTCGCATTAATTTTATCGCCATATAAAGCCACAACATCATATTTATATCCTTGCGGCAGTACAAGTTCATCTTTGTTCGTTGCCTGAATCGGCTTGAACTTTACTTTTGCGGGCTTATGCTTGTCCTCTAAACCGAAAAGATGGTCAGCCGTCTTTCCTGACAGTCCTTTGTCTGCTGCGAAAGCCGGAATACCGGTAGCAAGAGATGCAAGCGCTGCCGTACCTGTGCCAAGATATGTTAAAAATTGTCTCCGATTCATTTCCATGAATGTATCACTCCCCGCTTTTTTCCTCTATTTCCTCTACTACGTCTCTGCCTGCTGGCACATGGTTTCATTGTACAGATAGATTCTTATGCCACTTTTAATCTTGTTTTAAAATCGTGTAAATTTTTATCGTAAAAAAAATAAACGCAAGCCAACGCTTACGTTTATTCATCAGATAGACATTAATATTTAGTAAGAATCATCTCTCCCGTATGCGCCTCAATAAAACGAAGTTTTCCCGAAAGCGAGGGGAAAACTGGCACATACTCTAATTGATAATAGCTCTCTCCATTCTCTTCATATTCTTTTGACCATTGAAGCTCAAGATCGAACACAGAACAAAACAATTCCATAGCCTGTTCGCGGGAAACTTTCGGTACTGTATCTACAGACTGGAGCTGCTGGGGTTCGATGTCAGGTCCCGTATATTGCTCAATGCATCCGTTGGTCCGATTTATGCAAATAGATACGAACCCGAAACGAATCGGGATACCGCCATGCACGAGCCGAAAAGTGAATGTCACCCGATCTTCTTCTTGCTCTTCTTCATACGCTTCTTCTGCCCTTTTCGATAAACGAAAAAAAGTGTGCGCTTGCGGGAAAAGCGTATAAAGAAATTGGAACGCTTTTTTTCTACATTCTTCATCACTTAGCGATAGCTCTCCTTTTCTTTCCTCAAACCATATAAAGCTGCGTAGACGCCCTGTTTCTTTATCTACCATGGCTTTTACCGTATTCTCGGTTCTCTCTTTAAAGAAACTATTAATGCTTCGGTCGGGCATTTCACTCGTCTCGTTCGCCCGCCAAACGATCCCAATCGTTTCTCCTAAATCAGATTCACGAATTTTCCGGTATGCGGAGGTTAGACCTATCAGTGCTCCTACATCCACTGATTCCCGCTGAGCAATCTCGCTTGCAGCCATAGGAGGTAACGGCATATATTCATCCGTTTCCGCTTCTTCACACACGCGCGTCTCCAGCTTCTTTTGTTCTGCCGGATAAGCAGACAAAGGAGCAAATTCATATACTAAATGAACGTTCCCATCAGCAAGCTCGTATATCTCCTCTATGATTCTCTCGATAGTAAGGGTGATTTCCAATTGTTCGAGATACTGCTTCTTTACTTCTTCCTTATCCGCCAATACTTGCGGTTGTATCACACGTTCGGCACGTCCATAGTAACGGAATGCCTGAATGCTTCCATCTCGCTCTACATTCACCATAAATCCCGTCATCGGAAGCGGTAGATCCATTGCTTTCTGTACGTAAGAGAAACAATACACAGCCCCTTGTTCCTTTACTGATTCAGCTACAAATGTATGAATTGCCTCCGGATAGTGCTCTTCTACAAAGCAAAGTGCTTCCTGCTTCAGTTGTTCTATAGGTAAGGATGGACCTGTGTTACTCTCCGATATGCTTCTAGTGAAGTCGACAAGTTTTCCGTTAGAGTCCAGCTCAATCCAAATGTATTCTTCCTCATCAGCAGGGTTTTTCCATGAAAACACCGCCCGATTTCCTTCAGCTTCTTCTGCATAATCCTCTATAAACAACTCATATGAATCCGGTATAGGGAATAATGAAAGAGCTTTGCTTTTTAGCTGCTGCTTCATCGTATACAACTTCCTTTCCACTTTAGATTCTTGCGGTTCTGCAAGGGAATGCTGTAGAAGACGCAGCGCATGGTGCACACGAGTTTTTATCGTACCTAGCGGGCATCGTAGCATGTCGGCGATTTGCTGCAGTGTAAAATCTTGAAAGTATTTCAATACAATCACCCGGCGATACTTATCCTCAAGCTTTTCAAGCGCCTCCTGTATGTATAAGCGTTCATCATACGGCGTAGTTTTGCCTTGTATATGTTGTTGCACAGTCTTCTCACTAACAATCATTCTTTTTTTCTTTTTTAATAAAGCAAGTGCATAATGAAACAGAATGGAGCGCAGCCAAGCCGCAAAGCGTTCCGGTTCACGAAGCTTATCCACCGACAGATATGCACGGAAAATCGTTTCTTGAACAATTTCATCTACATCATGCTTATTAGCTGCATAGTAGCGGGCATTGCGCCGAAGCATGTCTCTATGCCGCTCAATCAATACAACAAACGCCTCGCCGTCTCCTTCTTTGACTCGCACCAACAATTCTGTATCCGTCATCCGTTCCCCTCCTTCCTACATAAATATAGAGTACTGAAGTAAGCATTTGGTTTTCAAAAACGAAAAAAATCTTACTTTTTTTTATACTTTGATTGGAAATGTTTGCTTGGACAAAGACAGGACAGAACGGACAAGCTAATCTTGAAGGATTTACTTTGTTGCAAAAGGGGCTTTTTCATGGAACAAACAGGAAAACTTGATGGTCAGGCCAAGCTTCTGCTGCTGATGAACGCGCTGTACCTCATCTCCATCGGGCTCTCCAATACCTTCGTCAACGTCTACCTGTGGAAAGTGAAAAGCGACTATGCCATGATCGGGTTATTTAACATGTTTACCTTTCTCGCCGTTCCCCTGACATTCTGGCTTGGAAGCAATCTCGTCAAGCGTTGGGACCGGGTACTGAGCATTCGAATGGGAGTATTCATCATGGCAATGTTTTATCTTACTGTGCTACTGTTGGGTAAATCGGCTACGGCCTATATTATTCCACTCGGTCTGCTGCTCGGCATAGGAGCTGGATTTTATTGGCTGGGCTATTATGTAATGTACTTCGAGATTACCGGTCCAGAAAACCGTGATATCTTCAACGGAGTGAACGGGCTTCTTATGTCACTGGCTGCTGGAGGTGCTCCTTTTCTGTCCGGATGGCTAGTGACGCATCATGCTAACGGCTACCGATTCATCTTTTCCCTCTCGCTTATTATTTTCGCGCTGGCAGTTATCGTCAGCTTTTTTATCTCCAGCAGGAAGTGCGAAGGAAAACTTAATTTCAGCCGTGTTTGGTCAGATACAAAGCACATCTCTAAATGGCACTATGTAGTTTTTTCTTACTTCTTCTGGGGACTGAGGGAAGGCGTAGTTGTATTTCTTGTAGGCCTGTTAGTCTTTGTCGTATCGGCAAGTGAATTAACGGTTGGGGTCTATGCACTTTTGACCTCTTTTCTCTCACTTTTATCCTATTATGCGGTCGGCAAATGGATTCGGCCTCATAAACGTGCACGTTCCCTTTTTATTGGGGCATGTATGCTGGCAGTATCCGTACTTCCGCTGTTGACTCAGCTTCGCTTCAGTACATTGCTCCTCCTGGGCATCGGAACCGCGTTATTCTATCCTTTTTTTTCGGTACCGCTCGTCTCTACAAGCTTTGACGTTATCGGGGAAAGCATGGAAAAAGCCAACTTGCGCGTAGAATATATTGTCATTCGTGAATTCGCCTTCAGCCTGGGACGAATGTTAAGCGCGCTCACATTCGTCCTGCTCGTAACAAGTACGACTAGCTCACTGGCGCTTGTCCTCTACTTAATCGCGTTGAACCTGTTGCTTATGTTCTGCTGGGTGTTCATGCGTCATGTCTTTCCGGCACATGCATAAGTACGTCGCATAAAGTAAAACTTCCATCATAGGGAGTTTCCTTCATCCTTCACTGATGGTTAGTTGCACATATCGAGCTCTTAAGGGCAGTTATTCTCTACGCAGCAAACTTAAAACGGGGAACTTACTGCCTGCTGGATCGGGATAAACAAGGACAAACGCGCAGATAATAGAACAAACAGGCTTTTACGCTGCGAAAAGGAAGCGATGAAACATGGATGAAAAGTATATCCTCGCCTATTTTAATACGCCGGAGCAGGCTGAGAATATCCGTCAGCAACTAGCTACCCAGGAAGGTATTGTCGACCTACAAATCGACCGCATCGGATTATATCCCGGTCCGGAACCGGCTCATTTCACCAACACCATTACTGGAGAATTCGCCGGCTTAGCATCTATAACGACAGACTCCACACCGTCTCATCCTGACGCCAGAGTGATGATGGCTGCCCATCCAAGCGCCAGCGGTATGAGCGACAGTCCAGATGATACCATTAGAGGACGTGACATTTTACTTACGGTTGTGGTGCAACCCAGGCTTTATGACAGTGTACGACAAATGATTCGTTCGGCAGGAGGGCTCGTGTAAAATAAAAAAGAGGGCAGCAGCACGCCCTCTTTTTTATAATTCTAATTGATTTTTAACTTGTTCTTCTTTTCCCTCTGTCTTCTTCGTTATCTTCTTCTATTTCAATATAAGAAGATTCTTCGGCCTCATCAAAAGCAATATCGATTGGTTTTTCCCTGAACATTTTCGTTAAATACATAAGATAAAGCACGCCTAGAGCCGTCCAAATTAACCCAAGCTTAAACGAAACCTCTTCAAGATTAAACCAGAGTAAACCAACAAACGCCGCACCAATTATCGGTGCAATGACATTTGCGATAATTTTCATTGGAGAGTTGATTTCTTTCTTCTTTACTGCATAATGAGCGATAACGCACACATTTACAAAAGTAAAGGCCACAAGTCCGCCAAAACTAACAAACGACGTCGCCGTATCTAACGTAAATAAAATCGCGGAGCAAGTAACAATGCCCACTATAATAACGTTAAACAACGGGGTATGCAAACGCGGATGCACATACCCGAAAATTTTGCGTGGAATGACACCATCGCGGCCCATTACATACAACAGACGGGAAACGCTTGCATGCGAAGCAAGACCTGAGGCAATTGTGCCTGCCAAAGCACCAGCAAGAAAGAAAGCTTGGAAAAGCTGACCTGCGACCTTTAATGCTACTTCCGGAGATGCGGAGTTCGGATCATGGAAATCGTTCACACTTGGAAACAGTGCTTGTACAAAATAGGAAACCGTTATAAAAAGAACACCGCCGGCTAATGCCGTTAAGAAAATAGCACGTGGAATCGTTTTCACTGGATTCGGTGTTTCTTCTGAATACATTGTTACCGCATCAAATCCAAGAAAAGAAAAGCAAAGAAGCGTCGCCCCTGCGATCAGGCCGCTCGTATCCACTCCTGATTTATAAAACGGTTCGATGGTAAAAATAGTTCCGTAACCCACCCCATTATATAAAGCGCGGGCGGCCAACACTATAAAAATAACAATAACGAGAAACTGGAACACTACAAGTAGCGTATTTAGATTAGAAGTAGATTTCATCCCCATCGCATTGACAATTGTTACAAATGCGGCGAATCCTACAACCCACATCCAGCTCGGTACTGAGGGAAATAGCGCGGACATGTAAATCTGTGTTAAAAATGCGTTTGTCATTGGGAGAAATACATAAGCAATTAAGGAAGACCAACCTACCATGAATCCCAGATGAGGATTCAATGCTTTTTGCGTATACGTATAAGCGGACCCGGCGCTTGGATAAATGCGCACCATTCTTCCGTAGCTTAATGCAGTAAATAGCATAGCCGCCAAAGCGATGACATAAGCGGCCGGTACATGGCCTCCGGTTTCACCGGAAACGATTCCTACTGTATCAAATACTACCATCGGGGTCATATACCCGATACCCAGCAATACGATAGCTCCTAATCCTAAAGAGCGTTTTAATGTCGCAGATTGCTGCATCGATCACTCCTCCTTTATGCAAGAACAAAATAAAAACCGACAAATTTCGACGTTTAATAAGACAATACAATTTAATCTGCAATTATAATGCCAAACATTAAAACATTTGCAATCTTTAAATAGGAGGAAGGATACAGGCTGATATTCTACGCATTGCACGTTTTGTTAAAAACTTTAACAGCAAATCATTCAACCAAATACGATGCCTATTTTTATGCGCATACGCATAATCCATTCATTTCTGTATACGATTACATTATCACAAAAAAAGCCTCTCCTTTTCAGGAAAGGCTTGGATATTCTTTTGCTTTATTAAGCTTCTCGTGTTACAGCCGGAGTCTCATTCTCTTCAATATACGTGCTCTCGCCTGCCTCTTCGAAATGAATGTCCATCGGCTGTACCTTGAACATTTTCGTCACATATAACAAGTATATAACCCCTAAGCCTAGCCATATCATTCCCATAGTAAACGAACTGGATTCAAGATTATACCATAATACAGCGACGAAAGCAGCTCCGATTACCGGAATAATCACATTAGTCAGAAAGGAAATAGGAGATTTATACTCTTTATTCTTTAATGCATAATGTGCAATAACGGACAAATTAACAAATGTAAACGCTATCAATGCCCCGAAGCTAATGAATGAAGACGCAATTTCCAGAGTAAAGAAAACAGCTGTCATGGATATAAGTCCGGTGAAAATAACATTAAATAATGGCGTATGTGTACGAGGGTGTACATATCCGAAAAGTTTCTTCGGTATGATGTTGTCACGGCCCATTACATACAACAGACGCGATACGCTGGCATGTGAAGCTAACCCGGAAGCAATCGTCCCGGCAAGAGCAGCTGCCAGGAAAAACCACTGAAATATTTTTCCGCCCACATATAATGCAATTTCAGGCGACGTGGCATCCGGTTGTTTAAACTGTGAAATGTCCGGAAACACTGCTTGCGTAAAATAAGAACCAACCGTAAAGATAACCCCTCCAATGAAAGCGGTAAGGAAGATCGCTCGCGGAATGGTTTTTACAGGATTTGGCGTTTCTTCTGCATACGTAGTAACCGCATCGAATCCAAGGAATGAGAAGCAAAGCACCGTCGCTCCTACGATGATGGCTGACATTTGCATATCTGGGGTATAAAAAGGCTCTAGCGGAAACACTTCTCCATAGCCCATACCACCTTGTAACTCCCTAATAGCCAATATGACAAAAACGACTACACAAACAATTTGATAAATAACAAGCAGGGTATTAAAATTAGCGGTTGAATTCGCACCGAGCGCATTAACTATCGTAATCATGGCGACAAAGCCTGCTACCCATACCCATGCAGGCACGTCTGGGAATAATGCAGACATGTAAATTTGCGCCAATAAAGCATTTACCATGGGAAGCAATAAATAATCCGTCAAAGCTGACCAGCCTACCAGAAAACCTAGATGCGGACTAATTGTTTTCTGTGTATACGTATAAGCTGAACCTGCACTCGGAAATGCCCGAACCATCTTCCCGTAACTAAATGCTGTAAAAAGCATGGCTGCCAGGGCGACAATATAGGCAAGTGGGACATGCCCGTTCGCTTCATTGGAAGCGATACCAAACGTGTCAAATACAACCATTGGGGTCATATATCCGACGCCAAGCATAACGATCGGCCATAATCCCAGAGAACGCTTTAGCTTTGCTGATTTTTGCATCGATCACTCCTCCTTGCATATAGAAAGACTCATAAAACAACAACCGATGAATTATATAATCAGCAAATTTTGTGCCATATAGGAAAATTTAAAATCTTTTAAATAGATTCTAAATCAAAAGCTTTATTTTCGGGACTATATTCGTTTTTAAGCAAGAGGAAACTCCTGGGAAAAGGATGATCAATTATGAAAATCAGCATAATCTATTCATAAAAGAATAGACTTTTACGAAAAAAAGTACCTTTTCTATGATGGAAAAGGTACTTTTGCTTATTATGCATTTTTTTTCAATGCGTCGTAATTGTGCTGCACCACCACTTTTTTCTCTTCACGTAAGTACGCGAACCAGTACACAGATGCAACAAATAATGCACCACCGACCGCATTCCCCAGAAAAACCGGTACAAAATTACCCAGATATTCCATCCAAGTTACTTTACCAGCAAAGATGGCTGCCGGAATAACGAACATATTAGCTACTACGTGCTGAAAACCAATGGTGACAAACGCCATAACCGGAAACCAAATACCTAGAATCTTGCTTGCAATATCGTCCGCTCCGAATGCAAGCCATACTCCAAGACATACGAGCCAGTTACAGCCAATACCAGAAATAAATGCCTGAAGGAACGTATCATGCAGCTTCGCTTCCGCGATGGCCACCGTTTTAGCCAAGAATGGCCCCGCTTCTGTTAATCCAACCACATGGCCAAAGAAATAAGCAACGAACACTGCGCCGATAAAGTTACCGATTGTAATCCAGAACCAATTACGTATAATCTGCCCTACTGTAACTCGACGTGCCATCATAGCGATTGGCAATGTCATCATATTTCCTGTTAACAGCTCTCCTCCAGCCATAATGACAAGTATAAGTCCAAGCGGGAATACCGCGCCGCCGAGAAAAGAGCCAAAACTTCCCCATTCTTTCGGTAAATTTCCAATCGTACGAATATCCAACAAAAATCCAAGCGCGATGAACGCACCCGCTAAGAAGCCAAGCACCAACATATTTGACAAAGACATATTTGCCTTCTTCGTACCCATTTCCACTGCAGTTCTCGCGATTTGTTGTGGTGGATGAAATGCCATATATTTCTCTCCCTACTATCCTTTGTTTTTTTCTATAGTAAAATGTAGAAAACAAAAAAGGAAAATACACAAAAATATACCTGTGCATTTCTCCCAAGAAGTGAACCTAGCTGCTGGCAACTTACAAAAAAATCGACCAGCAACTGCTGACCCTGCCAGTTCTTCTGAGAATGCCGCAAAGTACGAATTTTTGTTCCTTTTCCTCTTCAATAATAAAAATTGAAAGTAGGTGGGAGCAAAAAGCGGCTATTTTCAAAATCCCGCCTTTTGCTCCATCTATTCATAGCTTACAGCTTCTGTCCCATTCCTTTGAGAAAACCAAGCATGACCGTCAGCGCACGGTTAATATCCGGGTCCTTGTAAGCCTTCATTATATCCATAACACCGGTCTTCTTACCTGCTCGTACTTCCTCTGCCGAATGTTGCATACCGTTAACAATACCTTCAAATACTTTCTTAATCGTCTCCGGTTCCAATTCTCCCAGCATGCCAACGGCACTCATTACATTATTAACACCACGCGTCATCGTTGGTTTTGATAACTGAGAAACGCCGATTTCCATTACTTTCTCACGTGACTGAATCAATGCGCCGATGACTTCAAGCGCACCGCTCTCATGCAGCAATTGAATCACTTTGAGGGTCTCCTGCAATGCGTCACCATTTTTGGCGACGAAGCTCACTAAATCCCCCAACGCTTGCGCCTGTTTTTCAGCCTCTGTTGGCTCATGTTTTCTTATAACAGTTGTCGGTTTGGCCATTTATTTCTCCCCCTGTCCGACGGTTTCAAGCGAAAGATAATCCTTACGCTTCCATTTACGCTCTACTTCTACACCACGCTGCGGATTTCGTTTACCGAAACGGGAATTAAAGCGTGGTAGCGGGTTTTCACCCTCTACTTCAAGCACCTGCATTTTAACTTTTGCTTCTTTATATGCCGGCGTATTCGTCGTCGCGTCGGAATGGCTGCTGGTTAACAAATTGACAGCAGAAATTTCACTGGTCGAGTTCATCGGAACATAAATCTCTTTGCCTTGTACGCGATCGGTCACGACGACACGTAATTTTACAGCTCCATATTCGGATTGGAGGCGTACGAGTGAACCGTCCTTGACACCGCGTTCTTTCGCCAGTTCCGGTGATATTTCCACGAACGTATCCGGGGCTTTGTGCATAATTCCTTTGGATTTGTTGGTCATGTTGCCCTCATGGAAATGCTCAAGCAGACGACCATTGTTCAAGAACAGGTCGTATTCTTCCGGCATTTGTACCGGCGGGATCCAATCAGTCGGCGTTAAGCGTGCCTTTCCATCCGGGAACGGGAAGCTTTCTGTATATAGAAGCGGCGTATCGGTACCGTCCGCCTGTACGGGCCATAGCAAACTACTGAACCCTTCCAAACGCTCATATGATACACCTGCGAACAATGGTGCGAGGCTAGCCGATTCTGCCATCACCTCAGCCGGACTCGCGTAGCTCCAATCCCCACCAAGACGATTCGCCAGTTCAATAAGAATCTGCCAATCTGGACGGGATTCTCCCAGTGGTTCCAGTGCCTGATACAGTCGTTGAATCCGACGTTCCGTGTTTGTAAATGTCCCTTCCTTCTCCAGACTTGGACTTGCTGGCAGAATAACGTCAGCGAATTGCGCTGTTTTCGTAAAGAACACATCCTGCACTACGAAGAATTCAAGCTTTTCAAGGGTAGACTGAACGTGATTGGAGTTCGCATCCACCCATGCCATATCTTCACCCATGAGGAACATTGCTTTCAGTTCACCTTTGTTAATTGCGTTGAGCATACCTTCATTATCCAATCCCTTTTCAGGAGAAAGAGCTACACCCCATGCTTTTTCATACCGTTCACGCACGTCGTCATCCGTTACTAATTCATAGCCAGGATAGAAGTTCGGCAATGTACCAAAATCGCATGCACCCTGTACGTTGTTATGACCACGCAGCGGGAATGCACCCGCATTCGGGCGTCCGAAGTTACCAGTCACAAGCAGTAGGTTGCTAATTGCGGTACTGGTCTCGCTCGCACCACAGTGCTGTGTAACGCCCATAGCCCAGAAGATAGCCGTTCCATCGGCCTCATGAATCATTTTCGCTGTCTCAATAAGCTGCTCTTGCGGAATACGCGTCGTTTTCTCTGCATAATCAAGCGTATATTTCTCAATTGATTTTTTGTACTCTTCAAATCCGTTAACACGATTATGCAGGAACGCAACATCATGCCAGCCCTGGTCAATAATATACTTGGTTACAGCCGATAGCCATACATGGTCCGTCCCCGGCGCAGGGCGAAGGAACAAGTCGGAACGTTCCGCCATTTCGTTTTTGCGCAGGTCAGCTACAATCAACTTGCGTCCATTCACCTTGCGCGCACGCTTCAACCGCGTTGCGATAACCGGATGTGCCTCTGCCGGGTTTGCACCGACGATGATACCGAGTCCCGCACCAGCCATATCGTAGATGGTACCTGCATCACCACCATAACCTACTGTACGGAACAAACCTGTCGTCGCAGGGGATTGACAATAACGTGAGCAGTTATCGATATTATTTGTTCCAATAACGGAGCGTGCCAGCTTCTGAAGCAGATAGTTTTCTTCATTCGTACATTTGGAAGACGAAATAAATCCAAACGCATCCGCACCATCGCGTTCTTTTATTTCTTTGAATTTGCTCGCGATAAGGTTCAGTGCTTCATCCCATGTGGCTTCATGGAATTCATCGCCTTTTCGAATCAACGGCTTCGTCAAACGGTCTTCACTATTAACGAAGTCCCAACCGAACTTGCCCTTTACGCAGGTGGAGATGCCATTGACCGGTGCATCGGGAGTCGGCTCGATCTTGAGAACCTTACGTCCTTTTGTCCATACTTCGAACGTACAGCCTACGCCACAGAACGTACAAACAGTCTTTGTCTTCTTCGTACGGGTAGCACGCAGAGTCGCCTCTAACTCGGAGATGGCGAAAATGCCACTATAGCCTGGTTCGACTTCTTTTACCAAATCAATCATCGGATTCAACAACGTAGGCTTCATGTCCGTCATGATACCCGCTTCACCCAACATGGATTTCTCCATTAATGCATTACATGGACAAACGTTCACACAGTGCCCACAAGAAACACAGGATGACTCGTTAATCGCTACGTCATTATCCCAGATGACACGCGGACGTTCACGTTCCCAATCGATGGACAATGTTTCATTGACCTGTACATTCTGACATGCTTCCACACATTGGCCGCAAAGAATACATTGATCCGGGTCATACCGGTAGAATGGGTGCGACATATCTACTTCATATGGTTTTGACTGATATGGACGCGATTGATGCTCAATCTCCATCATCTCGACCGTATTATGAATTCGACAGTTGCCGTTATTATTGTCACACACAGTACAATACAACTGGTGATTTTCAAGAATACGATCCATCGCTTCCAACTGAGCGGCTTTTGCCGCCGGTGATTTGGTTTTAATGTCCATTCCGGCAGCGACCTTTGTCGCACAGGAACGTACAAGTTCACCATTGATTTCCACCATACATGTATCACATGTCTGAATGGTACCTAGATTCGGATGATAGCAGATGTGCGGGATGTCGATACTTTGGTCTTTAATAACATCGACGACGTTCTGTCCCTCATTGGCCTGATACTCATTGCCATTAATGCGAACGGACAGTTTCGTTGTTGTACTCATTGTCCTCCCCCTTGTTCAGTCAAATTCGATGGGCTGGTCCTCTTCTGTTTCTCTGTCTACATAAACAAAAAAATTCCATCACAAAACGGATTCATAGAGGCAACTCGGATAGACTCCGAACTATTTATCTCTATAACAACCGTTTCATGATGGAATAATCTTCGGCACTTAAGTACCGGCAACCAGTCCGCCATATTAAAATAGCAGTCGGAGTAAGAAGAAAGAAGAATGCGTTTTCATCAATCTACTCTACAACTTAAACCTATGCATGTTCATTTCATTTAGCATTCCTCTTTTCGGAATGTATGTTAACATTATAGACACAAATTCAATCACTGTCTAGACCTAACGGACGATCAAAAACAAAAACTGTCATCGCAATATCCAACTCAAACCGAAAATCGACGAACAGCGTAACCATCCTAGCATTAACCAATTCTTCCAATGGCCTTCCAACCGTTAAATCCTCATAGATTTTCTTAATAAATTCCGTGCGAGTCTCATGAATCATTCGCTGTCCTTCCGGCGTCCGACTCATGAATTTCTCTACACTCGTCAAGTTTCCTTTCATTTCGCAAATCGCCCAGGGCCCGGCAAAGCGAGTAACAATATGAGTAGGACCCTTCCCGACATGTGTTTTTCGAATCTCGCGGACAAGATTGCTGAATTCATGAGCGATGCGTGCATGACTAGATTTTTCCATATGCATTCTTCCTCCCTGATTTTTAGCATTACATGTTTTGTCAAGGAACGCAAGACAGGTGTTCATAATTTTTGTTTTGACTTAAGAGACAACAAGCATAAAATAGAGAGAGAAAAAATTTACAAATGGATGGAGGGAAGACCCATCATTCAGCCTATTGTAGACAAACGAACCATTCTACGCTACTCGGACAACGAAATGCATGAGCAGGAAGATGATGTAGTGAGCGAATTTCCCGTAACGATTTTCCTTGATGAAGAAGAATTCGCGACGGTCGTGTGCACGCCCGAATACATCGAAGATCTCGTTATCGGCTTTCTGGCTTCTGAGGGAGTTATCCGTTCCTACGAAGATATCAAAAGCTTACTGGTACAGGAACAGGAAGGCTTTGCACATGTAGAGCTGCGTAAGGCGCTTAAGATGAACCAGCAATTTTATTCCAAGCGCTACATTACATCCTGCTGCGGAAAAAGCCGACAAAATTTTTATTTTTACAATGATGCACGGACGGCGAAAGTAATGACGGAAAAGACCGTGAAGCTCTCTGTTAAAGATTGCTTCCGCCTGATTCATCTAATGCAGAGCGGATCGGATGTATTCCAGCATACGGGTGGGGTGCATAATGCTGCCCTGTGTGATCGGAACGGCATTATTCTTTCACGTATGGATATTGGACGTCACAATGCATTGGACAAGATTTACGGACACTGTTTGAAACATAATATCTCTATCGAAGATAAAGTCATCGCTTTCAGTGGTCGTATTTCTTCGGAAGTGCTGCTGAAAGTAGCAAAAATCGGATGTGAAGTCGTGCTGTCCAAGTCTGCTCCTACAGGGCTTGCTCTCGATTTGGCCGAAGAGCTTGGTATTACAGCCGTCGGCTTTATTCGCGGTGCGTCGCTGAATGTTTATACGCATCCAGAACGTATTGAGGAAACGCCCGCTACTTAAAGATTAACCTATAAAGAAAAACGAGCCCGGTATGGGCTCGACGCCAGGAGCTTCCATCTGGACGCTCCTGCGCTTTTTTCCTTAACTAAATTGTGAAAGACTTTCTTTACTAACTGCTGAATTGGATGTCCTTTTTAGCCTTTTAATGTCTATACGAATAATTAAAGAGATGATAAGAGCGATAGCGAAAAGCCCCGCAAAAAATATTAAACTTCCTGCATAGCTACCTGTTGTATCTTTAATCCACGCTGCAAACAATGGGCCTGCGAGCCCCGCAGCTGCCCATGCAGTTAAGATATACCCATGTATGGCTCCTAATTGTCTAGTTCCAAACAAATCCCCAATAAACGCAGGGATAGATGCAAATCCTCCACCGTAACAAGTATAAATAATAGCTAACATAATCATAAATGGAATTTTCAAAGTAACATACGGTAACAACATGAATAAAACAATTTGTAATACGAAAAATGTAGTATATGTATTGGCACGACCAATATAGTCCGAGGCACTAGCCCAGCCGATCCGTCCAAGTCCATTAAACACTCCGATTGCACCAACAAGTGCAGCAGCTTGTATTTGCGTAATTCCAATACTCTCCATAGCAAGCGGCTTTGCTACTGCAAGAATAGCAATTCCACAAGTTACGTTAATAAAAAGCATTAGCCATAAATACCAAAAACGTTTAGTCTTAACAGCTTCATTTGCTGTTAGCTGGGAGAGATCATAAGTAACCGTTGCTTTTCCTTTACTTACTTTTTCTTTAAATCCCTCAGGTAGCCAACCTTCTGCTGGCTTAGCAAGATATAGAGCAGAAAGAGCCATAATAATAAAATAAGAAGTACCTAATACATAAAATGTCTTAGCAACGCCAACTGAAAAGATAAGTGAATTCATTAAAGGGCTACTAATAGCTGCAGCGAATCCAAAACCCATTATAGCCAGTCCTGTTGCAAGTCCCCTGCGATCTGGGAACCATTTAACAAGAGTCGATACGGGAGCGATATAACCAACACCGAGTCCAATTCCTCCAAATACCCCATAGAAAAGATACAACAAGTATTTAGAGCCCAAGGTTACTGCCACACCTGAACCTGCAATACCTACTCCAAAGAAAATTGCAGCCAGAAGCCCAGCTCTCTTCGGTCCGTGTTTTTCAACAAAATGTCCTAAAAAGGCTGCGGAGAGACCTAAGAATAGAATGGCAATACTAAAGGTTAATGCAATTTCGGATGCACTCCAACCAAACATTTTCTGCAAAGGAGTAGTAAAATTACTCCATGCATAAACAGAACCGATGGAGATATGAATACCAACAGCAGCTAGAGCAATGAGCCAACGATTTTTTGTTGTTCCCATCAAAATCTTCCCCCTTCGTTGAATTTTCTAACTTTTTTGATAATATACATATTAGCAATATATGAAAATATTGTAAATATAAACAATAAACTTCGCGTATACTGAAGTTAGTATCCCGTCGTCTAACCAAGTTGTAGACTCTTAATATATAAATGCCTCTCAAGCCGAGAATAAATGTTGCCCTGTAAACAAAAAGCACTATCCTTTCCCTAAATCGAAGTAAAGGATAGTGCCTTTTTCATTTTTGGATACCCGAAGCCTTGAGCTTGATGGGCATATATTAGAACTTATGCTTCTATTGATTTGAATAAGCGAAGGCGGTATGCATTCATGGCAACCTCCCCCAGATGTTCGAGTAGGTTGTAGTTAGCATAAGCCCCGACTACAGCGCCGATACCAGGCAACAATTGAAGCATTTTAACAAAATCGATATAGTCCCGGTATTCTTGTTGGAAAGTACGCCAATCAAGTTCTTTTAATTCATATTTACGCTCTTCCCAGTGCTCAATAATATCAAGTGTACGTTGACGGTGTTCATCACTAGAGAATGCTAATTGGAAAACTTGAAGAATAAATAGTCTTTCTTCGTATTCTTTAACATCGTATCCGTATATACCTGCTGTTTCAAACAAGAATTTCATCTTAATAGATAATAATAAGGGGAAGTCTGCTAATCCCAGAAAAATCCCACCTGCCCCGGTTCCCGCTCCCTCGATGGCGGCAGTCTTTTTATAAGTATTTAATGTATCTAAAACTTGTTGTTCTTTTTCTTCTAGTGTAATATAGGACACATTCCTTTTTCTGGAGGTAAATTCCGAGCCGATCAGGGCGGCTTGCACGACTTTTTTGATGCTTTCAGTCATAATATAATGGACCCTTTCGGGAATCAAGCTGTTCACCTTAGTTTGAGCTTTTTTTGATACTCGTTGTAACAGACCGGAGCGACTGACTATTTTCCTTCTCCATTCTGCTGTTTTAAACTTTACCCTTTGTTCATACGTACTCATATATTCTCCTCTTTCTGGAATATGCTCACCACACCTGCATCCAGAGGAATGTTTCCCAAGCGTAGATTTATCTTTATCATACAAAATATCATGATTTTCTGGCATGACACTAAGAATGATTTTGACTACGTCCTGAGACGGAGTTTGTAATTCAGGCTCAGTTTGTTGTCAAAAGATTAATTGTTAGACATAATATAGAATTCCTTACTTAAACCACTACTTTCCCAAAAATCTTGCGCCAACTTATTATCTAAATCAACGAAAACGTAAATAGGAGAGGCATTTTTATATTGAAGCCAGCGACTTAATTTTTCAACGATAGCTCGTGCCGTTTTCTGCCTTCGATACTCCGGTAATACGTACAACTCATCAATTTGTCCGTAGCACTCTTGTATCACCAAGTCTTTTTTCATCGATGCCAGACCATAGCCAACCAATTTGGAGGTTTCATCAAACGCTACACAAACCATGCCGAATTCGGATTGAGAATATTGCTTGAGCTGATTTTGAATGGCTGCTTTATCCTCATCTGATAACTCACATTCTGCAGTTTCTATACAATTCCCATTCCATAATCTCAATATTTCAGGAATGAAATGTCTATCATCACTAAGCTGCTCTATACGTATGTGCATAGTATTCTCCTTTTATATAAAGTAAAAATCATTATCATAGTAAGTTTATTTTTAGATATTCGGCTGTTTTTTCATATAGAAAAGCATTTTTTCCAGCTCAGCATTTACTTCTTGTATGTCTCTAATTTCAATCTTATGTAGTACATCATCCACCTGATAACAAGCAAATGCTCTTCTAAGACCAATTAAGTCAGTAAGGGTGCTTTGTTCTTGATGACTAAACTGTCGATTCTTTTTGTACCCTGCCATAAAGGCGTTAAAATATATGTCTCCCATTTTCTCTGAGTCATCATCCATCCGCTCTGCTGCATAAGATAAAAAAGCTCCTTCGCCCGCAAAATGGCCGACAAAGACGTCAGCCCCTGCTAGATGAAAATCGATAACACTACACAAGTTGCCATCATCATTTACAAGCAAATTATTCAAAGAAAAGTCTCCCTGTACCGCGCCACGGGGAAGATGAGACCAACACTTTTTCAATTTTGCCCGTTTCTTTTCATATAGGGCGTATAGTTCTTCATACAACGTTCGGTTTGCTTCGCTCTTTTGCAACGCCACTTTCAATGTATGAGCGTCTTGAGCAAGCTCATCATTTGAGCCAAACATACTCCATGGGCTTTCTGAAGAAAATGGAATGTTCGTTTTTGCAGAGATGTGATGCATTTTGCCAAGCCACTCTCCCGCCTGACCTATAAGATTTATATTAAGATGCTCCAGCTCTCTTCCAGACATCCATTCTTCCACTACAGCAAAAGCCTCTTGTCCTTTCCAGGATAAGGTCATATAAGGCAATGTGTCTTCTTTATACAGCCGTTTAGGAACACCTAGTCCAGCATGTGAAAACATTTCGCACAAACGTGCCTGACCTACAAGATCTTCTCTTGTGGTATACGAATTGGAAAGGATTCTTACAGCAAAACACTGTCCGTCAGCCGTTGTTACTTTGTATATAATTCGTACATCATCCTTTTCCTCAACATGATGTATCAAGTCCGCTCCTACAAAAGGAGGAATCTGGAAATATTCTTGGATTTTCGCAAGCATTACCTTCACTACCCATCTTTTCCTTTTTTATATAAAATACGAAGCAACAACACATTGGTTTCCTTTTTTTAGTTTATATTTAAATAGAAAGGAGTGATCTCATTGTATAGCTGTATCGTATTTGATGTAGATGGAACAATTATCGATACAGAAAAGGCAGTATTAAGTTCATTACAAAAAGTATTAAAAATTGAAACAGGACGTAACTATACATTTGACGAATTGTCCTTCGCCTTAGGTATTCCAGGTACAGTTGCATTAGAAAGATTAAACGTAACACACATTGAACAAGTAAATAAAAGATGGAATGAGTATTTGAAAGAGTTTTTTCACTATGTCCGTGTTTTCCCTGGATTAGAGGAAACAATTAAAGAATTACATTCCCTTGGCATAACAACAGGAATTGTTACTTCTAAAACAAAGACAGAATTAATTAATGATTTTTATCCATTCGGGTTAAATGATTACTTACCCTATACAATTTGTGCAGATGATACCGAAAAACATAAGCCTAATCCAGAACCTTTGTTAAAGTTTTTAAAAATTGCGGAGGTATCTCCATCTGAAGTGCTTTATATCGGAGATACATATTACGATATGCAATGCGCTCAAAGTGCGAATATCGACTTTGCTCTTGCTTTATGGGGAGCTAAAAAGGTCGAACGGTTCCAACCAACGTACCAATTTGAAAGCCCAAAAGAAATTTTCGGAGTAGTTAATCGATGATTTTATGCACAAATTCTTCAACATAAAAAACGAGACCTCCCTTAAGCCTTAGTAAGCATTGGGAGGTCTATCCTTCAAATCGTATGTTGAATTGTCCTCTTCTGGGAATGTCTATTGTACATTGGCCGCTTGATTTTAGCATATGTATATACATACGGCACTACTCGCTCATGATTTAAAGATTACATTGCATTTTTAAAAATACAAACCGCCTTACGGGCCTTTTTGGTTACTCGTCGAACGATAGAATGATATCACCTTATGCAAATTCTAGTTATTTTATAAAATAAAGTACCAAGTCCTCATGTAAACACACTCTTTCACCAGATTTTATACCCCTGCTGTCGTATTTTATTTTTTATGCGGGAGCCGTAATAGCCAATAACCCCATCACATTTTTCTTCACTACACAACCATGCAGTAGTAGCACCTACACTATATCCCAATACATATATACGGTTGTACTCGTTTCTGATTTCGTGTATCAGATGTTTTATTCGTTCAGAAGGATATGCAAAACCTATATTTTTCATGAAATTATCATAGGCAAGCTCTTCTTCGTTATAATCATATGGCTTATCTTGACGTAATAAATCAGGACAAAAAATATCAAGACCGTATTCCGATAATCGTTCACAAACATCCCGTATATGCTAGTTTATTCCATATATCTCATGAAAAACAATGATTGCATTTTCTGAGTTATTTACATATGTCAGCATGGTAGCAGCTCTATTCCTCTCCGTCTCTTTTTCCTGATTATAGAGTAATTTTCATTCCTGTAGCCGGGGAGATTCTTCACTTTCATTCACCCTACCTACCTTCTCCTAACAGCATATCAGCAAGTAAGATTAGTACTGCACTGTATATTAAGAAAACCGCTTGTTTGTCATACCATATTGATAAAAAAATAAAGCAGTCCCTACCATAACAGAGGAACTGCCTTATTATAATTGAACATGTAACACTCTTTTTAAAGTAGACGGCACTTTGTGTAAATACCTATATCCGTATCCTTTTGGACGCTTATTATTTTTTATTTATTGCCTTGCTTTTCGATTTGTGCCAAGTCCGTTAATGCATTAAGGTCCATATTTTGAAGTAAGTCAACTAATTTCATTACGTCAGCAGATTCCAGCGAAGTAACTGTTTTTAGTAAATCTGTAGAAGTAACTGCATGTAAGAGTTGGAGTATATTAATTAATTTAGGTAAATCGATTGACTTCAATAAATCGTGTAATGACATATTTATCCTCCTTAACATAATATTCGCGATGGACAAACACTAAAAAATAAAGCAGCCTACCCAAAATTAGGCAAACTGCTTTGCATACTTAGTGGAGACTACAAACTAAAAGGTTTGTTAACTCACCACTATAACCAACAGGATAAACAGAACAAGGATGATGAATACTTCATCATTGCCTCCCTTACCTCCAAATCCCATCTAAGTTCACCTCTATTCCTTTTAGGCTTGTATCTGTACAAGCAAGGCCTATACCTGTACAAAATAATTTAGAAAAAGCTCTCTTTCTACTTAAATATTATGTAAAGCTGGACAAACCTGTGATAGAAAATTCGCCTCTTATTTTATAAAAGGGCAGCCTCTATAAAGTAGTATGAAACAATCCAATAGCCGATCTGGCTTACCCAGATCGGCTATCTTATTTTACAGTATATATCACTGAATGTTATTCACTATATAGTCGGAGTTTTATAGCTTCTTAACTACTTTATCGATCAAGCCATATTCTTTCGCTTCTTCCGCCATCATAAAATTATCGCGGTCAGTATCCTTTTCCACCTTTTCAAACGGTTGACCGGTGCAGTCAGCTATAATTTTATTGGTTATTTGCCGTATTTTTATAATACGCTCCGCATGAATCATCATATCGGTTGCCTGCCCTCTCGTTCCTCCCAAAGGTTGATGAATCATAATTTCAGAATTCGGCAAGGCAAGACGTTTACCTGGTGCTCCTGCAACGAGAAGGATTGCTCCCATGGAGGCAGCCATACCTACACAAATCGTGGAAACATCCGGTTTAATGTATTGCATTGTATCGTAAATCGCCATCCCCGCTGTTGTGGAACCGCCAGGAGAATTAATATACAAGTGAATATCCTTTTCCGCGTCCTCTGCAGCTAAAAAAAGCATCTGAGCCACAATAGAGTTCGCTACATTATCATCAATCTCACTGCCTAGAAATATAATGCGATCCTTCAGAAGCCTTGAATAAATATCATACGAGCGCTCACCACGATTTGTTTGTTCAATGACAACAGGAATCGTACTCATAATAATCCCCCTTAATAAAAAATGGTAAGTCCGTCCTATGCGACAGCCAGAAGCATTGTTGGTGTGTTCCCGGCATACGTTTGCTTTGTAAGCAACACAATTTTTTCCGGTTGATATTTGGCAAGTATTTGTCTGTAATCCTCAATTATTTGCGTATAAGCCTTTTCTTCGGCATAAGATAATCCGCTTTCCCTTAAAAGCCTTAACTTTACCCGTGCTCTGTTCAAGGCTGCCTTCACCGCCCCTTCCGTCATCTCAAGCATTTCAGCCGTTTCAGCTGCTGTAAATTTAAACGCTTCGGTAAGAAGAAACACGGCTTGTTGCTTTACAGGAAGATGTCGGACAATTATCTCCAAAGCTTCTTTTATTTCCTCTGTATGCTCTTCATTTTCTTGCGCAAGTGTATTAATATCAATTCCATTATCGAGAATTACCTTTTGTTTTCGTTGTTTATCAATCCAGGTATTTGATGCAATGCGAAATAAAAATGCTTTAGGATTAGAATGGGTTCCCTGTTTCGTAAGGGCAACAAATGCTTTTAGCCAGGTTTCCTGCATAAGGTCTTCAGCTTCCCATGATGATCTTGTGATAGCCAAGCAATATCGCCTTAGTACGTCAGAATAAGATTTGATTATTTCACTAAACTGTTCGTTCAAATCCTCTTTGGCCAAATGTACCGCTGCTTTAAATGCCAAGGCCACTCCCTCCTTTATTGTATAAACGTCATTAATTATCAAAAAGATACGGTTTTTATACTTCATTTTTAAAAAATAACCAGCCTATCAAAACTTTTTCGACAGGCTGGTTACTTTATATTCTACTACGACAGCTTTTGAATCAGCTTCAACCTGCCGCTTTCCTTCATCATAAGAGAAATCGAAACGAGCTCCGATGCGAATTGGATAAATATAAGGATTCACTTTTTCTTCCGGTTGCGTTTCTTTATCATATGCATAGACCAACAGTGAGGAAGTGAAAATGTAGCGGTCCATAACCAACCAATTGACCCGTTCCGCAAACGGAATGGGTGTTTTCCCACGCGTTGTACCGTTACACTTACCCCTTTGTCGAGCAGCATCTCGACTACTAGATGCTTACCGAAAAATCAGGTCCCGCCCATTACCAGCACGTTTTTCCTATTACCGCCCTCATTTTCTTGAATTAATTAGTACGGTACATATTCCAAATCCGCCTGCGTCATCGTTTCCTCAAGCCATTTCTTCTCTTCTGTCGCCCGCTCATGGGATGGGTCCATTTTCAGGCATTCATTATACATTTCGAGCGCTCGTTCTGGTTCCTCTTTCAACCGATACACATTTGCCAGTCCGTAATACGCTTCTGCTTGTCTGGAAAGTGCCAAACAACACTGGAATGCCTCCTCCGATTGATCGAGCCATTCCAAATTCATAAAAATAAAGCCTGCCATTCTGAGAAAATCAGGATCGCCCGACCATTCGGCAAGCAGCCGCTCCGACCATTCGCCCGCTTCCTCTAAATATATGCGGAACTTTTCCTCTTTTCCTTCTTCATGTTCCCAATATTTCTCATATAACACTGAGGCTAATTGTGCGGCGCATAATGCATCCCAGCGGACTTCCAACCCTTTACGAAGCCATGTAATCGCATCGTCGCGCATCTCCGACTTCTCAAGAAAATCGCTATACCATAAATAAGCCTTCATATTCTCGGGGTTATACTCAATCGCTTCTTCGTACAACATAGAAATTCGGATATATCCTTTGCTTCCATGCAAGAATTTCCTACATCCGTTCAGCAGCCTTCCGACAAATCCGTCCGCTTTTCGATTCGTAAATACCTCCTGCTCATCCAATTGACGCTTTTCCAACCTTTCGGCATAATGAAGCATTAACATGCTTTTTTCCTCTTTCGAAACCGGAAGTTCTTCTACTATGCGAGAAGCACGGGAGCCCCGCTTCGTCCGATGCAAGAAATCGGCGAGCACTCCAGCCAACACCCGGCTCTGTGGCTGTTTGGTCAGATATTCCAGAAGACAAGCTTCCGCCTCCTTGTTTTTTTGCTGTGTGAGCAAGAAAGAAATCCACCTTTTCTGAACTTCCTCATCTTCCGGCGCATATTCCCGTACGGCCTGATAGTATATTTCAGCTCGCTCCGCTTCTCCCGCCTCCTCATACACGAGGGCTAACGCCTGCAAACGCCATGCTTCTGGTACCTCACCCTGCCATTCTTCCAATTTATGTATTACATTCTGCCAATCCGCTTTTTCTTCCAGCAAAGAGAGAAGATGCGTAAACTCTTCATCCAGGTTCTCGAATCGTTGCGGCAAGCGGTGAAACACCTGAAGCCATCTCTTACGCTCTTCCTCTTTGTCCCCTTGTTCGCCTGCAATCATTGCTAGACGTTCATACGCCACAGTGAAATCAGGGTCCATCTCCAGACAGACGCGATAGTAAGAAGCAGCCTCCGCTTTATCCCCGATATGCAGCGCTACTTCTCCCAGGCGATAGACCGGAAATGTATTGGTGTTGGTGTCGTCCCATTCACGTGCCCTGAAAAAGCACTTGATCGCTTCTTCCACATCGCCATTATCTTCGTATAAACAACCGATATAGCAAAGAATGTCCGTATCTTCACCCGTACGATTCAGCAATTCTTCAAGTACATCGATTCCCTGGCGATAATATATTGTTCCCTGTAGGCAACGCACCATCATCTCAACCGCCGCTTCACGATTTGTCGGAGGAGCTACCAGCACTCCCCGAGTTAGTAATCCCACTGCCCGTTCACGCTCTGGTTCTATATCCCAGAGCAATTGGCCGGCATGACAGAGAAAATAGCCTTCCTCAGCAAAATAGACCTCTCCTTGTCGAAGAATATCCGCGACCTCTTCTTCTCTTTCAAGGGCATACAAAATCCGCGCCATCATAATATACGGGTATGAATCTTCGTCGGGCTCGCTTTGAATGCAAGACGTAAAAGCGGCTTCAGCTTCTTCATACCGTTCCGCACGGTACAGTATATCCCCTTTCACCATAAGCAACATTGTATGTCCAGGAAGCTGCTGTAGACCTTCCTCCAGAATCTCTAACGCCCTTTCGATATCCTGGTGCTCATATTCATAAATTCCGGCTTGTTCCCTGTAGGACAGAGGCACATCTGGATCCTGACGCTGTGCTTCCGCAAAGCAGGATAGTGCCAATTCGTACTCTCCTCGCTCTTTATGGCACCTTCCTTTCTCATACCATACCCGTCCATAACCAGGAGACAGTCGAGTTAACTTTGTATACAGTGCCAGAGCACGCCCATACTCTCCTTTATCCATCAGTAACGTACCATGGTTCAATAATGTAAAGGGTGTTATGCTGTTAATTTCCAGCGAGATATGGGAATAGCGCAAAGCAACTTCCAGGTCATGTCTATAAAACGCTGCCATAGCAAGAAACGACCAAATCGTATGATTCGTTGCATCATAGGAGAGGGCTTGATGCAGGCAGGATTCAGCCTTCTCATACTCTTCTTTATAATAGTGAACACGCCCCCGTGCAAACCAATAGGAGTCTCGATAACGAGGGAATTTTATTCTATCCAGCATTTCTTCCGCTTTCCCGTACTCGTTCATTTGAATAAACGCCTGTGCCGAAATTAAAAGAAAATACTCTTCATTCGGATATCGCCCCAGCAGCTCTTCCACTGCGCTGTCAATTAATTCTTTGTCGGCAAAGAACCCTGCGTGCCTTACCACTTGAATAAGATTATACGGTTGGTGAAGGCTTCCGGTTATACTTCGCTTCAGCTCCTCTATTTCTTCATCTGGACGACATTCTTCCAAAGCTTTGGCAAATCGATCCGCCGTTATAAATACTTCGTGCTCATCCTCAGGCAAAAATGAAAAATCCACCTCCTCTTCTCGTGGAGTAACGGCTAGAGAAAGATAATGATCGTAAGCATATCTTTTCGCAAATCCTTCATAGGAAACATACTGCACCTGAAGCATTCCAGGGTCTTGAATGAGTAAGCTTTGACACTCGTCATCGTACCCCCGGATAATCTGCACGTGTGAACTATCCGGATATGAAATACTCACCATAACCGGAATGCCCATATCAACAAGTCTGCGGTATCGCTCTACTGTGCCAACGAAGTATCTGCCGGAGAGTTCTAGACGCTTCATGTATTCTACAGCCTTATAAACTTTTGTTCCGTCTCCGTCAAATATGTGTGACGCTATTTCATCTTGATGAACCTGAATGCCCCAACGCTTCGCCATCATCTCTACGCATGTCGGAACACAGTAATTATATTTCTGTACGACGGGTTGTAGCATAATCTCATTACGCATCTTACCTTCCCCGTCTTTGGCATCCTCAGCTTTTTCAACCGCGCAGGCAGCTTCCAACTGCTCTCTATGTAATACAGCGGCGAAATATTCTTGATATTCATGATGCGGTGTTACCTCGTTCATACGCTGGCTACATTCAGCAAATATCGCCATATCTCCCTTGATTTCTGCAAGCTTTATCTTCTCCCGTAAAAGCCATGGATGATCCGGATGCAGCATAAATGCTTCTTCTAATGTTGCGTTAACCTTCTCTTCCTCGCCACGGTTTCCATATAAACGGCACAGCATCAAATGATAGGCAAAATCGTCCTTCTCCTTCTCCTTCTCTGTCCCTTCATGAAATAATTCTTCGGCCCTACGCCATTTCCCCATATAGAAATACAGAATACCCCGATGATACAGCATGCGTTTCTCTCCAAGCTCTTCAGCACGTGCCAAATGTAAGGATGCGCTTTTGAAGCGGCGCATTTCCATCATTATGCGTGACAGTACCAGGTGTGCTCTGCGCTTAACTGTCTCCTCAAGATCCTGTTCTTCCAGAACGGAAACCAGATGGGATTCCGCCTCCGTCCAGCGCCCTTCCCCGCCCAGCGTCTCAGCATACCAGATGCGGCTCTGTGGGGTTTGCAGCCGACGGTACGCAAAACGTTCCATGAACGATTCATAACGAAACATGCAGCCTTCATGTGCAATTCTCATAGCAATTCGGTACTCTTCTTCCGTTTGCAATCGCCCAATAAGTGAAGCTACAGTCCTATAGAGCGATTTTTCTTTGCGCGTATTATCAATCCATTGGGTAAATTGCGTAAAACATTCCCTATATTTTTTTTCTTCAAGCATAGCCTGCAACTCGCGGATTTTAATCAATACAATTCGATCCTCCAAATCTTGTATTCTATTGATTTAAGAATAATACAAATGTCCCGCTTGTCACCTGCATCTTATTTCCTTTTTCTACCGGTAATTTTGTCACATTACATAAAGATTATTTCTTTGGTAGCCCGGTACTCACTCGGAGCAAGCCCGGCATACTTTTTGAAAATGCAACTGAAATAATTAGGCGTATTGAAGCCAAGCTCTTCTGCGATTTGCTCGATGGTTTGATTCGTATGCCGCAGCAGCCATACTGCACGCTGCATTCGCACGAACGTTACATAATACACAAAGCTTCTTCCTGTTTCCTTTTTGAAAAGGCGGCTAAAGTAAGGAGCGCTTAGATTAATCTGTGCCGCCACCTGCGTAGCAGATAAGTCTTCCGTATAATGCTCCCCAATATAATCGATGCATTTCTGCAACTGTTCATCCTTCGTAAGTTCTTCATAGTAACGAAGCGAAAGCCGTTCATATGGTGGAGTGCGTCTCGCTTTTCTTCCTTCTCGATAAGAATGATGCAAGAGCAACGGTTCTCTGTATACGGAACCGACGCCGATATACAGGTAGATGCCGTACTTTTCTTCGAGCTTCTCGATAACGCGCAGCATGCTTTCATGTCCTTCCTTCCAGTAGCGCAAAGAAGCGCAAGGTGACGGAACGCGGAACAGCATGACCATATGCTTGCGATATGGTAGAAAAAATAAATGGGGAACGAAAACAGAAAATTGTTCTGTAAAATATTTTTGAATGATAGCAGGAGCTTCCCAACCTTCGTTCACTTCTCGTTCAGGAAAGCGAACAAACCCCTGAATAAAGCAAACGATATTCGGCACTGCTTCACCAGGCAGAAAAGGGCGAGTCTGGATGATTTCCTGTTCCGTGGATATTTCCCCACGCAAAAGACGGCGTAGAAACGCTTCCCGAAAAGGGCCGTCTTCTCTTCCATCCCCTCCTTCTATTTGGATTTGTTCATAAATATCTTTATAATTGAACGTCCCGTCACCTTTACTGGATAGGGATTCAATCGCTCTTTTTATATTTCTCATAAACAAATTTCTCTTTATTGGGTGGACCAGCATAGATTGAAGTTTAAGCTCAATGGCGAGTGGTGATGTATGCAGCCATTCGGGTGGAATAAGCGGAAAGATCCGGCATTCTTTGTTTCTTTTCCGAATACGGTGAATGCGTACCCAATCAAACAAACCGCCGATCTCTATAATTAAAATATCCGGCGGGCGATTCGGCTCTTCTTTTTCTGTAAATACGCATTGAAACGGATACTCTTCCTGAATCCAAGTTTTCAGCTTTTTTTTCTCATGTTCATCCTTCATTACTAGTTGAATGCTGTACAATCTCTGTTCTCTCCTTTTACTCGGTATCCACACATCTCTATTTACTTTTTTTTACACTAATTATAACTAAAATAATTAGAATAGGACAAATTTTTATATATTTTAGACAATTTTCTGTAAGGTATTTGTCCCTGTTATGAAGTACAATCAAAAAAAATCCTTTCCGCCGCCTTATAAGGAGGGAAAATTGAAAGCGGCATCATAGAGAAAATATATTTCAGAGGGGAGAAGAAAACATATGGCGAATGAGTATTCCGAATATGATTATGTCGCTGCAGGCACGATTGATGTGAGCGAGCTTCCACCGCTAGATGCCGAAACTGGAAAAATCATGAAGGATGAATTCTCCACAGGTTTTAAATTAAGTCTGTTTTATTATGCATTTATTTTCGCCATTCCGATTCTTAACTGGTTCGCTCCCGACTTCATGTTCTCTCGCATGTGGGGAGGCATGACCTATTCATGGTTCTTTACCGGCATTATCGCGATGGCCATGGCATTCATTATCGCTTATGTCCATACTACTTTATATGAAAAACGCATACAAAAATATCAGAACAACGGCTCCTCGCTCGGCAAATCTGAAGGGAGGAACATCGGATGATGCAATCACTACTCGAACCTAAAATGATACTAACCATTCTTTTGATGGGTACGATCGTATACATTACGTATTTGACCAAACGGAGCGCAACAGCATCCGACTACTTCGTAGGCGGACGGAGCTTCGGATGGTTCACCAATGGCTCTGCGATTGGTGGAGACTATCTGAGCGCCGCTACATTTCTCGGCATCGCTGGCCTTACCTTCCAGCTTGGTTATGACGGCGCATATTATGCGTTCTGCTTCTCGATTGGTTTGACACTGCTTGCGATTTTCGTAGCTGGCCCGCTTCGCCGCTTCGGTGCGTATACGGTGGCTGATTTTCTCGCTTATCGTTTCCATAGTAAACGCGCGCGCCTGGCAGCGGTGGCAGTCGTTCTCGCCATCTCCGGCTTCTATGCAGCCCCTCAACTTCTCGGTGCTGCACAAATTCTGAGCATGTTCTTCGGGACAAGTTATGAATTCGGTATTATTTTCACTTGTACGGTTATGATTTTTTACGTAGGCGTCGGCGGCATGAAAGGTACGACACTGAACCAGGCACTGGAGCTATGGATTCGCTTAGGTGCATTCATTCTGATGGTTGCGGCTGCCATCTACGGCGGCCTGCATTATGAGAAAATCCTAGCTGCCATTAGTGAATTCAAGGGTACTATCAGCGGTACGGCGCAATACGCGACAGATGCCAAAGATGTAGAGTTCGACGGTACATCCTGGACCGGTACAGGAAATTACTTCCCAACATTCTGGCAAACTGTATCTATGACAATTGGCCTTTCTCTCGGCACGATTGGCCTGCCGCACATCCTGCTTCGCTTCTACACGAATCCGAGTGCAAAAGCAGCGCGTAAATCAGCGCTTATGGCCATTGCAATTGCAAGCGTTTTCTTCTTCTTTGCTGTATATCTCGGAGCCGTAGGCCGTTCCATCTTCTTAAGCGGTGCCGCAGAACCTCAAGTTATGAAGGACTTGGTTGCAGGCGGCAACAACATGGTAGTACCATCCACGGCACAAGCACTTGGAGGAGAATGGCTGCTTGGTCTCGTTATCGCAGGTGCGTTCGCAGCGGTTTTCTCCAACCTATCCGGTCTATTTATCGCAAGTTCCGGTGCACTAGCGCATGACTTATACGCTACATTCGTTCGTAAGAATGATATCAGCGAACGCGAGCGGGTCATTGCGGGCAAAGTTGCCATTATCATTCTTGGCATTCTTTATGGCATACTGGGGCTGATGGTTAAAACAGCCTCTATCGGGCACCTCGTAGCCCTTGCCTTTACTGTAGCAGCGAGCACGTTTACGCCAATTTTCATTCTAGGAATCTGGTGGAGAGGCATGACGGAAAAAGGCGCCATCGCCGGCTTGATTATCGGTCTCCTCGCTTCCATGTACATGATATTCTTTTCTTCTACCCTGCCGGAATTCTTGCAATTCAAGATTCCTGGTTTAATTACGGTACCAATAGGCTTCCTATCTGTCTATATTGTATCAAAACTCGATCGTAAAGTACCTGCAGATGTCAACGATTTCATGAGAAAAGTTCACTCTAAGGAATCTGAAGCCGCATAGCTTTGCTTTGTATAAAGACCCGTCCTTCTCTTTAAGTATCAGTATAAAAGAAAGGAGCGGGTCTTTATGTCTAATGATAGAAATATCTAGGTCAAAAAGACCGAATCTCACTCATAATTTGCAAAATAAAGAAAAATGGGATATTGTAGGGCACGTTACGTAAACTACATTTACGTAGAAATTTTTACCTGCTTCATTCATATAATTTTGTGGAATGAGGAATAGGAGAACGTTATTGTAGGAGATGATGTAAAAAGCAATGTGTGGTATCTGCGGAGTTATTCGTTATGACAAAGACAGTGTAGATGAGAGCATCGTGCAACGTATGCTCCCAGCGCTTGAGACACGAGGTCCGGACGCTTGGGGAATACATATGGAAGAAGGATTTGGTTTCGGACACCGGCGCCTGAGTATTATCGACCTATCAGAAAACGGCCACCAACCGATGATCGACGAAGAATTAAAGCTTTCGATTGTCTACAACGGCGAGATTTATAACTTCTTGGACTTACGTGAAGAATTACAGCGGCAAGGATATTCTTTCCGTTCTACCAGTGATACGGAAGTATTGTTAAAAGCTTACCATGCCTGGGGCGACGAATTCGTTACACGACTAAACGGAATGTTTGCCTTCTGTATTCATGACCAAGAACGTGGACGCTTTCTGCTGGGCCGAGATCGACTGGGCATTAAGCCCTTGTATTATGCTGAGGAAGGAAAGGCGTTTTACTTTGCTTCCAATACGCAGGCATTAAATGAAGCCGGAGTTATCCGGCCGGAGCTCTCTCCTGAAGCGCTACATTATTATTTAAGCTTTCATGCTGTCGTGCCTGCCCCTTACACCATTTTTAAGAACGTTAAAAAGCTAGAGCCTGGAACGACAATGAGCATTCAGAAGGATGGGAAAAAGCAAGTCACTTCATACTGGGATGTACTGTTCGAACGAAAAGAAGCCCTATCAGAAGACGAATGGACGGAGCGTGTGCTGGAAGAGTTACGGCAAAGTGTCAAACGGCGCATGGTCAGTGATGTACCGGTAGGTGCCCTGTTAAGCGGGGGACTGGATTCCAGCCTAATTGTTGCACTTATGGCAGAAGCTAATCCTCAATCCCTTCATACGTATTCAATTGGCTTTGAGGACGTAGGAACAGAAGAAGGAAACGAGTTTTACTATAGTGATATTATCGCCAAAGAATTCGGTACAAAACATAAAAAGATTTTTATCGATTCACGCCGTCTTCTTCCAAATATCGAGAAAGCTATCAGCGCTATGGCTGAACCGATGGTAAGCCATGACGCGGTGGCCTTCTATCTGCTCTCGGAAGAAGTAAGCAAGGAAACGAAAGTTGTACTCAGCGGACAGGGGGCCGATGAAGTATTTGCCGGTTATCACTGGTATCCAAAAGTAATGAACGGAACACGTGACCCGGTGACTGAGTATAGAGAGGCTTTCTTCGATCGTACTCACGAGGAAGTGATGGAAGCACTGCAAGTCCCTTATCACGGCTCCGACATATCGGGTCGATTCGTCACCAATCATTTTGCTACATCAGGAGCTACGGAGCCTGTAGATAAAGCACTTCGCCTAGATACACGCATCATGCTGATTGACGATCCTGTTAAGCGCGTAGACAACATGACAATGGCCTGGGGGCTAGAGGCCCGTGTCCCATTCCTTGACTATAAACTGGTCGAATTGGCCGCTTCTGTCCCGCCGGAGCTTAAAGTTGCAAGCAATGGCAAACATATCTTAAAGAAAGCGGGAGAACGCGTAATCCCACGCGAAGTTATTTATCGGAAAAAAGGATATTTCCCTGTTCCCGCCCTTAAGTATTTACGTGATGAGTATCTTGCATTTGCACGTGACATTCTGTCTACAGAAAAAGCAAGGCAGCGCAACTTATTTAATCCAATCTATATAGACAAATTGCTGCAGGCGCCAGAAGAGCATATGACTGTATTAGGTGGAAGTAAACTATGGCAGTTAACTGTGCTTGAATTATGGCTGCAAAAGATGGGGTGTTAATTATGCAATACCGAGGGGAGAGAAAGCAATTTCGCCTGGAGCGCTTCACCACCCCCTCCCTCTACAGTTGGGGTGAAAACATTCCAGAAATAAAAAAAGAAGGAATGGATACGGAGATAATTATAGACTGTGGCTGGGGCCATCTCATCTTCGGGCAAACATTCGATGACCACGATAAGCTCATCGACCTCTTCCTCGAAGAAAAGACCGGTCGACGGGATTTGGCGATTTATGTACGCAATCACCATGTATTACTTTCTAAAGCACCAAATCTACTGTTTGTAGATCCTTCCATTACGTTTCGACTTTGGCTTCATAAATACCGAATGCCAAAGCGGAGATCCGGAGGCTTTCGCACCCGCTTTATGCAGGGCCACAAAGACGCAGAACGGGTAAATGAGATATACCGAAAAAGTGGAATGGTAGAGGCAGACCCTCAAATCATGATTGAAAACCAGTTTAAGCAGACCTTTACTTACTTTGTGGCGGTAGACCAGGAGGATGGAGAGATTATCGGTACGATTACGGGAATCGATCACAAAGCAGCTTTCGCCGACCCGGACAACGGATCTAGCTTCTGGGCATTGTCCGTAGATCCGGATCGCCGTGCCAGAGGCGTAGGGCGGGCACTTGTCCGCGCTGTAGCGGAATATTATCTGGCTAAGGGACGGAGCTATCTTGATTTATCGGTTCTTCATCACAATAAAAAAGCAATCGCTCTATATAAGGCATTAGGTTTTGAGCAAATCCCGGTATATGTTATCAAGCGGAAAAATAATATCAACGAAGTGTACTATACAGGAGGACCACAGCCTTGAACGTATATGCACAAATCCTTATTGATGAGGCAAAAACTCGCGGCATCACTGTCAAAATTATCGATAAAGAAGCTAACCTTTACCGCCTTTGTTATGGAAACAATTCGGTATTGTGCCGTGAATCTCTCACCGAAAAAACTTGCGCCATGGCCATGACGATATGCGACGACAAGTCACTTACACATCGTATCCTGTACAAGTCAGGTCTTCGTGTACCTCGCCAGGCTATTTACATCAATATGACACAAGCGATAGATCTTATGCAAACATGGAACAGCCTGGTTATCAAGCCGGCGAGCGGTGAACAGGGGCGAGGCATTACGGTAGATGTTCGTGAAAAAGAGGAGCTACAGCAAGCTATAAAATCGGCAAGTAAGTATAGTGAGCACATACTCCTCGAAGAGTTTGTCCATGGACGTGATCTGCGTATTATTGTTATCGATCACAAATTTGTAGCTGCTATTGAACGGAAGCCCGCTTTTATTATCGGAGACGGAGCAAGTACGATTCGTCAATTAGTCAAGAAAAAAAACAAAGCGTTAATTCAAACGACAGGCGGAGAATCACAGATTCCTATTAACACAGAAACAGAACGGGTTATTCATCATCGCAATTTTAGCTGGGAAGATGTGCTCCCTCATGAACAGGAACTTCAAGTATGCAAGACTGCTAACTATCATACGGGTGGTACCATTATAGATGTAACCGATGAAGTCTCTTATACGCTTCGTACAGCAGCAGAAAAAGCCAGTCATGTGCTCAATATCCCTGTCGTAGGACTAGACTTTCTTGTTCCAGATTTCAGCGGAGATGACTATGTCATTATCGAAGCGAATGAACGTCCTGGACTTGCTAATCATGAGCCACAGCCTACCGCGGAACGATTTATCGATTTTTTGTTTCCCGAGACAAAAAAATAATAGATAATAGAAGAAAAGCCAGGCGTTCCTTGCCTGGCTTTTGTAGTATATAAGAATTCGAGGGATATATGATGAAGCTTATCTTCTTCGCTGAACAGGGAATGGTCCAAACCGGCGGCGAAACGATTTCGCTGCTACCAAAAGAATATGCCTTGCTTTATTATTTATACCGTCATATAAATCAGTTGTGCACCCGTGAACAGCTGCTGAATGCCGTATGGCCGATGGAATACCCAACAGACCGGACAGTAGACGACCATATTTATCGGCTGCGCAAAAAACTAAAGCGCTGGGCGCATATAGTATCCATTCAAACTGTTCGGGGGCAGGGGTACCGGATGACTTTTAACACTTCTTCCTCTGTTAACCCACTGGCTAAAGACGACGAGATCGCCGCCAGCTACACCACCCTACTGGATAAGTATCACCTATTCGGCCAAGGAGAAGCCATGCAGGTGCTGGCTGAGAATCAATCCACTTTAGGATTTCGTTTTGCTGAAGAGAAACGGCTTTACCTGGAAGCCGTAAAGGGGAACTTTTCTTTCTTTCTCCGCCCGGACCTCTCGTTTACACAAAAGGCTTTCTATCTGCTTTTTCTCTACTGGTACATTCAGCCTGACTCGGAAAAAGCGCTGGAATATATCGAAAGGGCTTCAGCTAAGCATGTCCTTCCCCCGTTATGGCATGAAGAAATGAAGTTCAATATTATCGACCTTTATATCGAAACAAAACGTTTTATGCAAGCAAGACAAGTTCTGAATCGATATGAACAGAAAATATACGAACCAGATATGCAGGGCTTTCGTCTTTTCTTCTATAATAAAAAGCTACTTTTATCTGTACTAGAAAAAAATCATGTAGAAGCACAGAAATGGATTCAGCATATCGAGCAGCTGCTTCCCTCTCATCCCTATTTGCGTGAGGAAGGACTATTTCTTGTCATCAAAGGCTTATGGTTGCTTAGTCAAAAATGCTTCGCAGAAGCCGATACATCAATTGAAGAGGGACTATTTGCGCTTCAGACTTCCCGATTTACCCCTCACCTCATTTATGGAGCACGCCTACTCCGCTACTTTTCGAGTCCATTAATTGAGGGACATCCAAAAATTGTAGCGCGATACGGGCAAACCTGGGAGGAATTATCCGAGACATATTTCTTTTCTACCCTTGAACAGAGGATTCGCCAACAGCTTGACTATTTTCTCTGACAATACTCTGACAATCTCCGTTTAGGATGAACGTATATCATCATCAAACGGAGGTTGTATTATGCATGTTCCTACTATGAACCATGTGCCGACTCCCATCTGGAAGAATTCGCGACTCCTGTGTGCCCTTCTCTCCCATTTGCTCTCTAGCCTAGGAGGCTGGCTTGATTTTATCGCTTTGCTGACATTATTTACGTATGTATGGCAAGCTGACCCCATGCTTATCTCGATACTGCCTGTTGCTTACGCATTTCCGGGTATTTTATTGAGCCAGGCGGCAGGGGTGTGGGTAGACCGCTGGCAGCCCAAGCGTGTACTCATTTGCACAGATGCATTTCGTAGCGGTTGCACGCTGCTTTTACTCTTTGCACCGTCTCCGTATTTGATACTATCCGTGCTGCTGCTTCGTGCGTCCATTGCAACATTTCATCTGCCTGCTCAACAATCCATCATTCGTCGAATTGTTGCTGGAAACCAGTTACTAGAAGTGACGGCTCTTATCGGCACCTCTTCTCAACTTACAAAAATCATTGGACCGATGCTGGGTGCCTTTATTCTGGCTCTAACATCATCCTACAAGCTCTGCTTGCTTTTAACGGCCATCTGTCTTGCTGTTTCAGCTTTACTTCTAGCATTCCTTCCTTCAAGTGTTGCACATCCTGAAAAAAATGACAAAACACTAATAACTTTCCGCATGGACTGGATGGAAGGCTGGCGTACAATTTTCAACAATCGGATACTGATTATTTGTCTTATATTTTCTTTTTTCGTTACAGCAATAATACAGATTGTTGATGCCCAACTGGGTGTCCTGCTTCGAGAAATAAAACCTCTTCAGCAAGAACTTCCCGGGTGGATTATCTCTGCAATCGGACTTGGAGCGGTTTGCAGCACTGCTTTTTTCTCACGAATAAAACAAGGCATTTCCTATTTTGCTCTTCTATGTGCAGGTGCATTGTTAATGGGATCAGCTATCTTTCTTCTCGGATTATTAAATGCAGCAACACCACTGCCCTACTTTCTTCTTGTCGGCATAATATGCGGGGCAGGCACCGGCCTTTCCTTTGTCGGCGTACAATTCTCAATTCAGAAAGAAACGCCCTCTAGCACTATCGGTCGAGTTTATGGAATTTACCATTCCATCCTCAATTTTGTATTTATTGCGGCTCCGTTAACGGGCGGTTGGTTAGTAAAAAAATATGGAATAGATCATTTATTTTTCGCCTGCGGCTTTTTTGCAGCACTTCTCGGTGCTTCTGGCTTCCTTCTACGGAAACGTCTAATGACCACTAAAAAGCGTTTACTTAAATAAGGAGGGGAGAGAACTTGTTCTCTCCTGTGAAGAATTATGGTTTACTTCTGAACCATGTACTTGCGCGGGTTTTCTTTGGTCTTTCCGGGTGAGTCGGGTCATAGAACCACTTTTTTTGCACCGTAACGAACGCCAGCACAACCCCGATGAGAACCAGCAACCAACCCAAGCGGTTCACCTCCCGGTTATAATGTGCCCTTTATCTCTATAAGCCCTCGGACAAATTTTTGCTCATAAAGGAAAAAAGCTGTCTTTTTGCGAAATGCATGACAGCTTTTTTTCTTTATTAATGGTGTTCCAGTTCTTTTAACTCAGACAAAGCAACCGTTTTTCGATCGGTTGGATTTTCCATCGTATGTACTCTTGCGGTTTTGCTCTGTTCATCCACAGAGTCTATCCATATTGGAACACCTTCAAACTCTACACCTATTTTTTCGTGGGATTGTAGAATTTCCTGTGCACGCTTCGTTTCCATAGCCATCACCCCAGTAAAAAATTTTGAAATGAACGTATTTCTGCTTTTATGTTTTGTCGATGAACTAAAATCTATACCTGCTTAAAGAGGACAGGTATCGGATTCATCTGGTAGCAATAAGTCACCCATCGTGGAAAAAACATAATCCGGAGAAATTGTATGGTTTTCCAAAGCATCGCGGCTTGTAACGCCTGTAAGCACTAAAGCCGTCTTCATTCCACTATTCAATCCAAGCAGAATGTCTGTCTCTAAACGATCGCCAATCATTAAACATCTTTCACTTTCAATACCAAGCTTCTGCAAAACCTTTTGTGCATAATAAGCTGATGGCTTTCCAATGATTACATCGATTTTGATTCCACCTGCCGCCTCGATTCCTTTCGCAAGTGCCCACGTATCCGGGATAACATCATTGGGTACGGGGCAGCAAGGGTCAGGATTGGTTACAATGAACTGTGCTCCATTGCCAGCCGCCTTCATTCCCAAATAGAGCTTTTCGTACGTAAAGGTACGATCTAACCCTACCAGCAAATGAGTGGCTTGCAACGGATTTTCAGTTCTTGTAATACCAAAACGGTCAAGCTCTTCCTGCATAGCTTTCTCTCCGATGACAAATACATTTGCTGCAGGATAAAACTCTTGCAGGTACATTCCTGCTATATAAGGAGCCGTAACGATTTCATCGATCGCCACTTCCAGCCCTAGCCTTTGCAATCTTCGCTGGCAATCGACAACGGTTTGTGTTGATGTATTGGTAAGGAACATAATTTTTTTCCCTTTTTCTCGTAGCTGCAATATCGTATCGTGTACATATGGCAGCAGCGCTTCGCCAATAAAAATTGTACCATCAAGATCAAAACAAAATGCATCAAATGAAGTCAAATCTACCAACCGCGCTCAATCCTTTGCTTGTGATTAAACAATTATGTTCGATTTCAAATCTAATCGCTGTATGAGCAGTTGTTTGCCCTGCTCTAATTTGGCCAGGTCCGTTCCCGTTACATATTCCAATATAAATTGGCAGGATGGCTGTAACTCTTTCAGTACATCAAAAATCTGCTCCCATTCCATTGTTCCTTCCCTGATCGGCATATGTTCATCTTTCTCGCCCCTGTTATCATGCAAATGAATCGCAAGCAGGCGATTGTGAATGCGCCGAATCAGCTTAGGAATATCCCAACTGTTTAAATAAGCGTGTCCGGTATCAAGCAAAAATCCAGCCGTTTCATCTATATCATCGAGAAAATATACAAATTCATCCTCTGTAAAAATGGACGAGCCTTTATAGCCAACATTCTCCACAGCTAGCTTTACACCCAGCGGCTTGGCGATTTCACATAATTGGTTGATGGCTTCTCTTGCCCTTTTACGTGCAATTGCTTTATCAAAAACGGGAGATACACAAAATCCCGGATGAATGACTACATGCTCCGCCTCGATCATATGGGCGAACTGTATCGCTTTTTTGTATTCAAGAAACGACGCCTCGCGAATTGTTCGATTTTCACTTGTTAAGCTTGTGTCCCAGGCTGGAGGATGGATGGAGTAACCAACCTCATATTTCGGTAATATCCGGCTCATCTTTGCAATCTGTTCGTCTATTGCATCCCATAGAGGGCCATCCATAAGCAATTCAACCTTATCTGCACCACACTCAATAAGCTGTTCGACATTTTGTTCAATCGGATTAGCAAGTAGAATCAGGTCTGAAAAGCAAATTTCTTTTTTCATCATTTTTTACCTCCTCATGCATAGATGACTTTATTCTGATGCACTTGCAATTGTACCTGCTCACCGTCGTGCAATAATGTATCATTCGGTACATCCATAAATAATTTTTGACCTTCCGTCTCAACAATCACCCGATTACGCTCTCCCAGAAAGATGACATCCCGAACATGAGCCGTAAAGCCACCCTGTTCATCCAAAAAGACATCTTCCGGTCGGATGTACGCTTCTATTTCCGTTGAAGATGCATTCTCTCCATGATAAGGAATCCGATAGAAGCCGAAGTCCACCAGGTAACCATCTGCACCGTCTGTGATTTTCCCTTTTAACCGATTGACCTGTCCAACGAATTGAGCAACAAAAGAAGAATGCGGTCGGTGATAAATTTCTTTTGCTGTACCGATCTGCTCGATTACGCCTTTATTCATTACAGCAATGCGGTCGGCAATTGCCATAGCCTCAACCTGATCGTGTGTTACGTACACGGTTGTAATTTTCAGCCTGCGGAACAGCTGCGCCAGCTCAATCCGCAGATGCTCCTTTAATTTAGCGTCTAAAGCCGTAAGCGGCTCATCCATTAACAGTACCTTAGGCTCAATCGCCAGCGCCCGGGCGATTGCCACGCGCTGTTGTTGCCCTCCAGACAATTGAGCCGGTTTCCGATCCTTCAATTCCGTAAGATTCATCATTTCCAACAACTCAGTTGTTTTTTTCTCCCGCTCCTGCTTACCGTACTTACGCAGCTTCATACCGAATGCAATATTTTCCGCCACTGTCATCGTCGGAAATAGGGCATACTGTTGAAAAACAAAGCCGATTCCTCTCTTCTCTGTCGGAAGATATGTAATATCCCGCTCCCCTATCCAGACAACTCCGCCCGTCGGCAACTCCAGCCCGCCAATCATGCGTAACAGCGTACTCTTCCCGCACCCCGAAGGACCAAGTAATACCAGCACTTCTCCTGCTTCGATTTTCAAGTCAATAGGCTGGAGCGCCTGAGTTCCGTCTCGAAACGTTTTATGCACACCCTGTAATCGAATCTCCACCGGATTCATTCTATACTCCTCCATTTCGCGAAAAAACTGATGTTTGATTTAGACGGTGTAGTAAAGTCATCAGCGGAATGGCCAGCAGCAGAAAAACGACCGTATAAGCACTTCCCGCCTCAATACGCAACGTTGAATATGCGTCATATAAACCAATGGGCAATGTCATGCTCAACGGTGTATACAGGAAGAACGTCATATTGAATTCCCCCAGTGACAACATGAATACCATAATGGCACCCGATAGAACCGCGGATTTAATACTAGGCAAGATGACATGATAGAAGCGATAAAAGACTCCCGCGCCCAAAGTGGCCGCACAATCGTCCAATAACTGAAAGTTCTTCGTCCGTAATGTACCGAGCACGATTCTAAACATTAAAGGAAACGTAACAATAACATGACCGACAAGAATCAAAGCCCCTGAAACGCGCATCCAGGCATACGTCTGGATAAGGGCAAGCGCAATAGCTATGCCTGGTACTGCAATTGGAAGCGTAAGTATCTCTTCCACAATCGCCATCCATCTGCTACGAGACCTGGAGAACAAATATCCTGTCATCGTTCCCAAAATAATATTAATGACTACGGTTAACGAAGTGATAACCAAAGTGAAAACGATCGTATGTCCATACTGGTCGAATACTTTCCGATACCAGTCCAACGTAAATCCGGCAGAGAACAAATCCGATCCCCAGTACACCGCAAAGGACCCGGCTATCGTAAAAACAAGAGGGAGAATGATAAACGCGCTGACAAGAAAAATCAGCATATACAATAACCCTTTTCCGAGAAATCTCATCTTCTATCGTCCTCCTTCCTTCTCCAACAGCAGCCGATACCCCATATTCATAAGCACGCAGATCATCCCGATTACGATAGCTACTGCACTGGCTACCTCAATGTTAAAATTCAGCGTGAATTCGTTGTACATGAGAATAGGTAAGATTTCAAACTGATTCGCCAAGGTAAAGGCGGTTCCGAATGCGCTCATCGATGTAGAAAAGGCAAGGGCACCAGCCGAAATGAATATAGGGAACACGGTTGGCAGCACCACATAGCGAATAGCCTGCCACGGTGTTGCCCCCATCGTCCGTGCAGCCTCTTCCAACGTCTGATCGAAATCCTTAATTGCTCCATATAGGGTCATCACGATACGAGGGATTTCAAAATACAAGTAGGCCAAAAAAATACCAGTAATTGTATACGCGAATACCATTGTTTTTTTCCCAGTTAATATCTCTGCGAGCATCGGCATGATACCCGTAGCTCCAAATAAAATGATGATCATGAACCCCACGACGACGCCCGGAAACGAAATGGGAAACGTCAGCAGAGTAAAATATAGAGCCTTACCCGGAAAATCATTTCTCGCCAGAAAGAAGGCAAGAACACCTGCTAGTAGCAATGCTACTAGCGTCACCGCCAGTGCGAGGTACAGGCTGTTCATCAACGCCCTGAAATAGTACGGGTTCATGATAATTTGAGTGTAGTTATGAAAACTCAGTCCACCCTCGTTGCGCAAGCTGGTAATCAGCAATACAATCAACGGATAAACGAAGAAAAAACCGAATACAATAACAATTGGTATTACAAATAAGTTTTGTCCTTTTTTTGCCATGGGCTTCCTCTCTATTTAGCGCTCACTTGGCTTTTCCAACGCTCAATGAAACCATTCTGCACTTCATTCATTTTGTTATAATCCACAGCTTTAACGCGTTCGTACTCACTGTCCGGAAGGAACTTCTTCTTTACCTCTTCTGAAATATCAACAGAACGAATCGGACGTACATAGCCTTCAGCGAATAATTTTTGTCCTTCATCCGATAACATAAAATCAATATATTGCTTTCCTGCTTCCTTATGTGGTGCATTTTTCACAAGAGATACAGTGTATGGAACTTTTAAGGAACCTTCTTTTGGTATCACTACTTCGATTGGAGCATTTTCGTCATACTTCATTTTGTAACCATTAAAATCTGCATCGATCAGTATGGGAATTTCACCTTTCATTACCTTCGCATTGGCTGTCGCCTTCGGATGAATGACATCGTTTTTTTCAAGCTTTTGAAGATATTCAATTCCTGGTTCCCAGTTATCCAACGTTCCTCCCATTGCCATGTTTGCCGCGACAGTTACGCTGTACCCAACAGCTGCAGACGTCGGGTCTAGAAAGCCTACTTTCCCTTTATATTCAGGCTTTAATAAATCAGCCCACGACTGTGGAACAGGCGTATTTCCTAATGCTTCCTTGTTTACAATAAAGGATATGGCTCCGTAGTGAATTGCCATCCATTTTCCGTCTGGCTCTTTTAAGGAATCAGGAATCTCATTGAACTTCACCGGCTTATATCCTTCAACCAAATCTTTTTGCATAGCCTGCGAACCGAAAACGATTCCGTAATACACAACATCAGCTACAGGATTTGCTTTCTCCGCAATTAATGCAGTCATCGCTTGACCGCTGTTTTTATTATCGTTTGGTACTTTAATTCCCGTTTGTTCTTTGAACTGTTTATGTATCGTCCCAAAGTTCGCCCATTCATCTGGGTTGTTATAGGCGATTGCCAGTTTTTCTGTATTGCTGCCTACCGAACCCGATGTTGTAGTTGAAATAGTATTGCAGCCGATTAAACCTACCGTTAACGCGGAAATTGCCAGAAGGATATTTACTTTTTTTAGCATGACATTTAGACTCCTCTTTCTCATATTTTCTGTTTTTAATGCCTGATTTTCATTTTTATTTAAGACTTTTCAAGCTATAGTACTGTCCCGCTCCTTCCTTTCTACCCGTCAGTAGCTTTTTTTGCATAGAAAAAGTGGAGACGAAAAAACGCATAATTCACCCTTTTTCCTCTCTACCGTTTCCAAAGGGGAACTATGGGCTTTCACTCGTCTCCACCCAATGTTCGCATCATGTATTCTGTTATTTACATTGTAACTATCGAATGTTAAGAACTTGTTAATCATGCGTAATCCGCTTGTTAAATCTGCATATTCCATATCTCGGATTTGCTCAACGACACCGCATCCGCTCCTGCGTCAAGTGCACCTTGCACCTGGCTAAATGAATGGATTAACCCGCCCAAAATAATGGGCCGCTGTGTATACTCTCTGAAGGCTTGAATAATCGATGGAGCGATACCAGGCATAATTTCAATGGCATCCGGCTCATTTTCTCTTATATTCTGGATTGCAGTATGAAAGGAAGCTGTATCGATTAAAAATATACGTTGGATAGTTAACAAACCTTCTTTTTTTGCTGCTCGAATCATCGGGCTCTTTGTCGTAACAATTCCCGTAGGTTTCACATACTTAGCAAGAAAACGAAAAGCTTCCTTATCATTAGACAACCCTTTCATTAAATCTGTATGTAAAAATAGCGGTTTTCGTTCCGGATTATCCTGCGTCACCTTTTCAAGCAAATCATTTAATTTGGCGTACATAAGCAATACGGCACAGGCTTTAGAATGCAGCGCCAACGAAAGATTCTCTTGATCTGCTGCAGCGATGATTGGATTTTGTTGAAATATCGTTCTTATGTCCACTAGCGTCTCACCTTTCATAAAGTACGGTCATTCCATATAATGAATAATGATAATCTACAAATGTTAATTTCATATTAAATTGAATTGAAATGGAAGTAATATTTTTGTGACTTATTTCCTTTTTCTTTTAATAACTAGATAATTTTACAAATTTATCAAAGGATAAATTATATTTAAATCATACTTATGATAAAATAAATTAAAAATACAGAGGATGTGAACAGAATGGGAGCATGGGGTACCAGTGTTTTTGAAAATGATAGTGCATGTGATTTTATTGCGTATTTACAAAATAACTGTGCAGGAATGACAGATGAGCTTGTTAGAATTCATGAAGCTTTTAAAGATGAGGATTATTTAGAAGTAGACGAATGTAGCTCTTTACTTGCTATGGCTGAGCTTATTCTAAATTCCTTTGGTGCAAAGCCTACACATGAAATTGCCAAAGAAGTTGATTTTAATGTAATTAAAGAAACAGTAACTCTTTCTTTTTTAAATCAGCTTATTTCTTTATTAGAAATAACATTGAACATTGATAACAGAGAGCGATCAGAACTTTTTGAGTTATGGGAAGAAGCAGATCCAAAAGATTTTGCTGAATGGAAAGATAGTTCATTTCGCTTGTTAGAAGGTATTAAAAATATAAGGGATGAACAATTTTCAAACTAAATCTATAAGATGTCGGTTATAAGGTACGACTAACATACATATAATAGGGTTGCTTTTCGTTTTTTTATCCTTCTGCGCTTAGCATAAGGCTCTTCACCATCGTCAGTCTAACCTAGGTTTCCAGTATTTCTTCTGCCGGAAGCCAATTTAGTAATTATCGAGATTTCAGCAGGGACTCCATCTATATACATCTGATTTGATAAATCGACAAATTCTTGTGGTGAGAGATAAGAAAAGAAGGAAGGAGTGGGCGGGAGCGGTTGGAGAAAAACACGTCCGCTTTTTTTCTGCCGGGGCGCAGGGCGTATCCACCCTCTTCTTTCTCCATCTCTCCTCCTTCCAACCACGCTACCCTGTCAAAATATTAACTGTAACTTATATAGAAAAACACAAATATCCCCCTCATTTGAACAATCAAATAAGGGGGATATTTATTACACTCTGAAAACTGAATCAGAAGAACATGCACATGTATTTGGTTAAGCCCTCGACCGATTAGTATTCGTCAGCTCCGCGTGTTGCCACGCTTCCACCCCGAACCTATCTACCTCATCATCTTTAAGGGGTCTTACCAGCTTATGCTGTGGGAAATCTCATCTTGAGGGGGGCTTCACGCTTAGA
>SNQW01000051.1_pt1 | contig 130617 bp, 105 predicted proteins | sample 2580511 | NCBI WGS metagenome assembly SNQW01 (sample SAMN10953775, study PRJNA522744) | food fermentation metagenome | isolation source: 8-hour incubation of native-enriched microbial consortia from nixtamalized... | place: Mexico | collected 2017-09-24
GCAAGAGCTCTCCTTGACGAAGGCATAACATGTGGTACCAACCCACGGATAGCAGCGTGCCGACCGTCGCTCGCATTTTTGCTCTCGCGCCACGTGCTCAGGCACCTCTCACACGGAGGGCTTGACAAAAACGTTCATAGCAACGGTTGCCACAAGCGCTATTTGCTCCAAAACCGTTGATTTCAAATTGTAACGGTTGCCCTGGCGCTTATTTCTCTGAAAACCTGCGATTTTGCTTAAAATCAGGCCAATAACGGCGATCACAACCGTTAGAATTTCGAAAAGGGCTTTTTTCGCAAAATAGCCGCTGATACAACCGTTAGAGTTCCGGGTACCAGCTTTGAGCAGCAGTTACTTGGTAGCAGTCAGTTCCGGGTTACAGTTCCGAGCAGCAGTTGCGTGGTAACAGTCAGTCCCGGGTAGCAGTTCCGAGCAGTAGTTCCGGGGCTTCTTGAATAAAAGTGAATGCGACACTAGTGATATAGAATGCAAAACTGCATTTGATTTTTCTTAAAATGACGGTTTTGGGCAATTCAAATGCAAAAGTGCATCTCTTTAGGGGCTATCCGATTAAAAAGAGGCTCATAGACTGCACTTTTGCATTTGACGAGCCGTTTTCGGGGCATTCGGGCGAAAATCGCCTGCACTTTTGCATTTCATGGGCTTTGCTCATAGCTAGCCTAGCATTGCCTAACATAGCCTAACATAGACTAGCATAGCATAACCTCCTGTCCGTGACGGAGCCGGCCACCGGAGAATAGCCGCCGCTCCGCCCGGTGCCCCCAAAGTGAGCCGCCGCCCGGCCCATTTCCGGCAACGAAAGGGGTTGCCAAATGACGAAGGTCAACGTTACGATAAGATCGACGTACTTCAAGAAGCCGGACCGCGGCTGGCGGCGGTTTTTTCGCGGAATCCTATCTTAGAACAGATGGCGGCCTCCATCCATGGGGACATTGAAAGGGAAGGTGAACCGGCCTTGGGCAAAAACAAAGCCAATCTGCTGACAAAGCTGTTGATTTCCTATTTGCTGGTGCTGCTGTTTCCGATCCTGATTATTTTGCTATATTATTACCCCTATTCGGCGAAAGCGGTCAAGGACAAGGAAATGGATTGGAACGCCCATATCACCGAGCAGTTCATGACCTCGATGGACACGTTCACGCGGTACGTGTACAACCTGCCGTTCGAGCTCGTGCAGAACCGGGAATTCCGGCTGTATCAGGCAGGGGAGAGCGATTACCAGCGGGTGCTGATTGCGAACGAAATGAAAAAATACAACGCGACCGATGCTTTCATTTACAATACGCTGCTGTATGTGAGGAACATCGGTGTTTTTTTCTCCAAAAGTGGAAGCGCATACAGCATGGATGATATGGCCACGCCCGGAGTCGGTTTTTATTATGAGAACTGGCAGCACGCTTACTTGAAGGAGACCTTGAATACGCTGAACTCCCCTATGGTTCGGCCTGTGGAGGAGGTCGTCATCCCCGGCAACAACCGGGTCCGGGTGCTGACCTTCCTGCAGCCGCTGCCGGCGGGCGGGGCGAATTCCCCCGGCGTCGTTATGATCATGGTCCGGGAGGATACGATCCTGCGCATGATGCGGTCGGTTTCGGAAGCGTATAACGGGGATATTTTTATTTTTGATGAGCGGGGGCGGCCGCTGGTGGCCTCGAATGCCTCGTTGTACCAAGCTTCCGGCGACTTGGCGGCGCTGATGGAACGGATGGGCCAGGCGGACGGAGCAAGGGAGACGAACGGAGCGAAGGGGACGAATGGTGCGGACGGTGCGGACGGTGCGAAGGGTGCGAACGGGGCAAACGGGCCGATTTCCGGCATTCACCGGGTGGGCGGAGTCTCCTATATCGTTTCGCAAACGGTATCCGATAAAAACGGCTGGAAATACGTCAGTCTGCTCCCGGTATCCGACTCTCTGCAGGGCATCCGCACGGTTCAACGGAATACGATCCTTCTGGTTGGAGTTATCCTGCTGCTGGAAGTTATCGTGATTTACGCGTCGATCCGCAAAAACTACCATCCGATCAAACGGCTGGTCGACTTTGCCGCCGCGCTTTTTGAACCGCAGGAGCAGCGCCCGATGAACGAGATCGATACGATCCGCTATACGTTAAGCGGACTTTTTGCGACCAACAGCCGGCTGGATGAGGAAGTGAAGGAAACCCTGCCGATCAAACGGGACCGCGTCTTGCTGGAATTGGTGAACGGGCATTTCTTTACGTGGGAGTCGATTGAGCGGGAGGCGGCGAAAACGGGGATCGATCTGACCGGCCCGCGCCTGACGGTGGCCGTGCTTTCCTGCGAAACCGAAGACGCGGAGACGGATTGGGTTCTCGGATTTTGCAAACGCAAGGAGGAAGAGCTTCCTAAAGAAGGGGCGCGCGGCTATTTTTTCAAAAGCACGTATCATCATGAACTGGTGTTTGTCTGCTCCCATGCGGAAGGTTTTGCGGTCAAGGAGGCGCTGGCCCGGCTTCAGGAGGAGCTGCAGGCGGAAGCGGGCTGGAGGACGATCGTCGGCATCGGCGAACCCGGGGAAGCCGGAAACCCCCGAGACACCGGAGACACCGGAGACACCGGAGACACCGGAGACCCAAAATCCGCGCACATGTCTTACTTGCAGGCGCTGCGTACGGTGGAGCAGCTGCGGCTCCGGGGCACCTGCTCCATCTTAAGCTTCGGCGAAATCGAGGTGCCCTCGTCCGGCGCGGTTTCTTATTTTGCCGAGCTGCTGCAGTCGCTGGAATTGGCCATCCTGAAAAACGAAGCCGCCCAAGTGGAGTCCCTGATCGAGCGGATCATCGGGTACCTGGGCAGCGAAGGAATGGCCCCGCATATGGTGCGCAGTGTGTATCTGAACACGGCCAGCGTTGTTTTTAACGGGCTGCAGCGGTTCCGCCAGGACGATCAAAGCCTGCTGCGGCTGACGGACGCCGCGTTCAGGCCCCGCTATACGCTGGAGCAGATGTCCGCGATTCTCCGGGACAGCGGCGCCAAGCTGTGCGAGATGATCCGGGAGACGCTCCCAAAGGCGCGTCCGGCGGCGCGGGAGGAGATTCTCGCGGTGATCGAAGCGAAAGGCATGGACCCGAACTGCTCGCTGCAGCTCTTGGCCGATCATTTCGGCATGTCGGTCTCGAATTTCAGCCACCACTTCAAGAAGGAGATGGGGCAGAATTTCAAGGAATACCTCGACCGGCTGCGGATTCAGAAGTCAACCCAGTTGCTGCGCGAAAGTGGCGACACGCTGGAAGCGATCGCCGCTCAAACGGGGTACACCAATACTTCGAGTTTCATTCGCTCCTTCAAAAAAATCGTCGGGACGACTCCGGGCCAGTACCGCCAGACTTACAAGGGCTGAGCCTCGAACCGCTGCGGCTGGGAGTAGGCAGGTTAGTGCCTGCAGTCGTTTCCATCTATTTCCAGACACCGAGCCTCGGGGGCTTTAAAGATACGGGGGAGGGGGACGACGCGCAGGTAGAGAGGGGAGGAGAGGAGGGGGGCTGCAAGCTAAGGGATTGCAAGCTAAGGGATATTGCAAGCTAAGTGGCCGAAAGCTAAGGGACTCCAAAGGCTCTATTTGCGGAAAAACGGAAGGTTCTCGGAGTAGAACCAAAGAGGGAATGGGTATGGGGCGGAACCCCCATACCCATCCATTCCGCGTATCCAACGTATAGGTTTGCACGACAAAGGACTTCGCCGGCGGAGAGGTTTTGTGTTTCTTACTTTTTCTTCTTAGAAGCCAGCCACTCCATTAATGTCGTATTCTTTCCGTTGATTACCTTGGAGACATCGTTGTTATACACATAAATCCAGGACCAGTGACCATTGTATTCATAAGGTGTCCCATCGCTTTTTTTGTACAAACCGGAGGTGTCCGATACATTGTTGAATAAAGACATATGGACATCTTTTGCCCCGGCGTTCACCAAGCGGCTATACGTTGAAACCGTGTAGTCGATGGGGGGAACGACGGTATCCGTCTTGGCGGCGATAAACCAGATCGGCAAATCCTTCATCTCTTTGATTTGTTTGTCGGTAATCAGACTGTCTTTTAAGGCTTCGCACGCCACAAACGCCGCCGCAAAATAGTCTTTATAATCGCGGATCATCAACATGGTCATATACCCGCCGTTGGAATCTCCGCCAATGTAAATCCGCTTGGGATCGATATCCTTGTTCTTGGCAACATAGTCGCGGATCAAGGACATCAAGGCTTTTTCATATTTCGAGGTTCCGTCCCCAAAGCCGTTAAAACCATCCATCCAGTAGGTTGGTGTCTGCGGAGCTAACACATATGCCCCGCCAAAATAGGATTGAATGTCCTTGGAAGCAAAATTCACCGCTTTGTTTCCGGCGATGGCAATCGTCGGGTCGGTGCCCCCTTCGCCCATGCCGTGCAGCCAAATCACCAGCGGATTTTTCTTTTTGTCTTTTGCCGGCGTATAGTCCGCATACGTTAACGTAACTCCTTCATAAGCGGCTTTCCCCGTGTTAAACTCATCCACCAGCTCTCTGATTTCTCCTGCGGAGTTGTCGATAACCAGGCCGGAAATCACCCCGGATTCAGCGGTAATATCCTTTTGCTGGGTAACGGTGTATTTGTTGTCATTCCATACGCCTACATCCACATAATTCATGGCAGGGCTTAATTTTATTTCCGGACCGATCTCCATTTCCAGGACCGCATATCTTCCGGTTTCTTTGGCGGGATTGCCGTTTTGATCCGCCACATAGGCCTTGGTTACCTTCCGGTCGCCTTCCGCAATCAAAGGATCGTCCAACCGGCTGTCGCTTCTTTTTACATGTACCGTAAATGTCTCCTCGGTTACCGCGTTTTTAGGTATTGGTTGCCCCAGATCAACAATGAGTTTTGTAATTTGCGCGCCAAAATCCTCGACCTCTACAACCGTCCGATAAGAGGGGGCGGCAGCGCTTGTCTCCGCGGCCCACGCCCCCGAGCTGAAGGCAAGGGTTGTCGTGACGGCCAGCGCCAGCAATGCCGTTGTTTTGGCCGCTTTTCTGAAGCTTGTTATCATCATGATACCTCCCACACTGGTAATTAAAACGCTTACATATTATTCTAATGATTCATTTCATCCCCTGCCTGTCATTTATTAACCAATTTGCGGTCATTTACTGACGTCTTACTTCGCGTGTGGCTTATTCTCTTTTCGATATTGATGCGGTGTGGTTTGAAAAACCTGCCGAAACACTCGGGTAAAAGATTTCTCATTCGGAAACCCGTGATGAAGGGCAATTTGGATGACAGGCTGATCCGTGCTCATCAAGTCGCGAAACGCCCGCTCCAAACGGATGGCATTAATGTACTGAAACAAGGTCACCCCCGTATGCTTGACAAAAAAACGGGCCAAATACTCGGAAGATAATCCGGAAACCTCGGCAATTGCATTTAGAGACAAGTTCTGGTCATAGTTGGCTTTAATATAACCCATGATTAACGACAGCCGCTCCGAATATTTGCGAGAATCTATAACCGGAACAAACGCATTGTTTTTTTTAAAATACTTGAATAAAACATATATAAGCTTGTAGGATAAGGCAGTTAAATGAATAGGGGCAAAAAGGTCTTGATCCCGGTTCAGGTACGCCGCCACTAAGTCGTTCAGCAATTCGCGCAGCTCGGCAAAATGCCGCAAACGCTGTTCATTCGCTTCCCAAATAGATATACAATCAAATGAAATCAAGCCATTGCCGGGATCATTTTCTTTGATAAATTCATAAGGAATCAGCACCGTAACCGCTTTTCTCTCCTCTCCCTCCGCTTTGCTCAAGGAAAAGGAATGAATGGCATTGGAATTGATCAGCACAATGTCCCCCGCTTGGGAGCGATAATTAGCGCCATCAACATAAATATGGTCAATCATACCCGACAACACATAGGAGATCTCTACGCTATCGTGCCAATGAGCCGAAATGTTTGCAGGTTCATTCGAAGAATGGACGATGATTTTTAACGGAAACGAGGTATCCGTCTGCACCAGTTCGTATTTATGTTCCAATAAGTTCCCCCCTATTTCGTCAATTGGCCGGACACAAAAAAACCCAAGAAAAAAACATGTCCTTCCGGACATATCATTTCTTAGGTTTTGCCTGGCGATCAGTAACAATCCTAATTAAATGAAGTATAAAACAGTTGCGAACTTTATGTCAACGCTTTCATTAAGGGGGGACGGTCGAGGCCGGAGAGTTACTATTCACTCCTCTGTTCCTTCAAAGTTATAATAAAACAGAAAGAAATATCCATATCCATTAAAGATAAAAACACTTGGAATTTACTTCAACTTCATAAAATTTACTTTGCTACGTATGAATCCGCTTCTTCCCACTTAACCCAATTTGATCTCCAAGAAATCAATTATCCGGATGAATAGCTGCAGTTTTTGAAAATCTACAAAATTTGAATTTCGCATATAAAGACGGAAAGATATTCCCCAATCCGCCACATAAATTAAGCGCTTTCAAAAATTGAATACCGCGCCAAAACTGCCCGTTTACGCCGGCCTAAGCCTCCCTTTAAAGTCAATAGTACCTGGTTCGGCCAGGCAAAGCTGCGGCAGCGGTCCGCAGGATGGCGCCAGCATTGACGGTGTCCAAATCAAACGTATGGAGGTATGGAAATGCGCAAAAAGGTAACCGTTTTCACGTCGCTCGTCTTGATCACAGCCATACTGCTGACAGGGTGCGGTTCAGGGGGGAACAGCGGGGAAACCGCGAATGCGCCGGGGGCCGGAGAACCGTCGGGAGAAAAGGTAAAGCTGACGGCGATTATGACGAAGCATCCGCTGACCAAGCCGCTGGCGGAAATGGAGTGGCTGCAGCAGGCGGAGGAGGCCGCCGGCGTGGACATCGAGTGGCAGGAGATCACCTCCGATTGGGGGCAGAAAAAAGGCACGATGCTGGCGAGCGGGGATATCCCGGATTTGTTTATCGGGCCTAACGTCATCACGGATGCGGACTTCGCCCAGTTCCAGGGATTGTTCCAGGACCTGTCGGCGATGCTCGATCAAGCCCCGAACGTACAGGCTATGTTCACCGACAAACCGGAGACGAAGCTGATCGCCACTCAGCCGGACGGCAAAATTTACGGCCTCCCGAAATATCAGCGGTTCTGGCCGGCGGCCTCGGCCCGGCAGTACATTAACAAGCAATGGCTGGATGAGCTTGGCCTTGACATGCCGACGACCTGGGATGAGCTGTACGACGTGCTTATGGCGTTTAAGGAGAAGGACGCTAACGGCAACGGCGACCCGAACGATGAAATCCCGATGGACTGGCCGGGCGGCATCGGCGGCTATTTTAACCCGGCGGTACTGATGGGCAGTATGGGCGTCACCTTATCGGACGGGAACGCGGAAGGCTATTTCGTCGAAGACGGCCAAGTGAAGAACTTCCTGATCGACGAGCGCTACAAAACGATGGTCGCTTTTCTCGGCAAGCTGTACAAGGCCGGGGTGATCAATAAGGAAGTGTTTACCCACGACTATACGAAATTTCAATCGACCGCCCGCGGGGAAGGCGATACGGCAAAGGTCGGCTTCACCTGGGGCTGGGTGGCGTCGGACCGGTTCGGGGAGCAACTCGCTCCGCAATATGCGTCCATGCCGCCGCTGAAGGTGTCCGCCGATTATACGGGCAAGCTGGCCTGGACCTATGATTATTATAACTTGAACTATGGCGTGAACCATATCGTCATGTCGGCGAAGAGCAAAAACAAAGAGGCGGCCATGCGCTTCATCAACGAGCTGTACGACCCGAAGGTGGGCATGCAGGTGCTGTTCGGCTCGCTTGGCCCCAACATTAAGGACAACGGGGACGGCTCCTACAGCGTACTTCCGCCGGCGGACCCGAAAATGGACCCGGGCACGTGGAAATGGACGTCGACGATGGCGGACCACGGTGCTTTTTATATCTCCGACGACCTTCAGCTCACGCTGGGCAAAGACATGCAGGAAGTAATCGGACAATCCAAACCTTTGGAGGAAGCGCTGCAGGCGGACCTGGCGAACGATATTTTTCCGGCGATGTTTATTAAGTACTCCACCATGGACAACAACACGCTTAGCCTGAACAACACGAACATTATGAACCTGGCCAATTCCAGCTTTGCCAAGTGGGTCACCAAGGGCGGCGTCGAGGCGGAATGGGACGCTTACGTCAAAGAGGCCGAAAAGGCCGGGATCACGAGAAACCTGGAAATCATGCAAAAATACTATGACGAATACAAAAGCAAGCAGTAAGGAGGCGGGAGACACATGCAGGCTCGCAAGGGACTTCAGGCCATCGTACGCGACTATCAATTGTGGATCATGATCCTGCCGGCGATTATCGTGATTCTGATTTTCAACTATATTCCGCTGTACGGGATTCAGCTCGCTTTCCGCGACTACGACTTCAGCAAAGGGCTGACCGGGGGAACGTGGCGGGGGCTGGCGTATTTTCAGCAGTTCATCGACAGCTATCTGTTCACCGACCTCATGCGGAACACGTTTTTGATCAGTTTGGCGAGCATTGTGCTCGGCTTTCCGGCGCCGATTGCTCTGGCGCTCATACTCAATCAAATCCGGCGCAAAAAAATGAAGCAGTTGATGCAAACGACGGTGTATTTGCCGCATTTTATCTCGGTCATTGTGCTGGTCGGCATGCTCAACGTGCTGTTGTCCCCGGAAACCGGGGTCGTCGGCCATTTGCTGAAATCGCTGGGGCTTGGGCACATCAATCTGCTGGCGTCCACCTCCACCTTTATTCCGGTGTATGTGCTTTCGGATATTTGGCAGCACTGCGGTTGGAACAGCATCATTTATCTGGCCGCTTTGTCGACGGTGGACCCCCAGCTTTACGATGCCGCCAAAATCGACGGCGCCAGCCACTGGCAGACGATCCGGTACGTCGATTTCCCGGCGCTCGTGCCGACGATTATCATTTTGTTCATTCTCAGCATGGGGAGCATCCTCAGCACGGGGTTCGAGAAAATTTTCCTGATGCAAAATTCGCTCAATCTTCCGGTCTCCGAAGTCATTGCCACCTATGTGTACAAAATCGGGATCGTCTCCAACCAGTTCAGCTTGGCCTCGGCGATCGGCTTGTTTAATACGGTCATCAACTTCGTGTTCCTGTATGCCATGAACGCCATCTCGAAACGAGCGTCGCAAACGAGCCTGTTCTAAAAGCTTACGAAAGGAGGAGGAACGAAACATGGGGCAAACTGGAACGGGGACCAGGGAGAAGGAACTCGCGTTCAAAGCGGCCGGCGTGCGGCCGGACAGCAAGGAGCTGGCGTTTAAAGCGGCTCTAGCGTTGGTGTGTACGGTCATCTTTCTGCTGATCGTTTATCCGCTGTATTTTATCGTGATCGCTTCGTTCAGCGATTCCACACTTGTTTCCACGGGTAAAGTGCTGTTTTGGCCGAAAAACGTCAGCTTGTTCGGGTATCAGGAGATTTTCAAGGACGCGCGGATCTGGACCGGTTACCGCAACACGGTGTTCTACACCCTGTTCGGTACCCTGGTCAATCTGGTGTTTACGCTGCCGGCCGCCTACGTGTTGTCTAGGCGGGAATTTCGGGCGAGACGGGTGATCATGTTCCTGTTTGTGGTGACGATGTTTTTTAACGGGGGACTGATTCCGACTTACTTACTGATGAAAGACCTGCATCTGACCAACACGATCTGGGTGTTCATTCTCCCGTTTTGCGTTAACGTGTTTTATTTGATCATCGCCCGCACTTTCTTTGAAACCTCGCTGCCGCAGGAGCTGCACGAGGCCGCGGTGATGGACGGCTGCTCGCATTTCACCTTTTTCGTGAAGGTGGCATTGCCGCTGTCGAAGGCGCTGGTCTCCGTGATCGGCCTCTACTATCTGGTCGGGCACTGGAACGATTTTTTTACCGCGCTGATCTACATCCGGGACAACGACCTGCAGCCGCTGCAGATTGTGCTGCGCGACATCCTGCTGTCCAACCAGGTATTTGCCAGCGGGGCCGGCACCGGCGGCGACGCCGGCGGTTACGCGCAGCGGTATGCCGACCAGATCAAATACGGCGTCATTATCGTGTCCACCCTGCCGATCCTGGTGATCTATCCGTTTATCCAGAAATATTTCGAGAAAGGCGTGATGATCGGGTCGATTAAGGGGTGAAGGTGTAGATAAACTACCGCTATTCTATAGCACAACCTAGAATTCGGCGCGTGACAACCGGCTGTTGGAACAACTACAGCTAGAACCGCCGGTCGGCTGGCAGTCAGCAGGCAGTCGGCAGGCCGCCAGCAGGCCCGTCGGCAGCGCCGCCAGCAAGCCGCCAGTAGGCCCATGGCAGGCCGCCAGCAGGCCCGTCGGCAGGCCCACCGGCAAGCCCAGCGCCAGCGCCGCCAGCAAGCCGCCAGCAGGCCCATGGCAGGCCGCCAGCCTACAAAATAGCGGCACTTTATGTTCTTATTATCCGGATCCAGACATGTTCATCTCCATTAGCGACATTTTATGTACTTATTTCTCTATGAATGGTCTGGAACGCGGGGATTTCCTTGTGGCGGGGGAAAATAGCGACATAAATCGCCTCTATTTCTCTCAAATGGACGGATATCGCTGGAATAACGGCATTTTTTTCCTTTATTTTAACGAATTTGCCACCAGTGACGATCTGTCCGGAACATTTCTCCGCTAGCGGTTGCTACCTGCGCTTATTTTGCCGAAATAGCAGAGGTTTCTTTTCTAATGGTTGCTACCTGCGCTTATTTGGGCGGAACAGCCCCTTTCCCGATAAAAAAAGGCAAATAAGCTCACCGGCAACCGTTACATTTTGCAGCACCCCGTTTTTGCCCAATTAGCGGCGCTGACAACCGTTAGATTTTCCCGTTCCGCCTATCGTCGCCTCTTTCAAGTAGCGGATCGGTTTTGCGCCATACACAAACTTCCGGCCGTACTAGCCGGTCCGTCAAGGTTTCCGGCAATTTGCTTCGCGTGGGCGGCGGCGACAACGCCAATTTGCTAATTAAGCTACTTACGATGATTGGCGGTTCCGCCCGCCCCCCTTCACAACATCAGCCACACGACCACCGGGGCCAGCACGGAGCCGCACACGGCGCTAAGGGTCAGGGCCACCGTGCTGGTGGACACGACAACCGGCCCGAATTCAGCGGCTTTGCTCGTTCCGAGCGCGTGGGAAGCGGCGCCGAAGCCGATCCCCCGCCCGATGTCGCTGGTGATTCCGCAGCATTTGAAGATGATGGGCCCCAGCACAACGCCGGTAATTCCGGCAATCATCACAAAAGCGGAGGTAATCGGCGCATTGCCCCCTAAGCTCCCGGAGATTTCCATCGCTACCGGTGTTGTGATCGATTTGGGCAGAAGCGAGATCAGCAGCTCCCGGGGATATCCCAGCCATAAAGCAAACCAGATTCCGCTGATCATCCCAGCCGCGATACCTACGACTGCTCCGGCGAGCACCGCTTTCCATTCTTTCAGCAGCGCGTCAAGCTGCTTGTACATCGGATAGGCGAGCGCCACTACGGCGGGGCCGAGGCAGTATTGCAGCCACTGTCCGCCTCTCATGAACGTTTCATAGGAGGTTCGCGTCCCCATCAATAAGACGATCACGAGCGCCGAGCAGGTCAAGGTCGGGACGAGGATGGCCCATTTCAGCCGGCGGTACAGGGCGCTCATCAGCAGGAACAACAGGACTATCCCTAAGGCTACGCCTGCTTCGAAAAGGATTTCACGCATGCAGCCGCCTCCTTGTTTTTTGCTGTGAACTTGCCCGCCACCTGTGCAACCGCTCCGGCCAGAATCATGGTCAGCAGCGTGCTGAGCACGACAATCGCAATCAGCCATTGTCCGCCTCCGGTGAACACGTGAAAATAGTCCATGACACCAACCGTCGCAGGTACCAGGAATAAGGGAATGTATTTTTGCATAAAAGTGGCTCCATGTTCCAGCCATCCGGCGGGAACGATCCGCAGCTTCAGGGCCAGAAACAGCAGCACAAGTCCAAAGATGCTCCCCGGAATCGGGGCCTTGCTGAGCGTCTGGACCAGCGCTCCCACACCGTAGAATCCAGTGAGTACGGCAATTTGCAAGAAGAAGTGAATGATTTTCATAGTGTTGTGAAGAGGTAAACTCTCTCTCGTTGCGCCCCCTTGAAGTCTAAAAATGCGTGTTCAAAAAGTCAGGTTTTCAGCACCGAGAAGGTTGAATGAAGCTAGGGACTGAGGAGCGGAGCGTACGTTTTGGGTACGTGAGCACCGGAAGGCCCGGCTGAATTCAAGATTCGATGCCGAATCCACTTCATGACCTGCTTCGTGATCAAAAGATGACTTTTTGAACAACCCCTAAAATGTAAAGCTATCTTATCCCAATCTATGACGATCTTACAAGAGGCGAAAAAAGGAACAAAAAAGAAAGCGTTGACATGAAAATGATTCTATGCTAACTTGATGGTGCAACAACTTAACCGAATACGGGATTGTTACTGGTGATGCAGGCAAGACCTAAATTGTAGAGCTTGGGATACGTAGGTGTATTCCGGGGACTCTTACGATTTAGGTCTTTTTGTGTTTTCCGGGGCACTTCCAAGGACAACAATGAATGTTAAGGGGGATGAACGATGGGCAAGTTTACGGAGCTATCCAACCGCATCGTGGAGCATGTGGGCGGAGAAAAGAACGTTACCGAGCTGTATCATTGCATGACACGGCTGCGTTTCAAGTTGAAAGATTTCGGCAAGGCGGACAAGCAGCAACTGGAGCGGTTGGATGGAGTCATTACGGTGGTTCAAGGGAATGGACAGCTTCAGGTCGTGATTGGAAATGAGGTGAATGCCGTTTACAAAGAGATTATCGCAAACCATGACATCAAGCCGGCGGGAGAAGCCAAAGAGGATGCCAAAAGCGAAAAAACAGGCAACCTCATCACCCGCTTCTTCAACACGATGTCCGGCATCATGACGCCGATCGTGCCCGCTTTGGCCGGGGCGGGAATGCTGAAAGCGGTGCTTGTCATTCTCAGCACGACCTTGGGGATCTTGGCGCAGGGCAGCAGCACTTACAAAATTCTGGCCGCCGCCGGCAACAGCGTGTTTTATTTCCTGCCGTTGCTGTTGGCGATTTCCACGGCTCGCTACTTCGGCGCAAACATGTTTGTGTCCCTGACGATTATGGGCGCTCTGCTGGAGCCGAATTTTACCGGACTGATGGAGAACATCGGGGATGTCACCCGCTTCCTCAACATTCCGGTCGTGCTGATGTCCTATACCGGCACGCTGATTCCGGCTATGCTGACGATCTGGGTTTATTCCCATATGGAACGGTATCTGAAAAAAATCATCCCGGCCAACATCCAGATGTTTGCCGTACCATTAGTGTCGCTGCTGATCATGGTGCCATTGGCTGCCGCGGCGATCGGTCCGGTCGGCGTCTATCTGGGGAACGGCATCGCTTCCGGCATTAACTATCTGAGCAGCTCCAGCGGATTGGTCATGGGCGCCCTGATCGGAGGAGGCTGGACGCTCCTCGTCATGTTCGGCCTGCATTGGGGAATTGTCCCGGCCATGCTGAACAATCTCAGCCTCCATGGCTTCGATACGATCAAGCCGCCGTCCGCGGCAGCCACCTTCGCATCTTCCGGCGCGGCGTTGGGGGTATTCCTCAAGGCCAAGGACAAGAAGCTAAAGGCGTACGCCTTATCGGCGCTGATGCCGTCGATCCTGGCCGGGGTAACGGAGCCGATCGTTTACGGCATCTCCGTTAAGCTCAAGCGGCCTTTGATCGCGCAAATCATCGGCGGCGTCATCGGCGGGGCGATCATCGGCGCGTTCCATACGACCGTATTGGCCTATGTTTTCCCGGCGGTCACCACGCTGCCCGCTTTTGCGACGGATACGTTCGTTTATTTCTTGATCGGCATTACGGCTTCTTTTGTCATCACGGCGGTGCTGACTTACATTTTGGGCTTTGAAGAGCAGATCGATGAAGACAAGTCCAAGAGCCCTACAGCGGCTGGAGAAAATAAAAATAACCCAAGCCCGGCGGTGCCGGCGGCAGCAAGTGATGTTTCCGGCGTATCCGCACCGGTCAGCGGCCAAATCATCCCGCTTCAGGAGGTGTCCGATCAGGTCTTCTCGTCCGGAGCGATGGGAGACGGAGTAGCCATCCTTCCCGAGGAAGGCAAAATTTATGCCCCGGTATCCGGCACCATCACCTCGATCGCCAAAAGCAAGCATGCCATTGGCATCACGGCGGAGGATGGCTTTGAGCTGCTGATCCATGTAGGTTTAAACACTGTGAAACTAAAAGGAGCGCCGTTCGAGGTGAAAGTCGCTGAAAACCAGCAGGTCCGTGAAGGCGATTTGCTGCTGGAATTTGACCCTGAAGCGATTCGGGAAGCGGGCTTGGAACTGACCACGCCGATCATTATTACGAATATGAACACATTCAATACCGTCGAGGTCACGGCCAAGCGGCAAGTGCTGTACCGCGAGCCGCTGCTGGAGCTCCGTTAAGAGGCAGTAACCTTCTCGGTGCTGAAAACCTGACTTTTTGAACACTTATCAAGACTTATCAAGAATGCGGCAAATTTACGCTTAGGAGGAGGTTCAACGTATGGAACATCGCAGCAAAGCGCCGTTTCCTGCCGGCTTTCTGTGGGGATCGGCATCGGCGGCTTACCAGGTCGAAGGAGCCTGGGACGCCGATGGCAAAGGGCCTTCCGTGTGGGATGTTTTTACGAAACAGGAAGGGACCACGTTCAAGGGCTCGAACGGCGATGTCGCCGTCGATCACTATCATCGCTACAAAGAAGATATTGCGCTGATGGCCGAGCAGGGCTTAAAGGCGTACCGCTTCTCCGTCGCCTGGAGCCGCATTTATCCGGCGGGACGGGGGGAAGCCAACGAACGGGGGCTGGCTTTTTACGACGACCTGATTAATGAACTGATCGCGCACGGGATTGAGCCGGTTCTGACCTTGTATCATTGGGACCTGCCCCAGGCGCTGATGGATGAATACGGCGGCTGGGAATCGCGGCGGATTATCGAGGATTTTAACCACTATGCCGTCACTCTTTTCAAGCGCTACGGGGACCGGGTAAAGTACTGGGTGTCGCTAAATGAGCAAAATTATTTTGTCAGCTACGGCTACGAGACCGGGCTGCATCCTCCGGGCGTGCGGGACCGCAAACGCATGTACGAGGTGAATCATATTGCCAATCTGGCGAATGCCACCGTGATTCGTTCGTTCCGTGAGATCGTGCCGGGCGGGTTGATCGGCCCCAGCTTTGCCTACAAGCCTTACTATCCGGTCAATTCCGCTCCGGCGAACATGTTGGCTTACGAAAACAGCGAGGAGCTGAACAATTACTTCTGGATGGACATCTACGCGTGGGGACGCTACCCGGCGGCCGCCTGGACGTACCTGGAGGAGAATGGACTTGCTCCGGCGATTCACGATGGCGACTTCGAGCTGCTGGCCTCGGCCAAGCCCGATTTCATGGGCGTCAATTATTATCGGACCACGACGGTTGAGCAGTACGGACTGCAGCAGCGGTTGGAGCTTGGACACAAAAATACGACCGGGGCAAAGGGTTCGACCAAGCCGACCGGCATCCCGGGCATGTACAAAACCACCGCCAATCCCCACGTGGAGACCACCAATTGGGACTGGGATATCGATCCCCAGGGGCTGCGGGTCGGTTTGCGCAGAATCGCGAGCCGCTACCGGCTGCCGGTTTTTATTACTGAAAATGGCCTCGGCGAATTCGACAAGCTGGAGGATGGCGATGTCATTCATGACGATTACCGCATCGATTATCTCCGCCGCCATATCTCCGCGATTCAGGATGCGATTACGGACGGAGTGGAGGTTATCGGCTACTGCTCCTGGTCATTCACGGACCTTTTGAGCTGGCTGAACGGGTATCAGAAGCGCTATGGCTTCGTATACGTGGACCGGGACGAGACGGACGCCAAAGAGCTGCGCCGGATCAAGAAGGATAGCTTTTATTGGTACAAACAGGTCATCGCCAGCCATGGCGAACAGCTATAGTTGAACCTTACCATTCAAACTGAAACGGAGGAAAATATATATGATCTCGACAACATCGTTTCCGGAACATTTTCTGTGGGGCGGCGCTATCGCCGCCAATCAGGCCGAAGGCGCCTGGAATGAGGACGGGAGAGGGCCTTCGATCAACGATGCGTTAAGGCATGGGATCGTCAACGGCGTATTGGATGAGACGATTGATCCAAATGCCTATTATCCGAGCCATGAGGCCATCGACTTCTATCATCGCTATAAAGAGGATGTGGCTCTGTTCGCGGAAATGGGCTTCAAGTGCCTGCGCACTTCGATTGCCTGGTCGCGGATTTTCCCCAACGGGGATGAACAGCAGCCTAACGAAGCGGGCCTGCAATTTTACGATAACCTGTTCGACGAACTGCTCAAGCACGGCATCGAGCCGGTCATTACGATTTCCCATTTTGAGACTCCGCTGCATCTGGTGCGGGAATACGGCGGCTGGACGAACCGGAAGCTCGTGGCTTTTTTTACGCGGTATTGCGAAGTCATCTTCAAGCGCTACAAAAACAAGGTCAAGTATTGGATGGGCTTCAACGAAATCAATCATATGCATACGATCCCGCTGGCGGCGGGGGCGATCGAGCTGCGCAACCCGGAGCGGAAGCTGCAGGATATTTATCAGGCGAGCCACCATCTGTTCGTAGCCAGCGCCGCCGCCACCAAGCTGCTGCGCGAGATCATTCCCGGCGCCCGCATGGGCTGCATGCTTTCCTTGAGTATCATCTATCCGAACTCCTGCCATCCGGATGATGTGTTCGAGACCTATGAGCTGAGACGCCGCTCGCTGTTCTATTCGGACGTGCTGCTGCGCGGGGAGTATCCAAGCTATGCGGAGCGGATTTTTAGAGAACATGGCATAGAGCTTGCTATCGAACCGGACGATTTGGAGCTGATTAGGGCCTATCCGGCCGATTATATCGGATTCAGCTACTACCGCAGCACGACCCATAAGGCGGGGATGCCTATCCTGGGCAACACCGGCGGGATTATGGGCCTGGACAACCCCTATCTCACCAAAACCTCGTGGGGCTGGCCCATCGATCCCAAAGGGCTGCGGTATGTGTGCAATGAAATCTACGACCGCTACCGGAAGCCGATTTTTATCGTGGAGAATGGGTTCGGAGACAAGGATGAAATCGGTGCGGACGGCACGATCGCCGATGACAACCGCATGCAATATTTGAATCAGCATCTGCTCGAACTCCATCAGGCGATCCAGGATGGATGCGAGATTATGGGCTATACCTGGTGGGGGCCGATCGATATCGTCAGCGCGGGCACCGGCGAAATGAACAAGCGGTACGGCTTCATCCATGTGGATAAAGACAATGAAGGCCGGGGCACATTACGGAGAATGAAGAAAAAGAGCTTTGACTGGTATCGGCAAATCATTGCTACGAACGGAGAAATCCTCCTAAAGGCAAAGGATGATTCGGATGCGAATAGAGCGAGTACTGAACAATAATGTGATCATCGTCGTGAACGAAAATCGCAAGGAATCGGTCATTATGGGGAAGGGAATCGCCTTCCAGAAGAAGGCTGGAGACCAGGTTGACAAGGACAAGATCGAAAAAATGTTCACTTTGGACAACAAGGGATTGTCCGAGAAGCTTCAGACCCTGTTGGCCGAGATTCCGATGGAGCATATGGAAGCATCCGAGAAGATCATCCAATATGCCAAGCTGCACCTGGGCAAAATTCTGCATGACAGCATTTACGTCACGCTTACGGACCATATCAGTTTTGCCATCAAGCGGGCCTTCAAGGGCATGGACATTAAAAATCCGCTCTTGTGGGAGGTCAAGCGTTTCTATAAAGAAGAGTTTGAGGTCGGACTTGAAGCGCTGAAAATGTTGCGCCAGGATCTCGGCGTCGTGCTCCCCGAGGATGAAGCGGCACAGATCGCTCTTCATCTGGTGAATGCCGAGCTGAATGAGAACATGGGCAATATGGTCGATATCACCAAAGTGATGCATGATGTTCTGTCTATCGTCCGCAAGCATTTTGGCATCGAATACGACGAGGAATCATTGGCCTATTTCCGCTTCATTACGCATCTGAAATTTTTTGCCCAGCGGCTGATCAACGGGACCGACATCACCAGTACGGACAACGCCCTGTTTGGGATGGTCAGGGAGCAGTACAGGGAGGCCTTCGCCTGCGTGGAGCGGATCAAAGTTTACATCCGCAAAACCTACCATCGCGAACTGACGAATGAAGAGATGCTGTATTTGACCATTCATATCGAGCGGGTTGTGAGCCAAAATCAGAAAATCTAAAAGGACCGTCAGGGTGATCTTCCCTGGCGGTTTTTCTTTGAACATCTGCGATTTTGCTCTGGTCTATGGGCGCACCGTTGAATAGTTGTAAAAGGTACAGTTACTCATCGGAAAATGGGGTGAGGTGCTTGTTTAAATGTAATTGCTGCAATTAAATCTGCATGATTCGTAGGGTAGGCGCAGAGGTTGGGGTGTAGTTGCAGGAAATGCAATTAAAACGTGTTAACCTGCCGCTTCGTTGAAATCTAGTTGTACGTTTTACAACTATTCATTCGTCAGAGCCCGTTTCAGCCCATGTGTACGATTTTAATAAACATAAACAACTCTTTTAATCCAGCGCAAACAGTCAATACCTATACTCTAATTGGGTTGAAATCAACAGAAATACATATTAAACCCACAATAATCCACAGGGAGTGCGAAGAAAACATGAAATCATGGTTAAAGAAGCAACTGGCGTTTGGCCTTGTTCTGTCCTTGTTTGTTTTGATGCTTGCGGCTTGTGGAACCGGCGGCAGTAAAGCAGGAAGCTCCAACGCAAGCGGAAATGCTGCCGCCAATTCAGGTGCCAATGCAGGTGGCAATTCCGGCGCCGGAGCTCCGGCCGAGGAAATCTCATTGGCCGATCTGGAGAAGAAGGCGAAGGAGGAAGGCTCCGTAGTCAGCGTTGGCATGCCGGATTCGTGGGCGAACTGGAAAGATACGTGGGCGGACCTGCAAACCAAGTACGGGCTGACGCATACGGACACGGATATGTCGAGCGCCGATGAAATCAACAAATTCGAGGCCGAGAAGGACAAGCCGACGGCGGATATCGGCGACGTGGGGATCGCCTTTGGGCCGGTAGCGGTGGATAAAGGGGTAACTCAACCCTACAAAACTTCGTATTGGGATGAGATTCCGGATTGGGCCAAGGATCAGGACGGGCACTGGGTCGTAGGTTATACGGGCTCGATCGCGTTTTTCACCAACACGGATCTGGTCAAGCAGGCGCCGCAAAGCTGGGAAGATCTGAAGAACGGCGACTATAAAATCATCGTTGGCGACGTCACGAAAGCGGCGCAAGCACAGATGGCCGTGTTGGCGGCCGCAATGGCTTACGGCGGCGATGAAACGAACATCGAGCCGGGGATCGCTTATTTTGAAGATCTGGCCAAAAAGGGACGCCTGTCCAATGCCGAAGCTTCGCTGGCCAACATCGAGAAAGGCGAAGTGCAAGTGACCCTGTTCTGGGACTTCAACGCGCTGAACTATAGAGATCAACTGGGCGGCGTGGATAAGTTCAACGTCACCATTCCCAAGGAAGGCAGCGTCGTCAGCGGCTATGCCACGATCATCAACAAGTATGCTCCGCATCCGAATGCCGCCAAACTGGCCCGTGAGTACATTCTGAGCGATGAAGGTCAAATTAACCTGGCGAAAGGTTACGCCAGACCGATCCGCGAAAGCGTCCAGCTTCCTGAAGATGTGGCGGCCAAGCTGCTGCCTGCCGAAGCCTATGCCAACGTCAAGCCGGTTAGCGATTACAAGGCCTGGGAAGAAACAGCGAAGCAGCTTCCCCAGCTGTGGCAAGAGCGCGTGCTTGTGCACATGAACTAGAAGCAGCACTCCTAGCTCGAAGAACGATTGAAGTCCTAGGTGGAGCGTCATCGTCCAGTACGAATGGCGCTCCTTATAAGTTATAAGTTTTGGGGGTTATTTCAAATAGGGGAGGGAGAGGCGTGAAGCGTAAAAATCGCTGGTTTTTGCTCGGGCTGGTTCCTTTTGCCGTGATGATCGCCCTGTTCCAACTGGTCCCCATCCTGTCTATGCTGACGGGAAGCATTAGTCAAGGGGACGGCTCAGGTTTTACGTTCGATTATTATGCCAGAATTCTGCAAAGCGATTATTATCTCAAAGCCATCAAAAACAGTCTGCTGATTTCGGTGTTTTCCAGCATGATCGGGGTTGCCGTGGGGCTCGTTTGCGCTTATTCCGTGACGCGCTTTGCGCCGAGAATGCGGGATCGCTTGATCATGTTGTCCAATATGACCTCGAATTTTGCCGGCGTTCCGCTGGCCTTCGCTTATATAATTCTGCTGGGCAGCAACGGGGTGTTTACTTTGCTGTTTAAGCAGTGGGGCTGGAATGTGTTCGACGGTTTCAATTTATATAGCTGGTCGGGGCTGGTGCTGGTTTATGTTTATTTTCAGGTCCCCCTTGCTTTATTGCTGCTGTACCCTTCCTTTTACGGGATTCGCGAGCAGTGGAAGGAGGCGGCGGCGCTCCTCGGCGCCAGTACGTGGCAATTTTGGCGGACGATCGGCATCCCGGTTCTTATGCCTGCCGTATTCGGAACGCTGGGGATTTTGTTCGCCAACAGCATGGGGGCGTACGCGACGGCTTATGCTCTGGTCGGAAGCAATTTCAATTTGCTCGCCGTGCGGATCGGCAACCTGGTCTCGGGCGACGTGGTGAACGAACCGCAACTTGGGAACGCGCTCGCGGTGATTATGGCGTTATCGACCCTGCTGGCGGTCTTTTTAAATCATAAGATGACCCAGCGTTCAAACCGGTTTCAATCCGGCTACATTACGCAAAAAGCCCGGAGTTCGCGGAAATGGCCCAAGCTGAAATCCTCGGCCTTGAAGGAGGAATTATGATGGAGACGCCAAGCAGGAAAGCCGGCTGGGGGCATCGTTCGCTCATGCTGTTGCTGATGGTCTACTTGCTCCTTCCTCTGCTGGCTACGCTCATTTATGCGTTCGCAAAAGAATGGCAGGCCACCATCCTGCCGGAGCGGTGGACGCTGGAATGGTTCGGCGAGATGTTTCGGGATACGCGATTTCTGGATGCGCTGTGGAAATCTTTCTATTTATGTCTGATCAGCGTGGCGCTCAGCCTTGCGGTTATGCTGCCGGCCGTGTTTATCATTACGGTTTATTTGCCGCGGCTGGAAAGCTTCATGAAAGGGATCGTCGTACTCCCTTATGCCGTGCCCGGGGTCGTCGCCGCCGTAGGACTGATTCGCGCCTATTCTTCCGGACCGCTTAACATTTCCGGCACCGCCTATATCCTGATCGGCGCGTATTTCATCGTTATTTTGCCGTATATGTATCAGGGCATCCGCAACAGTCTGTTGACCGTTTCGGCGGTGGAGCTGCTGAATGCCGCGGAGATGCTGGGCGCCAGCCGCAGCAAGGCCTTTGTTAGCGTGATTTTGCCGAATATCTGGCCTGGGGTCATGACTTCGACTTTATTATCCTTTTCTGTCCTGTTTGGCGAATTCGTCTTAACGAACATGCTGGTGGGGGGACATATTCAGACCATTCAGGTGTATTTGGCCCGCAGGATGAATGAAAGCGGGCATCTGGCCAGCGCGATTGCCATTTCCTACTTTCTGTTTATTCTGGCGCTGTCCATGGTCCTGATGAAGCTCGGCAAAAAAGTGAACAGGGGGATAGCGGAATGAAACCTTATTTAAAGCTGGCGGGAATCCGCAAGCAGTTTGGAGATACGACGGTGCTGAACCAGGTGAATTTGGATATCCGCGAGGGGGAACTTGTGACCCTGCTGGGGCCTTCCGGCTGTGGAAAAAGCACGCTGCTGCGCTGCATCGCGGGGCTGACGGAGCTTAATGACGGGCAGATTTGGCTGGATGATAAGGATATTGTGAATTTGCCCCCGCGCAGCCGGGAGATCGGCATGGTGTTCCAATCTTATGCCCTATTCCCCAACATGACGGTTAGTGAAAATATCGGGTACGGGATGAAAATGCGAGGAGCCGCCAAGGAGGCCAGACGCCAAAGAGCCGAGGAATTGCTGGAACTCATCGATATGGCGGACAAGCGGGATGCGTATCCCCAGCATCTGTCGGGAGGGCAGCAGCAGCGCGTGGCGCTCGCCCGTTCCCTGGCCGTACAGCCCAAGGTTCTGCTCTTGGACGAACCGCTGAGCGCGCTCGACGCGAAAATCCGCAAAAACCTGCGCACCGAAATTCGCGAGATCCAGAAAAAATTCAACATGACCACGATCTTTGTGACCCATGATCAGGAAGAGGCCTTAACCTTATCCGATCGGGTATGTTTGATGAATAAAGGAAGCATCGTGCAGCAGGGCACCCCCGAGGAACTTTATACCAAGCCCAAAACGGAGTTTGTTGCCCGGTTCATGGGCAGTTACAATGTGCTGTCCCGCGCCGAGGCACTGCGGCTGTTCGGGTCCGTCGAGGGTGAGGCGGAGAGCTTCGCTATCCGGCCGGAATCGCTGGTCCTGGCAAGCAAGGATCGGGGGGACGGGGACGAACAAGCAGATGCGGGCAAACAGATCGTGGAGGGGACCGTTCATTCGGCGTCCATTTTGGGCAACGTGATCCGTTATACCATCGACGCCGCAGGGATCAGGCTGACGGTCGATGCGCTAAATGACGGCCGTTCCCCGCAGCTCGGCGACAATAGCCCGGTTAACCTGGCTTTGGATCAATCGCAGCTGCTGCAGCTTGAGAAGGAAGGGGCTTAAGGATTTGTCGATTTCATCCGAGGAACGCAAACGCGTCATCGTGGAGCAATTAAAGCAAGAGGGTCAGGTGAAGGTGCCGGAATTATCGCAGCGGTTTACCGTTTCGGAGGAGACCGTTCGCCGTGATCTGATCTTATTGGAAAAAGAAGGTCTGGCCAAAAGAGTCTACGGCGGCGCGCTGCTCCCCAAACTGACGAGCTTTGAGCCCCCTTATCTGCAGCGCCAGAAGGTGAAGGCGGAGGAAAAAGAACGGATCGGCCGCGCGGCCGCCGAACTGATCGAATCCGGCGACACGATCGCGATCGACATCGGCACGACGACGCTGGAGCTGGCCAAAGCCATCGCCGGACGGGAACGGCTGACGATTCTGACGAACTCGCTGGCTGTGGCCTATCATTTAATGGAATCGCTCACCAGCGGTCGGTTTTCCGGGAAAATTTTTGTCGTCGGCGGGGAACTGAATCCCGAGCAGCAGTCAATGTCGGGAACGATCGGCGAGAGCGTCATGTCGCAATTCCGGGTCGACAAAGCTTTTATCTCCATAGGGGGGATTTCCTTGGAACGGGGGATCAGCGATTACGATATCAACGAAACGGGCATGTCGCGGCGGATGATCGAGGCCGCTTACCGGACGATTGTGTTGGCCGATGAATCCAAGCTGGATAAGGAAGCTTTTGTGGAGATTGCCCCGCTCGGCAAGGTTCACGCGATCGTTAGCGACGCGGCTCTGCCGAAGGAATGGGTGCAGACGCTCCGGAATAAACATATCCAGTGGATCGAAGCAAAATGAAGGGGGAGAAACAGGATGACTGGCACAGAAGCTAAGCTTGTTGTCGTTGTTTTGGACGGATTAAGATATGATGCCGCCCGCAAGTATTTGGGTTACATAGAGCATTTGGTGGAGCAAGGGGAGGCCGTCTGTTATCAGGTTCAATCGCAGCTGCCCAGCCTGTCGCGTCCGCTCTATGAAGTGTTGCTGACCGGCACGCCGGCCGCGAAAAACGGCATCACGGCCAATCATATCGCCCGGCTAAGCCATGAGCGGAGCGTGTTTCAGCTCGCGGTGGGGGCGGGGTTAAGGACAGCGGCTGCTGCGTATCATTGGGTCAGTGAGCTGTATAACAGCGCTCCATTCAACCCCGTGACCGACCGCCATCAGCATGATGAGGGCAAACCGATCCAACACGGTATTTTTTATTTCGAGGATCACTATCCGGACAGCCATCTGTTTAGCGATGCCGAGCATTTGCGTTTGGCGTATGATCCGCATTTTTTATATATCCACTCGATGAATATCGACGATATGGGCCACAAGCACGGCGGGGAAAGCAAGCAATATGAAGGTGCCGTACGCGTGGTTGACGGGATGCTGGCCACGTTGGTTCCGCTGTGGAGATCGCAGGGATATCAGGTCGTCGTCACGTCGGACCACGGGATGAATGCGATGGGGCAGCATGGGGGAACGGAGCCGGAGGAACGGAATGTTCCGCTTTATGTTTTTGGCGAGCTGCCGATCCCGGCTTCCATGCTTGATGACGCGCGGGGGTTGTCGCAGCTGCTGCTTGCCCCGTTAATGTGCCATTATTTGGGAATCAAGCCTTCCGAGGCCATGGTGAAATGGGATTAGACAAGGGAGGATAGGCGGATGAAGGTTGATTTGCATTTTCATTTGGAGGAAGGCCCGTATTCGTTACGCTGGTTATCGCGTACTTTGCAAGGGTTGTCTGCGACGGAACCGAAGCCGGATCGGGCGCTGGGGCATCATACGCTTCCTTTTGCGGAGGAAATGGCGCAGCTGCTGTCTCGCAGAATGCGGCAGGGTTGCTATAGCGAGGAATGGTTGGACCGCTATTTAACGACGGGGCGCGAGCGAGGCATTCAAGAGTTTGGCGTTGTGGATCATTTATATCGTTTTCGGGAATGCCGGTCCTACTATGAAAAACACATGCTGCTGGACGACAGTCCCGTCGGAAAGCTGCAGCGTACGTGGCTCGACCAGGTTTGCGTCGCGTCGCTTGCGGACTTCGTGGACTTTGTCACGGAAGCGAAGAAAACAAGGCCGGATCTGGCGCTTGGCATCGAGGCGGATTTCTTCTCCGGCGGCGAGGCGGAGCTTGGCGCGTTGCTGGCGCAGTACGAATGGGATTACGTCATCGGATCGGTGCATTTCCTCGATGGCTGGGGTTTTGACAATCCCGAGGCCAAGGCTGGCTTTGACGGGAGAGATCCTGTACAAACCTATGCGGCCTACTATGAATTGTTGAGGCAAGCCTGTGAGTCGGGTTTATTTCATATTATCGCCCACCCGGACAACCTGAAGGTCTTCGGCTTCCGCCCGGCCAACGAGAAGGAGCTGCTGCCGTATTACCGGCAAATCGCCGGGACCATGGTGCAGAGCGGGGTCATTACCGAGATTAATACCGGTCTGGCCTACCGGTATCCGATTGCGGAAAGCTGCCCGAGTCCCTTATTCCTGTCCGTATTGGCCGAATATCAGGTTCCGCTGACGTTATCCTCGGACGCCCACTTTCCGGACGATATAGGAACGTTACTGGATAGCGCTTTGGCCGACGCGATAGAGCTGGGTTATACGGAGCTGGCGGTATTCAGAAAAGGAGAGCGGCGAATGGTGCCGATTTTCGAGAAGGGCGTAAAGCAGAGTAATTGAGAGGAAGGCAAAATATCGTTTTAAACGGTTTTACGATGCCCGGGAGGCTTTTGGCCTTCCGGGCTTTTTTTGTTTGCCAAGCGTTAAGATGAGCAAGTGTAACTGATTGGCTCAAGTAAACGTTTTTTTGCTAGTGGAACAATGTATTCCAAAAGAGAATTTTCGAAAGGCGGGATAGCGCATGGAGTTCCAAGGGGAGGAAGCCCGGGACGCCAGACTGGGTGAACCGGGGAATGCCGGCAGCGTTCTGCGTGGCTTATTTTACTTGATGTTTACGGTTTACACCGTATTCTTGATCAAAATCATATTGTTCAAAACCATCCCATTGTCGGCGATACTTCGGGGCAAATTTATGCCATTAAGAAGCTTGAATGTGATTCCTTTCCGAACCATTATGGAATATTTCACGAATGAAGCCATTGAATTCGCCAGAGTGCTCGCGAATATCGGCGGGAACATCGCCATCTTTATTCCCCTGGGCATGTTCGCGGCTTTTATGGCGGAACGGAAGCCTTTGCGGCTTCAGGTCCTCTGGCTGCTGGCCATCTCTTTATCGTTGGAAGTCATTCAGTATGCCCTGGCCTTGGGCAGCAGCGATATCGATGATATTTTGCTAAATGTGACAGGAGGGGTCATCGGTATAGGCCTTGTTGCGCAGCTGCGTAAGCTAACGCGCTCCGGGAATGCGCTGCTTAGGGCTATGGTAGGCGCTTATTTGCTTATGGGGATTTGCGGATTCGCGGCGGTCGCTTGGGTTGACCCGGGGTTATTGCCGTTTACCCATTCCAAGGTGGTGTTCATCGAGGAAAATGCGAAAATTCTGGCGGGATGGGATGAAGTGAAGGCGGATCTGTCCGGGAAACTGGCGGTGATGGGGACGGACGGGATCACGGTGAGCCCGAACGCTAAGGTTGCGCTCACGGCTGCGCCGGCGGAAGAGGAAAAGGAAGTGGAAGCGGGGGATGTCCATGTTCAAGTGGATGCCTCGACGAAAATCTTCATTAGACATATTCGCTCCGATGGAAATCAGGTCATTAACCGGTATGAAGAAGGGACTTGGCCGGAGTTGAAAGAGACTTTGGGGAAATCCGGAGATACCGATCCTACGATCAGAGTATGGCTTTCTGAAGAGAATGAGGCGCTGGCAAAGGGGCTGCTCATTAGTTTGGTAGAAGAGTAACAAGCTCAAGCGCCAATGACGCCAACAAACTGCATAAAAACGGGCTTCCCCACAAACACTGGGTAGAAACGGCGAGGAGTGTGCGTCATGCGGCAGGATTATGTTTTTACCGACCTGGAAGGCAAGGAACATCTTGTTGAGGAGATCCGCAAGCTGGAGGACAAGCTGGAGCAGTCTACGGGGGAAAAGGTGAACCTGATCGCCTATTCCCATAAGAATGCGAAGCCGGAGGGCTGAGCGGATTCCGTACATGTTCCTTTGAAAAAACGCCGGCGTCACTGAACCAAGTGCAAAAGTGCAGTTGGAGTGGGCCGAATTCGAGCAGTTAGAGCGATGAGATGCAAAAGTGCAGTTGAAAATGAGGATTGGAAGCGATTTTGAGCGAAATGGCGAAAACGGCCTGCACTTTTGCATTTGAATCGCGAAAATGGCCCGGTTTCGGGGGGAATGAAATGCACTTTTGCATTTGACGGAATGGGCTATTTTCGGGACTTTGTAATTGTTCATAATTTTGCAAAATGTATATGTGATTTTAGGAAGCGGATGGATGGAATCAAAACGAAACTTCTGATATATTTATGGTACAAATTACCTGCAGGAATGAGGTTTTGGTTCTTGAAAGATTTTTATAAGAAAGCATGGTTTTGGGTAATGCTGTAGGCTTCGCGCAGAGCGCCGGAAGAAGCTCAAGCTCCCATATCGTCAATCTTTAAACACAAAAATATAACTGCTTAACGGCGAAAATCAGGACAAATCCCGTGAGGGAGGCGTCTTTTTTGTTTTGGGCATTTTTTCCGGTTGACGACTTTGAAACCAATGGCCCGCTTTTCATGTATTATAAGTACATATAGATCGAGCGAAGGAGGAGCAGGGCATGGGAATCTTGGCGAGGTTTCGGGATGTGATGCGGGCAAATATCGGCAGTTTGCTGGAACGGGCGGAGGACCCGGAGAAAACGATTGATGAATACGTGCGCCAAATGAATCGCGATTTGGGACAGGTGAAAGCGGAGACGGCTTCGGTGCAGGCGGAAGAGAGCCGGGCGAAGCGGGCGCTTGACGAATGCGGCGCGGAGGTCCGGAAGCTGCAGCGGTATGCGGAAAAAGCCGTGGAGTCGGGGGACGAGGAGCGGGCGCGTAAGTTCCTGGAGCAAAAAGCGAAGCAGGCGGAGCGGCTCGGCGAATTGCAAGCCGCTTATGAGCAATCCGCCGCGAACGCCGCCCAAATGAAGCAGATGCAGGATAAGCTGGCCTCTGACCTAAGCGAGCTGGAAGCGCGGCGCGCCGCGCTAAAAGCCAAGCTCGCGGAAGCGGGGCGGCTGCAACAGACCCATGCGGGCGCGTCAGCCGGCGGGGTGGAGGCGGCGTTCCGCGCGGCGGAGGAGCAGGCCGCCCGCGCCTTGAACGAAGCGCAGGCTCTCGCCGAGCTGCGGGCCGGCGCGCGGAAAGACGATCTGGATGAACTTATCGCGCAGTTGGAGAAAGGAAAAGACGACAATGCCGGTGATTGAATACAAATGCCCGAACTGCGGCAGCGGCATGACGTTTGACAGCGAGACGGGGATGCTGGCCTGTCCGAGCTGCGGCAGAAAAGACGATATCGAGCAAATTCCCGATCCCCTAAAGCAGCAGGTGTTCTCGGAAGATGAGGTTAGGGAGTACCACTGCGAAAGCTGCGGCGCCGTCATCGTCACCGAGCCGGAGACCAGCGCGACCACCTGCAGCTTCTGCGGCTCCGCCGTGGTGCTCAGCGACCGCCTGACGGGCAAACTGGCTCCGGCGCAGGTGATTCCTTTTACCATCAGCAAGGAAGAAGCGATGGCCGCTTTTAAGAAATGGTGCGGAAAAGGGCTGCTCACGCCGAGAGGCTTCATGACCGCGGACCGCATCCAAGGCATCACGGGGATCTACGTGCCGTTCTGGTTATATGATCTGCACAACCGGGTTGAGGTTCACGGCCACGGGACGAAGGTGCGAAGCTACACGCGCGGCGATTATCAGTATACGGAAACGGACCATTTCGAGATTTACCGGAAAATCCGGCTCGATTATGTCCGGCTGCCGATCGACGCTTCGGTGAAAATGAACGATGAGCTGATGGATAAGCTGGAGCCTTTTCCTTACGAACAGCTCAAAGCGTTCAAGACGCCCTACCTGGCCGGATACATTGCCGAAAAATACAGCTACACCGATGCGGAACTCACCCCCCGGGCCAAAGAGAAAACGCGACCTTATATCGACTCTTATATATCTTCAACGGTTTCCGGGTATGCCACGGTAAGCTATACGGACAAACAAATCGATACGACCGTAAAACGGGCGGATTACGTGCTGCTGCCGGTCTGGATGGTGTATTACGACTACAACCGGAAGCAGTACACCTTCGCCATGAACGGGCAGACGGGCAAGGTGGTCGGCAAGCCGCCGATCAGCAAAGCGAAGGTAGCGGCGTGGTTTGCCGGGATTTCCGGAATCTCCTTCCTGTCGTTGAAAATCGTGGCATGGCTGATGGGAGGCGGATTCCTATGAAAAAACGCTTTTGGTTCGTCACGCTCTGCCTGTTGGCGGCCTTCTGCCTCATAGTGCCTGTCCCGGCCATAAAGGCCGCAGCCGCAGCGGAGCCCAAAACTTTGATTTATGACGGCGCCCATCTGCTCGGCCAGGCCGACTACGATGAGCTGAACGCCATGGCCAACGAATACGGGGCCGAACGCGAGACGGATATTATGATCATCACGACCGATAATCCGGAAAATGAGGATGTCGTCAAAATAACCGAGGATTTTTACGACGAACAGGCTCCGGGTTACGATAAGGCTCACGGGAATGCTGTTATTCTGACAGTGGATATGCGAAACCGCGACATTTATTTGGCCGGTTTCTATAAAGCCGAGGAATACCTTGATGATGCAAGGCTGGATAAGATCAGGGACAAAATCACGCCCGATTTGACGGAAGGCGATTACCGCCAGGCTTTCGAGAAATATATAAAAACGGCAAACCGGTACATGGGCTACGAGCCCGGCGTCAACCCGGACAATATTTTGTTCAGCCTCTGGTTTCAACTGGGCGCAGCTTTGGCGATCGGCGGCATTGCCGTCGGCATCATGGCTTACCGCTCCGGCGGCCGGGTGACGGTCACCGGCAGAACCTATGAGGACGCCGGAACCTCAGGCGTTCTGCAGCGGCAGGACCGGTACATCCGCACGACGGTTACGAAACGGAAAATCCAGAAGAGCAGCAGTTCCGGCGGCGGAGGCGGACGGACCGGCGGCGGGCATTCGCACAGCGGCAGCCGGGGATCATTTTAAGGGAAGGGACGAGGGACAACGATGGGGTTCTTTAGAAATCAATTTGCGAACGTAGTGGAATGGGAAGAGTTCAGAGACGACATGATTTTCTGGAAGTGGAGCAACCGCGAGATCAAAAAAGGAAGCAAACTGATCATCCGCTCCGGCCAGGACGCCATTTTCATCGACAACGGCAAGATCGAGGGGATCTTTAAGGATGAAGGGGAATTTAATATCGAATCGGATATCGTTCCTTTTTTATCGACGTTAAAAGGGTTTAAGTTCGGCTTCAACAGCGGCATGCGGGTCGAGGTGCTTTTCGTCAATACGAAGGAATTCACCGTGAAATGGGGAACGCAAAATCCGGTGCTCATTCCGACGCCTCAGCTGCCGGGCGGCATGCCGATTCGCGCCAACGGCACGTTCAACTTTAAAGTGCACGATTACGTGACGCTGATCGACAAGATTGCCGGGATCAAACCAAGCTACCTCGTGGAGGATGTGAAGCTGCGGATTACGTCGGTGCTGGACCAATTGCTGATGAAGTGGATCAGCCGGGAAGGCAAGGATATGTTTAATCTGCAGGCCAACGCCGCCGACATCGCCAGAGGCATCCGCGAGGACCTCGATATGCAGGTGATGGACGACGGGCTTACGATTACGGGTTTTCAAGTGATGAGCTTCAATTACCCGAAAGAAATCCAGGATATGATCACCAAAACAGCGTCGCATGAAATGATCGGGAATCTCTCCAAATACCAGCAGATCAGCCTGACGGACGGCATTGCTTCCGGCAAGGTGCAGGGCGGCGGGGCCGCTGCGGACATGGCGAGCATGATGATGGGGATGAACCTGGCGAATGAAATGCTGAAAAATATGAACCAAAACCAGAGCCAAAGTCAGAACCAGAATCAGAATCAGAATCAAGCGGGGAATCCGAGTTCAAAGCCGGCAGCCGGGAATCATGGGGAATCCGCGGCGCCGTCTGCGGCCGGAAAGGGGCCGGAATCGGCGGCTCCCTCCGCCCAGTCTGCGCCGCCGGCCCCATCCGCGGCTCCATCTGCGCCGTCCGCGCCGCCCGTCCCGTCGACGTCGCCCGCCCCGTCCGCGCCGGAAGGCGGCAAACGCCCCAACTTCTGCCCGAACTGCGGCACGAAAAACGAGGGCGCGAACTTTTGCCCGAACTGCGGGCAGAAGCTTGCTTGATTTAGGGTTTGGCGCGCTGGGGACGGGCGTTGCTGCTATAACCTGCCTGCCTCCGCGCCGTCAACGGCTTGGTGCCATGTGCGCCAGGCCTTTTTGTGGGTCATTCGCCGGAAATAGCGGCAAAAAAGGCCGCTATCCTTTGCCGCTTCAGGCAATCCGGCCGAAATAGAGACATTTTATGGCGTTATTGTCCCGTGAAGGCGGCGAAAAGTCCGGTTTCCCGGGCGATGCCGGGGAATAGGGACATCAATGTCCGCTATTTCTCGGGCAAAGCGCCGAAACGGCAAAATAGCGGCAAAAATTGCCGCTAAGGCCCTTTACCGCCAAGGTCCTTTCCGCTAGGCCCTTGCCGCTAAGGTCGGACCCCCTTTTTACAATTCATCCGCCAACCCCAACAGAGCGATTCCGATCATCACGAGGACGATCACGCCGTACTGCAGCTTGCCGAGCCGCTCTTTGAGGAAGATCCGCGACAGAATCACGGAAAAAATGCTGTAAGAAGCGATCAGCGGCGCCGAGATAATGGCGTTGCCGGACATGGCGAACACGTAGAAGAACTGGCCGGTCGTTTCGAAGATAGCGGCGTACCCTTTGACGCGCTCGCGGAAAAGATTAAACCGCTGCTTCTTCACAAAAACAAGATAAACGCAGGCGATCGCGGCGCAAATGAAAAAGGTAAACTCATAGGCGAGCAGGGCGGCGTCTTCGCCGATCAGCTTGAGCTCGTCCAGATAAATCCCGTCGGCAAAGGTGCCGAGACCGTCGAGGATACAGTAAAGAATCGGGAACGTAATCGCCATCACGCCGATTTGGTATTTGACATCGGCCTTCGCGAAGCTGGCCTGGAGGGCTTGGCGTTCCGCCCTTTTTTCCAACACGGCCAGGCCGACCACGCCGCAGGTAATGATCGCTACGCCCATCACTTCAAAGATGCCGAGGTCATGGGGAAAAAACAGGTACAGCAAAATGGCCGTGACCGCGCCGGAAGAATTCTGCACCGGCGAGGAAATCGACAGCTCAATGTATCTGAGGCCAAAATAGCCGATTGCCATCGACAGGATATACAGCGCGGACACCGGCAAATACCGGACCATGTCGGCGGGATCGAAGCGCAGCCCTTTGATCAGCAGGTAAGCCGTGCCGTGAATTCCCATTACCAGGCCGACCATGATGACGATTTTAATATGGCTAAACCGGTCATGGCTGTCGCTGCCTTTTTTATAGAACAGATCTGCGCCGCCCCAAGCGAACGCAGTGAGTAAAGCAAACATAAACCACATGCTGAAAATCTCCTTTCATTTAGCCTTATGATTATAAAGGCTCCGTTACCGGATATGTCAAGGACAAAGCTAACTACGGTCTCAGCGGCTGCTAACGGAAGTTGTCCCGGTTGAACCGGCGCGGAAGACTTAAATGATTGATTTTTAATCATATATTTGTTTATTTATTGTAAATTTTGCCGATTTATTGATAAATTTATGGTTATGCGTTATATTTTTTGAGAGATGACTTAATTGAAGGAACGGAGTAGAATCGGATGAGGGAGAGACGTTTGCAGGAACTGGAGGAGCATATTCATGCTCTGGGAACGACATCGCTGGATGAATTGTGCGAACATTTCAATGTGTCGAAGAATACGATCCGCCGGGACATTCAGGTTTTGCTGGAGAAGGGGACCATCCAAAAAGTATACGGAGGCGTAACTTCGCTGTCCCAGGAACTGATTCCTTTTGAAAGCAGAGATATTACCAATCAAGCGGTGAAACGGGCCATCGCGAAGAGGGCGGCGCAATTCGTGGAAAGCAATGAGCTGATTTTCATCGATTCCGGAACCACGACCCGGAGTATCGTCGAATATTTGCCGCGTACGGGCAAACTGACGATCATGACCACCAGCCTGGATGTCATTAACGCCGCTTCCCACTTGGAGAATGTATCCCTGCTCGTTCTGGGGAATATCTATAAGCGGGATACGAAGTCTTTTGTCGGCAGCGATGAACTGTTCCTGCTGGACAAATACAATATCAACAAGGCGTTTATGGCCGCGACCGGGGTTTCCGTTGCCAGCGGCTTGACGAACTCCGACGTGATGGAATACGAGATCAAGAAGCGGGTGGCCGAGAAGGCGAAGCAGGTTTACCTGCTGGCCGACGCTTCCAAATTCGGCCGCTCCACGCTGCTGACCTATTCGCCGCTGGACAAGCTGGACGCGATCATCACCTCGCCAGGGATTCCGGAGGAATACGAAAAGTACTGCGCCGACAAAGGCATTTCCGTCTATTTTGCGGAGGAAACGTAAAGAAAGCTAAGTAGAAGCCCCCCCAACACGCCGTTGAGGGGGTTGTTCATAATAAGAACTGCAATTACGGGGGAACCTTATGGTTTTATGCCAACTGTATGAATCTTTACAGAGTCCGGCCCGTAGTAACGGTTATAGTGAATATTAATCCGTTGCTGAACAATCATCTGAAGGAGGGCTATGCGATGAGAGGAAAAATCATAAGCATCAGCGGGCTCGACGGGGCCGGAAAAAGCACGCAGCTTACGCTCTTGCAGGAAAAGCTGGAACGGAACGGAATGCAATGCGCCAGTCTGCAGTTTGAAGCGGAGGATTATGGAGAACGGGCCCGGCAAAAAGTGGAAGAACTCAAGCCGTTCGACGCGGTTTTTACCAGGCTGTGCATCGATTGGAGCAACCGCTTTCCGTTAATGCATGATTTTGTATATACGGAAACGCTGCAAAATGCCGGAAACGCCCTGGCCGTCACGTCCGTATTTGCCGGCGGGTGCCTGCAGGTTTACCACGAATGTCTGAAGCCGCTGATAGAGGCAGGCGTTCATTTGGTCGTGGACAGATACTGGTACGACGATATCGTGTACAGAAGTTTCTGGGTCGATGAGGCTGTCGTTCGTATGCTGTACCGCTCGATTCCGGCGCCGGACCTGGCCGTTTTTTTAAATACGCCCCCGGATGTGAGTTATGAAAGAAACCGGCAGCGCATCGACGGACGGAGCCCCTTGATGGGAAATCTGCAAAATGTCCGCGCCGTTGCGGAAAAGTTCCAGGAGCTGGCCCAAAAGGAAAACATGCGTGTGGTCGACGGGGCGCTGGAGCTTGAGGAGAAGCACGCGCTTATCTACCGTGAAGTCGCCTCTCTACTGCAAATAGAACCTGTCACTTAAAAATATATTTCGCCGGGGCTTTATGATAAAGTAGGGGTAATAGAATTGTTCCGATATGAAAGCGCTGTCTAAACCGAAAAAAGGAGAGTGTTGGATGAGAGGATATAACTTATGGAGACCGGTCTTTTTGATTCTGATCGCGCTGCTGACGAACAGCCTTGTGACCAACCTTTGCATGTTGCTGGGAATGACCAAGGATTGGGCGAGCAACCTCGGCTTCATCGCCATGATGATTGCGGCCATCATTACATTTACGCGGTTTACGAAAAATCGGCGGAAGTAATCCGGAAAAGGTGGGCGCGAGACCGGGAAAAATCTTGGCTCGCGCTTAAGTTTTTTACGAAGACAACTCTCCCGGAATATCCTCATCCTCCGCCGCATCGAGATCGAGGGCGCCGTATCTCTCCAGCGCCTTAGAGGAGGCCTCTAGCATTCTGCGCTTTAAATAGCCGCCTTCGATGACCCGGACGCGCTTCCCGAGGAAGCGGATTTTGGAGAGCAGGTATTCGGCTTCATCGCCCAAAAAGCATACCCGGATGCGGTACGTGCCGCGGTTTTCGTCATAGTCGACGGTCTTCTCGAAACACGAGAAGGCGTAGAGGATGCGGGACAGCTCCATATGATACTCCCGGCCGACTTCGATCAACGCCTCCGTCTTCCGCGCCTCCAGCGTCCGCTTGATTCCGGCGTGCGCCCGTTCCAAAGCGGAAGGCGCGGCCGGTTCGGCCGCGACGGCGATAATGTTGGCCAGCCGGGTGCTCATCAGCGCATGATGCCGCAGATTGTACCAGAGCAAATACCATTCCCGCTTGACCATGGAATACTCCAATTTGTAAGGCACGCCGGAATGGTCTTCGTGAACCCGCCCGCCTTTTACCTTATAAGTGACGCGAATGCCGTTTCCGTCCGCGATACTGCGGCGTAAAGGGCGCAGCAGCGGGTGATACACCTGCTTCTCCACGCTTTTGGCCTTTTCGATCAGGTGGCCGGAGGTTTCCATCGCCGGGTCCTTTTCGAGGAGCGAAAGCAATTTGTCCCTGGTTTCCGCTGTAAAAGCTTCGGCCGCCGCGGGATGAACGAGCATCTTTTTCAGCCAGGCCCGTTCGTGCGCGGTGATCATAAACGTGCCGGCATCGTCCAGCCGGGAGATGATCTGATAGTTGAAAATTTTCTCAAACGGATTCATAGTACGCCCGGATCTCCTTCCATTCGGCAATCATTTCCCGGCGAAAATAACGCGGCTCCAGCACCTCGCAGCTCGAACCGAAGCTCCGCAGCCAAGGTTTGATTTCGGTCGTTCCGTTCACCGTGATTTCGTAAATGAAGGCTTCCTCGTCTTCGGACACGATCCGCCCCCACTGCCCCTGCAGCAGCACGCGTTCTTTGACAAAATTCGGTTCGGACGGCCCCGGGTTAAAAAACCTTGCCCGCACGGTCACCGGTGCGCCCGTATCGATCAGCCAGCTGTATTTCATTTTCTCCTCCAGCTCGGCCGTCTTCTCTTCGAATAAAGCCTCGGGCACCGCGTCCGCTTCCTCAATTTGTGTCATGCCCTCCATGCGGTATTTGCGGATGCCCTCCCTGCCGTTCCCCAGCAGGTACCAGCGCCCGTACTGATGGTCGTAAACGACCTTTAAAGGCAGCGTTTGCTCGGCCTTGCCCGCTGTTTCCCGCTCGAACAAGGGATTTGTATTTTGCGAGGCGTAGCTCTTGTCGGCTTTGGGCGAAAAGTACAGAAACCGCACCTTCCGGCGATGCCGGATGGCGTCCAGCAGCGCGAACAAATGCGCCTCGTCCAGAATCCGTGAATAATAGTGGTACTTGTATAAAAAAGGCTCAATCGCTTGCGGCTCGGCCTGCCCTCGCAGCAAGTGCTTCTTCAGTCCGTCCCGGAGCAGGTAGCCTTGGACGGAGGGAACCTGCGTGCTTGCCATCACGTCGACGAAGTCGTACAGATCGTACAACTCCTCCTCCGACAGTTCCTGCACCAGATCGTTGTCCATCCGGTACCGGTAGGGGCGGGAGGCGGATTCCTTCTTGATGACGCCGACCTCCTCCAAATATTTCAGGTCTGACCGGATCGTTTTCTCATCGGGGAGCGGAACGTTCGCAGGCAGGCTGCCGCAGCAAATGTCCATCAGCTCCATCGCCGTCAGCGCCTGCTCGTTCAGCGCGGCAAGAAGCAGCGAAATCCTTTGCGATTCGGACTCCTTCAGCGACTTGGCGCGGAACAGGAAAAGCAGCATCGGATCAGTTGATTCATAGTAATTGAAGCGGATCGCCTCGGCGAGCTCCTTCCCCTGCTCCTCCGGCAAATGCTGATGCATAGTGCTGACGATCTCCTTCAGCCGGCGGATCGTCTTGTCGAACGTATGCACGGAGATGCCGAGACGCTTCGCAAACTGCTGCCTGCTGTAAGCTCCGCTGGTCAGCACAAGCATGCGCAGAAACTGGATTTCCTTATCAAAGCTTTCCTTGGCCATAGCTGTTCCATCCACCCGTTTCCTAAAAGATGCTGTTTCCTAATTGTAACAGGGGATGGGAAAGGTGGGAAGGAGCTGCTCGGCGGGATAAGGCAGGCGGGGCCTTTTCCAGCGGAGCAGCTGGCGGAATATCTGTATTAGTGGTGCTGGCTGAGCCTCCTTAATAAACTCCCTCATGTCCCCGCCTTATGCCCCATTTCATGATCCCATCTCACTCCCCCCTCTCATACTCCCCTCTCATGCCCCACCTAACGCTCCCCTCAAAATAGCGGCATTTTATGGTCTTATTTTCCCGAGTTAAACCTGTACGTGGCCATTAGCGACATTTTTTGTACTTATTTTCCAATGAAAGTTATGAAAAGCACCATTTCCCCTGCGGTTCGAGAAAATAGCGACATAAATTACCGCTATTTCACTCAAAAGGGGTGATACCGCCCCAATAGCGACACTTTTTCCCCTTATCTACGGTACCGACGGCATCGTCGTTGAGCATCCATTGGGCAATTTTTTCTCTGTCGTAATACTTTCGCCATGTTCGCGGGCCGTAAAATGAGCGAAGATAGGTTCACAAGGTCATCGCCGCAAGGCGAAGGCCGGTAGGTTAAAGATCGCCGAGGCGCCTGGACGGGATACTTCGCCTGTCACGCGACTGGTCGTTGGTTCGAATCCAACTTCCGCCGGTTGGCGGAATAGCTCAGGGGTAGAGCAGTTTATGTGCCTGTCCGCCTTATTCTTCGAGCGAGCTTTAACCAAACGGGCAAAAACAAACGCGAGGCGCCAGAAAGGGTTACTTCGACTAGTTTAGGGAATTAGTATCCGATTGTGCCAAGCGGCACAAGGCAACCTTTTCGAAAAGCAGTTTCCCTTGCGTGCGTTTTGCCAAAACCGCATAACGCCGGTGAGGCGCCGGAATGGGTTACTTCGCCTCCAAAGCGACCATTGGAATATCCGGGCAGTACGGCAGGTTCGACTCCTGCATCGACCTATTCCACCCATTCCTCGCCGGTGTTATCTATTTTGATTCGCCGTTTTCCTATGAAAACGGGCAGGAGGTTTTAACCATGAGTTTCGCGCAAAAATTGTTCGGTTCCATGCGACCGACGACACGCAACAAAGACCATTACCCGGCTTATACGCGGTCTGCCGAAGAGCAATACCTGCAGATCCTGCTGACCAATACAATGAGCAACACGTTTTATGCCGACCAAAACGAATTGCTGAATGATGCGGAGCAGCTGCATCACGAGATGGCGGCGGCTAACCCGACCTTTATGGCAAAAGCGATCGTGTATGCGCGCACCGCAGGCCTAATGCGATTGCAGCCGCTGTTTGGCCTGGCCGTGTTGTCCGCCTACCGCCCGGACCTGTTCGCGGGGATATTCCTTCAGGTGGTGCGCATCCCGTCCGACCTGTCCGACTTCTTGACGATCCTGAAGGGGCAGGGCCGGGGCGAAGGCAGCCGCGCCGTCAAGCGCCAGGTGAACCGCTTCCTCGCCGGGGTGAGCGAATATTGGGCGCTGAAGTACAACGGCCGCGGCCGGGGCTACAGCCTGGGCGACGTGATCGCCACCGCGCATCCGAAGCCGGCGGACCTGAACCAACAGGCGCTCTTCCGCTACCTCCGCGGGCTGGAGGCGAACCTTGATCTGCTGCCGCAGGTGGAGGCGCTGGAGCGTTTGAAGCAGGCCGCAGGCGAAAGCGAGCAGATCGCCTGGATCGAACGCGGCAAGCTGCCTTACGAAACGGTGACCGGCGCGATCAAGCCGTCGAAGGCTGTCTGGGAGGCGCTGCTGTACCAGATGCCGACCTTTGCGCTGCTCCGCCATTTGAACACGCTGGACCGGGCTGGCGTGCTGAATGACCAGCGGCATCTGGATTACGTGACCGCACGGCTGACCGACATGGAGGCGCTGCGCAAGGCGCGCATCCTGCCGTTTCGCTTCGCTACGGCGTTCCGCCAAATCGAGCATCCGGAACTGCGCGAGGCATTGCGGGACGCGGCCGATCTGACCTTCGGCAACCTGCCGGAGCTGGGCGACAACACCGCGATCTTTTTGGATATCTCCGGCTCGATGCAAGGACAATATCTGGAGATTGGCGCGGTTTTTGCCTTGGCGCTGTATAAGAAGACGCAGGGGAACTCGCTGTTCTGGCTGTTCAACCATGAGGTCCACGATGCAAGACCTTCCAAGCGCGACAGCATCCTGGGGCAAGCGGAGCACATCCGCGCGAGCGGCGGGACGGATACCGGAGCGCCGGTCCGCAAGCTGCTGCAGGAGCGCAAGCGCGTGGAGCAGATCATCATCATCACGGACGAACAGCAGAACAGCGGCAGTCCTTTTTATCAGGAACTGGCTCAGTTCCGGGCGAAGGTGAACCCGGAAGTGAAGGCGTTTATCGTCGACATCGCCCCGTACCGCCATGCCCTGGTCCCCCAGACGGACCGCAATACGTTCTACATTTACGGCTGGAGCGACACGGTGTTGTCCTATATCGCCCAATCCGTGCAAGGATATGCCTCGATGACTGAGCAGGTCGCTGCGCTGGATTTGGACGCTTTGAACAAACATAATAAATAAGTGACCGTATCAGTAGAACGGACCGTATCAGTAAACGGCCTTGGACGAGGAAGTCCATGGCCATACATACCAGTAATAGTAAGGAGAGTGACCTCCCATGACCAACCCGTCCGACTTCCATCCTACGATCCTAAACGAGCTGCATAACATTGAACGGGAAGAAGGGGTGCGTATCCTGTACGCCTGCGAATCGGGCAGCCGGGCTTGGGGTTTTCCTTCGCGGGACAGCGATTATGATGTTCGCTTCCTCTATATCCGGCCGGCCGATTGGTATTTGTCGATCTACGAAGGCCGTGACGTGATCGAGCGCCCGATCAGCGACCGGCTCGATATCAATGGTTGGGATTTGAAAAAGGCGCTGGTTCTGTTTCACAAATCGAACCCGCCGTTGCTGGAATGGCTGCATTCGCCGATACAATATATGGAGCAATATTCCGCCGCCGAACAAATTCGCCGGATTTCCCCGTTAACCTTTTCGCCCAAATCCTGTATGTACCACTATCTCCAAATGGCCAAAGGGAACTTCCGGGGTTACCTGCAAGGGGAACGGGTGAAGCTCAAAAAATACTTCTACGTCCTACGGCCGGTGCTAGCCTGCGGCTGGATCGAAAAGTACGATACGATGCCGCCGGTGGAGTTTGAGGACCTGGTCCGGGACTTGGTCCCCGCGAATAGCGAGTTAATGGACACGATCCAACACCTGTTGGCTCGCAAGAAGGCCGGGGATGAGCTTGATATGGAGCCGAAGCTGCAGCCGATCCACACGTATTTGGAGGAGCGCCTGGCTTATTTCGAGCAAGCGGCCGCCAAGCTGCAGGCCCGGCAAGCCCAGCCCGACGTTGAACAACTGAACGAAATCTTCCGCTCCGCCCTGCATGATGTATGGGGGTAGGGGGCTGCTATATAAGTTGAACTAAAGAAATGTAGGAATAGGCAAGAGTGTGAAATGATTCTGAAGAAACGGCAGTGGTCGCCTTTGTGAGCAGATTTCTACAACATCTGAATTTAGTTCAATTAGAGAAATCCGCGAACAACAGCGATCGTAAGAACATTTCACACGGCTGCCCTATCACGTACAATCAATAGTTCAACTTATATAGCGCAATTTATTGAAGTCAGGAGGGATTCCCATGGCGATCATCCAGGTGAGATCCACGAATCCGCAATTTTCATTTTTAATCAAAAAAAATCCGCACTCCGGGATGCTGCTCCGCTCCATCCGCAAAGGCATGGCGTACGGCTGGTATACCGGCGAGCACACCTTTAACGTGTATTTTAAAGATGCCGACAACGACATTTCATATAAGCAGCACGAACAGGAGAACTTCGAGTATTTGAACGTATCGCGGTACAACACCCCGTTGTTTCCGCTGAACGCGATCGGCGAGTTTTTTTCCGCCCCGTTAAAAGCGCAGGATGCCCGGGATACGGAAGGCTATGAGCATACTTTTTTCATCAATATGATTCATATCGAACGGGTCCGGTATATCGAATTTTTTGCCAAACATCTGAAGGAACTTACCTTTGACATCACCCATCAGGCCGATAAGAGTTACTCGCTCACCGTGAAGACGGAGAAAAGCCTGTACCTGCTGCTGCACACCGTCAGCGTATTGTGCCTGTTCCTGTCCATGTTCGGCAATGAGTATATCGATATCTCGGACAGCATTTTGGATAAGTACATCAAAAGCTTAAACGTAATCGATGCGCCGTTTTACATCCGCAGTTTGTTCGTACGGAACTTTCTTTCTTCCAGGGACCGCTTCAACAGGTACAAGGCGGAGCTGGAGAAGACGGACCGTTACGACATCCAGTTCGCCTACGGCGGCACGGCGCTGCAGCGGCGGAACTATATCGGAAACGCGCTGTCCTTCGACAAGTCGATTTTGGACGTGGGGTGCGGGGAAGGGTTCTATGCGATTCCTTTTGCCGGAAAAATCGAAGGAACCTACTACGCGGTCGATATCAACGAGGAACTGTTGGCGGAAGTCGGGCGCAAGGCCGCGCGAAAAGAGCTGGATAATCTCGTCACGTTCGCCTCGATCGATCACTTCCTGGAAAGCTACAATGGGGAGCAGGTCGATGTCATCCTCACCGAAGTGATTGAGCATATGAGCCAGGACGAGGCGGGGCGGCTGATCCGGCAAATCTGCGCCAAAGTCGACTTTGAGCGTTTCATCATCACGACGCCAAACGCGGACTTCAACCGGTACTATGAACTCAGTGAATTCCGGCATGATGACCACAAATGGGAGATGGGGGAAGCCTCGTTCCGGCAGTGGATCGGCGAGGTGCTGCGGGATACGGAGATGCACTTCGAATTTGTGGCCGTTGGGGACGGGGTCGACCATATCAAGACGACACAGGGCGTCATTCTCAAGAAAAAGGGGGCCTAAAGCGATGGAAATCCAAACGAAGGTCCATACGATTTTTATGCTGATCGGTTCAACGGAGTGCGGTAAAACCACCTTCGCCAAGGAGGTGCTGATGCCGGGGCTGCGTTTCGAGGACAGGGGCCGGAATATCAAGGCCAACGTGCAGTATCTGTCCTCCGACCAGATTCGCCAGGAGCTCCTTGGATACGAATACGATAAATACGATCAAGTGATGCTGGAAGCGAGCGAGCAGGCTTTTCGCCTGCTGTTTGAAAGACTGAAGCTGGCGACCTCTTTTCCGATCAACGCGGAGTTTGTGGTGGTCGACACGACCGGGCTGTCCGAGGATTTCCGGGCGAAAGTGAAAGATATTGCCGTTCAGAACAATTACAACCTGGAGGTTATCGTCTTCGATTACCGCCGGCGGGAGGACTATTACGCTTCGGAGCGGTCCAAGAAGCTGATCACCAACCACATCAACCGGCTGAAAAAAGACGTTCTCGGCTCGCTGGCCCGCGAAGGCTACGGCAAAGTTCACAAGGTTCGGGCTAAAGATTTCTACCTTCCGGAGGAAGGCAAAGCGAATCCGGAATACCGCATCGTGATCGAGAACCTTGACGATTACTTGAGCACCGTACTCCCGCAGGATCAGCAATATATCATCATCGGCGATGTGCATGAATGCGCGGACGATCTGCAGGGGCTGTTGCGCGATCACGGGTACCGTCTGGAGGACGGCAAGCTGGTGGCGGCGGAGAAGCTGCGGCATACCAAGCTTATTCTAGCGGGCGACTGGATCGACAAGGGCAAGCAAACAGAGGAAATCATCCGGTTTCTGTACGAGAATCGGGAGCATTTTTACTTTGTGCTGGGGAACCACGAGAACTTCGTCGACAAGTACCTGAAAGGTGAAATCAGCGGCGTCGATCAGGAGCTGCTGCAGACGTATTTCGATTCGGTTCAGGCGCTGCGGCAGGATGCGGAGCTGTTGGAGCGATTCCGGGAGCTGGTGTCGATGGCGCAGCCGTTTTACCGGTATGTGGGGACCAGGGGATCGTCCTTCTATGTAACCCACGCGCCGTGCCGGAACAAGTATATCGGCAAGCTGGACACGAACTCCGCCCGGCATCAGCGGAATTTCCGGATTGACCGGGAGGCGCCGCTGGAGGGCCAGTTGGCTTTTTTGCAGGAGGAAGCGGTGAACAATCACCCCTACCATGTATTCGGGCATGTGGCGGCCAAACAGTCTTTCCGCATCCGCAATAAAATCCATATCGACACCGGCAGCGTGCACGGCAATCTGCTGACTTCCGTCAGCATCTCGTATAAGCCGTTTTTGAAGTCGCGGAAGTCGGGGCGGGCGGCGATCGCCGAAGAGCTTCCGACGTTGTTTAAGGAAGAGCGGAAGGTGTCGGTCGGGGAGCTTGGGGAAGAAGAACTGCGCCGGCTGCATTACTGCTCGCGGCACAAAATCAACTTCATCTCCGGCACGATGTCCCCGGCGGACAAGGACGAAGCGGCGAACGAGCTCGAATCCCTGGCCCGCGGACTGGATTATTTCAGGGGGCGCGGCGTGGGGCAGGTTGTCCTGCAGCCCAAATATATGGGTTCGCGGTGCAATGTTTATTTGCATAAAGACCCAGAGCAGTGCTTTGCCGTCAGCCGGAACGGCTACAAGGTGAACAAGGCGGACCTTTCGTCCATTTACGCTAAGCTGTTGGATAAATTCGGCGGGTATATGGAAGAGCAGGGGATCGTCATGCTGATCCTGGACGGCGAGCTTTTGCCGTGGAAAGCGCTGGGCGAAGGACTGATCGAGCGGCAGTTTAAGCCGATCGAGAAGGCCTTGGAAACGGAGCTTGCGTTCCTGGCGCAAAACGGGTTTGAACAGGCTTTTGCCAAGCTGAAAGCGGAGTATGAGGCGAGCGGTTTTGAACGGGATCAGTTCCGCATGGCGAAGAACGACCTCAGCGAGAAATATGGAGCGAGCGTATACCAGAACTATAAGCCCATGCATGATATCCGCGAATCCTATGTTCCGCTGGCGGATCATTTGGAGGCTTACGCGACTTACAAGCGGCAGCTGGAGCTTTATGCGGAGGACGGGGCGTTGGAGTATAAGGCGTTTGCCGTGCTGAAAATCGTCTATGAAGACGGCCGGGAGCAAGCGCCGGAGTGGAAAACGTCCGAGATGTACGGTTTTCTTTCCGAGGACGAAGCGCTTTTGCTCGATTTGTCCGATCCGGATTGCTTGGCGCGGGCGGAGCGGTACTTCGCCAAGCTGACGCTGGAGCAGCATATGGAGGGGGTCGTGATCAAGCCGGAGGTATGGAACGGTAAGACCGTGCCATATATGAAGGTGCGTAATCCCGAGTACCTGTCCATCATCTACGGGTATGACTACAAGTTCCCCCATAAGTATCGCAAGCTGCTGAAGCAAAAGAACGTCGGTCAAAAGCTGCGCGCTTCGCTAAGCGAGTACCGGCTCGGAATGCAGATGCTCGGCGTACCTTTCGCCGACATAACGCCGGATCATACGGCGTATAAGGAAATCGCCGCCAATCTGCTGTTTGAGGTGGCGCAGGAGCGGGAGATCGATCCGAGGTTGTAGCAAGCAAAAAAGAGTGCCCGAACGCGACATGTTGTTGCGGCTCAAGGCACTCTTTTGCGGCTTCGGCTGCTTTCATTTCACCAGCGCGCGGTGTTGCGCTGCATGACGGCGGTCGACCATGCAGTTGCTTTGGCTGCAGCTGTTTCTATTCGACCTGCCGTTGTTTCAGCAAATCCCGGATTTCCGTCAGCAGCAGCTCTTCTTTGGACGGCGCGGGCGGGGCTTCGGGCTTCGGATCTTCTTTGCGTTTCAGTTTATTAATGCCTTTGACAAACAGGAAAATCGAGAAAGAGACGATAAAGAAGTCGATGATGGTCTGAAGGAACGCGCCGTATTTCACGATCGTGTCGCCATATTGGAACTGCAGTCCTTTAAGGTCGATGCCGCCCATCAGAAGACCGATCACGGGCATCAGCATGTCTTCTACCAGGGAGGTCACGATTTTTCCGAAAGCCGCGCCGACGATGACCCCGATGGCCAGATCCAACACGTTGCCCTTCAGGGCAAAGGCTTTAAATTCTTTCCACATGGTTACCAAACCACCCTTTTTCGCGTATTACAGGCAGTATACCATGAGGGGGCGAGAGATTGTCCAGCACAAGACACTTTGCAGCCCGGATACTTTCGGGATTTCCCGCCAGGTTTCGAGCGGATACGATCACCTGCCGGAAATCTAACGGATGCAGCAGCCGCTATTTTACGAAAAAAGCCCTTTTCATGCCTTAGGCATTTCGTTGAAGAAAGCGACATCCTCAATCGGCAATCTTACCGTCGGGTGTCCGGGCTTCGCCGCCTTACCGATGGCGATAAGCATAACAGGAGCGTATTTCTCCGGAATATCGAATGCTTCTACAAATTTAGCCTGGTCATAGCCGCCCATCGGGACCGTATCATAGCCTTTAGCGCGGGCGACCAGCATAAGCTGCATGGATACCAATCCGCTGTCAATAAATACGTTTCGGCGAATAGCCTCCGGAGGCATGCTCGCGAACATCCCTTGATAGCGTTCCACGAACGATTTAGCCGTCTCTGCAGGCATGTAACCCGCATCGACCGCCATTCCGTAGATTTTCTCGGCCAATTTATAGCACTCCAAATCTCCGAGTACCGCAATGACAGCCGAAGCCTCGATCACTTGCTGCTGATTGAAGGCGATCGGAAGCAGTTTTTGCTTCAGCTCCTGCGAATCGATTACGAGAAACCGCCACGGCTGCAGATTGGCGCCTGAAGGAGCCAGTGTAGCTTGCTGCAAGATTTCGTTCATTTCCTCCCGCGGAATCTTTACCTCGGGATCATAGCTGCGGACGGACCGCCGATCCTGAATAACGTTGAAAAACTGCTGCTCCACCGTTTGGGACGATTGTGAAACGGACATGCTTCTCTCCTCCTTATAATTACTGTGCTCAAATCGGGCACAGTATTTCTTGAAATAAAATGCAGTCGAATTATAAACTGCAACTTAATTGAGTACAGTATATAACGTTCCGGCTCACATTGCAATCCGGCAATTATTCTTGCATCAAATCGGCTAACGTATGCTGCTTGAGCAGTTCGACAGCCTGCTTTTGCACTTCTCCCATAATCGCTTCGAGCTTTTGTTGGCCCGAGGTGCATTCCTCTTGAACCTCTTGTTCGCAGCAATCCGATTTTACAGCTAAAAATATATCCGCCAGCGTAATTTGATCCGGACGGCGCTTCAGATAATAGCCCCCATTCCGTCCTTCTCTCGCTTCGACAATACCGTTGTGCGTGAGCTGTGCCAATACCCTGCGGAGGAATGTGGCATGTGATTGGACATTGCCGGCAATGGCCGCGCTGGAAAGCGTTCCTTCGCATTTGGCAAGTAAGATCAGGGCATGTACGGCAATGCCGAAACGCGGCGGGCCGATCTGGGCGCTCCGGTAAGATATCATAAAAATCCCTCCTGTTTACAGTGTATCGCAATCTCACAAAATATTTCTACATCACAGCACTACTTCTATCTCCGAAGGTCCCATGTTTCGTTTGCGTATTTGTCCCGCGATTAGCGGCTTGACGAGATGTTTCGCCACAAAAAGTGAAAGAAGCAATCTCTTCGGCCCTTGCAAAGCAGGGAGATTGCTTCTTTTGGATTATATTGAGCTGTCGCATACGCCCTGTTGATGAGTTTTATTATACCCGCTATGTAGATTCGTTTCAAAATATTTCTTAGCTTACGCAGGTTCATGCCATTATGCTTTGATTTTCACTTAGCGTACGTTTTACGCGATGATCTTGATGTCACCTGCCTGACTTCCTCGTGGGAATGTTGTGTTAATTCAAATTTTCCTGACCAAACCGCCTTGGAAAGGTTATAATGCAATAAATGGAAACGGCTAGAAAGTGAAGTGATAACGATGTTAAATCCGGCAACGGAAAAAAGCCTAAGCAAGCTGATGAGCAAAATGCTGCGCCATACCCCCGAGGATTTCAGGCTTGTCCTCGATCCTGCGGACGGTTCATGTCCGGTGGATTCCCTTCTGAAAGCCGTCCGGGCACAGGCGAAGTGGTCACGGGTAAGCCGCGAAGATATCGAGCAGGTGGTCCGCAACTCGGATAAGCAGCGTTTTGTGATCGAGGACGGCCGGATTAGAGCAAGATACGGCCATAGTCATGACCGGGTAACTTACACCCCGGGTGAGCCTCCTGCTGTGCTGTACCATGGAACCAACAAGAATGCCCTCCCGTCTATACTGAAAGAAGGGCTTCATCCGATGAGCCGGCAGTACGTGCATTTGTCGGAAGGGACCCATTTCGCCACGCTTGCGGGCAGCCGCAGAGGCGAGCTGGTTATTCTTAAAATAGACACAAGAGAAGCGGAGCGGCTCGGGGTTATTTTTTACTATGCCGGCAATGAAGTATGGCTGGCCGACCGGGTGCCGCCGGAATGCTGTTCCGTTTGGAAGCCACAGATACAGAGTGAAAAATGACGACAGGGAATGAATCGTAGAGCCGAGCAGATCCGCTTGGCGCTCGACCTGAACCTGCCGCTGTTCCTGCATGAGCGGGAAGCCTCCGGCGATTTCACCTCGATCTTGAAGGAGCATGGGGTAAAAAGAGCGGTGGTCCACTGCTTTACGGGAACTGAAGCGGAGCTTAAAACGTATCTTGCGATGGGTTTCCATATCGGGATCACCGGCTGGATTTGCGATGAGCGGAGAGGACGCCATTTGCAGAACCTCGTCGCCATCATTCCGCCGGACCGGCTGATGATCGAGACGGATGCGCCGTTCCTGACCCCGCGGGATATGAAGGACAAGCCGGCGGACCGGCGGAACGAACCCGCTTTTCTGCCGCATATTGTGGAGACGATCGCCCGCTGCACGGGCAGAACCGCGGCGGAAATCGCCGAGATGACCACGCAAACCGCGCGGGAATTTTTTCGCCTATGACGGCGTAAGTTGACGTGTGTGATCGCGAAATGTTTCAAGTTTAAACTCGAAAAAAATTGGGGGAATTACCGTGAACGAAGAGATTTTGTACAGCAAAATCAAAGGCGGGCTGTACGGCGTGGCCGTAGGCGATGCGCTCGGCGGGACGACGGAGTTTATGAGTCAACGGGAGATCAAGGCGCAGTACGGTTATTTGCGGGAGATCATCGGCGGCGGGGTGTGGCGGCTTGCGCCGGGGGAAGTGACCGACGATACGATGATGACGCTTTGCGTGGCCGAAGGGATTCTGGAAAATCCGGCCGAACCGATGGAGCCCATCGGGCGTCTGTTCCTGGAATGGTACAATTCGAGGCCGAAAGACATCGGCAACATTATCCGCCACGTCTTCGAGAGTTACGAGAACAACTGGTTTGAGGCCGCTTTTTACGCACACGCTGATCTGGGGCAAAGCGCCGGGAACGGTTCCCTGATGCGCTGTCTGCCCGCAGCTTTGGCTTGCGGGGACAGCGCCGACATGGAGCGGGTGACGCTCATGCAGTCGAAGATGACGCACTACGATCCGCGCTGCGGCGAAGCCTGCCTGATCTATAACCGGATTGCCGCCCGCCTGCTCCGCGGCGAGGATTTAAGGTCCGCCATCTTCGCCGAAACGGCCGGCACGGAATATGAAGGCCTTTTTGAAACGGCCCCCGGCTGCGAGCCGAGCGGTTTTGTCGTGCATACGTTCCGGTGGGTTCTCCATATTTTGCTGCATAGCGCGGACTTTAGCGAAGTAGTGCAGCGGGCGGCCAATTTGGGCGGGGATTCCGATACGGTTGGCGCCATCGCCGGGGGACTGGCCGGGATCCACTACGGCTACGAAGCGATTCCGGCCCGATACGCCGAGTCGATCCTGATTAACGATAGACTGGACCGGGCCATCTCCGGGTTATGGTCCCTGCGGACGTCCGCTTCCGAACGCGGCAAGGAGAAATAAGAAAAACTATCTGCGCCAGTCCTTCGAACCGTGCGGGTTTAATTGCAGGATTCGCAATTAAACAAGCGCCCCGCTCCATTTTCCGATCAATAAATGTATCTTTTGCAACTATTCAGCACCACACCCCTAGGCTCGAAGCAGGATCCCACATTTCCATGAAAAAAGCAGGGGGCCTTCCCCCCTGCCTTGAGCAACCGCTGTTAAAATTGGATCTTCAGGCTGTCGCCTTCGGCATACACGCCTTCGGAGCGGGTTATCGGCAGCTTCTGCTCCGCCGTAAAGCCGATCGTTTCTCCGTCCCTAAGCGTGACGTCCCGGTCGATCACATACCCGGCGATGTCGATCAGGAAATCGCGCAGCTCGGCGGGCGAGGCCTGGCTGTCCAGCACTTCGATCTCATCCTTGCCGAACGATGCCAGCCCGTTCGTGTAACCGCTGACTCCCGCTTCGCTTCCGACCAGTCCGAAATGAATCAAATTAAGCAAAGGAACGATGTCCTCCGACTTCATCACTTCCGCCAACTCCACAAAGAACTCCGGCTGAAAAACGGTCCCGGACATGTAGATGCCAACCGCGTTCGGCAGCTTCAAGCAGCTTGCCGCCAGTTTGGCGTACATCTTACCGCTATCGAGCGGGGAGCCGGAGCGGGGAAATGTAGCCACGATGATTTGGGCCACATGCGTTTTGGTCACCTCCACCGCCTCGCGCCACAGATAGTTGCCTTGGGCATGGAACTCGGCTTCTCCGTCCGGCACGGGAGCGTCGACAAAGCTGACGGCCAAGGTGCAGCCCTCCGCTTCAAAAACCAGGATGCTTTCCTTTTCTTCTCCGGGGTGTTCTTGTTCATCCTCGTCCCGTGAGTAGGCGATATTCCAATCCTGCAGCAGGTTGGCCTTAATCAACTCCAGGTCGCATTCATGGGTATTGAGCAGCACGAACCCGTTAAAAATCCCGGAGGATTTCCCGTCTTCTTCATTGCCGGCAGAGCCGTCCGCCTGACCCTGATCCTGCGCTTCCGCGGCCTCCAGTTCCGCCGCCCGCTTCATCCAGTACTCGCGGATCATTTCGACCATGGCGATCGCTTCTTGCTCGGCCGTGGCCGGATCATAGGGCTGCATTTCACTGAAAACATGGCCGCAATGCTCGGTGTCGGACGGATCTTCATACCCTCCGCATACGCCCAGGAGCCACTTGCCGAGCAAGTTCTTTTTGTACTTGAACATGTAGTAGTGCATGCCGTGCAAATCAAATTCCCCGGCGATTTCGATTTTTCCGGGTTCCCGGCCAAGTTCGTTTTCATGTGCCAGCCAACTCACCATTGATGCCATGGCCGCCTGCTGTTGGGATGTCATTCATTCCTCTCCTTCGCGAGTGAAAATACTCTTTAAAGGTATATTCTACCAACGTTAGAGAGGCAGTTCAATGCTCCCTCAGACCTCCATTGGAACTATGGAATTTCATGGGAACGTATAGTATCCTAACTTTGGCAATCAACCGCTTTAAAAGTGGATCAATGTTCGAAATTATACATGGACATTTCCCCAAGAAGGTGTAACCGATTGCAGAACGCATGGATTGAAAAGGGAGGAAATGCAAGTTGTTCAAAAAAACGATCGTGATCATGAGTTTGCTATTGGGTTGTATGAGCGGCGGCCTGGCGGCGGCAGCGCAAACCTCGGCTGCACAAACCCTGGCTGCGCAAATCCCGGCTGCGGAAGAGGGGGGCGTAATCGTAACGGAAACGGGCGGCGATAATACAGCGGAAGAAAGCGGCGGAACGACGGGCCAAGCATCGGGCCAAGCATCGGATGGCCGCCCCGAATTGGCTCTGAACGATGCCATCGTTTTATCGGTCGACAGCTCCAAGGCTTACGTCAAGGGCCAAATGACCCGAATCGATGGAATAAATTCCGGGGTCGCCCCTTTTGTGGAGAAAGGAAGTACTTTGGTCCCATTACGCTTTTTGGCGGATCAGGTGGGGGCGAAAATGTCGTTCAACGCAAAGACAGGGGACATCACGATTACGGCTGGCGGCCAGACGGCCAAAACGCGTATCGGTGAACGGGCGCTCTACATCAATGACCGGAAGATCGTCATGAGCGCTCCGGGCCAAGCAGTGAACGGCACGACTTATTTGCCGCTGCGGAACGCGGTCGAAGATCTTTTTCAGAAGAAGCTGTTTTTTAAAGACGGGATCATTGTGATCAGCGACGGCGAAAAAAGCATTTCCGGTGATGTGCTGGCATCTTTAAAGAAAAGTTTGCAGCCCAAAGCCATCTATGCCGGTGAATTAATGATGTATTATATGTACAGCGACGGGACGGTCGAGAAAGTCGATATTGACACCCGCCCTTCCTCGGAGATCCGGTCGCAGGAAATGAATCGGGTGCAATATACGGATGGACGCTTTTTTTACATACAGGATTATTTGGGGACAGTGGATAAAAATTATTTCTACCGGACCGATCTCAACGGCAACCTGAAAACTTTCCATTTTCCCCAGAATGAACAGTTGGGTCTCGTGATGGGCCAGGACGGGGATCTCTATTTTAATCGGCCGAACGGCGACATCGTGAAGATCGGCTATGACGACGATACGGGCGCACGCCATGTGATCGGCAAGGGCTATTTAATGAAAGACAACGCCTATATCAAAAACGATGTTATTTGGTTTACCGACGGCCAAGCCAATTATGCCATTTACAAGCTGCAGAACGGAAAAAAGACGAAATTGTCCAAGGCAAAAAGCTTCATTAGTTATGTATACAATAATTGGATTTATTATGGCTATTACGAAAACAAACGCTGGGCGTTGTACCGCATGAGTATGGACGGAAGCCATCAAAAGAAACTGTCCGGAGATGCCGACGTAAACGATTCGATCATCTTCAATAACAAAATCTATTATCTGGACAACCGCACTAAAACGCTGCGCGAAATGAACCTCGACGGATCCGGCAAAAGGGCTGTCGCCAAACTGAACGATCCCGGGATGCAGATTTTCGACATGGTCGGGGGAACGCTTTATTACACCGAAGAAAATCAGTTGAAGTGGACGCAATCCTTATGGAAGGTCGACGTATTGACAGGCGCGAAAAAAAGGCTAGCGACCGGGGAGCTCAATTTTGATTCCGGCTGGCTGCGGATCAGAAACGTCAAGGCGCTGGGGAATTACGTATATTACACGTTCGGAGACGGGGTGTATGCCGTTAAGAAGAACGGGGGCGCTCCGAACAAGCTTGGGAGTTTGCCAAATGCCGGCAGGGATGCCGTCAGCATTAAGGAACAATGAATATTTTCGTCAAAGGACACCGGCTCACGCCGAGTGTCCTTTTGTACGTATTCCCGTTAGAATAATCAGTGCGTAGGCCCAAAGCAGCCAAGCCGCCAACAACGGCATGCTGCTGTCGGTTATCCCCGGGAAAACGAAGCGATGGAAGGGGAGCGATACCACGTCAAGCAGCATCCCGGGCAAGGCCGTACACGCGGCGGGGACCAATCGCTCCAGCGGTGAAAGGCGAACCATGGAGTACAATGGCGTCATGCACCCCCAAATCAAAGGGATCGCGGCAATGAAACAAATCCCCGTCATAAGCGGCTTCTCCACATCGATCAACAAGCCTCCGAAAAAGTGAAAAACAAAGGTGGCCGCGAGCCAGAGGAGGAATCCCCACAGCAGGAAAACCTTGTTCCCCGTCCTGGTTGTTGTTCCGGTTTTCATTTGCTCACTCCTTTAGAAATAAAGTGGAACATGGACTGAAGCGCATCAAATGCTTTTTCTTTAGGAAAATCCTCGTCCAGCAAAGCTTGCACGGCCAGCCCGTCAATGATCGCGTTCATCAGCATGCCCCATTGGTCCATCGAGATTTGCTCCACGGGAGAGCTTCCCCAGCGGTCCTCAAGAATTCCGGCGAGGTGTTTGTTTTCTTCGCGGATCATCACGCCCAACCGCCGGCGGTTGGGCTCCAGATGCAGACTGGCCGCCAGCGAAGCGAAAAACAACCGGTGATAGGTGGAGTCGTACCCGCACCTTTCCTTGGCCGATTGCAGCGCCTCTTCCACGCTGGCATGGCTCTGCCGCAGAGCCTCCCAGGAGGAATCGCATAGGTTCTGCACCAGCTCGATCATTAACTGTTCCTTCGTCCGGAAATGATAAAAGACGGTTCCCTGGCTCACCTTCGCCTGGTCGGCGACCGCCTTCAGCGTCGTTTTTTCAATCCCTTTTTGTACGACGCATTCCTGGGCGGCCCGCAAAAGCTCCTCACGGGTGACCACATTGGGTTTTGCCATAGGCTTCTTTTCCCTCCTTTATAGTAAGTTAGTCAAATAACTAACTCGTCGTTTTAAGTATTATCCTACATGCCGGTTTTTGGTTTGTCAATTCCAGGTAATCAAAACCGTTGTGAAGACAAGGGATTTTAAGAAGAACGAGGAATTTCCCGAAAAAATTCCGCCCAAGCCAAACCCAAAAGCAAAAAGGGAGTACCCGGACCAACCTAGGAAAGAGGGACCTGTTTTCACTTTTATAGAAAAAATATTCAAGGCGAAAAAAGAACAAAAAATTAGAGAATACGAGAATAGGTATGCTACTTCAATGGTGATGTGGGAAAACCAAAAGTTTGAGATAGATAACTACAATCAGATGTTGGAGCAAGAATTCGAAACGGAAGTGCAGACATGGGAAGAAAACGTTGTTCAATGGGAAGAAAGGAAGAAAATTTATCTTAAAGAACAAGATGAATATAACAAAAAAATTGATGAGATGAAGGAAGCCTATTTCAATCTAAATGAAGATTCCGTGGTGGAATATTGCGAAATGGTGTTGGAAAATTCAGTTTATCCCGAGTCTTTTCCCAAAAGCTTTGAGTTAGAGTACAGCAGTGAAACTAAAATACTTATTGTAGAGTATCAATTACCGTCGATCGAGTGTTTTCCAACCTTAAAAGAAGTGAAATATTTAACATCCAAGAAAGAGTTAAAGGAAACCCATCTTACGGAAAATCAGGTCACTAAAATGTTTGATGGAGCAATGTATAAAATAGCTCTTAGAACCATGCATGAGCTTTTTGAGGCGGATCGGGCGAAGGCCATTGAGGCGGTTTCTTTTAATGGTTGGGTTAACGCAATCAATAAAGCGACCGGCAAGGAAGAGAATAATTGCATTTTGAAAAGGAATTTAAGAGCAGTGGCGGGGAAGTTAAAGTAACAAGAGCCAGTAGAGATGGAGGCGTTGATGCGGTTGCTTTCGATCCGGATCCGATCAGAGGCGGCAAGATTGTAATACAGGCAAAAAGATATACGAATGTTGTTAGTGTTTCGGCGGTTCGGGATTTGTATGGGACAGTGGTGAATGAAGGGGCGACCAAAGGGATTCTCGTTTCCACCGCAGACTACGGTCCTGATTCATACGAATTTGCTAAAGATAAACCCCTGACCTTATTAAATGGATCAAACTTGCTGCACCTGCTAGAGAAACATGGGCATCATGCGAGAATTGATCTTCGGGAAGCTAAGAAAATACTATCGGGAAATTGAACAGCAGAACAAGGATTTGTGCAGTGCATCCCCAAGATATGTTGATCGCTCCTAAGGATGGCCCGGATTTACAATGGAAAAAACGAGGTCCTTAGGGGGAAGCACAGTGAATAAATCGAGCACGGAATCATACGACATCGTCGTCTGCGGCGGCGGGTTGGCCGGGGTGTGCGCGGCGGTGGCGGCGGCCAGGCTGGGGGCGAGCGTCTGCATTATTCAGGACCGCCCGGTATTTGGCGGCAACAGCTCGTCGGAGGTGCGGGTCACGACGCACGGCGCGGCCCAGTTTCACGCCTATGCCAGGGAGACGGGGATCATCTCCGAGCTTCTGATCGAGGAACGGGCCGCAAACCACGAGCCGATCCGCGAGAACGGATGGACCAACAGCGTCTGGGACATGACGATCTATGACATGATGGTGTCGACGCCGAATCTTAAGTTCCACTTGAACACATCGGTGACGGAGGTGGAGATGGAGACGGGCGGTCAGCGGTCGATCCGCGCGGTCAAGGTCCGGGTGGCGAACGCCGAGACGGAGCTGACGATCCAGGGCCGGGTGTTTATCGATTGCACCGGCGACGGCGTCGTCGCCGATATGGCCGGCTGCGAATGGCGCCTGGGCACGGAAAGCCGCGGCGAATTCGGCGAGCTCCATGCTCCGCTTGAAGCCAGCAGTGATACGATGGGCAGCTCGATCCAGCTCAAGGCGAAGGATATGGGCCGGCCCGTTCCGTTCCGCGCCCCGGAATGGGCGGTGAAGCATGAAGATCCGGCTTATTTTTATAATCAGGGGCGGCATTTTTACGATTTGATGGCGGGTTTCTGGTGGATCGAAATCGGCGTACCGTGGCATACGATTTACGGCAATGAGGATATCCGCCATGAGCTGACCCGGCATGCGCTGGGGATATGGGACTGGATTAAAAACGGCGATCCCGAGCTGAAGCAACGCTCGGCCAATTTGGCGCTCGACTGGATCGGCCAGGTGCCGGGAAAACGGGAAAGCCGGCGGATCATGGGGCGGTATTTCATGACCGAGCATGATTTATTGAACCTGACCGTCTTCCCGGACGAGGTGGCTTACGGCGGCTGGTTCATCGACCTCCATACCGCAGGCGGTTTGCTCGCGCCGACGGCAGAGCCGGCAAGTGCGGAAGGTTATGCCGAAACGACGGAATACGCAGTCAAAAGCTACTGCGGCCCTTACGGCATCCCGCTGCGGATCATGCTGGCCAAGGATGTCGGCAACCTGATGATGGCCGGCCGCAACGTCAGCGTCAGCCACGCGGCGCTCGGCACCGTGCGGGTGATGGCAACGACCGCGCTGATGGGCCAGGCGGCGGGGACAGCTGCGGCGTTGGCGCTGCAAAAAGGCATCGAGGTGCCCGACGTGCCCGACGTCTGCATCAAGGAAGTGCAGCAGCGGCTGCTGCGGGACGGCTGCTTCCTGCCGAACGTGCGCAACGAAGACCCGGCCGATTTGGCCAGAAGCGCAAAAGCGGCGGCGAGCAGCGCGGAGCTTGTGTACGGCGCGGGGCCGGAAAGCCGCGATCGGACGGGCGGATTCCGCAAGGCGGAGAAGGGATTTATGGAAGCCGCGGAGCCGCTGGAGCGTCGTAGAGGACAGTGGATTGCCGTCGGCACGGCCGAAATCCGCAGCTTGTCCGTCTGCCTCAGCAACGGCACGGATCAGCCGCAGACGGTTGAAGCCGAGCTGCTGCCGGTCCGGCATATTTGGGATTACCGGACCGATCCCGGCCAGCCGCTGGCCAAGGCCAAGCTGATCGTGCCGCCAGGGCGCAGGCGCTGGATCGAATGGTCCGTCAATCTGACGGCCGCGGACGGACTTGAACCGGGCACGTATGTGCGGCTCGATCTGCTCGCCAATCCCGCCGTCGAGTGGCATATGGCCGGCACCGTGCTGCCCGGGCATGTCTCGGCGTACGAGATGGGCGGCGGGCGGATGCGCCGCTACCGCGACGGCGGCACGCTCAGCTTCCGCGTCGATCCGCCGCAGCCGGCTTATGGGGCCGCGGGCGTGTTGTCCGGGGTGACCCGCCCGTACGACTACCCCAACGTTTGGCGCTCGAACCCGGCGGAGCCGCTGCCGCAGTGGGTCGGGCTGGAGTGGGCGGAGCCGCAGCGGATCGGCCGCGTCGAGCTTACTTTTCCCGGCCACCTGTTCCGGGAATATCACGCTTACGAGCCGTTCTACCGTGACCCGCAGTGCCCGAAAGATTACGCCATCGAGGTCTTCGCGGACGGCGAATGGCGCGAGCAGCTGCGGGTGCAGGGCAACTATCAGCAGCGCCGCACGCATGATTTTCCCGGCGGGGTCAACGCTTCCCGGCTGCGGATCGTGATCCACGCCACGAATGGCGATCCTTCGGCGGCCATCGCGGAAATCCGCTGTTATGAAAGTTGACGGAGCCAGGCTATCGGACGTTTCCTTCTAAACTAGTAGAATGCTCCGGAAATAATATGGCTTATTTGCGGATGGGGGCCATGGATCACTTTGTTCTATATTAGTCCTGCGCGCTCAGGTAACGTCCCCATAAAATAGAGGAACTTAAGGGGCTTATTTTCCGAATTTGAGCTATTCATCACCAATAGGGGAACTTTAGGGTCTTATTTTTCGATGAACAGGTTGAAAAGCGGCCATTCACCACTAAATCGTGAAAATAACGCCATAAAATTCCTTTATTTCACGCAACATGGGGGGATATCGCTGAATAGCGCCCTTTTTTTCCTTTATGTTGTCACCCGAGATCTTCAATTGACTAATTTTGCCGTTTTCTCAAGTCTTCCTTGCCATCATGCTAATGTTATTTCCAGAATCGTCTACTAGCCGCTTTCGGCGTCTCCGGATGCCGGGGGCGGCCTGTTCCGGTCCCGGAACTCCTGTGATATACTGCCTTTAATTGCGGGTTCAAAAGTGATCTGCAGAAGGCGGTTTTTGAACAACCTTACGATGGAAGAGGAGGCGAGCGGCGTGGCAGGCTTGAAGTCCTTATGGCCGTCCGGCATCAAAAACCGGCTGTTCTTGTCAATCCTGTTGTTCGTACTGGTCCCTTCCAGCTTCCTGCAGCTGAGGAGCATCAACCAGTTGGAAGCGAACATGAAGGCGAATATTTCGCAGCAGAACGTGTCGCAGCTGAATTTGCTGAAAAACGGCATGGAGGACATCCGGATCGGCGTTTTGGGCGCGATGCTGCAGCTGGAGCGCGAGCCGGGGCTGAAAACGCTGCTGCTGCGGCCGGACGATTTTGATGAGGCGGAACGCAATTTTCAGATCGGCAATCAATTGCTGGAGCTCAAGCAAGGGCTTGGCAACGCGCTTATTCCGGTCCATATTACGCTGGCGGATAGTTACGGCCATGTCTACACGACCACCGAGGAAGGCGTTTCCGTTCGCAGTGTCACGGGTTCGGAAATCACCGGCCAGCCGGAATTTAAGCAGCTGTCGGATACGGGCCAATCCTACGCCTGGGCGGTCCATGAATCCCGGGACGTGCTGCAGGACATTTTTCCGCAGGCGGAGCTGTATTCGCTTTACGCCAGGCTGCAGGAGGTGAACGGCCGGACCTTCGGCTATCTGCGCATCAGCCTCGATATCCGCGCCTGGCTGCAGTCGATCACGAACGGTTTTCAAGTGAAGCAGACCTACTATTTGTTCGACGGTGCGCGGCGGCCGATCTTGCTGCCGCAGGATGCGCATACGGCGGCTCAATTGGCGGAGATGGACGGGGTGTTTGCGAACGAGCCTTCCCGTTATGTCTCCGACGCGAACAATATGTTCATATACAATGGCATCTACCTGCCTAATCTCGATTGGACGCTGGTGACGCGCTTTCCTTTGGAAGCGCTCTCGGGGAATATCCGGGCGATGAAAAACCAGGTGCTCGTCTCCTTTTCCCTCACGGTTGTCGTGTTTATCGCCGTTACCTACGCCATCGTTGCGTCTGTGCTCCGCCCGCTGCGTACGCTGCAGCGAACGATGAAGGAACTGGTTCACCGGGACCTCGACGTCCGCATTCCCGAACGGAAGTTCAAGGGCGAACTGCTGGTGCTGGCCAGAACCTTTAACGGCATGATCGGCGACATCCGCGGCCTGATTTCCCGGCTGAGGACCGAGGAGCGGCAAAAGGAAGCATTTCATTTTCAAATGCTGATGTCGCAAATGAATCCCCATTTTCTCTTGAACACGCTGAACACGGTCAAGTGGAACGCCCGGAACCACGGGGATATGGGCACGTTCGAGATTTGCCAGAATCTCGGCCGACTCTTGGAATCCAGCCTGAATACCGAGGTGGACCTTGTCCACCTCAAAGAGGAAATCGAGCTGGTCAAAGCTTACGTATACATTCAATCGTTCCGTTACGACCATGCGTTTACGGCCGAATACGAGATCGGCGAGGAGCTGCAGTACGCGCTGGTGCCCAAGCTCAGCTTGCAGCCCCTGGTTGAAAATGCGATCCAGCACGGCCTCGTTCATGTGCGCGAAGGTGGGGCGATCCGTATCGCCGCCATGCGGGCGGGCCAGAAGCTGCGGCTGGAGATCCGCGACAACGGCCAGGGCCTTGCGGGCGCCCGGCCGGAACAAGGCCGCAAGCGGAAAGGCATCGGGATCGGCAACCTGCGTGAACGGCTGGAGCTCTTGTTCAGGCGGGAATCCTCGCTGACGCTGGTCCCGCTGGAGCAGGGGACGATGGCCGTGCTGGAGATGCCGCTATTGATCGCTTCGCCCTACCAGAAGCCCCCGCTTTCGAAGTGAGTTTTGTTCGAAGCTGATTCAGGAAGTAATGCTCACAAAACTTTAAGGAGGGACAGACCGATGTGGAAAATCCTGCTCGTGGAAGATGAGCCTTTCGTCCGCCGCTCGATCCGCCAGGCCATTCCCTGGGAGGAGCACGGCTTCGCCATTGCCGGGGAGGCCGCGCATGGCCGGGAAGCGCTGGAGCAGTTGGAGACGTTGGCTCCGGATATCGTGATCTCGGATATTTTTATGCCTTACATGGACGGCATTGAGCTGCTGAAAGCCGCCCGGTCCCGGGGCAGTGAAGCGCGCTTCATCATGCTGACCTGCGCCGGCGAATTCGAGTATGCGCGGGCCGCGCTGGAATATGGCGCCACCGGCTACATTCTGAAGCTTTCGATGGAAGACGCGGGGCTGCTCGGGGCGCTCGGCAAAGCTAAGGCGGAACTGGAGAAGCTGGCGCGGCAGCAGGAGTTGGCGTTAAGCGACCGGGTGGGTTATCTGTGGCGCAGCATGCTGGGCAAGGAGCTTAGCGGGGACGAAAAAGAAAAACTGGAGGAGCTAAAGCAGTACGACTGGGGAGGAGATCGGCCGCTGATCGTCACCGGGCTGACCGGAGCGCTGCCGTTTGATTACGATCGCTGCTGCACGCTGCTCGGAGTGTCCCCGGGACAGGGAAGGCTGGTTCATTCCCATGTGCAGATGGGGCTGACGACGTTGTTCATCCGCTGGACCGGCAGCGCGCCCGGTTTGCTGAAGCATAACAGCCGGGAGCTGCCGATGATTTGCCGCACCGTCTCCGCCTCCACTTCCACTTCCACTTCCGCTTCCGCTTCCGCCGGAGCTCTGGAGCGGGCATGGTTTGAAAATTTGCGCTGGCTGGACCGTTTCTATTATGAGCGGCCAACGCCCGACCGCGCGTTCGAAGGCGGCGGCGCGTTATCGGCAGCCGTTCCATGGGAGATGGAGCAGGCGGTCATCCGGGCGTTTGAGCGGAACCAGCCCGGGGAGTGCGGCGAGCTGCTCCGCGGGCTGTGGGACTACTTGGCGCAGCAGGCGCTGCCGATGGTGCTCGTCAAGGAGACGGCCGAGCGGCTGGATAAGCTGTTCGCCCGCATCAGCCGGAAACCGCCGGAGGACGCGGGGGTGCTGCTGAACTGCAGGCGCCACGCCGTGCTGCTGGAGAAGCTGGACTGGCGGATGCGCCGTTATGCCAAGGGGAGCCGGCACCGCAAGCCGGCCGAGACGGACCATCCGGAAATCAACGCGATTCTTGATTATTTGCAGCAGCATTATGAGGGGGATATCTCCCTGCAGGCGATGGCGAAGTACGTCAGTATGGACGAGAATTACTTAAGCGGGCTGTTCAAGAAAAAGACGGGCGACACGTTCATCAACTACTTGCAAAAGCTCAGGGTCGACGAAGCGAAGTTTTATTTGAAAGAAACGGAACTTACCGTTGCGGAGATCGGGGAGCGGTGCGGGTTCGCCAACCCCAGCTATTTTTTCAAGATTTTCAAGCGCTGGACCGGACTTACGCCAAATGAATACCGGATGGCCTGAATGGAAAGCTAAATAACCCGTAGAACCGAAAGCCTGGAAACCCCGGAAACCCCGGAAACCCCGGAAACCCCGGAAACCCCGGAAACCCCGGAAACCCCGGAAACCCCGGAAACCCCGGAAAACCCAGAAAACCCGGAAAACCGGAAAACCGGAAAACCGAAAGGCGAAAAAACCGGAAAAACCGGAAAATCTGGGGCCGGCCCGGAGCACGAAAGGGGTGTTCGGGGCCTTTGTCGTTTCCGCTTGGCCATGAGTTAACCGCCAAACGGTTCTAACGGTTGCCACAAGCGCTATTTGCCCCAAAAACGCTGATTTCAAATCGTAACGGTTGCCATGGCGCTTATTTTGCTGAAACCCGGCTGTTTTTACCTGGAACCAAGCAAATAACGGCGATCACAACCGTTAGAATTTGGAAAAGGGCTTTTTTCGCCAAATAGCCGCTGCTGCAACCGTTAGAATTCCGGCGGCGGGCACTAGAACCGGTTCTGGCTCCCAAAACCGGAGCTTCGGCGGAAATCCTGCGGCAAAAGATGAGAAATGTGCATCCGATCCCACAGATTCGGTGCTATTGTCCGGCCCGAGGGTTCGTTAAGATAAAAGCGGATCAAGAAACTTCGAGATAGAGAGGTTGAAGCCATGAAGCCGCAATCCGCGACACAGCCAGAGCACTCCACAACATCGCCAGAGCAATCCGCGACACAGCCAGAGCACTCCACAACATCGCCAGAGCAATCCGCGACACCGTCTGAGCACTCCGCGACACTGCCAAAGCAACCCGTGCTACCGCCAAAGCGCTCCGCACTACCGCCCAAACGAACCTCGCACCGGACGGCAAGCCGGACGCTGTCAGGCATTTGGCAAATGAAAGCGCTCTATATGATGCTCCTGCCCTGCCTTGTGTGGTATTTCGTTTTCAAGTATTTGCCCATGTACGGCATCATTATTTCGTTTAAAGACTACAACTTCGCCGAAGGCATTCTGCACAGTCCGTGGGCCGATCCCTGGTATAAGCATTTCCGGCAGTTTTTTGAGTCGCCTTATTTCACCCAGCTGTTGACGAACACGCTGCTCATCAGCCTGTATAAGCTCCTGTTTGGCGTCGTCCCTTCAATCGCGCTGGCGATTCTGCTGCATGAGTGCCGTATCGGCTGGCTGAAAAGATGGGTGCAGACGCTGAGCTACATGCCGCATTTTTTGTCCTGGATCATCGTTTACGGCATATCCGTCGCGTTTCTCTCGGAGACGACGGGGTTGTTCAATCGCTGGATCACGGAGGCGGGAGGCGGTTCGATTCCGTTTCTGAACTCCACGGAGTGGTTCCGGAGCGTGCTCGTTTCCACCGAAATCTGGAAGGACCTCGGCTGGGGGGCGATTATTTATCTGGCCGCGATCAGCTCGATCGACCCGACCTTATATGAAGCCGCCCGCGTGGATGGAGCCGGCCGGCTAAGGATGATTTGGCACGTGACCCTACCGGGTATCCGCAACGTGATTATTTTGCTGCTGATTCTGAAAATTGGGAGCATTATGGACGCCGGGTTCGAACAAATTTTCGTGTTCTACAATCCGCGCGTCTATGAGGTGGGCGACATTATCGATACATGGGTGTACCGCACAGGCCTGGAGCAAATGAGTTTTAGCCTGGCGACGACGGTTGGTTTGTTTAAATCCGTGATCGGCATCGTGCTGATTACCGGTGCGAACAAGCTGGCAAAAAGATGGGGGGGAAGCATATGGTGACGGGCCGGTCCGACAAAGTTTTTAATGCCGCGGTGTACCTGATTTTGGCTGTTGTTGCCGCCATCTCGCTGTTTCCGTTGCTGTACGTGGTTTCGATGTCTCTGACCCCCTACAGCGAAGTGATCAAAAACGGCGGGTTCGTCGTGGTGCCGCGCAGTCTGTCGTTTGAGGCGTACAACCGGATCCTGGCCGACCCGGCGCTCGGCAGGTCGATGCTGGTCACCTTGTTCGTAACGATCGTGGGCACGGCCGTCAACTTGGTACTCAATACACTGGCCGCCTATCCGTTAAGCCGCAAAAACCTGAAGGGACGCACTTTTTTCCTGCTGTATATCGTCTTCACCATGCTGTTCAACGGAGGGCTTATCCCTACTTATCTGGTGGTGCAGTCGCTGGGCCTGCTCAACTCCGTTTGGGCCTTGATCGTCCCCGGGGCGATCGCTACGTTTAACGTCCTGGTGATGAAAAGCTTCTTTGAAAATCTCCCGGAAGAGCTGTTTGAATCGGCCCGGATCGACGGCGCCAAGGAGTTCCGGATTTTATGGCGGATCGTGCTACCGCTGTCCATCCCGTCCGTGATGACGGTGGGGCTGTTTTATATGGTAGGCCATTGGAATTCGTTTTTCTCGGCGGTGCTGTACATTACGGATACCGATCTTTATCCGCTGCAGGTCGTGATCCGCAACATGCTGCTATTGTCGCAGTCCAGCGAGCTGCAGGCCGAGGTGACCGTACCTACCGCGGCGATGCAGATGGCGGCGGTTATCCTGGGCAGTCTGCCGATCATTGCGGTGTATCCGTTTATCCAGAAGCATTTCACGAAAGGGATGCTGCTGGGCGCGATCAAGGGATAATTTTGGCGGCGCCCGGCTTTACCAAATATATTACATTTCATCGGAAAGAAGGGGACAAGATGAAGTCAGCAAAAAGAATCGGGTTTGGCGCGTTGGCGGCACTGCTGCTGGCCGGAATGCTCACGGGCTGCGGCGGCGGAAAAGGCGGCAATCCCGCGGCGGGGGCAAACGGCCCCCAGGGCGCGAAGGAGGGAAACGGAGCCGGGTCGCCGGTGAAGCTTGAGGTCGCGCAAATCAGTTGGGGCACGACGCCGCCGGCGGACGATTTTATGAAAAAAGCGCTCGACGAGAAGCTGAACGTTTCGCTGGAAATGACGCTGGTTGGCGATCAAGGGGACTATGAGAACCAGATTAACGTCCGCGCCGCTTCCAACAACCTGCCGGACCTGTTTATGGTTACCGGAAAACCGCAGCTCCAGAAGCTGGTCGAGTCGGGCTCACTGCTCGATCTATCCGCGTATCTGGACAAAATGCCGGACTATCAGAACTTTGCCGGGGAGGATGTGCTCAAAAAGGGAAGAATCGACGGAAAACAGTACGCTTTGCCAAAAGCGGGGCAAGCGCTGTCTTACACGTATTGGATCCGCAAGGATTGGCTGGACCGCTTGAATCTGCCTGTGCCAACGACGGTGGACGAACTGTTTGACGTGGCCAAAGCGTTCACCGAGCAGGACCCGGACGGCAACGGCAAACCGGATACGTTTGGCCTGAGCGGAACGAATTTTGACGCCTTCGAGCCGATTTTCGGCGCCTACGGCATCACGAATATTATGGATACCTCGCAATTTTTCGTTCGCGACGGAAAAGTGGCCAATACGTTTTATCAACCGGAGATGAAAGAAGCGTTGACGGCGATCAAGCGTTTCCTCGACGCGGGCGTCGTTGATCCGGAAGTGGTGAACAACAAAGGCACGATGGCGAAGGACAAAGCGTTCCAAGGGAAAGTCGGCATCATTCACACGGAATGGGCGCAGATGATGAAGCCGGCCGACGTCGAGGCGTGGAAAGGCGCCAATCCGGACGCGGAATGGGTGCAATTACCGCCCCCGGCGGGGCCAGACGGGCAGAAATTCGGCAAATCGATCAATATCGGCGCTTCCGGCGGGCTTTGGGTGGTGCCGAAACGGCTCGAAAACGAACCGGAGAAATTAAACAAGGTGTTGGAGCTGTTTAATTACACGTCAACGCCGGAAGGCAACCGCCTGGTGCAGTTCGGGATCGAAAACACCCATTACACGCTGGACGGCGACAAGGTGACGATCACGGACAAGGGCCGCGAGGAGGCGTCTTTTACCTGGCTGTACCAGTTCTCCGGCCGCCCGGAAACGGAATACCTGAAAACGAAATTCGCCGATCTCGTCGAATATATCGATTTCGAGGCCTCCATCCCACGAATCGAAACGCTGGACGGCTTCGTGCAAAGCCCGGCGGGATACAATCCGGCCGACGCCAACCGCTTCATCGAGGAAGAGATGATCAAGTTCATCTACGGCAAAAACAACCTCGCTAACTACGACAAATTCCTGCAGACATTGGAAAAAACGTTCAACTACAAAACGTACGTCGACTCCGCCGTCGAACAACTGAACGGACTCGGCTACGGCCAATAATCGCTTACAGGTTAAACTTCCAAGGCCGCTCCGTATGGGGCGGTCTTAGATTGTCGGCAAACCAGCCTGCAAAAATAGCGGAACTTTATGGTCTTATTTTCCGGAGCCGGGCATGTTCTGCCCCATAAGCGGTATTTTATGGCCTTATTTTCCAACGGGTGGTGCGGATCTTGGCCATTTCTCTGCGATTCACGAAAATAACGACATAAATTCCCTCTATTTCCCTCCAAGTAAGTGAAATCGCGAGAATAGAGACATTTTTTTCCTTATATCTGCTCCCCCCAAATCTCTAATTTTCCGGCTATTTATCTATAAAAAATGCCATGGAAATTTCAAGGGGAATCGGTTACGTTATTACTAACTGGATAAAAAACAAGTGGGGAGAGAAGGCATTGAATTCAAAAGTGGGAGTACCTTTGGAAGGGTTTGCGGAATTCAGCAGGAAGGTGGCCGCGGAAGGTGCGGTGCTGCTGAAAAATGAAGGACCAGCGCTGCCGCTGCGAAGCGGTGAAAGCGTTTCGATTTTCGGCAGAATTCAAGTGGACTATTACCGCAGCGGCACGGGTTCGGGCGGCAGCGTCAACGTGGCCTACACGACCCATTTATTGGATGGCCTGCGGAGCAAAAAGCAAATTCGGGTGAATGAAGAGCTGGCGTCCGTTTATGAACAGTGGATCGCGCAAAACCCGTTCGACAACGGCGGAGGCGGCTGGGCCGCGGAACCTTGGCACCAGAAGGAAATGCCGCTCACCGATGAGCTGGTGGCCGCGGCGAGAGCCAAGTCGGACAAGGCGATCGTGGTGATCGGGCGTACCGCCGGCGAAGACCAGGACAACGCCGACGCGCCCGGCAGCTACCGGTTGACGGACGATGAAATTGCGATGCTGCGGCGGGTTACGGATCATTTTGAACAAACGATCGTCGTCCTGAACGTCTCCAATATCATCGACATGAGCTGGCTCGACGATGAAGCGTACGCGCACCCGATCCCTTGCGTCATTTACGCCTGGCACGGCGGAATAGAAGGCGGCAACGCCATCGCCGACGTGCTGGCCGGGGACGTCCGTCCGGGCGGCAAATTGACCGATACGATCGCCTATTCGATCGAGGACTATCCGTCTACCCGCAACTACGGCAACGAATTCAAAAACCTGTACCAGGAGGATATTTATGTGGGGTACCGGTATTTTGAGACGTTTTGTCCGGACAAGGTGCGGTTTGAATTCGGCTATGGATTGACTTATACGGAGTTCGGCATCAAGCCGGAAGAGGCGAAGCGGGTCGTCAAAAATGGCGAGGAGCAGCTTGAAATCGGCGTGACCGTGCAAAACCTCGGCGTGACCTATGCCGGCAAAGAGGTGGTTCAGGTTTACGTTGAAGCGCCCCAAGGCCAGCTGGGCAAACCGGCCAGAGCACTCGTGGCCTTCGCCAAAACGCAAGAGCTGAAGCCGGGAGAATCGCAGCGGCTGACCATAAGCTTCCCGGTCAATGCCCTGGCTTCCTACGACGACGGCGGCTATACCGGTCACCGTTCCGCTTACGTGCTTGAAGCCGGGACTTACTATTTTCATGTCGGGAACAGCGTGAAAAACACCGTAAAAGTCGGCGTGGACGGACAAAGCGGGTACGAGGTGCCGGAGCTGCGGGTTGTGGAGCAACTGGAAGAGGCGCTGGCGCCGACGGAAGACTTCACCCGCATGAAGCCGGGGGCTCGCAAGGCGGACGGATCGTACGAGATCACCTACGTGGAGGTGCCGAAGCGAACCGTATCCTTAGCGAAGCGGATTGAACAAAGGCTTCCTGAAACGCTGGAGCAAACGGGGGACCGCGGCTATAAACTGAAGGACGTGCATGACGGCAAAATCAGCCTGGAAACCTTCGTCGCCCAGCTTGGCGACGAGGACCTGGCCGCGATCGTCCGTGGCGAAGGGATGAGCAGCCCGCTGGTGACCCCGGGCACGGCTTCGGCGTTTGGGGGAGTGAGCGACAGCTTGTTCCGCTTCGGCATCCCGGTCGGATGTACGGCGGACGGCCCGTCCGGAATCCGCATGGATACCGGGGAAAAGGCGACCCAAGTGGCGATCGGCACCCTGCTTGCGGCGACCTGGGATCCGGAGCTGGTCGAAGAGCTGTATGTGCTGGAAGGCAAGGAGCTGCTGAGAAACGACATCGATACGCTGCTCGGACCGGGCCTCAATATCCGGCGCAGCCCGCTGAACGGGCGGAACTTCGAGTATTTTTCCGAGGATCCGCTGATTACCGGGATTTTTGCAACGGCTTGTACCGCCGGGATTAAGAAAGGCGGCTCCCATGCGACGCTCAAGCATTTCGCCTGCAACAACCAGGAGCAGCACCGCAGCAAGGTCGATGCGGTCGTTTCCGAACGCGCGCTCCGGGAAGTGTATCTCAAAGGCTTCGAAATGGCGGTGAAGCGGGGCGGGGCCAGCTCGGTCATGACCGCGTACAATCCGCTGAACGGGCATTGGGCGGCGTCGAATTACGACCTGAACACGACGATTCTTCGCGGAGAATGGGGCTTTACGGGCATCGTGATGACGGACTGGTGGGCGATGATGAACGATGTGGCGAACGGCGGTCCGGCGGATAAGAAATATACGAATTTTATGGTGCGGGCGCAAAACGATCTGTACATGGTCGTCAGCAACTACGGCGCGGAGGTCAACGCCATGGACGACAACACCATCGAATCGCTGGGGAACGGGTCATTGACGCGAGGGGAACTGCAGCGCTGCGCCATGAATATTTGCCGGTTCCTGATGAACGCGCCGGTATTTTCGCGGAAACAGGAGATCGTGGAAACCGTTCATAACTTCAAGGCGAATCCGGCGCTGGTTTCGGAGCGGATTCCGGGGCAGGTTCAGGATCTGTCTGTGAACCCGCAGGTTGAACCGGCTGCTCACGGATCGACCTTCATCAAAGTGGACCGCGCCGTCCAGTACCGGATCATCGTCAACTTGATGTACGCGGACACCAATTTGGCCCAAAGCGCCTGCAACCTTATGCTGGACGGCCAATTGATGGCGACGGTGCAAACGAACGGAACGGACGGCAATTGGATTCGGCAAAAGCTGGTGAAGATCGGGCTGGAAGCGGGAATTTACGAGCTGAAGCTGGAATTCACTAAGCCGGGTCTGCAGATCGGCTGGATCGAGTTTAAGCAAGTGTAATTTAAAGCAAGTGTAATTTGCAAAACGGAAGCGGCCATTTCTCGGCTACAGTAGCAGAGAAATGGCCGCCGTCCGTTCTACATGAACATGCCGCCGGTCGGCTGCGGATTTCCCGGGGAAACCGTGCCGTAGGCGTGTACGAAAGTATCGGTCGTATTTTCCTGCAGCGTAGGCACTTGGTAGTACCCTTTTTGGTTGGCGTATTGGAAGCATTCGTAAGCCATGTCCGCGCATCTATTGGCGCTGGCTTGGACAAAATGACGCAGCGAGGGGTTGGCCATTTCAAGCGCGGCTTTCATTTTTAAGGCGGCCGACTGCTTATGGCAGTTTAAGAGAGCCAGGGCTACGTCCGCATCGTCGAGTTGATCCGTGCTTTGAGCCGGCGTTTGCGTTTCCGGTTGACGCAGCCCATACATCGGTTGATACGAGGAGCTTGCATAGTTCGGCATGGTTTCATGGGTCCCCATCGTTCCGCCGGAAGTTGACATAGTCCCACCCCCAGTCGGCATGGTCCCGCCGGAAGTAGCCATCGCTCCGCTGGCGTGTGCCACCGTTTTTTGACCGCGGGCCGGTACGGCTTGAGATGCCCCCGTTTGCTGGGCCAGCTGTACGAGCTGATTGTAATCCATGGTACAGGCTTGCATTTGATGATTCATCATCATTTGCAGCTGCTGGTCTTTTACGTAAGGGCGGTAAAGCATCATCGCATTCAATCCGGAGATTTCGTTGCTTAAAATCTCGTGGACTTCCATAACTTCATGTGCGCCAAGCTTATTCATCGTTTCAATTCCCTCCAAGCAAAATTTGTCATTCCCCCTTAATTGTGCTCCGGGATGTTTTTAAGTATGCATACAAGCTCCTTGGTTTCTGTTAAATTCCAGTGCTGCATAATTTAAGAGAATTTTGGGAATTTTGTTAATAAAAACTATTTTGACAAGGAGTTGCCGTTCATGAAAACATTGAATATTATTGCGCTGGCTCTGCTGATTATCGGCGGGATCAACTGGCTGTTGGTGGGACTGTTCCAATACGATCTGGTGGCGGGCATTTTCGGCGGGCAAAATTCCGCTTTGTCCCGGATCATTTACGTTATCGTTGGAATTTGCGCGCTGTATTCGCTGAAATTCTTTAATGATGTGAGCGAGGACCGCGTTTCCAGATAATCGTTCGCCATGGAGCAATATGTGAAAAAAATCCCCTTCGGTCGGGTGGCCAATAAGTCCGTGCGGCAAAGGCAGACCCGGAAGGGGATATTTTTTTGAACAATTACCGTTTGCGGCGCTTTATGCTATGACGCTTTACGCTGTGGCGCTTCACAGGTTTGGGGACAGGATGGATGTAAGGCGCCAGACCTTCGGCAATCGCCCGGTGTCCCAGGTCGTTTGGATGAATGGGCAGCGATCCGCTTAACACATCCTGAAGTCTCCCCGTTTTATAACCGGCAATGAACTCCGCTTGCCTGCCTTCGAACCACTTATGCGCAGGCGCGACCCTGGCCCCGTGCCGAACTGCGGTTTCTTTAATGACCCGGTTCAGCCACCCGATCCACTCCTCCGCGGCGGGGCTGTTCGGAAACGGGTTGTACTGCGTGCAGCATACCAGGTTTGCATGGCTTAGATTGCGGACCTGAAGCAAAATTCCGTTCAGATTGGCCCGATAAGAGCTCAGAAGCCGTTCGTCCGGCTGCAGCTTTCCGGTCAGAAGCGAAGAAATCGCCGTGCTGGCCAAATCCACCCCGCCGATCCATACGGATACGGCATCGGACATACTGATCATGGACGAATCCCGCCATAAGACGGCGTCCAGCAGCTCATGGCTGCTCCAACCCGGCCGGGCCAGCACAAATCCGCTGACCTTGCGGGAGTTCGCGGCATTCAGCGACGATACGACAAGCTGGGGATAGGCTTTGGCCGGAGAGGTGGCATTTTCTCCGAACGTAATCGAATCCCCGAGCGCGGTATAAATCATCTTTGTGTCACCCACCCGACGTTAGTCTTACCGTATCATATGGCAATCGCCTAGCGGGTGTGCGGACATTTCGGTGCGCAGGGTATGAAACAAATTGTAATGTAACGTTGTCTTCTATATGTGAAAGCAAGTGGCTGAGGCGGCTCTGTAGCGTTCGTGTCCTGGTGCCCCTTGCATATTGCTTAGCACGATTATCCCTTCCGTTCAGGGGGCAAGGGTAGCGTATGGTCTTCACGCCAACTCAAGCCGTTACGCCCGATTCGCCCCGGGAGTGGCGGATGAGCTCGGCGTAATAGCCGGTTTGCGCCAGGAGCTGTTCATGCGTTCCTTGCTCGGAGATGCGCCCGCTTTGGATGACGATGATGCGGTCGGCGTGCTGGACGGTGGACAGGCGGTGGGCGATCACCAGGGTTGTCCGTCCCTCGGCTACGACGTGCAGCGCGTTTTGGATCAGCAGTTCCGTTTGGGAATCGAGGTTGGCGGTCGCTTCGTCCAGGATCAGGATCTTCGGCTTAAACGTAAGGATGCGGGCAAAAGAAATCAGCTGCCGCTCCCCGGCGGACAGTCCGCTGCCCCGGTTGGACAGCAGCGTATCGTATCCGTCTTTGAGCCGTTCGATCATCGGATGGGCGCCGACCCGGCGGCACGCCTCAATCACCTCTTCCCGGGCGATTTCCTGTCGGAACAGACGGACGTTGTCGATGATGGTGCCGGAGAACAGGAACGGGTCCTGCTGGACCAGTCCGACCATGCGGTGCAGGGACTGCAGCGGCAGGCGCCGGATATCGATGCCGTCAATCTCGACGCTGCCCTCGCCCACGTCATAAAAGCGGGTCAGCAGGTTGACCAGCGAGCTTTTGCCCGCGCCGGTCGTGCCGACGATGCCGATGAACTCGCCCGCGCGGATATGCAAATCCAGGCCGTGCAGCACCTCTTGGCCTTCAGCGTATGAAAACCGGATACGGTTGAAATCGATCCGGCCGCGAACGGAGGCGAGGTCGACGGGCACGGCATCCTCCGGCTTCGGCCCCTGAACCTCCGGCCTGGCCGAGAAGATGCGCCACAGCCGGTCCATCGATACCATCGTCGATTGCAGGGTGTTCCACTGCTGGGTGATGGCGTTGATCGGCTGAAAAAACTGGCGGATATAGCTGATGAACGCATACAGCACGCCGAATTCAATGCGTTGTCCCAGCACCGCGATCCCTCCGATCCACACGACAAAAGCGACGGACAGATTGCCCAAAATATCGAAGGAGCGGTTGAACAGCACCGAAGCCCGCACCTCCTGCAGGTTGGCCTGCAGGTAGACGGTGTTGCGCTGCGTAAACCGCGACGCCTGCTCCTTTTCCTGATGGAAGGACTGGATCAGGCTCATCCCGGTCAAGTTTTCCGCGGTAAAGGCGATCAGCCGGGACAGCAGGGCGCGGGCCTGCTGGTAGCAGGTGCGTAAATATTTGCGGAAGGCCAGGGAAATGGCCGTAATAATCGGAAACAGGATCATGCAGTACAAGGCAAGGCGAGCGTCCAGAGCGAACATGAAAACGACGATCAAAATGAGCGACAACCCGTCGCGAATGAGGCTTAGCAGCACCTGGGTGAAAAATTGGTTGATCGTCTCCGTGTCGCTGGACTCGTTGGTGACAAGTCCTCCCGCGGAGCTGCGGTCGAAGAAGGACATGGACTGGCCGGTGATGTGGCGGAACAGGTCTTTGCGCAAGCGGGCGACAATGCTTTGGCCGGCACGCTGCAGCATGTTGGCCTGAAAATAAGAAAACACGCCGCTGACGGCCTCCAACAGCAAATACGTGATGGCGAGCGCTAACAAGATGCTGGCCCCGTGCGCTCCGAACAACACTTTTTCGTCGATGGCGTATTTGATCAGCACCGGCTGCAGAAGGTCGGCGGCGATCGCCAGAAACGCGAAGGCGAACACGCCGAGGAACGCCTTGCGGTGAGGCTTGGCGTAAGCGAAAAGAGCGGCGAACGCCTTGCGCCGGTTTTCCGGGGACACCTCGTATTTTTTCGGACTTTGTTCGATCGTTTTAGCCGGCATCGCTTTCCCCTCCTTCCTGAATGGCGTGCAGCGCGGCGTATAACCCGCCGGCATTCAGCAATTGGTCATGCGTGCCCTGCTCGGCGATCCGGCCGTCCTCAAGCACGAGGATATGGTCGGCGTGTTTGACGGCGCTGATGCGGTGGGCGATGATCACCGTCGTTTTGCCCTCGCGCGCCTGGCGCAGATTGGCCAGGATTTTTGTCTCGGTCACGGCGTCCACCGCGCTGACGCTGTCGTCCAGCAGCAGGATCGGGGCATCCTTGATCAGCCCCCGCGCCAGACTGGTGCGCTGGCGTTGCCCGCCCGACAAGGTCAGCCCGCGTTCCCCCAGCTTAGTTTCGAACTTGTCGGGGAAGGCGGCGATGTTGTCGTACAGGTCGGCGAGCTTTGACGCTTCCACGATTTTTTTCAGCTCTGAATCCCGGTCGAAAAAAGCGATGTTGTCGCGGATCGTCGTGCTGAACAGAAAGCCGTCCTGCGGCACGTAGGCAATCTGCGAGCGCAGGCTCTCCAGCGACAAGTCGAGGACGTCCGCGCCACCGATCAACACCGTGCCCCGCGGCGGATCGTAAATCCGCAGCAGCAGCTTGACCAGCGTCGTTTTGCCGCTGCCCGTCCGTCCGACGATGCCCAAAGTCTGGCCCGGCTTCAAGCGGAGGCGGATATCCTTAAGCGACGGTCTGGCGGCTTCGGGATACGAAAAGGTCAAATCCCGGATTTCGATGCTCAGCGGCCGGTCCTCAAGCTGCAGCGCCCCTTCGGCTTCGCGGATGTCCGGCTTCACGGCAAGCAGCCGGTTCAGCCGGTCGAGCGAGGCCCTGGAGCGCTGCATCGCATTGATGACGTTGCCGATCAAACGCAGCGGGTTCATGATCATGCGCAAATAGAGCGTCAGCGCCACGAAATTGCCGAGCGACAGCTCCCCGCGCGTCACCAGCATGCCGCCGTAGGCGATGGCGACGGCCATCGACACCGCGCCGGTGAACGGCAGCAGCACCTGAAACAGAGAAGTGATACGGACGAGCGACAGCTGATTGCCCAATATCCGGTCGACGGTTTCGCCGAACCGGCGGTAGGCGGTGTCTTCGGCGGCGAAGCTTTTGGTCACCTTGACGCCCTCAAACTGCTCTTCCGCCGATTCGGTCATGGCCGCCAGCGACTCCTGCACCTTCCGCGAGCGGTCGCGAATCAGCGGGCCGATGCGGACGACCATAAACGGGATGGCGACCAGCGGCAAAACGCTGACCACGATCAAAAGCGCCGGAATGTCGCTCACCGCCATCATCACGATGACGGAAATCAGCAAAACCGACGCATTGGTCATTTGATTTAATCCATTAGCAATTGATTCGCGCACGCCGGTCACGTCGTTCATCACGTAACTCAGCAGCTTGCCGATGCCGTTTTTGGAAAAGAAAGATTCGCTTAAGCGGGTAAAGTGCCCGAACAACTGCTGGCGGGCCCGGAATTCGAAGATGCGGCCGAGGCGATGGTTGATGTATTGGCCGATTCCAAAGCAGCCTCCGTAAACGAGCGCGATCAAGGCGAGAATCGAGGCGTGGTAAATGACGCCGTTTCTCGTCAAATTGCCCGTCTGAAGGTGATCGGTAAACTCCCCCAGCACTTTCGGGAAATACGAATACGTGATGTTGGCAACCGCCAGAAACACGATGGCCGTCAGGTAAAACGGCAAATGCGATTTGATGTGATGAAGCAGTAAAGTTTTTCCCCGCACGAAACATCCCGTCCTCCCCCTAATGATTTATAGCCATTTTATCATACGCCTAAATGTCCCGCCCATCAAACCGCGGCCCGCTGCAAATCTTCTTATTGGGGCGGAGTCCATTTACATAGCTCCCGGCGCCTGTAAAAATAAAGACGGTCCGTATTTAACGGCCGTCTCCGGATAAATATTTTTCGGTCAGGATCGTCAGCATTTGGATGCCGACTTCGTTATGCCCGCCTTCGGGGATGATGAGGTCGGCGTATTTTTTGGACGGCTCGATGAAGGCTTCGTGCATCGGTTTTACAGTGGCAAGGTACTGCTGGTGGATGGAATGGATCGAGCGGCCGCGTTCCTCGATATCCCGCAACACGCGGCGAAGAATGCGGACGTCGGAATCGGTGTCCACGAACACTTTAATGTCGAGCAGGCCCCGCAGCTTTTCGTCGTACAGCACGAACAGTCCCTCGACGATAACGATATTGTTCGGCTGCAGCATGATCGTTTTGTCGGACCGGGTATGGATCGTAAAGTCGTATACCGGCGCGTAAGCGGCTTGTCCGTTTTTCAGCAGGGTGAGATGCTCCACGAGCAGTTCGTTGTCGAAGGCGAAAGGGTGGTCGTAGTTGGTCTTTTCCCGTTCGGACATCGTTAGATGCGTTTGATCTTTATAGTAATTATCCTGCGAGATGAATGTCACTTTATCCGTATCAAGCTGCTCTATTACCGAGCGGGCCACCGTGGTCTTCCCGGAGCCGGTTCCGCCGGCGATACCTATAATCAGCATGGCGATTCAAATACCCTCCTAAGCAATTTCCCGTTAACACATTCAAGTATTGTAGCATAGCGCCGTTCTTTTTTCATCTGGATGGGGACATTTGGAGGCCCTTTTAATATGGCGAAATGATGTCGGGGCAAAGATACAGGAAAAGGGAATCCGATTTATAAGGGCTTTTATTAGATATTTCCATGCACTCAATCATATCTTCCCTGAGTTTGTAACGAGAGCGAGATTGTCGATGTTCTTTTTCAGCGCAAAACGGCCAATGGAACCGGTGGTTTTCCGGGTCGCTTGGCCGTTTCGTGGGTGGTGCGTGGAGGTATCCAAAAAATAGCTTGGCTTTTAAGTAAGAGAATATATTCGTTTATTGCCAAATTGCTGTTCGTATGAGAAATACAGTTCCAAAAAGAATTAATGCGAAGAGCAAAGCACCCATACCTATTAAACCAGTTGTTTCTTCTCCCCTAATCGTTTTCTTAATGATATTCATTGTCGTTACATATAAAATTGCCGCTACCACCGGCAAACCGAACATTAAGAGGGTATCCAATTTTTTATTCACCGCCTGCTGAAAAATATATAATAGAGGGAGAAGAAGCTAGCGCCCTCCCCCTCTATAATTATTTATTCCTGATAAGTAAAGGTAACACCAGTATCAGTCATATTTGTTACTTTCGCAGCTCCAGAAACAGATAAGTTGTTTAAGCTAACTTTAACTCCAATACTTCCTGTAATAGCAATTTCCGTATGAGCATAGTGTCCATATGCAGCCCCTGTTTTATATTGATCACTTGCTCTTATAGTTCCATAGATCATATATCCTCTATTTTTTTTGACAACATAATCAATACCGGTATCTTTATTATAATATCGATTTTTAAGATCAAATTTAAACGCCATTCCATTAGCAGTCTTATTATCTGCTGTTACTTTATATTCCTCTTCAGTTCCGACATATCTCTGTAGGATATCGTTTGTATGAATATCGTAATTGTAAATAAAAAGTTCACTACTTTGAAATGGAGTCATATATTCCGGATGAGAAATTGCAATTGCATCTTCAAGATTCCAGAATGGTTCTGTTAACCATTCAAAAGAGTGTTTTATATAATATATAGGTCCATAAGGTGAAAAAGGGTTGACTCTCCTTGAAACTGTAGTCAAAACTCTCATCCAAGATGTCTCCTCTGTATCTTGGCCAACTTCCGATTCATCTACGAATAATTTGACATCCTTTAGAGCATCTTCCTTGCTTGTCTCACGAGCTTGTCCATCCGCCGTAATTTCGATATATTTTTCCTCGACACTGACTAAATCAGTTTTATCCTCAATATCCGCAATATAGTTCCAAGTAGTGTCTGTAAAGTCGGTAATTTCCTGCGCTGTAAATCCGAGCTCAATAGCTTTTTTAATATCTTTATTACTCTTTACCGAATTACTAGACTGAATTGCCATATCATTGGGTGCGCTTTCAAGGCTGTCAACATACTCCTGAGTGAAGCCCAGTTTCTCATACAGTGCTGCTTTATTATCATGACTTTCCGCAGATGCAACAGAGGTCATGGAAAATAATAATACTAGCACCATCGAGAATAAACCCACTTTTTTCACCAATAACACTCCCCAATCTTACCATATATTTTAAATCCATGATAACAATACCATTATTTAGGATGTTGGCACAATAATTCTTTCTTCCCAAATAAATAGGACAGACAAAAATTCTGAAAATAAAAAAATCCGGCAGCTGTCGGCTCTAACCTTTCCATTCCATTATTCGCTTCTCTGCTACCGGGTACCCATAGTGCGCCGTTCTTCCGGACGATCCGAATGCGGATCGTTTCCTTGCCGTTTCGAATATGTAGGGCCTCCTTTAAAATCCTATGGGTGTTTGGAGGGGAATGTGCCAAGCCATATTCGGCTGCCATGTCTTTTGAAGCAATATCATTCTCAAGTATCGTATAATACATTCGGCTGATTCCGCACGTGCACCATTCCACTGCTTGGTCCGATAGAGCAAATATACGGGTAACGGAAAATGGCTTTTGCAATCTGTGCAATTTGCTCTCCCAGTAGGAATTCACATTTTCATAGTTTTTAACATCATCTATAGTAATGAGGACGTTGATTTCTGTCGCAGGCGTCCCGATAAGCGTATGTCCACACCTTTATGTTGTGGCGAGAGGGCACGGTGCGTTATTTTAATTTTATCAATCTGATCTTCGTTTGGCGGACTTGTCAATAACACAGCGCAATCCACATCACTTTTGCCCTCATGAATTCCATCTAAAACGATTGAATCTGTCAGGATAAATACCTATTAAGTTTCCACCAAAGATATCGGCCATCTCGCTTTTATATCTGTCCAATAGCGCATCAAGTCTTTTGCTCAAATTAAACACCTCCAAGTTGCCAGCTCATCTTCCCTGAATTTCGAAAGTAGCAAAGAAAGGAGCCCGGTTTAGGTGTATTCTATCACTGCTATCGGCAAAATCAAATGACCCCATAAATTCTCATGAAAAACGTAACCCAACCTCGGCGGCATTCAAGAGCACTGGCTTTTCTCGGAAAAATCAAGCTTGCTATTAGTCGAAATTGTTGCAAAATGTAGAGTTACTTAAAGAAAACATAGAGGCGGCTGATCAAGCTTTTACGTAAGCCCTGCTTGTGGTACAATGTGCTTAGAAAATACGCAAAATGGAAAATGCCGCGATGCTGGATCGCGGCAGACAAGGGCCGATGGGCAACCACGGCGAGATTTTCAGGCAAAAAACCACCGGTAGGCGGCCAACCTATTCCCGGTGGTTTTTCTTGTCTCGGGCCTGTTTGCGGGCGGTAAGTAACGTGTTAATTCCGGTCAGAACCCCGACCAGCCTCGACACCCCGTCCAACAGTTTCAAGCACAATTCAAGAATGGACAAACTCTTGAAAATGATAGAAGCTAATTCAGAAGGCCAATACTCTCGTACCCCGGGACCGTCGCTATGTGTGTCTATATACATAAACGGGTTAAGCCGGCGAGTTATCTCGATTTTATCGTTGCAGTTGTTGCAAAAAGTATAGTTATTTATCCGCAAATGCTGCCACAGCGCTTGATTAAGTGCAAATCCTACAATTACCCCGCTCTTTTTGAAGGAAAGGAAAAGAAACGGGAATGTAATTGTATGAAATGCAACTAAAACGGATTATTGGACATTTGGAGATGAGTTGGTTGTACGAATTGCAATTAATCGTCGCCGTAAAGCCGATCAAGCGCATTTTTACCAGTCGGTCGAAACATAAGCAAGCCCGGAAGCCCGTTAAACAGGTTCACGGAAGCGGTATTGTTCCATGTTTCGTTTCATAATCTTTGATATTTTGTTCAATTAAGTACTCAATTTGCTTTGCGATTGAGCGTTTATTCTTATCGGCTATGAATTTAATCTTTTCAAAATTCTCTTGTTCTAAGCGTAATGTGAATGCACGTTTATCAGTTGCCATTGATTTTTCTCCTTCAAAGTGATGTCAATATTATAGCAATATGAATAAAATTTTTATACATTCATATTGACATCAAAGTGATGTCACCATACAATATGATTATAGGTGAAGTCAAAGTGATGTCACCTGGAAATGGAGTGTGATGGTCGGTGGAAACGATAAGAAGTTATTTGAATGAGCTGATAGAGCTGCGGACTGATGAAATTGGGAATGGCGTGTCGATCCAGGATGAGTATCGTGCTAAATCTAAGAGATTGCAATTGTTATTCAATGAAATGCTGCAATGTTTGCCTAAGGACAAGCAATCCAAGTTGTATCAATACGAGGAACTGCAAAATGAAAGAATTTCCAAGGTTTATTCGATCATGTATAGGCAGGGGCTGATGGATGGGATACATATAACCGCTTTGATAGATGAGGGGAGAAAATTTGATAACGAGTTTTCTTAAAATCACGACTTTAGTCACGAATGAGAAAACTCTGGCTCAGGCATGTCCTATGACATGCGAATCATTCCAGGGGAAAGATGTGGCAAAGGATATTTGCGCTATTGATATCCTGTGACGAATAAAGTATAAAGCAAAGAAGCAGGCCGTCCAAAGGTCCGGCCTGCATTGCGGCGTTATTCCAAGTTTAGTGTATTCCGGTTTTAGTGGTATTCGCGGTCTACGCGCTATTCCAAGTTTGCGTGCCTGCCGTACATCTCGCTGCCCGTGATTCCTTTGCGTTCCATGCATTTGAGAATGACCGCGTCATAAAAAATCAACAACGTCTGTTCGAACAAGGAGGCCATGGGCTGAATCGTATTGTAACGGCTTAACTCCTTATCCTTCGGAGAACCGGGCAGGCGCACGATCACGTCGGCTAATTTCCCGATGGCGGATTCGGGGGAGATGGTGACGAGCGCTATTCCGGCATCCAGCGTTTTCGCCTTTTGCGCCATGCTGACCAGCGCTTTCGTCTCTCCGGAGCCGGAACCGATGACCAGCACATCGCCCTTACCGATGCTGGGGGTCACCGTTTCACCGACGACGAAGGCGTTATGGCCCATTTGCATCAGCCGCATGGCAAACGATTTCGCCATAAACCCGGAACGGCCTGCCCCGGCCACAAACACTTTATCAGCCTGGAGCAGCCGGTCCACCAACCGATCAGCTTCGGCTTCCTGAATAAAAGAGACGGAATGCTGCAGCTCTTCGATAATTTTAGCGGCGTATTGCACCGTATCCATCCGCTTATTACCCTTGAGCGACCAATCTTTGCATTTCTGCGGCTACGGCCTTTTTGTCGGCTTGTCCGGTAATGCCTCCGCCGACGATAACAAGATCGGGATTCGCCTTGACTACGTCGGGCAGGGTGCCCAGCTTGATTCCGCCGGCCACCGCTGTTTTGGAGTTTTTCACGACGTTCTTGATGATCCGCAATTGCTCAAACGGACTTTGGCCTTCCGCCTGCAAATCGTAACCGGTATGAACGCAGATATAGTCTACACCCAATGCGTCGATTTCCCGGGCCCGGGTTTCGATATCTTTTACGTTGATCATATCCACTAATATTTTTGTGTTATGTTTTTTGGCCTCTTCCACAGCGCCCCGAATCGTGGCGTCGTCCGTAGCTCCCAGAACAGTTACGATATCCGCACCGGCTTCCGCGGCTTTCATCACTTCGTATGCGCCTGCATCCATGACTTTCAGATCGGCCAGCACTTTTAATGAGGGAAACTGTTCCTTAATTTCTTTGACCGCGCGGAGCCCTTCATTGATGACCACGGGGGTTCCGATTTCCACGATATCGATATGCTCCTGCACCTCGGCGACAATTTGTTTAGCTTCAGGGATGTTGACAAGATCAAGCGCCAACTGCAATTCCATGATTATCACTCCCGATGATTTAGAATGTGGTGAACGTAAGCCCATCATAACCGTGAACTGCAAACGATGTAAGTACGCACTTTGAAAACATATAGTTACTTGAAAATGACTATATGTACTTGATTAGCACCTATTGCCTTGGAGTATACTGTACCCCCCTTTTTGTGGAATAGTGTCAAATAGGAACCTGTATGGTAGGATGGGATTGGAGGTGAGATAACGTGGGAAGATTTGATGAAAGAACGTTTAATTGCGAAAAGGAGCTGACCCTGCATATCATTGGCGGGAAGTGGAAAATGCTCATCATGTGGCATCTTGGCAAGGAGGGAACCAAACGGTTCAACGAGCTCCGTTCCCTCATTCCCGGAATTACCCAGCGCATGCTCGTCAATCAGTTGCGGGAGCTGGAGGAGGATCTCATCGTCCATCGCGAGGTGTATCCCGTGGTTCCGCCCAAAGTGGAGTATACGCTCACCGAACACGGCCAAAGCCTGATGCCGATCTTGGAGTCCATGTATGAATGGGGCATGAATTATAAAATCAATGTATTGAAAAATCAGGAGGTTATTGCGGAGTAAACGCAATCCTTGCCGCCAAAATTTAATAAACCGTTGCGGGCCGTCCCGAAGGCAGTTTGTTTTATGCGAAGCTGCTTTCGGGGCGGCTTTTATTTTTAGAAACATGTCAAAAAATTTCATTTTGCATAAATATTCGCATTTTTAAGTCTTAGGGCTTAGCTAATTTCTCCAGAACTAGCGCAAAGGCACCAATAAATCAAGACTTCCAGCCCTCACCGGAGGTATTTTTTGCCGTGTATAATTTTGGTAGCCCAGTTAGCTGGAATATGTTGGTATTATAGTCATGCCCCTTAGGATGCAAGGAATAAATTTAGCGCAGTTAAACACGTATTTTAAGCTTTAGGAGGGTTTAGCAAAATGAAATTCAGCAATACGAAAAAAACGATAGGGGTATTGGCATGTTTTATTTCTGCGCTGGCATGGGTGCCGGGCGCGGCTTCGGCGGCGGTAGAATTGCCGCTCCGCGTGGAATATCAGGGGAAGCCTCTTGACTTTCCGGATGCGAAGCCGTTTATGGATAAGGCGCAACGGGTGCAGGTCCCGGTCCGTTTTGTCAGCGAAGCGTTAGGGGCCGATGTAAAGTGGGCTCCGGAGAGCAAAACGGTAACGATCCGGCTGAAAAACAACGAAATCACTTTGGTGATCGGCCAGACGCTGTATAACGTTAACGGGGCAGCAAAACAGATGGACACGTCCGCGCGCCGGATCAATGGCCGGACGTTCGTGCCGATCCGCTTTATTAGCGAAGGGCTGGGCGCCTATACCAAGTGGGACGGCGCGGTGCGTACGGCGTACATCAGCGATGCCGCGTTCGATCCAAAGGATGAGAAGGAGCCGGGCGGCAACAAGGTCGTGGAAGAAAACATGCACGGCTTTATCGTGAAGCATAATACGGGATCTCAACTTTTTATAGATAAGGGAACAAATGAGCCGGAAACACCTGTATTGTCATTATTAATATCGTTCCCGGAGATGAGGGGGGCCGATTATAAAATGCAGGTCAAGGAAGTAGAAGAAATTCTCTTGCAGAAGGTGGATAAAAAAACCGTTGAAGCCATTATGCAGCACATTCAAAAGAAAACCAATTGGAGAGAAGAACTTGAGGGTAAGGTGTTCAAAGACAGCAATTATGTCATTACGGTCGGTTCGAATACTTCCGATCCGATTGCGGTACAAGTCTACGAAACCAAGAATTATATAGTTGAATAAAAAGCGGGTATCGAATATGAAAAACAGCGTGAAATGGTTTGGTGTGATATTAGTTTTAATACTTTTGACGGTAGCAATTCCCTTTCCGCCTGCTCAAGCTGCGGATAACCCGGAAGCGGCGGAGAATACGCGGCCGACGACGGTTGAGGAAGCGATTCAAAGAATTAATCGGGATATGAAGGAGTACTATGGCCTCGACAATTACTTTCCCGAGAGTATATCGAAGGATGGACAGACGCTCAAGCTACGGAGGGATTTGATCGAAAAAAGATTGAATCCGCCGCCGGTACAGACTAAAAGAGAAGCGCGAAAAAACAACACGTTTCAAATGGTTTACGGTGCGGATCATGGAGACAAATTGGTCCATAAAGGCAGACTGGTCGTCCGGTACAGCGGGTTCAGCGTAAACGGGCAATCCGTTTCTTCCGACGATTTTCCTTGGGATGCTGGTTGGAGCGGGACCCAAATTCAGGATTTTGAATTTATTCCTGAACCTTGGAATAAAACGAGGGTTACGGAAAAGTATGGGATTCGTCCAAATCGTTTTGACAAATACAAAGACCCTGCCAACAAATATCTTAGCGACGGAACTTTTGAACAGCTTATTATTCAAGGACTAAATACGGAGTACGCGGGAATACCTTACTCCGAATTTATGTACGAGAATAAGAACTCTGATTATGCAAAAGTTGACGTATATAAAGAGGGCGCCAAACCGAGAAAGGGCGGCAACTGGATCGATTATGTCCATGTCTTGCAGCCCCCGACCATGTTTTCTTGGGGGTATGGTACCGTCTATATGGACAGCAGTATCGGCGTGACGTATTTGGACGTCCCGATCGCCCCTTACGCTTTGTTGGAGTCCGATTTGTCGGCATCGTTTGAGAAATTGCCGCATGAAGCGGCCAAGGGCGAACAAGTCCAGGTGGCGGTAAGGGTGAATTCTACCTTCGCCGATCCGGTAACGACCAACTATTCGTGGACTTTGACGCAGAAAAACGGAACAAAGCTGACCGCACAGGACGACAACCTGTCGTTTTCCGGTCATGCCAATCAGGAATCCGGCGCTTTCGAAATCAAGAATCGAACGGGCGTTGTTCTTTACGCCACCTTTACGATGCCGGACAGCGACGTCCGCATTCAGTTTAAGGTCAATGAAGACGGGAAAATGCCCAAAGAAACGATCCTGGGCAACAATGTGCTCGATTCCAACCCGCTGGCAATAAAACTATTGAAGCCGATACCGCTGAATTACGACGTGCTGTCCACCAAAGTGAAGTTTCCATTAAACAACGGGAATCCGATTGCCGCCGCCTTGACGCTGCCGCGGCCGGACGCTAACTGGGTTAGCAATGCGACGGGTGAACTTAAGGTGAACAACGATACGAAGGATTTGTTTCGCGATTTCAAAGTTGAGGGTAATCCATTGGTCGATGAACCGAGTGCATGGATTTCGCGGAATCCGATTGTTCACGCCACCATTAAGCGCGAGGATTTCGGGGACGATCCGGTAAACCGCAAGTGGTCGCCTCACAGCAACCCTAAAGTGCCGATCCGTAAAAGCGGGACAGTGTCCTATGGAGGCTCTGTTAAAAGGGATTATGAATATAAAGTTACAATTTGCAGTAATGGCGTATGCCGCACCGAGATCAGAAGGGAAACGGCTCATGCCAATTTCGACTCCGGCGAGGACAGAGAGATCTACGACGTCTACGTCTACAACGGGACTAAGGAACTTGGAAAACATACGTACAAGAACGAGATCGAGAACAATACTTCGGACTCCAAAACCAAAAAGATGTTCTGGGAAAACGAACCCTATGAGTATGACGTCATTCGCTGGATGAAGCACCTCGACGAGAACGGTCAACCGTACGACTGGACGGCCGTCCCCGGTCGGTTCCGGCGCACGTTCACCCAGCAGGCCAGCGGGGACATCGCCTGGAAAAGCGAAAGCACGATGGCACAGGAATACCAGAAGGCCCGGGAAGCGGCCGGCAATAAAACGAACAGAAAATCGCTGTACGACAAGGCGGTATTCGCCACCGACCGGCAGCTGCAAAAATACGCGTATCCGATCAAATCCGGGTACTATTTCAACCCGGCCGGAAAGTACACGTTTACGGTTAAAACCGTCATGTACAAACAGTCGGATAACGATACGCAGGATCACAAGGACTTGGTCAAAGCGTTGATCGATTCGTTCCGTTACGAAACGAACCTGATTTATATCAACAGCAAGAAGGACGCGGTCAATATCGCAAACGAGCCATTGGCCTCCAAGGGGGGAGGGTTCAGAGCGGAAGCCGGAATTCTGACGGCCGAGCAGCCCAAAGGCGTGGATTGCAAAGTGCTGCTGAACGTGCTGGACCGGGAAGACGACGAGTCGCGTTATAGAAAAGTGGTTGAGCCAATCTATTATTCCCAGGATCAGGACGAAAGCAAAACGCATCCATACTGGAAACGGGTGCTCGAGGGTTACAAAGAGTCCAATACGCAAGGCAGCAAGGACAACTACCAGTATCGGGAATACGTTGCTGACAAGCAACCAAAGATGTACGAAATTACCGAAACAACGACCGTCACGATTGAAATCAACCCGGACAATATCCCGGTCTATACTCACGCCAACATGCAAAACGGCAAGTATTACGTCAAAGCTTGGATCGACGACGTGCCGCTCTCCGGAGGCGGCCATACCTACAAAAAGCTCGGTACTTTGCGGGGCGTCGATGTGCTCGATAACATCGAGGTCACGGTCGTAGGGTCCATGTTTGACGATTTGAACGACTGACGGAAACGGGACAAAGGAAGGGAGGCCGGCATGTCCAGCCCCCAATTCCTTCCTTCCGGATACTTATATCGATCGAAAGGCGCCCGCGGCTTTCCTTTAATGCCTTCAGACTCTTTTTTATAGGAAAAAAGTCCATAAAAAGGGTCGGTAGACCATATAAGGTATTGTATGTAAACGACGCTGTTGCTAAAATAGCGACAAACAAGGGAGGAAAATATTACTAATCTATGGTAATTCTCATCGTTTCCGGCGGATTTTATCGAATCGTGTCGGGCTATTTGCCGGACAGGCTTGAAGCTGTCCAGGCCGATGCGCTGACGCTGCAGGATTTGCCCGGCTATCTTCAGGAGAACAACCCGGCAGTGGATGGCGTACTGCTGACCGACGAGGCGTTTTCAGGGAGTCAGGAGACGGATCTGGGCCAACTAAACGCAGCCTTGAAATGGTTCAGCGACCGCCGCGGGGCGGAGGTTCCGGTCTTATGGCTCACCAGGAACCCGCTCAGGTTCCAGCAACTGGAGCCGCTCCTGCAGAAGTACGCCGGCCTGCGGATCGTCGTTTGCGACGAACCGCGAATCCCGCTCGGCCTGATCCGTTCCGTGTTGGATGAGCTGGCTGCGGGGCGACACGGACGGTCCCCCAAACCGCAGCGCGCTCCCGTGGACACGCCTGTGGAGGAGGCAAAGCCGGAGAAGAAAAGATCCTTCTTCAGCCGCTTCCGCGCCAAAGCCGAAAAAGGCGAAGCGCAGCCCGAGGCCACCGATCCTCTGACGAAACGGATGGCGGGGATCAGCCGGGGCATGAGCCGGGTCGTGGCCGTTACCGGACACCGCGGCAGCGGACTGACCAGCACCGTGGTGAACCTGGCGCATGAAGCCAGCAAACGCGGGCTGAGCACGATGATCATCGACATGGACGCGGAGTACCGGAGCATGAACATGTACTTCGGCAGATTCCACGAACAAAGCAATAAATACGACGAAATGAGCGCCTCCCTGATCCGCACGCTCGCCCGGCCCCAGGATTACATGACGACGGCTTGCAGCATCAAAGACAATTTATGGCTGACCGCGCTCGGTTATTCGTTCCAGGACCGCAGGCTGATGGACCAGTTCTACACCAGCGACAAGCTGGTAGGCCTGCTCTCTTTGCTAAGGACGAAGTTTAACCTGGTCTTGCTTGATATGCCGCTTGACTTGTTCCGGGAGTTCCGGGAAACGATGATTCACATCGATATTTTTGGATTGTGCGTTCCGAACAACCTGCACGCGGTGCTCAGTACGATCCGCAACGTCGAGGTCGTGCTGGACGCGGAGAAGGCGGCCTATCTCAACGCCAAGTCGAAGGTGATCGTGACCAAATACAACGACCGCTCGCGGTTCCAGGACGCTTTGTTTGCGCCAGAGCGCGTGGGCGAAGTGCTGGCCAGCGGACTTAGCGAGTGTTTTCGTTACGAAATGAACCTCGCGGGACATGTCCCGTACAATAACGGCTTCGACTCCCAGATCGAGACGGAGATCGCCTTGACGAATCTCGCGCCGGAGTACGAGCAAGCTTTCGGCCATATGCTTCTAAGACTGATGGAAGGTGCGTAACACTCGATGGATTTAACGACGATCAAAAGCGTTTCGCCGAACCGCAAAATTTTCAAAAAAATCATGGCCCTGGCCGTCAGCGTTACCGTGATCATCGTCTCGTTCATCGTGCTCAACAACGCCAACGAGGCGGCCAAGGACACGGTGGAAATTCTCCGCGTCGATCACGACGGCGGCATTCCGGCCGATCAGGTGATCACCGAGAAGATGGTCCGCAAATACGCCCTCATCCGCAAGGAATATACCGAGGATATGGTACTGGCGGCGGATCTGGAAGCGGTGGCGGGCAAATACGCGGAGTATTACTTGCGGGACGGCGGCATTTTGTATAAAGACCAGCTGCGGGAAGAAAAACCGCTCAAAAACGAATGGCTGTACCAGCTCGATGAGAAGCACGAAGTGTTGACCCTGCCCTACAACTTCCTGGAAGCCGGCGGCGACATCCTGATGCCGGGGGACACCGTCAGAATCCGCGTCTCTTATGAGAAGGAGGAAAGCACGTCCTCCGGCAATCCCAATTTTGGGGGAACGAGTACGGCGATCAAGACGGAGGTATTATTCGATCAAATCACGGTGAAGGATATGCTCAATGCGAACAGCCACTCGATTTATGAAGTGTATAAAGAGGTGCTCAAGCTAAGCGAAGACAAACGGCAGGAAGTGATGAAAAGCGAGGACTTCATGAAAAGCATCCAGCCGCGGGCGCTTTTGCTAGAGGGCTCCAAGGAGCAGATCGACAACTTTGCCAAATATAACGGCTATGACGGGAAGAAATACCTCATCACGATCCTAAGCCGCAAAAACAGCGACGTGATCCTGGATCAGCTGCCGACGCTGCAAAATGAGGTGGAGTCATGGATCAAAGAGAAGAACTAAAGCTTGACCGGATTTTGCAAAAAATTTCGCCGAAGGACTACCTTGGCGGGGCGGAGCTCCAGGAGAGCAAGCTCATCTACAGCGTCATCGGCTTCATTCCGGCCTGCGATCTCGCCGACAACGCGATCCTGATCAGCAATTTGGGATATTTGCTGGCCCAGAAGGGGCTGAATACGTGCATCGTCGACTTAAAGGCTTTTCAGCCGAACCTGTTTCATTACCTGGACGTGGAGCCGCCCAAGCAGGGGAGAGGATTGCTGCGGGTCTTAAAAAGCGACAAGGTCGATTTTCGCGAGGAAATGACAAGCACGAAATATGAGCGGCTGTATCTGTTGGCCCCCAGTCCCCATGATCTGATCGAGGAGTATCTCGATTTCGAATTCGAGCATTTGGAGCGGGTGATCGGCACCTTGAAAGGGATGTTCGACATTATTCTGCTCGACATCCCGAACAATCCGCCGCTCGAGCTGTGCCTTGGAGCGATGAAAAGCTCGCATATCGGCTTTTTCACCGCGTCCGAACGGGTTGAGGCCTTGAGCAACATGGTCCGGCTGCTCGATTTCGCGGCTTCGGTCGGGATCAGCACCGCCAAATTCACAAGTGTCATCCTGATGAACATGCAGGATCTCAAATACGATTACAAGGGCCTGCGCGAATACGGCTTTAACATCGCCGCGGCGATGCCGCTGGTGAAAGCCGCTTATGCCGCGTCGCTCGAAGGCAAGCTGTACGTCAGGGACAGCGCCCTGGTGAACAAGTACTTCATGAAGGAATTGAAGCGGCTCGCGGATATTCTGGGCAAGCAGTAGGGGGGTGGAAGGATGCTTACGCGCGCCAAAATCAGCGAAATGCAGCAAAAAGTGTCGCAGCAGAGCGGCGGCAAAAAAGAAGATTTGGAAGAATTGAAAAACAAATATACGACCATTCAATTCGAAGAGGCGCTGGAGCTCTGCCAGAAATACATCACGAAGGTCGCCACCCACGCCTTCCGGCGGGAAACCGACCCGGCCCGCAAGCGGGAAATGACCAAAGCTTTCATCAACGAGTTCGTCGATTCGCAAAAGCCGGTCGTGGAAGGGTATTACGAGCTTGCCGCGCTGAAGCACGCGCTGACCGACGAGATTACTCATTACGGCCCGATCACGAAGGCGATGGAAGATCCGGCGATCGACGAGATCCGCATCAACGGACCGGAGCAGATTTTTGTCGAAACCGGCGGAAAAACGCTGCCCTGGGAGCCGCACTTTATCGACCGCGAGCATCTGGAGCGGATCATTTCCAAGCTGCTTGGCGTCTCCAAGGTCCGGCTGACCCCGAAGGTGCCGATGGTCAACGCCCGGACGATCGAAGGGTACCGGGTGAACGCCACCCATGCGGACATTTCGCCGTACGACATGCCGGCCGTGGTGATCCGGAAATTCAGCAAGAAGAGCATCACCCCGGAAACGATGATCAAAAACGAGTCGTTTTCGGTCAATATGTTCAAGCTGCTGTCCCTGCTGCCGAAGGCCGATTTGTCCTGGATTACCGTCGGCCCGACGGGGAGCGGGAAGACGACCCTGAACGAGATTCTGGTCAAGGAGATCAACCCGCTGTCGCGGATCATCACGATCGAAAACCCTTCCGAAATGCGGCTGCTGCGCCGGGAAGGCGGCGGCGAGCACGGCCGGGTCATCAACGACGTGCTGCAGTACGAATCCGTTCCCGACGAGGACGATGCCAGCCCGGCGACGATGGAGAACCTGCTGATCAATGCGATGCGCCAGTCGCCGCACTGGATCGGCCCGGGCGAGCTGCGGACGCCGGGGGAATTCGCCACCGCGCTGCGGGCGGCGCAGACGGGGCACTTCTTCTTCACGACGCTGCACGCGGAAGGGGACCGGGAAGCGATTTACCGCTTCCTGACCGCCTACCTGATGGCCTCCAACGAACCGGCGGAGCTGGCTTTGCGGAACATCTGCAGCGCGGTCAAGTTTATTATTTTTCAGGAAAAGCTGGCCGACGGTACCCGGAAGGTGACCTCGATCTCGGAGGTGCTGGGTTCCGAAGGGCTGGAGCCGATCGTGAACCCGATCTACAAATTTATTTCCGAGGACGTGCTGGAAGAAGAGGGCACGCACCGGGTGCTGAAAATCGTCGGCAAGCACAAGCGCGTGGGACAGCTGTCGGAAAAGGTGCAGCAGACGATGATCAAAGCCGGGATCAAGCGCAGCCGGTTCGCGTTTTTGACCCGGCCGCCGGAAGACGACGAAATAGAGGAGTATGCGCCCAATGGATACGATTTCAGCCATTAGCCTGCTGCTCGGCATCGCCGCTTTCATCGTATTCAACGCCGTGTTTGAGGTGCGTTTTTTTGAAGGCACGGGACGTTTTTTCCTCGGGATGCTGGATACGCTGGCGGAATACCTCGGCAGGTACAACACCAAACGTTATGTGGAGCGGATCAAAAAAGAGCGGATCGTTAAGCGGAAGGAGAACATCTACGCCAAATACAACCGGCTGGTGGAAGGGCTTATTCTCGACTTCAACTTGCCGCTGACGCTCGAAAGCTTCACCTCCCTTTTGTGCATCGCGTTTGCCGTCATGGTGCTGGTGATCATTCTTTTTATGGAGAACGTCACCTTGTCGGTCGTTATTACGATCGCCATATTCGTTGGCCTGCTCACGTATTTCACCATGCAGTCGAAGGCGATCAAGGCGGAGAAGCTGGAGAGCATCATGGATGCCGAGGACATCATCTGCCCGCTCGCCCGGGAAGGGGTGCTGGTCGCGATCAAAAAAGTGATGGAAAGCGACGAATACATCCGCCCGAGCATCCGGCCCTACTTTCAGCAGTTTATCGACAACTGTGAAAACAACGGCTATTCCTTCAAGCAGGCGATCACCGTGCTGAACCGGCAGCTTGGTCCGAAATTCGACAACTTCACGAAAAAAGCCATCGTGTTCGAATACAACGAGCGCAAAGGGATGGCCGACATCTTCCTCGACATCGTGGACGAAAACGCGGTGCTGCGGGAGATCAACGCGCGCAAGGACCGGATTTTCCGCAAGATGAACCGGGATTTTCTGCTGAAAACCGCGATTATCGTGTTGTTTTTCATATATGCCTTGTCCGTCAAAGACTTTCGCGAATTTATGCTGTACGCCAGCTACGGAAAGGTTATCAATACGGTGATGATCAGCATCATCTGCCTCAGCTTTGCCCGGACGCAGACTTTGCAGGGGGATCTGGGGATTGGCGGTGAGCTGAAATGACGCTTTTGGCGAAGCTGGCCGCGCTGGTGTCGATCATTTACCTGGTCAAGGTGTTCGCTTACCCGATTTTCAAGCCAGTGCAGGCCAAGCAGAAGAAGCGCAACCGTAAGTATTTGAAGGAGCGGAAACACGCCCGGTTCCGGGAGAAGCTGCGGACATGGAAGAAAAACGCCGCGGTAAAATACGTCAGGCCCCTGCTAGGCGGCGCGGAGCGGCTGCGGTTCAAAAAAATGCTGGACAGGCTCGATCTGGCGATGACGCCGGAGGAACTGCGGCTCGAGCAGATTTTGTACACCGGCGGCGCAGTGCTGGTGACCGCGGTCGTCCTGAGCGCCAACCGGCTGCTCGGCTGCGTGGCGGCGATCTTTATCATTTTGGGCTGGCTGTACCCGGTGTCGGAGATGGAGAAAAAAATCGAGCGCAAAAACCGCAACATCGCCCGCGATTTCCCGGGGTTTTACAGCATGGTGTACTACCAGTATTCGAAGTCGATCAACATCTATTTGGCCGACGTGATCCGCGATTACTTGCCGAACGCCAACGCCGACATGGCCGAGGAGCTTGGGGTGATGCTGGACAATATCGAATACGGCGAGGAATTCGCGCTGAAGCAGCTAAAGCGGCGGGTGCCGATTCACTATATCATCAAGTTTTGCGATTTGATGGAAACCCGGCTAAAGGGGTATGACAACATTTCGCAGATGGTGTATCTCAAAAACGAAATCGACAGCTTCCGGATTCGTTTTTTGGAGGAGGAACTGGAGCGGCGGGAGCGGACCAACGGCCGGATTCAGTTGGTGCTGATCGGGATTCTCGCGTTGTATATCGGCATCTACTATCTATTTACGATCATGGATTCCATTCAAATGTTTCAATAAACATCTAAAAATGAGGAGTTAAGGGGAGGTTGTCACGATGAAACAGGTGGAAAAACAAGCGAGTCCAAAGAAAGGAATCCGTGCGTTTTGGGAGGATGAGGCCGGGGAATTCGGCATAAAGCAGATTGCCGCTACCGTGGCTGTGATCGTTATTATCGGATTAGTCGTTAGCGCCGTTAGAGGAAACTTGCCAACTTGGATCAACGATATATGGGACTACTTTATGGGGCTGATCAAAGAAATGACGGGGAGCTCGGCGTAATCCAAATTCCGGACAGACAGGAGGACTGACATGCGAGCTTTTGCCAAGTCGATCCTCGTATCCATACTGGTTACCGTCTGCATCCTGCTGTTCACGAACCTGATCTACTTTTTTCCCTGGTACATGACGCTGGTGATCGAGACGTTTAACGTGTCCCAGGTGGCGGCGAGCGACAATTATTTGAAGCAAACGTACTATGACGATGCCCTGGAGCGGCTGCGGGAACGCCCGATTTACAGGCTGAAAGCCGAGGACGTTGAGATTCTCGCCGTGAACGCGGACGGTGATGATGCTATCGGCAACGACGATGCTTCCTATTACGAGGACCTGACGGAATACGAAAAACCTTACCGCCAGCGGGGAAAGCCGGTCAAAGTGACGATCGAGGCGGTGTATCCGCTCAGCATCGAGCTTTGGGGCAAAAAATACGAGCGGGAAATTCCGGTTTCATTTTCGCTGACGGCAACGGGGCTGAAGCATTACAAGGACCTGGAATATTACGAATACCTCGATCAGTGGGGCGATGAGCCATGAAAAACATAGCGATCGGCGTGCTTGTGGTCATCCTCGCTTCGATTTTGCTCGAACCGCTGGTAGAGCTGCTCAATTTGGGCCGGGAAAACATCATCCTTGGCACGGCGCTGTCCAACTCGGCCCGGTCCGCCAGGGACCGCAGCCTGGAATACGAATTCCAGCGGAATTTGGATGCGAAGGTGAACGAGGATAAATTTGCGGAGTATTTTTCCGATGCGTTTGAAGCGGCGATGAACGTCACCCGAAAAAATCCGGGGGCAAGCAACACGGAACTGGAGTTTAGATCCAACGACGGAAAGTACAACGATTTTACCGTTAAGCTCGATTTCGACGAGAAGACCGACCCGGAGCGCGAGCAAGTCGTGACCAAGGTCACGCTGGAAGCCGTTTCCGATTATAAATTCAAGACCAAATACTTGAAGCTGGCGGCGGCGGCCGGGGAGGATGTCGATTACCAGCTCAAAGAGGAACGGGTGTTGGTGCTGACGATCACAAACTGACGGGGAGGAAGGGCTTCGGATGGATGAAATAATGCTGGTGACCTTTCAGGCGCCCCATCTCCGCAAGGAGCTGTGGGTTCCGCCGTTCGTGACCTCGGCGGAGCTGCTGGAGATGCTGGCGGACGCTTACGGACTTGCGGTTTCGCCGGGGCATCGTTTGCAGGCTGAGCCGCTTGGGCGCATCCTGGACCCGGTCCGGACGCTGGAGGAGGAAGGCGTGGCGGCCGGGGCGCTGCTGACGCTGGTGTAGAAAGGGGGAGTATCGATGGGCGATCATTTTGGCGGCAGCGGGCTTGTGCTCGCGGCGGGCGGCAAGCTGCTGCTGACGGACATTTGCCATTACTCCGGCACGTTTTGGCTCGATCCCGCAAGCGGGGAAACGAAGCTGCTGGACGGCATTTTCTGGTTTATGAACCCGGCCGATGACGGCATATACGCAAGCGACCAGCAGCGCGGCCATCGGCTCTGCCGGATCGATCCCCGGACGGGGGCTGTGGAGCCGGTGTCGCAGGCCCCTTGCGGGGGGCTGATCCGTCAGGGAGATTGGCTTTACTATATCAACGAAGAGGACCGGAAGCTGTACCGCCTCCGGATGGACGGACGGGAAGAGAGCCGGATTGCCGACGAGGCGGTCGAGGCTTTTGCGATGGACGGGGACGAAATTTATTACGCGACGGGTCTGGGGATTCGGACCTGCCGCGCCGACGGCAGCGAGCGGGAGATCGTGTCCGACGCGGCCGCCGCCGGGCTGTTTCTGCTTGGGGAGAAGCTGGTTTACGCCGACAAGAAAAACCGGCGCCTGCTGACCGTGTTCGACCTGCGTACGGGGAGTGCGCGGGCGTATGACGATCTTGTCCCCGGCAGCTTGTGCACGGATGGGCGTTACCTGTACTGCAGCAACCGGATGCATGCCGATACGATCTACCGTATCGATTTGGAATTGGGGAGCAAAATCCGGTTTTGCGGCGACAGCGCGGATCATCTGCACGTGATCGGCGGGGAAATGTATTTCAGCAGCCGCTTCGAATGGCACAAGATGTCTTTGTCGGGCGGACAGGCTGTCAAAGTCATAACGAATTCGCGAGGCCAATATGATGAATGAAAACCATTTGTTTAACCGCCAGCCCCGGTTCCTGCCGGAAATGCCGGGCGGGGAGCTGGAGATTCCGGGGCCGCCGCACGCCTATGAGAAGCCGGAAATTTCCTGGTTTACGCTGCTGGCGCCGCCGGCCGTCATGCTGGTGATCACGGGCCTGCTGGCGCTCACATCGCAATCGATGTTTATGATGCTGTCGATCGCCATGACGGTCATGACGCTGATCGTGTCGCTCACGAGCGCCACGGCGCAGATCCGCAAATACAAAAACAAGAAGAAGGAACGGGAGAAAAAATACCTGCAGTTCATTGCCGACTGCCGGAGCGAGCTGACGCTGGCCCGCGAGCAGCAGATCAAGGCGATGAACGAGCTGAACCCGGAGCCGGCCGCCTGCCTGGAGCGCATTCAACAGCTCGACCGCCGGCTATGGGAACGGACGCCGTCGTATCCGGATTTTCTGTCCCTGCGCCTCGGCGTAGGCAGCGTGCCGGCGGCGCGGCGGATCCAATACACGAAGCAGGCGATTATTCTGGAGAGCGATCCGCTCCTGATGGAGCCGCAGCGGTTGGCGCTGGAGTTTGAACGCGTGCCCGACGTGCCGGTTTCCGTCAATCTGATGAAGGCGGAAATATGCGGTATCGCCGGCGAAGAAGAGTTGGCTTTGGACTTGGTGACCAAGCTGGTGCTGCAGCTGGTGACCCATCACGGATATGACGACGTGCGGGTTGTCGTGCTCGCCTCCGAAGAGACGCTGGACCGCTGGAGCTGGCTTAAGCCTTTGCCGCACGTCTGGTCCGGCGGCTTCGATTCGCGGTACCTGCTGTGCGGGCCGGCGATCGCGCACCAGGTGCTTGGCGAGCTGTACCAAGTCCTTAAGGATCGCGAGCTGAAAACGGTAGGCGGGGCGATGCTTCCGCATTACGTATTTATCGTTCAGGATCCCGGCTTGCTTGAAAACGAACCGATCCATAAGTATTTATACAACAAATGCGCTTCATTGGGCGTGTCGTCGGTGTTTATCGCCCAGGGCGCGGCCTACCTGCCGATGAACTGCCGTCAGGTCGTGCTGCTGCAGGGCAAAACCGGGGAGCTGGCGGATCGGGAAACCGGGGAGAAATCCACCTTCCTTCCCGACAAGGCCGACTTCGCCCAGCTGGATCAGGCGGCCCGGAAGTTGGCGCCGCTGCGCATCAAAAACACGGCCGCCCAGTTCTCGCTGCCCGTCTCGCTGACGCTGCTCGAGCTGCTTGGCGCGAGAGCGGCGGGGGAAGTCGACGTGGCCTCGCGCTGGATTCGCAACAAGCCGTTTAAGGGGATGAGCGTGCCGATCGGCGTCAAGGCCGGGGGGAACCCGTTTTACCTGGACATGCACGAAACCGGACACGGCCCGCACGGGCTTGTCGCCGGCACGACCGGCTCGGGGAAAAGCGAACTGCTGCAAAGCATCATCATCTCGCTGGCGCTGAACTATCATCCGCATGACGTCGTGTTCGTGCTGATCGACTATAAAGGCGGCGGGATGGCCGATGTTTTCAAAGGGATGCCCCATCTCGTCGGGACGATCACCAACCTCGGCGGGAACGAGACGACGCGGGCGCTGCTGTCGATCAAAAGCGAATTGATGCGCAGGCAGCGCGTGTTCTCGGAATATGGGGTCAACAACATCGACCGGTATCAGAAGCTGTACTACAGCCGGAGCCGCTCCGAGCAGGCGAGCATGCCGGCGATACCGCACCTGATCATGATCGCCGACGAGTTCGCCGAGCTGAAGCAGGATCAGCCCGATTTCATGAAGGAGCTGGTCAGTGCGGCCCGGGTCGGCCGAAGCCTTGGCGTGCATCTGATTTTGGCCACGCAAAAACCGGCCGGCGTCGTCGACGATCAGATCTGGAGCAACTCCAAGTTCAAGATTTGTCTCAAGGTGCAGGACGAGACGGACAGCAAAGACGTGATCAAGCGCCCGGACGCGGCGATGATCAAGGAGCCGGGCCGGGCGTATATCCAGGTCGGGCACGACGAAATTTTCGAGCTGTTCCAGTCGGCCTACTCCGGCGCGGATTATGATCCGGAGGGCGAATTGCTCAAACGGGAAAACCGGGCCAAGCGCATTTACGAAGTATCGCTGCACGGCCGGGCGGAGCAGATTTATCCGCGCGAAGAAGAGAAAATCGCCAAAAAGGAAATGCCGACCCAACTGAAGGCGATGGTCGATCATATCATCGCGGTGTCCGGCGCGAACGGGATCGAGCCGCTCAAAGGGCCGTGGCTGCCGCCGCTGCCGGATACCGTCTACCTGGACGATATTTACGGTCCTGAGGAAGGCTTCCGGACGGACCTCGGCCGCTGGGCCCCGAGCGGCGACCTGCTCAGCGTGCCGATCGGCCTGCTCGACGATCCGCGGGGCCAGCGCCAGGAGCCGCTGCACATCGATTTCGCCCAAGACGGTAATCTGTTTGTGTACGGAGCACCGGGCACGGGGAAAACGTATTTGCTGAAAACGCTGTGCCTGTCCCTGGCGCATAAATATTCGCCGGAGGACGTCCATCTCTACGTGATGGATTTCGGCGGCTCTTCGTTCCGGGCGCTGGAGCAGCTTCCGCATTGCGGCGGCGTGATGACGCTGGAGCAGGAATCGCTTATCCAGCAATTCATGCTGTTTGTGTTCCGGACTATCGAGGAGCGGAAGAAGCTGTTCGAGGACACCCGGAGCGACGGGTTCAACGATTACCGCCTAAACGCCGCGGGCATCCGCGAAAGAGGCGGCCAGGGCGGCGGCGGGGCAGGTATCGGCGGGACAGGCGCCGAAGGATTGAACATTGCCGGAGCGGTTGCCGCCGGGACAAGTTCCGCCAGCTCAAGTGCCGCTGGCTCAAGTGCCGCCGGCTTAAGTGCCGCTGGCTCAAGTACCGCTGGCTTAAGTGCCGCTGGCTCAAGTACCGCTGGCTTAAGTGCCGCTGGCTCAAGTACCGCCAGCTCAAGTTCCGCCGGCTCAAGTGCCACCGGTTCAAGTGCCGCCAGCTCGAGTGCCGCCAGCTCAAGTGCCACCAGTTCCCCCGTTTCGCTGCCGGCGATCGTGCTCGTCATCGACAACTATTTCGCCTTGTCGGAAACGTATGAGTCGGTCGACGAGAAGATGGTGATGCTGGCCCGGGAAGGGGCAAAATACGGCATTTACATGGCCGTTTCCGCCACCAACGCTTCGCTTGTCCGCTACAAATTCGCCGTTAATTTCAAAATGGCGGTGACGCTGCAGCTGACGGACAAGGGGGAATACGACGGCATCGTCGGCCGCACCGAAGGGCTCGAACCGGCCAAGCTGGCTGGCCGTGCCTTGGTGCGGGGGAAGCCGCCGCTGGAGTTCCAGACCGCCGTGCCGGAGTACAAAGCGGCCGATCTGGAGCAGACGCTGGAGCGCTACGCCGCCCTTGTCCGCAGCGGGACGGTCCGCCCGGCAACGCCGATCCCGGTCATGCCGGCCCGCATCGACATGGCCGAAATCAACCGTGGCGCCGGCGGCAGCCGGATCGCCATCGGCCTTGGCGACCAGGATCTCCAGCCGGTGCTCGTCGATCTGACGGCGACGCCGGTGCTGATGATCGCCGGGGATCCGCTGAGCGGCAAAAGCACGCAGCTCGTCTCCTGGATCCGGGCGCTCGCCGCGAACCTGGGCGAGGAAGGGCTCGCCGTATACGCGCTGGATTCCGGCGCGATGGGGCTGTACTCGATCGTGAACGAACCGTATGTGACCGATCTGGCGCAGATCGAAGACATGTATTCGTTCGTGGACGGCGTCAAGGAAGAGCTTGACGCGCGCCGCTCCAAGCTGCTGGAGACGCGAAGAGCCGGGGGGGATCCTGAGACGCTGGTCCGCTCCTGGAAGCAGCTCGTGTTCGTCTTCGACAAGCTCAGCGAGCTGACGGAGGGCGACCAATATTCGCTGAAGGAGCTGCTGGAGCGGATCGTGAAGCAGGAACGTGGCATGAAAGCCGCTGTCCTGGCCGCCGATTTGACCGGCGAGCTGGCGAACAACTGGGACGGTTTGGGCAAAGCAATCCGCGAAGAGCAGTGCGGACTGCTGCTCGGCAGCTTGAAGGAGCAAAGCCTGTTTAACGCCAGACTCCCATACGGCGCCCAGGAGAAGGAGTTCGAGCCGGGAGACGGTTATTTTATCGTGAAGAACAAATTTACCGGCCTGCGTACCGGTGTTTACGAGAGCAAGCCGGAGCTTGTGCTTGAAAGGAGGTGAGATAATAAATGGCAAATTTGACGTTTAGCCCCGAACAGGCGCGCAGCGTATCCAAGTCCATCCTGAACAAAGGGAATAATGCCCGCGATCTGATCAACCAGCTCGACCGGGAGATCAAATCGGTGGAAGGCTGGTGGCAAGGGGACTCCGCAAAAGCTTTTGTGGATGAATTCAACCAACTCAAACCAAGTCTGGATAAGCTGGTGGAATGCGTAACGAACATCAGCAACAACCTGAACAAAATCGCTGATATTAAGGAACAAAGCGAAAGAGACATTGCGAGCGCACTACGTAAATAATCGAAGCAGGCGTGAAGAGCAGCATGATAACCCAAGCTGTTCTTCACGCCTTTTCGCCTATGACGGATCAATTAAGGGGGGAGAGTTATATGGTTTCGCCGGGGGAAATCAGCAGCGCGGCCAGAAAAGTGCACACTGAGGCGATGGATCTGAAAAATGCGGAGCGCAGGTTTTCGAGCACGCTTGGCGGCATCGATACTTGGTGGAAGGGGCAGGCGGGCAAAGCTTTTGCCGAGGATTACAACCAGCAGGCCAAACGGGCGATGGAGCGCCTGTGCGCGGAAATGGAAAACATGAAATCCGCTCTTGACCGGCTCTCGTCCGAGGTTCGGAACGCCGATGAGGAGAGGCGGAGAAAAGAGCTGCTGGAGCGGCAGCGGAAAGCGCTGAAATAGAGATGTAGCTCTGCCTACCGATCCTCCCGGCGCTAATCTTTAGCCTATTGGTGAATGTAGTGAAGTGGTATTGACGGGTAAAGAATGCTTGTTGTTATGCGAATGGTCGTGTCCGAAGAAGTTTTTGATGAGCAGGGACGTGCGGTGGTCGCCGCGCAAAGCGATTATTCCCGATTTGCAAGCTGGTTTTACAAAACGGCAGAGACGATTCTCCCCATGGTGTGGGAGCGCTTTTTTTCGGAATAGCCGCAAAGGACGGGCTGTCGTTGGATTATGGGCTGTACGGCGTACGGCGTTTTTTTGCAGGCAAATAGATGAAATGAGAAGAAAATAACCGGCTCTTTGGACGCCGTGCTGGACGATGTCGGCAGTGTGCTGGAGCAAAGCTGGGGCTGCGTGACCATTGAGCTGGAGCATATAGAGACCCCTTAGGTAACCTTTAGATAGGCCTAGATAAATTTAGTGATAATAGATAAAGTTAGAAATTTTAGATAAACTTAGTAATCTTAGATAAACTTAGTAATCTTAGATAAACTTAGTAATCTTAGATAAGCTTGGTGATCTTAGATACCTGAGCCCGCCAGAGTTAGCGGCAAAAAATGTCGTTATTTCAGCGGTACCCCACATTTTGATGATAATAGAGGCATTTTATGCCGCTATTTCTTCGAATCGTTAGGGAGTGACTGCTTTTTGCACCGTTCATGGGAAAATAAGTACAAAAAAGTCCCTTATTGGCGATGATCAGAGGCCGCTCCGGAAAATAAGCACATATAAGTCCGCTATTTTTTGAAGGACCGGAGGATTAGGCAGATTTCTCGACAAAATAAAAGCAGACGCCGCTCTGGACGTCTGCATTTTTTATTGCTCAGGATTCCAAAGGCAGCTGCGCATTGGTCTTACGTTGCGCTTTCGCGGCTTTGCGGGTCTTCAGGTAATGCGCCAACGTGAAGTACAGCAGGCTGCCGGTCAAGCTTGCGGTCAGGAACCAGGCCAGGCGGTCTAAGCTGGACCACATGAAGGCGTAGTCGCCGCTGGAGATAACGGCCCGGAAAGCTCTGACCGAATACGTCATGGGCAAATACGGGTGGATTTGCTGGAAGAACTCCGGCGTCAGCTCGATCGGGAACGTCCCGGCCGAAGCGGACAGCTGCAGCACCAGCATGATGACGATCATAAACCGCCCGACATTGCCGAACAGGCTGGACAAAAACTGGATGATGGCGTAAAAGGTGATGCTTGAGAACAAGGCCACCGTAAAAAATACCGGCACGCTCGTAACCTCCAGTTTGAGACCATACAGCACAAAAGCTACGAGGATGATCGTTTGCAGCAGGCTTTCCGCCAGCATGAACCCGAATTTGCCGAGAAACCAGACCGGGCCGTTCGGCGGAGCGATCGTCGTCTTTTTGAGCGGATAAAACAACGAGAACATCAACGCGCCGACAAACAGGCCAAGCGCCAGGAAGTAAGGGGCCATCCCTTCTCCGTAATATTCCACGTCATGGTTGCTGACCTGGCTGCTTTCCACGGGCTGGGCAAACATGTTGTACGTCTGGTCGCTCGGGTCCAGGGTCGCTTTTTCCGCGCCTTTGCGCAGCTCGTCTTTCAGCAGCTGTTCGCCGTCGAGCAATTGCTGCTGCCCGTCGAGCAGCTGGTCAAACGCATCGTTTAGCGTGCCCTGGGCATCCGTGGCGATGCCTTTGACTTCGTCCAGCTTGTCATGGGACAGCTCGGAAACCTTGCCCTTGGCCTCATCGAACTTCTCGTCCGCGGCTTCGTGCAAGCGCTGCTGCAGCTCCGGCAGCAATGCTTGATATTTGTCTTCCGCGACCTGGTGCAAACGGTTCGTCACTTCCGGCAGCAGCGCGTTAAACTTATCTTCGGCCGCTTCATGGAGCTTCTCCCGCAGCTTCGGCTGCAGCTCGTCGAATTTTTCATCCGCCTTGGCATGGAGCTCGCTTTGCACCTTCGGCTCCAACTCATCCAATTTGGTGTCCGCGGCCGAATGGATGCGGCTGACGATTTGCGGCAGCAGCTCGGCGTATTTGTCGTCGATGAGGTTGTTCATCTTTTGCTCCAGCTGCGGCAGCAGTTCATCGAATTTATCGTCGACGACGCTGTGGATTTTACCCGTAATTTGCGGCAGTTTTTCGTCAAACCGCTTGCCGATGATCTGGTTGACGCGATCGTTCAGCTTCTGCTTCAGACCGGGCAGCTGCGAATCCATCCAATCGACGATTTGCTGCTTCGCTTTCTCCAGTTCGGCCAGCCGGGCCCGGAATTGCTCCTGCTTGTCGGCCGGCAGCTGATCGATTACCGGCTCCAGTTCTTTCAGCACCCGGGCAAACGTATCGTCGAGCTGTTTCGCATTTGCCTTGGCGTCCGACACGATTTGATCGATCTGCTGATTGATTTCATCGTCCACGCTGGCGATAATATACGTCTTGACGGCGTCACTGTACTCGTCGATCGCCTTGTCGATTTCCGAATGAATCCGGCTGCGGGTTTTACCGCTGTACTCGTCGATCAGCCCATTCGCTTCGCTGTGCAGCTTGCCGCGGATTTGCTCCGAATATTCGTCCACCGCCGAATCGATCTCCTTGTGCATCCGTGCGCGGACGTCGCCGCCGTATTCGGCAAAGGCCTTGTCGATTTGCTCATGCAGCACGCTGCGCACCGATTCGGCGTTGTTTTGGACCGCGGCGTCGATTTCGTCATGCATGCGCTGCTTCACGGTACCGGCATTGTCCGCGATCGCCTTGTTCACTTCCTCGTGCAGGCGCGTATCGATCGGGTCCTTGTTTGCGGCGATTTCCTTGTCGATCTCTTCGTTGATCCGCTCGTGCAGCTTGTCGCCGTATTCGTCGATGACCGAATCGAGCCGCTGATCGGCGGAGCCCATCGCCGCGTCGATTTTGCCGTTTACTTGCTTTTTAAACTCGGAAATGCCGTCGCCGAGCTGCTTCAGGCCCGATTCCAACTTGCCCGCGCCGTCGCTGGCGTCGCGCAGCCCGTCGGACACCTGGGTCAAGGCTTCGAACATTTCCTCCGTGAACGTTTCGGTCACTTCCGCCGAAACTTCCTTCTGGATTTTTTCCACGACTTTATCGGAAATCGAAGCGGACAAAAAATTGTAGGCGCTGTTTTCCTTGTACACCAGCTCCATTTTTTGCGGTTTCGGGTCAAGGATCGTGGTCGCCGCCTGCGACGTGTCCGGCGGAATTTCAATCAGCAGGTAATAGTCGTAGTTTTTTAGACCCTGCTCGGCTTTTTCCTTGGAAACGAACTGAAAATCCACGCTGTCGTTGTGCTGCAAATTGTCGACCAAACGGTTCCCGATATCAATCGTTTTGCCCTGAAATTTAACGGGCTTATCCAAATTGACGACGGCGACCGGAAGATTGGATACTCTGCCGTACGGGTCCCAGTTGGCGATCAGGTAAACGCCGCTATACAGCAGCGGAATCAGCAGCAAACCGAGAACGGGCACGATGACCTCCCGGTTTTTGACGGTATTCAAGGTTTCCGTCTTCAGGTAGCCGCCCTGGCGGGCCAGAAATTGCCGGCTTCGCTGAAGACCAAGGCGGGTTTTAACGCCGCAATAGCGGAGGGCGCGCCCGATTCCCCGCCCTGCGCTTGCCGCCAAGCTCGCCATCGAAGCCTGGAACCGGCGCAAACTATCGATGCTTTTTTTCCACCACGTTATGAGGCTTCGATATTTTTTCATCAGGCATACTTCCTTTATCGAAAAATGACTAAATGACTAAAATGTTCATTTTGTATTATACGCCGGACTTTCATCTTTTTCAAGAAAGTTTTCAAGAAATGCCGCCTGGCCTCCGAAAACACGAAAAAACAAGGCATCCTGCCGGAGGAAGCCTCGTTATGCGAAAATAACGCGATCAAAAACTAAAGCGTGGCGAGCGTCAACAGACTGAGCAGCAGCGAGGCGGTCAGCATGGCGAAGAGCGGGCGAAGCGCCTTGGCGCGCAGCTGCCGCAGGTCGACGTTCAAGCCGAGACCGGCCATAGCCATCGCCAGCAAAAACGTCGTCAGCGAGGATACCCCGTTCATTACTGCTTGCGGAATGAGAATATATTTGCCGATGAGGAAGCTTCCGAGACAGCTCATGACGATAAAACCGAGGAGAAACCATGGGAATGCGATTTTGGCGTCCGTCCCCGTTCTGCCGGCCCGTTTCATCCATACCATTAGCAGAAGGCTGAGCGGGATCAGCAGGAGAACGCGCCCCAGCTTGGCCAGCAGGGCGACCGCGAGCGCATCCGGTCCGGCCGGTTCCGCAGCCAGCGCGACGTGGGCGAGTTCATGCAGGCTGGCGCCGCTCCATATCCCGTAATCCACCCCGCTCAGCGGGAGAAACGGGCGAATAACCGTGTAAGCGACGGCGAACAACGTGCCGACCAATGCGATGATCCCGGCGCCGATGGCGGTGTCCTCCTCTTTGGATTGAAGAATCGGGGAAACGGCGGCGATGGCCGCGGCCCCGCAAACGCCGGTCCCGATGCCAAGCAGCAGGGAGAGGGAGGGGTCTCCTTTCAGCCACTTGGCCAGCAGCACCGTCGCGAGGATTGAGAAAACGATAACCGCGGCGTCGCGAAGCAGCAAGCCCGGCCCCTGCTGCAGCACGACGCCGATGTTCAGCTTCAAGCCGAACAAAATGATCGCGAGCCGCAGCAGTTGTTGCGAGGAGAAACGAATCCCTGCGCGCAGTTTCTCCGGGTATCCCCAGAGTTGCCGGTAGAGGACGGCGAGCAGGATGGAGCAGGCCAACTGACCGGCCCGGTCCAACCCGGGCAGGCAGGCCAAACCGTAGCCAAGCAAGGCGATGATCAGCGTAAAGGCGATGCCGCTTCCCCAAGCGCCCGCCCGCGTGCGAACCGCAAATGCAAAAGCGGCTTTGCCGGTTTGGGCGAATCCTCGGGGGTGGCGGGGCAATCCATTGGATTTTGCCGCCGCGCGGCGGCCGCTGTCTGTTCGAATAGTCACAAAATCACCTCCGTCTGGTTTGCGTAACCAGCATAAATCGGCTTTAATAATAAGTAAAATTATTCATTTTAATCATTATAATAAGTAAATATTTATTATAGGTTCATAAGGAGGGGATACGCATATGGATTTGTCCTTAAAAGTGTTCATAACGGTGGCCGAAAAACAAAACTTTACGCGCGCTGCCGAAGCGCTGCATATGACGCAGCCGGCCGTCAGCCAGCATATCGGGGCGCTGGAGCGGCAGCTCGGGACCAAGCTGCTGGAGCGAAGCAATAAATTCGTCCGGCTGAACAAGGCGGGGGAGATCGTCTACCACCATGCGCGGGAAATTTCCGGGCTGTACGGCCGGATGCAGTATTTGATCGATGATTTGAAGCATACCGCGTACGGGAATTTGTCGATCGGTGCAAGCTATACGTATGGAGAATATGTGCTGCCGCATGTGGTGGCGGAGATGATGAAGCTGTACCCCGGAATCCGGCCGGCGATCACCATCGGAAATTCCAGGGAGATCGAAGCGAAGGTGGGCGGACATGAGCTGGATATCGGCATTATCGAAGGCGAGTTTCGCGACGCGCAATTCCGCATTGAGCCGATCGCCGATGACGCCATGGTAATCGTGATCCCGGCGGGGCATAAGGCTGCGGGACGCGTTGGCTTGAAATTTTCCGATTTGCGGGAGGAGACGTGGATCGTCCGGGAACCCGGTTCGGGCACGCGCGAGGCGGCGGACAAAATGTTTGCCGAACAGGGGTTTTATCCGGAGCGGCTGATGGAGTTCGGCAGCACGCAAATCATCAAGGAATCGGTCGAGGCGGGGCTGGGCATCAGCTTCCTGTCCCGGGCCGCGGTGCGCAAGGAAATTGCCCTCGGAACGCTGCGGGAGCCGGATGTCGAAGGTTTTCCGTTTACCCGCAAATTTTCCTTGATCACACGTACGGCTCCATTTTATACCAAAGCGATGGAAGTATTTATGGAGCTTCTGCGTAGGTCCCCCTCCATTTAGACAAAATAAAACAGGCAATGGTATAATGGCACTTTATTTAGCCGGGAGGTGTCTAATCTATGAACTTTTGGGAGGGGCTTGCGGATAATATCGGCAAGATCAGGTGGGCGGATATCGGGATCGCCGTCTTGATCATCGCGCTTTTTGCGCTGTTCAACAAAGTGCTGGTGAAGTATATTTTTGCCTTGCTGAACCGACGATTCGGAGCATCCGGCAAGGGGGAACTGTGGAAGCAGGTGCTTGAGCGGCCGTTCCGGTCGTTTTTCGTGCTAGCGGGCGTTTATTTGGGCGTCAAATATTTGCTGCCGCGCAGCTGGGAGCTGGCCATCGGCCTTGACCCGCTGTTCCGCAGCGCCGTTATTGCTTTAGCAGGCTGGGCTTTGTATATTTTATCGGCCCAATCGTCCGTGCTGCTTGAAGGAATCGGCAAAAAAATCCGGCTGGACGATTCCAGCATGCTGATTCCGTTCCTGTCCAAGGTGCTGCGGTTTGTCGTTATCGTCTTGACGATCGCGTTAATCGGTTCGGAATGGGGCTTCAGCATCAACGGCCTGGTGGCCGGCATGGGACTGGGGAGCCTTGCCGTCGCCCTGGCGGCCAAGGATACGCTCGGCAATATTTTCGGCGGCATCGTGATCATTTTGGAAAAGCCTTTCGCCAAAGGGGATTGGATTCTAACGCCTGCCGCCGAAGGGGTGGTGGAAGACATTACGTTCCGCAGCACCAAAATCCGCACTTTCGCGGATGCTTTGATTACGGTGCCGAACGCGGCGCTGGCCGATCAGCCGATCACCAACTGGAGCAGGATGGGCAAGCGCCGGGTCAGCTTTACGCTCGGCGTGGCGCTGGATTCGGACCGCGGGCGGCTGGCTGCGACCATTTCCCGGATCGAGCGGCTGTTGAGGGACAACGAGCAAATCGACCCCGGCACGATTCACGTCAAGTTCACCGATTTTAACGAGAGCAGTTTGGGCATTTTTATATATTATTTTACGAAGTCCACGGTTTGGGCGGAATATTTGTCGGCCCGGCAGGGTATAAATTTGGCCTTGCTGGAGGTGCTGGAAGAGGAAGGCATCAAGCTGGCGTATCCTTCGCACCGGGTGTTTCTGGAAGGGGCGCTGGCGGATGGCGGAGGGGAAATTTCCAGAGCATACCGGCCGTACGAGTAAACAAGATCTGAAGGCTAAAGGACTCTGGAGCCGTTATTTGCGGAAAAACGGAGGTTTGCAACATCTAACGGACAGACAGAGATGACGTTATTTACACTAGCTTCTAACGGTTGCGAACGCGGTTATTTGCCTTAATCAAGGCAAAAATAGCCGGATTTCAGTGAATAAGCGCTATGGTAACCGTTATAATTTGAAATCAACGTTTTTGGAACAAATAACGCTTGTGGCAACCGTTAGAATATTAGTGTGACTAGAAAATGTAAGTTAATGCAACGCTAGTAGGTTATTTACCTCAAATCGGCCTGGACGGACTGGTTTAGAGCGGAATAGTCGTTGGTGTCCGCTAGGTTGGGAAATACTCGGGAAAATGGGTGTGTAAGGTCGCTTGGATAAGGTAGCTAGAGTCCGTTGCGCACAACGTTCCTCCTTTTGCCTCCAATATATGGGTTTACACGACTAAGAAGCTCGCCAGCGGTAGGGCTTTTTTATTTATTAGCGTTAGCGCTATCATAGGCCTTATGTAGGGAAAATTTAGGATAATTAGATTGTTTTGCGGAATTATGGAGGACTAATGTAAAAGTTTGTCGTATTTCCTAAAAAGCTGCTCTTTGGCGGGGATCGAGCGTTTAGTTAGAGGTTTATGATGCCCAATCCCTTTCAAAAACAAAGCAACTCGTAAGCCAAACTATAACAAAGAGGGGAGGATCCGAGTAATATTTAAAATTTGAATAGTCAGTTTTTGAAATAAAGGACTTTCGCTTGTCCTGGCTGATTTTACGGTAAGGCTTAATCCTACATAAGAATATGCAACTTAGAGTCCATTAAAAGCGGATATATTTTGATTGTCTCCCTGTATTTGCCATATGGATTGGACCCGAATTAATAACATTATTTACAGCATTGGAACGGCTCCAAAGCCTTCCCACTGAAGATAGGGAGGAAACAATGAAAAGAGAATCAATCATCAGTCGGCGTTTTAAAATGGTTATGGCTGCTTTTATCATCTCGGTGAGTCCGGTTTTGCCTTTATTCCAGCCAAATTCCGCGGCAGCGGATGGCAATGAGCTGGAGTGCGGACCAAGAGTGGCAATGATTAACGGCGGTTTTGAGGAGCCCATGGTTACCGGCAAAACTTCCATATATCTGGATCAAGGAACTGTTCCCGGCTGGAAAACTACGGATAGTTCGGGAAAGATAGAAGTGTGGAGACCTTCAGACAACCTGCCTACCAATGCACATCAGCCGGCATCCGGCAAACAGATGGCTGAGTTGAACGCATACGAAAACGGTATGTTATATCAAGATGTTGCAACCGAACCGGGGCAAACGATTTATTGGCGGTTAGCTCATAAGGGGCGCAACGGGGTAGATACCATGCGGCTTCGAATTGGTCCGGCCACACAGAACCCTTATGATACACAGGGTGTCCGAGAGATGACGGACGGGAACACCCAATGGGGATATTACTCGGGAACCTATACCGTTCCGGCCGGACAAACGGTAACCCGATTCGGCTTTGAGGCGGTTTCTTCGGCAAACGGAAATGTGGGTGCGGGTAATTTTGTGGACGACATTTTCCTGGGGACCGCACCGTGCGGTGTTGTAACCAAGTCCGTAAACCCGGTTGACCATGTGCAAGAGGGAGATACTTTAACGTATACGGTTCATTTTAAAAATGAAGGCGGAGACGAAACCGGCAATACGGTCTTTACGGACAACATCCCTGACGGAACTGAATACGTCCCCGGATCGCTGGAGATCGTATCCGGACCCAATAGCGGGAAATTAACGGATGCCAAGGGGGACGACCAGGGAGAATTCATGGCAGGAGAAAATCGGGTGGTCGTTCGTTTAGGAAACGGAGCGAACGCAAGCCAGGCTGGCCGAATCCCGAATACCGTCATACTGCCTGGAGGAACGACGGTCCAATTCAAAGTAAAGATTCTTTCGAAATACAAAACAACCGCAGTAGCCAATAAAGCGACGGTAGAATACGATAACTTGCTGTCAGGCAAACATGAAACCCGCGGATCTAACGGCGTTACCATCGATGTGAACCGTCCGCCGATCGCGCCGGATTTCGAAGAAACGACATGGAAAAACACAAGCGTAACCGGGAGCGTATATGGCGTGGACGCAAACGGCGATCCGCTGACATTCAACAAAGGAAGCGATCCGCTAAACGGTACGTTAACCGTTAACCCGGACGGAACATGGACTTATGTTCCGGATGACGATTTTACCGGGCAGGACAGCTTCACGGTCATTGTGAGCGACGGCAAAGGCGGAACCTCCACCTCGACGGTAACGGTGAACGTACAGGAGCCGCCGAACCGGCCGCCGGTGACCGATAATTATAACGTAACGACGCCGCAGGATACGTCGGTAACCGGCAGCGTGTATGGAACAGATCCGGATGGAGACCCGCCGGCGTACGCGATCGAAACCAAACCGAAGCATGGTACGGTAACCCTCAATCCGGACGGAACGTGGACGTATGAACCTGACTCGGGATATGCCGGCCCGGATATCTTTACGGTAATCGTGAGCGACGGCCGCAGCGGGGTTACGACATCCACGGTAACGCTAAACGTAACGGAGAAGCCAAACCATCCGCCGGCCGCGCCCGATAAGCAAGTGACGACGGAGAAAGGGAAATCCGTAACGGGCGCCGTTTACGGCACGGACCCGGATGGAGATCCTTTGACGTATACCAAAGGCCGAGCTCCGGAGCATGGCGTTGTTACGATAAATCCCGACGGAACCTGGACGTATACGCCGAACCCGGACTTTGTCGGCAAAGATAGTTTCACCGTAATTGTGGATGACGGTAAGGGCAACAAAACCGAGGTTACGATTGTCGTTGATGTGAAGGAGCCGGAGACTCCGCCAACCAACGATTCCGATTCGGGTTCGAAGGGTTCCAGTGGAAAAAACAAATCCGGAACGGTTATTTCCGGCAGCGAAACGCTTCCTGCGGAGCCTGAAAACGGAGCGATTCCGACCATTGAAACGGAGAGTGATTCAACCGACTCCGAATACGATGTGCTTCCTCCATCCCAATCAGGGGAACAGCCAATACCGGGATCCGTAAGGGATCAAACAACGGTTGAAGAGGGGAATGGAGAACCTTCACAAGAAGATCGCGAAACGAACGCCGGAGAATCCGCAAAAGCCGATTCCCCGGCCGCGCGAACGGATCTGCCTCAGGGCAACAAGCTGCCAAATACCGCGACCAATCTGTATAACCTGGGGCTGATCGGAATGGTCCTTCTGTTATCCGGTTGGCTTTTGCGGAGAAAAAGAAAGGCATAATAGCTTGAGTTGCTATAATGAAGAAAACACTTTTCTAACCGAAAGGTGTTTTCTTCTCTCTATATTCCAAATGGAGGGGAGTGCGTGTGTTGCGGAAGAAAGCAGGAACGATCATGATGGTCCTTGGGCTGGTCCTCGTGGCGATCGCGATTTTCCAATATGTTGAGCATCAGGCCAAGTTGGAAAAGGCATTAGCTCAGGCGGAAGTCTTGATTGGGGCCGAATCCGGGTATATTCCCCAGCCGGAGCCCTTGAAAACGTCTGATCCCGCTCCCGATCCCCTTATGACTCGTGAACAATTTAACCCCGGTGAAAATGACGTCGTCGGATTGCTGGAAATCCCCAAGATCGAGGCGGAATTGCCGATCATTGAAGGTACGGATGAGGAGATGCTGGAACAAGGCGTCGGGCATTACCGTGCCAGCGTGTTTCCTTCGGATGGGGAACAAATCTTGTTGTCGGGCCACCGCGATACGGTCTTCCGTAATTTTGGCAATCTCGAGATAGGAGACCGCTTTATCGTTAAGATGCCGTATGGCACCTTCGAATATGAGATTGCAAGCACAGAAATTGTAGATAAAGACGATACTTCCGTGATCCGTCCGATGGGAAGGGAGGTTCTCGTTGTTTCTACGTGCTATCCGTTCCGTTATGTGGGTGCTGCACCCGATCGTTATGTTGTATACGCCTACCCGGTTTCAAATGATGGGGACACCAAAGGCAATAAGAGTAAGAGTGCCGCATAGTTGCGGCGATAAGGACAGCCGGCTGTTTGTGCCGGCTGTTCTTATTTTCGCGTCCAAAAGCGCATACTGATTTCCGAGAGTTGACACCCGGCAGCAGAATAGGGTTTACTGACAGGAAAGAAACCGTTTACGGGGGCGAGGATGCCATGTCCTTGATCAAGCGAAGTTTATTTACCAAAATTTTATTGGGCCTGCTGACTGCCACCATTGTGCCTTTTTTGATTTCCAGCTACATGTCCTACCAGATTATCGGGCGTTCGGTGCAGGATCAGCTCGTTCAGCTGAACCAAAAATCGATGGCGATCACGATGTCGAGCGTTCATAAATACATCCATGACATCATGCTGCTCACGCTGTCCTACTACGGCGACCCCGAACTGATGCGCCTGCTGACCAAAAAGGAGATGCAGACTCCGGCGGAGGCCGTGTACATCAATCAAAAAATGCAGCGTCTCTACGGCAGCTATACGGAAATCCGCTCGGTGACCTACAAGAGCGCGCTGACCAACCGCCAGTTTAACGTAAAATCGGGGCTGAACGAGCGGCAGCTCATTCCCGATTTTGTCCACCGCCGGCTCCCCGCGGAAGGGCAACGCTATAACGAGGAGTACGCGGTTATTGAAGTAAACGGGGAGAAGCGGCTGCAGATCAACAAGCTGTTTGCGGACATATCCAGCCGCGAAACGCTGGGCCTGACCTCGGTTACGGTGCGGAATACAGAATTGAAAGAACTGGTCGAACCGTTGTCGACGTCCGAGCAAGGGGATGTATACATTCTTTTGCAAAACGATTTGCAGCTGTTGTATTCGACTGCTTCCGCGGCCGGCGATAGCGATTGGATTCAGGAATTGCGCGGAAAAATCGCCGCTGCGGACGGGGATGCCAGAGGCTTGATCCATGACCCCAAGGGAAAGGGAATATACATTTACTATACGGACGTTTCCTACGGGTTGCCCATTACGCTGGTGAAATTCATCCCGAGCTCCGTCATAGAGCAAGCGGGCAGGCAGGCGCTGAACCGATCGCTGGCCCTGCAGGTGGCCGTGACCGGTTTTGTCGCCATCATGGCGGGAGTCATCTCGTATGTGATTTTGCTGCGGATCAAACGCATCCTGGGCCAGATCAAAAAAATCCAGATGGGCAATTTCAACATTCAAGGCGGTTCGCAAGCGACCGACGAGCTTGGCCTTCTGGAGGACCGTCTTCAGGACATGGCCGCGGAGCTGGACGCGCTTTGGAACCAGCAGTACCGATACAAGCTGGAGGTCGCGGACGCCCGGCTGAAAATGCTTCAGGCGCAGATCAACCCGCATTTCCTGTACAATACGCTGCAATCGATCGGCACGCTGGCGATCAAGAAAAACGCGCACGAGGTGAGCGACAAGCTGGCCGAACTGGGAGCGCTGTTCCGCTACAATATGGATATCGATCATGAAGAGGTTCTTTTGCAAGACGAGCTGGAGCACTTGAACCATTACATTTCGCTGCAGGTAGGAAGGTTTAAGCATAAACTGGATTACTCGCAAAGCTGCCCGGACGAGGCGTTGTTCCTGCGGGTGCCGAAAATGGTGCTGCAGCCCCTGGTCGAAAACAGCATCGTGCACGGCATTGAAAAAGGGAACGGTACAGGGACCATCCGTGTGGAAATTGAGCTGAACGACCGGTTGATCATCCGCGTGATCGATAACGGGCGCGGCTTCACCCCGGACATGATTGGCGACATCCGCCGTGCGTATACGGATTCTTCCGCCAAGCTCGAATCGCGGGTCGGCATCGGTTTGGTTAATGTATTAAAGCGGCTGCAGTTGTATTATGGACCAGGATTTGCCTGGGACATCGAAAGCGAGCCGTATGCGCAGACGACCGTCACTTTGTCCATCCCCTATCAACCGGAGAAGGAGCGTGAACCGCATGAAAGTACTGATCGTGGATGATGAGGAGCATGTCAGGGAAGGCGTTGAATTGGCCATCGACTGGCCGAGCTATCAAATGACCGAAATTTTGCAGGCCGAGGACGGCGTGGAGGCGCTTGAAATCGTGCGCCGCGAGGCGCCGGAACTGATCGTGTGCGATATGAGCATGCCGCGTATGGATGGACCGACCTTTCTGGAAAAATTGCGGGCGGAAGGATGGGACTCCAAGGTGATCGTTCTGAGCGGGTACCAGGAATTTCGTTATGCCAAAGCGACCCTGCTGGCGCAGGGAGTCGATTATTTGCTGAAGCCATTCAAGATCGACGACTTGAATAAGGCCGTTTCCAAGGCGGTCGGGGAGATTCTGGAAAGCCGGGAAAACCGGAGCGAGGAGCTGCGCCGGAACCTTCAGGTTCATGAAGCCAACACCCTGCTCCAGGAGCAGAGGATGGCCACGTATTTGCAAGCGGAATCCGTCAATCATGCGGGCGTCCGCCAAGTGCTGCAGGAGGCGGGCTTTCCCGTTAAGGACTTTTACCTGCTGCTCTTTTTGCCGAGGAACCTGACGGAGATCGTCGACCGCAGCTTTATGGGGGACGAAGCGTTGTTTATGTTCTCCGTACGCAACATCATCAAGGACGTTCTGCGGCCATTGGGCCGGTATTATTTTTTTCGGATCGATTCGTTTTTCTGCATTCTGACCGAGGGGGAAGCTCCCGCCGCGGATGTGGAACATTACAGAGCCAAGCTGGAGAAGTCGTGGCTGTCCGCGATCAAGCTGGACGTCTTCTCCGGGTTTGTGCGGAAAAAGTACGGCAGCGCTGAAATTTTGTCCGCCATCAAAGAGGCCAGAACGGAAATTCTTCAGGTCAATGTTTTGGACGGCGGAGGGGGTGCGGGCAAGCCAGGCCATGCCGTTACGTTTATCGACCGGGAAATTCTCCTGCTGGAGGCTTTAAGAAAACGCGACAAAGAACACATGGCCGAATTGATCAGTTCTTTTGTGCGGGAGCTCCGGCAGCTCGGGTATTTATCTTTAAAGGACCTGCAGCATTATACGATGGAAATGAATTTGCTGATCGCCCGCATTTCCCGCCAGCTCCATCAGGAGCATCAGACGGAAACGCTGTCGCTTTGGATCAGCGATTTGGAGGAATGGGGGCAGGAACTGACGCATATTTTCTGGCTGATGATCGAGTCGGAAGGGGAAGGGTTGGCTTCGCTCCAAAGCATCCATGCGATTCAGCACTACATCTCGTCCAATATCGGGGCCGATATCAGCCTGTCTTCGTTGGCGGAACGTTTTCATTTCAGTCCCCAATATATCGCCAAGAAATTTAAGGAAACTTACGGAACCACGGTGATGAACTATTTGACCGGGCTAAGAATGGAAAAAGCCAAGTCCCTGCTCAGTCATTCGGACCAAACCGTGCTTGAGGTTTCCCGGATGCTGGGGTACGAGGACGACAATTATTTCGGCAAAGTGTTCCGAAAGTTTACCGGCGAGTCGCCGACGCAATACCGCAAGCATCATAAGGCATCCCGGCCGCGGATGGACGGCTAAAATGCATAACCTGCCGCCGCGAATGGAATAACAAAGGAAGGAAGAAGCTGCCGCAGCCTCTCCTTTCCTTTTTTGTTTAGTTTCAAATTTTACTCCAAAAGGCGATGATATCCCCTGTATTGCCCAGGTTCATAACCAATATAATGGACGTGTAAGGGGTTTCATTACCACAAACGACATCATAATCGGGGGGACAGGAATGAAAAGAACGAAAAAAGCGCTTGGTTTGATCGCGACGATGGCGTTAGTTGTTGCTTTGACAGCTTGCGGAGGCAACGCAAAAAACAATGCGGGCAATGCCGCAAATAATGCCGGCGGTGCCGGAGGCGGCAATCAACCGGAAAAACAAGCGAAAATTTCGCTGTTCCAAAACAAGGTCGAAATCGCCGAAGCCCTGGAGGGGTTGGCGGAAAAATATAAAAAGGAAACCGGCAACGAAGTCGACGTTTGGGGCTCTGCCGGCGATGCTTACATGACCCAACTGCAAGCCAAGCTGGCGGCGAAGGAAGGTCCGACGATCTTTAGCGTCGGGGCCGGCGCGGAGGCGGAAAAATTCAAGTCTTATTACTACGACATGAGCAATGAAGAGTACGTCAAAAATATCGCGCCGAACATGGCCCTGGAAGTTGACGGCAAAGTGGTTGGCGTACCGACGGGCGTAGAAGGCTTTGGTCTCGTGTACAACAAGAGCCTGGTCGATCCGAGCAAAGTGACCGACTTCGACTCTTTCAAGACTACGATGGAAGGCCTAAAGGCCAAAGGTGTTAACGGGCTGAGCCTTTCCCAGGAAGCGTACTTCCTGATCGGACATATCATCAATACTCCGTTCGCCCTTCAGGAAGATCCGAAAGCGTTCGTCGAGAAGCTGAACAAAGGCGAAGTGAAAATGGCGGACACCAAGGAATTCCAAGAGTTCGCCAAGTTTATGGAAGTGATTCGGGCCAACTCCACGAACCCGATGGAAGTGACGTATGATACGCAAATGGGGGATTTTGCCACCGGAAAAACGGCGATGGTTCACCAAGGGAACTGGAGCTATTCGATGCTCGCGGACTATGGCGATCTGGACATCGGCATGATGCCGCTGCCGATTGCCGGCAACAAGAAGTTGTCCGTAGACATTCCGGGCGGCTGGGTCATCAACAAGGAAGCGGGCGAAGCGGAAATCAAAGCGGCCAACGCCTTCCTGAACTGGCTGTTCACGAGCGAAACCGGCAAAAATACGATTGTTAACGAATTCAAGTTTATCCCGGCAATGACCAATATCGAAGCGACGGGCCTCGATCCATTATCGCAGGCGGTATTTGAAGCCACGAAGAGCGGCGAAACGATTCCTTGGGCCTTCAACTACTTCCCGCAAGGGATCATCGTAAACGATCTGGCTCCGGCAACGGCCGAGTTCTTCCTGAATCCGGATATGACCGGCCAGCAGTTCCTGCAAAACCTGGATAAAGCTTGGGCCAATGCGGCAAAGTAATCTCTAGCTGACGTTTCAGAAATCATTCCACGAAAGCCTAACTCTATTTTGATGGCGTTAGGCTTTCGTGTTTCACAGCAAATTCCCGGAAATGGGGTGGATTTATGCGCAGTAACAAAGATAAGCTCTGGTACGCGTTGTTTACCATGCCGTTATTTATCATCTTTACGACGGTCGTGATCATCCCGTTCATTATCGGGGTGTACTACTCATTTATCAGTTGGAACGGGATTCCCGCCGATCCGAAAGTGTTCGTGGGCTTTGACAACTATGTCCGTATTTTTCATGATGAGCGGTTTTATTCTTCGGCTTGGCATACGATCAAATTCACGATTTTGGCGCTGATCTCGGTTAATGTCTTCGGGCTTTTGTTCTCCTTGCTGGTGACCAGCGGGCTTCGCACGAGCAACCTGGCGCGGACGCTGTTTTTTATGCCGAACCTGATCGGCGGGCTGATTTTGGGCTACATTTGGAAGTTTATTTTTACCGACATTTTTAAGTATCTGGGGAACAATACGGGGCTTGATCATCTCTTTTTCAACTGGCTGATCAACCCGGAATTCGCGCTATATGCGATGGTCATTGTGTTTACGTGGCAGATGGCCGGTTATACGATGATCATTTATATCGCCGGGATTCAAGGGATTTCGGATGAAACGCTTGAGGCGGCGAAGGTCGACGGCGCGAATATGTGGCAGCGCCTGACCAAAATCGTGTTCCCGCTGCTTATGCCCTCGTTTACGATCTGCTTTTTTATGACGCTCTCCGGCGCGTTTAAGATCTACGACGTGAACCTGTCTTTGACGAACGGCGGTCCCGTCAACTCCACCGAAATGTTCGCCATGAACATTTTTAACGAAATCTTCGGGTACGGCCGGTACGGCGTCGGCCAGGCCAAAGCGATCGTGTTCTTCCTCGTCGTGGCTGTTGTGACGCTGACACAGGTCATCATTACGAAAAAGAAAGAGGTGCAAATGTAATGAAGCGTGCCGGCAAATGGATTCCTTCCGTCTTACTGCTCATTCTTGCACTTGTTTTCTTGTCCCCGATCTATATCATGCTCGTCAACTCCTTCAAAAACCGGGCGGAGCTGTATACCAACGCGCTGGCGCTCCCGCAAAGCCTTAACTTCGAGTACTACGCGAGCGCGATCGACAAGATGAACTTCTTCCGGGTGCTCGGCAATTCGCTGTTGGTGACTATTTTGACGGTCATTTTCGTGGTGATTTTGTCGTCGATGACCGCCTGGATGCTGGTACGGCGCGATACGAAAATCAGCAAATGGATATTTATGGCGTATGTCGCGACGATGCTGATCCCCTTCCAAACGCTGATGATGCCGCTGATGCAGGTCATGGACTGGATTCGCACCAACCTTCACATCCCGATGCTGAATACGCATGGCGGACTCATATACATGAACATCGGGTTTCACGCCAGTATGGCGGTGTTTTTGTACCACGGATTTATCAAATCGATTCCGATCGCGCTGGAGGAAGCCGCGACTCTGGATGGCTGCACGAAATTCGGCGTGTTTTGGCGGATCGTGTTCCCGATGCTGAAGACGATCACGATTACCGTAGCCATTTTGGACGTGATCGCGACGTGGAACGACTATTTGCTGCCGTCGCTGACGCTGTCGGATAAAGCGCTGCGCACAATCCCGCTGTCGACGTTCTACTTCTTCGGAGAGTTCACGATCGTGTGGAACCAGGCCATGGCGGGCCTAACGCTGACCATTATCCCTGTCGTCATTTTCTACGCGTTTGCCCAAAAGTACATCATCAAGGGCATCGCGGCGGGAGCGGTGAAGTAACTAGGGGTAGTAAAGTAACAGGCATTTGGCACAATAAAGCGTACAACCGGTGTTATGCGTACCCGCCTGCGATAAAGTAGCCGGTCGGCTGATGCATGTCAAAGTAGTAAAGTAACCGATGGTTGAAGACAAATGTCCCCTTCGTTCCCGTTGATTAATTGGTCCAAGTGCAAAAGTGCATCCGATTTTTCGCCAATCTTCGTTTCCGAGCGGATGAACTGCAAAAGTGCATTTGTTTTGAATTGAATTGTAAAATTATGTAATATACAAAGGTGGTGAACTGCACTTTTGCAGTTGAGCTGCCTGTTTCGAGAAGTTTCGACGAAATTCGCCTGCACTTTTGCATTACGTGATTTGCTTCTGCCCCAGAGGCTTTATTTTCGCCCAACCTGGGGAAAATTGCCGTATAAGATAAGAAGCCTGGTAGCGGCGATGGTGTCAACAGAAGCTGCGGCAGCAGCCATAAAGGCGGCTGCCCATCCTTTTGCGGACGGAGCCGCAACCCGCTACACGGCCGGGTTACGGCCGTTTTTTTGTTTGCGGATGCTGCAGGCGAGAAGCAGCAATTTGATGACCCCAACCGCAAGCAGCGCAAGCGGCGCGTAATACATAAAGTGGCCTAAACCCACGAGAAATACGAAGATAACCGGCCACGGCACGAGTACTTTAGGCAGCACGAACAGGATTGCCAGCGGAATGAGCGCATGGATAAATGTAATCGACAGCACCTGAATGGCGATACGCAGCTTGGTTGGCTTGAAGTGAGTTCTCCAGCGGAAAAGACCGCGGATAGACCCTGCCAAGTAAAGCAGAACGGCCAGCGCAATGGCAGCGACGAGCAGGAAATCCTTCTTATAAGTATCCATCCCGGCCGTGTCTGGCTGCTTACCGTGAAGAATACGGTCGATTCCCGCCGTGATTTGATCGTAAGCGTCGATATGGAAGAAATCCATCGAGTTGACCAGCAAAATAATGCCGTAATCGCCGTCGATGATCATTTTGGAGTATGTATTTTCCGTCGAGCCGTCGTGATACACCCAATTGCGGTCCTTGTCGATGCTCCACCCCATGCCGTAATATTGGCTGCCCCACATTTGGACCGCCGGGGCATGCATGATCGCAGCGCTCCGCTCAGATACGACGGACGTTTTTCCGAATCGCCCTTGGTTGATTTGAGCGATCAGGTATTTGGACATGTCCTCGGCGCTGGAGACCAAATATCCCGAAGGAACCGTCCCTTCGTGGTTGATCATTTTCGTCGGCAGCATGAGTCCGAACACCGGCTGATAGCCTGCGGCCAGATCCTGTGCGGAGTTCGGCGAGGCATAGCTGTGCGTCATGTTCAGCGGCGCGTAAATATTTTGCTGGATGTAGTCCCCGTAAGACATCCCCGAAACGGCTTCGATAATGCCGCCCAAAATATCGTAATTCAGATTCGAATATTGGTACGCCGTGCCGACGGGTTCGGTGAGCTTAACCCGCTTAAGATTTCGGAGATGCTGCCCGATCGGCAGGCCACCTTGCGTCAGCGACACTTGGCCGTCATAGGTGGATAACCCGCTCGTCTGGTGAAGCAAATGCTTGATGCGGATTTGCGCGGACGCCGCTTCATCGGCAACCCGGAACCAGGGCAAATACTGGCGGACCGGAGCCTCGAGATCGATCTTCCCGGCATCGGCCAATTGCATGACCGCCAGGGCGGTGAACGATTTGCTGACCGACCCGATGACAAACGGGGTCTGCGCCGTCACCGGCGTGCGTCCCGGCCCGGAAATGCCGTAACCGTTTTGATAGAGAACTTGGTCTCCCTTAACGATCGCCAGGGAAGCGCCGGGAATTTGCAGCTTCGTCATCGATTCATACATAAAAGCGTCGATTTGCTCTTTGTCGATTTCATCGCTTTCGGCCCCCGCCTTCAGCGGGATGGCGCATACGATGAGAGCCGCGGCCATGGTTAGCAGCAAGGTTTTTAGAAACGATGCGGCGGCCTTCCTTTTATATGAAACGGAATTCATATGGTTACTCCTCCTAATTATTGGTACGGGACTTATTGTACCTGCGGAAACCGGTGCTTTGCGCCGGCAAATGGTCGGATTCGAGACTGGACTTGGGTCTGGGGAAGCTGCCTCACTCCGGCAAGAGGCGGTTCGATTACGCTGGCGTTTGGAGCTATAATAGCTTTAGCTTGGCAAGCGGGCGAGAAACGTGAAAAAAGACCGCGAGGGGAGATGGAACGTTTGAACGAACTTGAACATCATTCGGGGCCCAAACCGGGACCGGAACCGGAACGGAAGACACTGAAGGAGGTCTTTGACCGGGCTGAATACCCGCTTACTGGCCACTGCAGAAGAGAAGTCGACGTGCTGAAGGCGGCGCTCGCCGGAGTGGATGGCGGATTGGAAAGCGATACGTACGGCGCGGGTAAAGTGATCGAGGATTTTGAAGCAAAGATGGCCGGCGTTTTGGGGAAGGAAGCGGCGGTGTTTTTTCCCAGCGGGACGATGGCCCAGCAAATCGCTTTAAGAATTTGGTGCGACCGGCGGGGGGTGGCCCGGGTGGCCTACCATCCGCTTTGCCATCTGGAGATCCACGAAAAAGACGGGCTCAAGGAGCTGCACCGGATCGAGCCGATTTTACTGGCTGACCCCAATCGGCTTATCGGCCTGGCCGACGTCATGAATTTGCCGGACGATATCGCCTGTCTGCTGCTGGAGCTGCCGCAGCGCGAGATCGGCGGGCAGCTGCCGGAGTTCGCCGAGCTTGAAGCGATTTCGGCGTATTGCCGGGAGCAGGGGATCAAGCTGCATTTGGACGGGGCTCGGCTGTTCGAAATCCTGCCCTACTATCGGAAATCCGCCGCAGAGGTTTGCGGTCTGTTCGACAGCGTGTATATTTCCTTCTACAAAGGGATCGGCGGCGTTGCCGGAGCGATCCTGGCGGGGCAGCCGGAGTTTACGCAGGAGTCCAAGGTATGGAAAAGACGCCACGGCGGCGATTTGATCAGCCTTTATCCATATATCCTCAGCGCGGATTATTATTACGAGCAAAGAATCGGGAAAATGGAGCTCTATTACGAGCAAGCGCGGGAACTGGCCGGAATGTATAACCGCTGCCGCGGCATCACGACCCTGCCGGAAATTCCGGTATCCAACATGTTCCACGTCTATGCCGGGTTGTCCAGCCGGCGGATGGAGGAAGTGCTGATCGAAATTTGCGGGGAGACCGGAGTCGGTCTTTCCCATTATGTAAAGGAACGGACGGCGGGAGGAAGCTATTTTGAAGTCAGCATCGGCGACCGTTACGATGCGGTTCCTGGGGATAAGCTTTGGCAAGCCTTTGAATTGCTGGATGAGAAGTTGAAAGGAGAGACGGAGATTTGAAAAACAAAGTGATTTTTCTTACGACGGACAGTATAGGCGGCGGTGAACGGGAGCTTGGTGCGCAGTTGCTGGAAACCTTCGCGACGCTGCTGAAGCAGCGGGAGCAGCTGCCGACCGCGGTTTTTTGCGTAAACCGGGGCGTGCTGGCATTGACGGAGCAATCGTTCGCTTCGCTGCATCTGAAGGAGCTGGAGGCGCGCGGCGTGCCCGTGCTGGCCTGCGGCACCTGCGTCGACTATTACGGGATTCGGGATCGGCTGGCAGCCGGCGAGGTGTCCAGCATGGGGCGTTTCCTGGAACTGGCGGAACAATACGAGGTGATCACGATCGCTTAAGGCCCATCATCCGCGACCCGGATTCGTGCGGTTTCGTTTATTGGAAGGACAAAAAAAGCATACTATACCTTATTGGTAGAAGAATGTGAAAATTCGAAGGAGGGTTAGCATGCTGCGCACTAAAATCATTTGTACGCTTGGCCCGGCTAGCGATGCCGCCGGGGTGCTGCAGGACATGATTCGGGCGGGAATGACGGTGGGCCGGCTGAACATGGCGCACGGAGAATTGGAGGAGCACGCGCGGCGGATCGCCCAGGTGCGCGAGGCGGCGCGGGAGTTAAATACGTTTGTGCCCATCATGATGGATATCAAGGGGCCGGAGGTCCGGATCGGCAAATTGCGCGAATCGTTCGCAGAGCTAAAGGCCGGCGAGGAACTGGTTTTAACGACCGAGCAGATCGCCGGGGATGCCGCGCGGATTTCGGTCAATTATCCCGATATGCCCAAGGTGGTGCGGGAGGGCGACCGGATTCTGATCGACGACGGGCTGGTGGAGCTGCGCGTCCTGTCCGCCGCAGGCTCGGAGATCCGCTGCCGCATCGTCAGCGGCGGTAAGCTCAAGCCGAACAAGGGCGTGAACCTGCCCGGCATCAAAACGACGCTGCCCGGGGTGACGGAACGCGACATCCGGCACATTCATTTTGGACTGGAGCAAGGCGTGGAAATGATCGCCGTTTCGTTTGTGCGGAAAGGGGATGATATCCGCGAAGTGCGGCGGATTTTGCAGGAGCAGAATGCCGGCCACGTGCAGATCGTTTCCAAGATCGAAAATGAAGAAGGAATTGCCGACCTCGACACCATTATCGAGGCGTCGGACGGGATCATGGTCGCCCGCGGGGATATGGGCGTGGAGGTGCCGGTCGAGGAAGTGCCGGTGAGGCAAAAGGAGATCATCGATAAGTGCAATCTGGCGGGGAAGCCGGTGATCGTAGCCACGCATATGCTTGAGTCGATGCAGGTGAACCCGCGGCCGACGAGGGCCGAAGTGAGCGACGTGTACAACGCGGTGATGCAGGGGGCCGACGTCGTAATGCTGTCCGGGGAGTCGGCGGCCGGCAAATACCCGGTGGAGTCCGTACGCACGATGGCGGCGGTGGCCCGCAGGGCGGAGTCGATGATTGACTACGGCGAGCAATTCAACCGCAGAAGAAGGCTGCATGCCACCAACATCACGGAGGTAATCAGCCAAGGTGCGGTCAGCGCTTCCCTGGAGCTGGACGCCAAAGTGATCCTCACCTCCACCGAAAGCGGCTTTACCGCCCAGATGGTGTCCAAATACCGGCCAAAGGCCCCGATCGTGGCGATCGCGCATCACCCGCATGTGCTGGTCAAGTTATGCCTTTTGTCCGGGGTCTTCCCTTATTTGGGAGGGCCGGTGACCACCACCGACGAGATGTTTGATTCGGCGATTCAAAGCGCGGTAAAGTCCGGGTACGCACAAGAAGGGGACATAGTCGTGCTGTCCGCAGGTTTGCCGCTCGGGCAGGCGGGGACCACTAATTTGATCCAAATCCGGCAGATTTAAGAGGAACGGAACCGGTTTGCCACGTAGAAGGGGCTAGCCGTTCGCTTCTCTGACATAACGTGACTTATCGGGCAGAGTGGATGTAGAGGGCAAAGCGGACATAGTGGGATAGCGGACGTAGAGGGCATAGCGGACATAGTGGACATAGTGAATATAGTGGACATAGGCGGATATAGTGGACGTAGCGGACGTAGTGGACGTAGCGGACGTAGTGGACATAGCGGATATAGTGGATATAGTGGATATAGTGGACGTAGTGGACATGGTGGACAAAGCGGACGTAGAGGCACTAGCGTGGCACTTTTGCTCAAAATTTCTTTAAAAGCGTTGGCTTTCGAATCGATACTGTCGCCCACCGAAAATCTAACGGTTGTGGCAGCGGCTATTTTCCGAAAAAAGACCTTTTCTAAATTCTAACGGTTGTGATCGCCGTTATTTGCCTGAATCTAAGCAGAATTAGCCGGTTTTCAGTGAAATAAGCTCCATGGCAACCGTTACAATTTGAAATCAACGTTTTTGGAACAAATAGCGCTTGTGGCAACCGTTAGAATAGTTGTGTGACCAGAAAATGTAACTTGTCGGATAAGACTTGGTGCAACACAAGTGACATAACGGCAAAAAAGGTCCCTATATTTGAGGTTTCCGGAAAGCTCGCCGAAATAACGGATTTTTGTGTCGCTATTTTCCATTGGACTGGCGCAAATGGGGGGGATCGGCGTAATGGCCGAGGCATAGCGACATAAATTGCCGCTATTTGGCGAGCCAAATGTCCAATCTGGAGAATAGGGACACAAATTGCTTCTATTCCCAATCGTTCGCCGATCCTGCAAAAAAAGGCACTCTCCGGACAGCTAGCTGTATCGGGAGTGCCTTTTGCTCATTATTGAATCTCATCCAGAAGCTCGTAGGCCGCTTGCTTGGTTTTTACGTTCAACAAGTGCTCTCTAAAGCTGTCGTCCATCAGCTTTCGGGACAGCATCTGCAAAATTTTTAGATGCTCGTTGCCTTTATTTTCAGCAGGGACGGCGAGCATAAAGATCAGCTTCACCGGCGTTCCGTCCGCGCTGTCCCAGTCGACACCTTCCGGCTTCATCCCGAATACAACCCGCGGCTTGAGGACTGCGGACGATTTCCCGTGGGGAACGGCGATGTTCATTCCGATTGCGGTGGAGCTTTCCCGCTCGCGGTTTAGAATTGCTAGTTTAAACTCCTCCCGCGAGGTTAGCGCGCCTGCGGTTTCTAATTTGCCGATCATTTCATCGATGATGCCGTCCCGCGTCGATGCGCTCAATGAAGTCTCGATCAGGTTCAAATCAAGGATGTCCGTCAGCTTGCTGACCGAGCGTTGTTTTGGTGGTCTATCGGCTCCGGTTCCAGCCTTGGCATCACGGCTGGTTATGACGGGCGAGTCCAGCTGCTGCGGCTCCTGCTGCTGTTCGTGCTGCCGTTCCAGCTGCTGCTGGCTCCGCTGCTCGTGCGGCTGCTCCTGCGGCGCTTCCAACCGCCGTTCCAGCTGCTGCTCGTGCGGCTGCTCCTGCGGCGCTTCCAACCGCCGTTCCAGCCGGTGCTCGTGCGTCTGCTCCTGCGGCCCCTCCAACCGCCGCTCCGGTGCCCGTCCCCTCAGCTCCGCGGCCGGTGCGGCCTCTTCATAAGCTTCGGAACCGCCGGCGAACTGGGGAGCAACCTGGTCCTTTTTAAGCAGCTTGATCATCAATGCGGTCACAATCGCCCCGATAATCACGGCGACGAAAAACATCATTACGTTATCGACCGCACCCAATACCGCCACGATTGGCCCGCCGTGAGCTACCCGGTCGCCGACGTTCCCGAGCATGGCGATCACGGAACCGGCCATGGAGCCGACCATAATGCTCGGAATGACGCGCAGCGGGTCCTGTGAAGCGAACGGAATCGCGCCTTCGGTGATGCCGAACAAGCCCATCGTAAAGGCCGCTTTTCCGGATTCGCGCTCGGCGTCATGGAATTTCCGCTTGAACATAAACGTGGCCAGGCCGAGACCGATCGGCGGAATGCAAATCGCCACGGCGATCGGGCCCATAACGTGATAATTCCCCTCGGCGATCATCGCGGAGCCGAACATAAAGGCAACCTTGTTGACGGGGCCGCCCATATCAAAGGAGATCATGGCGCCGAGAATAAGTGCGAGCAGGATGGAGCTGGTCCCCTGCATGCTGGCGAGCCAGGCGGTCATCCAAGCGAATACCTGGGCGATCGGGCCGCCCAGCAGATAGATAAAGGCTAGGCCGACGATCAGCGAGGAAAGCACCGGGATGATGATGATCGGCATGATCGGGACGATCGGTTTCGGCACTTTCCATTTCTTGATCCACAAGGCCACGTAACCGGCGAGGAAGCCGGCGATAATCCCGCCGATAAACCCGGCGCCGGCTTCACTGCCGTAGAAGCTGCCGTTGGCGGCGATGTAGCCGCCGATCAGACCCGGCGCCAATCCGGGCCGGTCCGCGATGCTAAAGGAGATGAACCCGGCCAGAATCGGCACCATAAACGTAAAGGACGCGGCCCCCAGCTTCTCGATCGTTTTCCAGAACGAATCCTCGGGAATTTGCAAGCCGCCCGGCGTCGGCACACCGCCGATCGACAGCGCAATGGCGATCAGCAAACCGCCGACGACGATGAACGGGATCATGTAAGAAACGCCGCTCATCAAATGCCGGTAAAACTGGTTTTGCTGTTTGCCCGGCGCGGCCTTGGCGGGACGATCGTCCGCCTCGTTGCTCCCCCGGTACACGGCAGCTTCGCCGCGAAGCATTTTTTGGATCAGTTCTTCCGGGGTGCGGATTCCTTCCTGTACGCCCGCCACCAGCAGTTTTTTGCCGATGAACCGGCTTTTGTCCACGTACTTGTCCGCCGCGATGATGATCCCGTCCGCCTGGCGGATCTCCTCCTCCGTAAACTGGTTTTCCACCCCGATCGAGCCCTGGGTTTCCACTTTCATGTCAATGCCTAATTTGTCCGCGGCTTTCTGCAAGTTTTCCGCCGCCATATACGTATGGGCAATCCCGTTTGGGCATGAGGTGATGGCCAACAATTTCATGGTTTTGGTCCCCCCTGTATCGAATAGTAATCGCTTACAACCCCATCTTAGCGCAGAAAAAGGGCTGAAAAGATTTTAATTCTTACCGCAAGTTCCGGAAAAACCGATTTTTTTTTCTATATAAGTTGAACTATTGATTGTACGCAATGGGGCAGCCGTGAGAAATGTTCTTACGATCACTGTTGTCCGCAGATTTCTTTAATTAAAATTCAGATGCTCTAGAAATCGCTCCCAAGGGCAACCAAGCCTATGCTTCCGAAGCAGCTTTCTTCCAGAAAGCTTTTAGTTTCTTCAGAATCATTTCGCCTAGGTTCCATTTCTAAAATGGATATTTCTTTTAGAATAGAACCCTCTTGCCTAACTCTTACATTTCATTAGTTCAACTTATATGGGCTGTCCTACCTACAGGCATCCCAGCAGTTCCTCAGGGGTGTCCGCCCGGATGATGCGCTCGACTGCGGACGGCTGTTCGCTGAGCAGCGACAGGCGCTGGAACAGCTTTTTCATGCTGTCCTGGTCCCGATGGTCCAGGGCGAGCATAAACACGACGGACACTTTCTCCTGGTCCCAATCCAGCGGTTCGTTTAAGGTGGCTACGGCGATTTGCGAACTTCGGATCAGCTTGGGATCGCCATGGGGAATGGCAATGCCGCCGCCGATCGTTGTCGCCGAGACGCGTTCCCGGAGCAAAGCCTGGTGGGCATAATCCTGCTCCACAAAACCTTGCTCATGCAGCCGGTTCGCGAGATATTCGATGATTTCAAAGCGGTGGCCAAAGCAGGCCAGCGGGAAAACAAGGGAAGGCCGGGTAAACTGCCGCAGGATGGAGACCGAATCGGAAGGATCGCTTTCCTCGTTCATCCGGCCGATGAACCCTTCGAGCTTCCGGATATCCCCCGAATCGAGCAGTGGCGAAACAACGATATGCGGTGGTTTGACGTTCTCCAGCGGCGTCGTGGACACGATAAAATCGACGGTCTCCCGGGCGAGATAGGCGGGCAAATCGACCTTCCGGACGGAATCCAGCACCTTCAGCTCCGGGAATTTCCGCTCCAGCTTGGTACGCAAAATATGCGACACGCCGATCCCCATATGGCAAACCGTGATAATCTGCTTCGGCTTCGCCGCGGGTTGGCTTAACCGTTCCACCGCGGCCTGAAAATGCAAGGTCAGATACGCCGCCTCCTCTTCGGGAATCGCAGACGGGAGATCGTCACCCATGCGGCGGGTGGCGTCGATGACCATGTCAAACATATACGGATACATCTTCTTGATATCCGAAAGCATCGGGTTGGTTACGATCAGTCCATAGCTTAGGCGGTTTACCGCCGAATGCAGGTGAATGCGCAGCCCTTCCATCAGAATCGGGTCCCGGGCAAAATCGACCAGGGTCAGCGCGGACATTCTCCGCACGAGCGATTCCGCCAAGCCGGAGATATGGTCCCGCTGATCGGAAGCACCGGTCGGGCCGCTTTCGGGGATGCCGGCTTCGATCCGCGTCTGGGAGCGGATTTTTCCGCCGAGGATATGCGCGGTTAAATAGGCCACCTCATCTTCAGGGAAGCGGACGGCGAAAACCCGCTCCAGCCTCCGGGCGAATGCTTCCGTCCAGGGGAATTCCCGCTTTTCCCGAATGAGCGACCTTTCCTGCTCCGAAAAAGAGATCGGCTGCTTCAGCTTCGTTCTCCGCACCATCAGCAGCGTATGCACGAGCAGATTGTCCATAGCTTCGTCCGTGAAAGAAAGCCCGGCCTCCGTTTCCAGCCGCTTCAACTCGCGGGTAACGAGCTCGATTTCGTGGGGCGCAAACCTGTTCTTGATGAATTGGTTTCCGGCTTGGCCCGTCAGTTGGGACAGTTTGGACAAAGCGGCCCGTATATTCCGCTCCTCGCCTTCGGCGGTGACGCCGACCCTTTGTTTGGAGACGATGGCGAGGTTGTATTTTTTGAACCATGGCTGAAGCCGCTCCAGATCTTTTTTGATGGCGGCCTTGTTTACGAAATGCTGCGCCGCGAGCTCCCGTATCGTTGTGGGCCGGCTTTCCATCAGCAGCCGGTAGGCGATCGCCGCGGACCGCTTGGCGTCCGTTTTGTAATCCTGATCCGAGGCGGACCAGACGAGCGTGGCCAAGAGCTCCTCTTTTTCCCGTTCCCCGATCGCGAGCGATACGCCAATCCCGGGTTTACGCAGCAGCTCGGCCGTGGTGTGCTCCGCCAAATACCGTTCGATCTCATCGAAATCGTTGCGGATCGTTTTCTCCGAACAGTTCAGCTCTGCAGCTATATCCTGAACCCGAACATGGGAGCGGTTTTCTTTTAAAAGCATGTGAAGTATTCCTTTTTGCCGATCGTTCATGCCGTCCTTCAACATCCTTCGAATAAAATGGCCTTTAGGCTGTAAAATTGCTCAAATCGCTCTATATTATAGCATTGCCTGGGGGCCGATATTCAATCGAATCATCACCAAAACGCTTCTTTGCACGTACAATAACCTAACCAACCCCAAAATAATGAACACGGAGGGGAAAAAATGATTGTTTTACCGCCCGGAGACAGAATCCGGTTAGGCCAGGTGGTGTTCCCCGAGCTGGAGCGATCCATCGTGCAAGCCAAGGAAGCCAGCCCGGTCACTTACGTGTACGTATCGCTGGAGGCGCTCTTGTTCGAGCTTGGCCTTCGCAGCCGCATCGTGGAGTCGGCGCGGGCGCTGTATGCCAGCGGGGTGAAGTTTGCCACGTACATCAATTCCCGCTGCAACGAAGCGTATTGGATTCGCACCGCGGAAGGGGGGTTCCGGCTGCGAAGCGGAGTGGCTTCCGCCGATGCCATCCGTGATATTTTTGTCAACGGTTCGCTCTACGCCTTTGAATGTTCCATGGCGATGGTTCTCGTTGTGTACAGAGCGGTGTCGGAACAAATCCCGCGTTCTGCGTTCAACACTTACTTTAACAACCTGTACTTGTATGATTGGCAGTATGACAGCGATCTCGGGTTTGTCAAGGGAAGCCGGATGCTTGGCGCTTACCCGGGGGACATTTTCTATTTCAAAAATCCCGACCACAATCCGGCTACCCCGGAGTGGCAGGGCGAAAACGGCATCATGCTGGGACCGGACCAATTCTACGGCCATGGCGTAGGCATTCGTTCTTCGTCCGGAATCATCGAAGCGCTGAACCGCAGAAGAAGGCCGGGCAGCACAGTTTCGGCGTATATGCTTGACGATGTGGTCTATCCGAACTTCGAGCATATCCGCAGCCTGAGCGGCGTATTCGCGAGAATCGGCAGCCAAGTATACCGCCGCAAACCAGCCGTTTAATAAAAAAAGGGGGCGCCATTAGCGCCTCCCTGGATTTTTTTAAGTAGTTTTTTCATATAGATGAATATGCGAAAAAACCACTGGATCGCACCATCCAGTGGCCGTGGCTTTGATTCGTTATCAAAAAAAGAACGGGAAGAAAAATCTTCTGAGCCCGAAAAACGGGAAAGGCCGGCGTATAAAGCGGCGAAATCTCCGAGGGAATCCGCCGAAAAAAGGAAATCCGCCAAACCCGCCAAACGGAGCGCCAAACGGAACGCCGAACGGAGCGCCAAATGGAACGCCGAACGGAGCGCCAAACCCGCCAAATGGAGCACCAAATCCGCCAAACGGAGCGCCAAAAGCACGATCGTCGCCGTCCATATCGCCGATCGGAATAAGCAAATACACGTGATCGTCGTCCATCCCGTCAATAATGCCCACGAGCACTTTGCCGTCGGTGCTTTCGACGTGAATGAGATGATGATGGTATCTCTTGCAGATTTCCTTCATATGTCTTTTGTGGCCGTGCTCTGCCGGCTCATAATACGCGGGGCTGACCTGGCTGATGGGCGCGGTCGGGTTGGCCCCGTAAGACGAATAAACATTAGGATTGGGTTGCATAAGCTCAATTCCTCCTTTTTTTCATGATGCAGTATATTCGCGTATATGGGCATTTGTGCAGTGCGGACAAGCACAGGGCCAAAGAATCATGACCGGCTTGCCACTTTTTGGTTACGAAACGGCGCACCGTGTGCTAAGATGAGGGTGAGTTAATCGCCGGAAAAATCGACAACCAAGCGAATTGAAAGCGGATTCAAATTTTAAATTTAATATGATTCGAATAGGAGGCGTTGTTGATATCATGAAAATAATCGTTACGGGAGCGGGCCGGGGGCTAGGCCAAGAAATCGTCAAGGAAGCGGTGGGGCGAGGTCATGAGGTGGCCGCGGGCCTGCGGTCGTTGGATACGGACTTGGATCCGCTGAAGGAGCTGCAGGCCACGGCGTCGGGACGGCTGACGCTTTTGGAGCTGGATGTGGATGAGGAAGAGTCAGTGCTTAAAGCCAAAGAGGCGATGGCGGTCAAGTGGGGAGCTTTGGACGCGCTGGTCAACAATGCCGGCATTTTGCTTGCCCGCGAGCAGTCCATCGAGCAGCTTGAATTTGCGGCGGTGGAGAACACCTTCCGGACGAATCTGCTTGGGCCGATGAAAATGGTGAAGCACTTTTTGCCGTTGCTAAAAAACAGCGCCCGCCCCTGCATTTTGAACGTATCCTCGGAAGCCGGATGCTTCTCGTGGGCCCACGGCCGGGACTATCCTTACGGGCTCTCCAAGGCGGCGCTCAACTTCTTCTCCGCCCAGCTGCGGAAGGAGCTGTCCCCGCAAGGCTTCGCGGTATACGCGCTGCATCCCGGCTGGATGCGCACCCCGATGGGCGGTGGCGAGGCCCCGGGCGATCCGGCGGATACGGCGCGCAGCATCCTGGATCTCATCGAAGGCAAAATCGCGGCCGATGCCGAAGCCTGGATGATCGACCGTGAAGGCAAGGCGATGCCTTTTTAAGGCAGGCAGTATGCCGAATTCTAACGGACACCAGCGCCGCTATTTGAGTGAAAACCACAGAACTTATTCGGCGCAAATAAGCATGTATCCGGCCATTTTCGAGCAAATAGCGGCTCTCCTGTCCATTAGAAATTGAAACGGGTTCTTTTCAAGGAAATAAGGCCATTCAGGTCCGTAAGACTTCAAAGGCCGGGGATAAGGCAAGTTACATAGGGAGAAGGGCAGAGGGGCCTTCCGCTTTACGAGGAAGCAGAGGGGGCGGGAGCCTCTTTTTTTTGGTGGGTATAGCCTTTTTGGGGATATAGCCTTGATCGGCCGGGGACTGACTGTTAATCGTAAATCATACAACTAACTGGATATCAATCGCCCCAATCCTTCGTTAGTTGCATTTCATGCAGTTATTTCCCGTATATTCCGCCATTCCTTCGAAAGATAGCAGTTTAATTGCAGGTTTTGCACTTATCGAGCGCTATGGGAGCATCGCCGGATAAGCAATTGTATATTTTGCAACTATTCCATTCAATGCGTAGACTATGAGACTATGAGAGCGCAGGAGCGGGGAGTGGGCGCTTTCGCTGACGCGATGGCTTTGCAGCAACTGCCGAATCGGGTCTATGAAGTCGCCGCAAAAGCTGCTAGAACTAAATACTTAAAAAATTATTAATTAAAATTGTGATATATGTGATTTAAATCACATATATTGTGAAAAAAATCACTTATAATAAAGACATCAAAGGTGATCATCCTTAAAAAACAAAAACAAAAACAAAAACAAAAACAACCAACCAAACAAACCAACTTAAGGAGTGGTAAATATGTTTAACAACTTCCTGAGAACCAATAAAATCGCCATGTGGCTGCTGACCGTCATCCGGGTTTACCTCGGGTACCAATGGATTGAAGCCGGGTATCATAAAATTACCGGCGGCTTCGACGC
>SNQW01000054.1_pt1 | contig 122909 bp, 102 predicted proteins | sample 2580511 | NCBI WGS metagenome assembly SNQW01 (sample SAMN10953775, study PRJNA522744) | food fermentation metagenome | isolation source: 8-hour incubation of native-enriched microbial consortia from nixtamalized... | place: Mexico | collected 2017-09-24
AATCGTTTCTGTAAAGCTAACTGTGAAACAGATTTTCCAAATAGCTTATAGTATCTATCACTCATTCTTTTACAATAGTTATAAGCGAATCTTGCAGCACCAGCATGGTTTCTAAGCACTTTTTCTTGTTCAGGCGTTGGAATCAGTCTGACTTTCTTCGCCAATATCATCAGAATGTAACTCCTTTAATGAAAGATTTGTTCTTCTGAATCGTAGCGTGTTCCACCAGCATTCTCCTAAGACTACTCGAATACAAACCTGTTAATTCTGATACTTAACTAACTCGTAAAAATTTCATTAATATTCTCACTTCATTGAATCCACCATAACACATACGTTCGATAGATTCATTAAAGTTTGATAGATTTAATTAAATTTATCTCGTTCAACTAAGGGCGCAATTCCTTAGCCAGTTCTCTTATGAACTTCTCATGTTTTCACATGAGCGCAGACTATATGTTTATCTCTTTAGAGATAGAGGATTTTTCCACCACCATAGGCTTGTGATGTACTCTCGTCAGTTATACGAGATAGTCGTTGAACGTTCATCTTATCACTTTTGACTTAGATGATTCGAGGCGGAAGACCCATTGTTCTAGTGTTTAGGGTTTAACCTTGCACGATCTGATTGATTTTTTCTGCTTTCGCGACATTCACGCTCGCCATTTCTAGCCACGTTGTAGTTCAATCAGCTTTAGGGATTGCCCGCAGTTAACCCTCACTACTAGCCAATCACTTGACTAGCAGGGCTGACTGATATATTTAATTAACTTTCGTTATAATTGGTTAAATAAATCGTAACAGTTAGTTACCCTCTTAGCGTAATTTACTAAATACTTTACCTTGATACATACGAAAAGCTGAACTATCTTTAATCTTTCTCTTTTCCATTACATGCTGAAAACGAAGCATTTTTGCTGTTAACTCTTCTTGTAATTCTTTTCTCTCTGCTTCATCATAACAGCACGCAATTAAGTCTTCTATTTTTAATATATCTTTTTGTAGTTCTATTTCTGGTGGAATCATGCCCGCATTTTTTAAAATTTTATAACTCATTCTCAGTTCTGGAGGTACCGTTGAAAGGTCTTCTAATTGTAGTGGTTTTCCTTTTCCCGGAATATGATCAAGGTCTCCATTCCGTATTGCTTGTCGAATTTTTTCTTCAGCAATGTTCAAAAAGACATCCACATTACTCCCTCCCTTACATATTTTTACTATTATTTTACATGAAATTTCATTATCTTGCTACGCTATTACAAATTGACCTCATACAATTTTTTCTCAAATTTAACTCCAAGAAGCCCTTTCCTCTCTAATCGATATTTTATTTTCATGTGTAATCTGTATTAGAGCCATTTCATATTGAGAAAGTCTTTTCGAATTCAATAAAGCGTTTACACCAAATCTTACATTTGCTACGATTTAATCAGCTTCAGCTCCTTGTATAGACTTCGTGATGTCTGATCATTTTTATCTAGATTCATTTTGATTTATTGGCGCATGCCTTTAAATATATCTTTTATTTTGAAAGGAGAAATGGCTATGAAATCAAAAAAATTCACACTGCTATTACTATCCCTACTACTCTTCTTACCTCTTTTTCTCACAAACTTTATTACTCCCAATGTCGCATTAGCAGATTCACAAAAGCAAAGTCAAAAAATTGTTGGGTATTTTCCTTCATGGGGCATTTACGGACGTAATTATCAAGTTGCAGATATTGATGCATCAAAGCTAACTCATTTAAACTATGCTTTCGCTGATATTTGCTGGAATGGAAAACATGGAAATCCTTCTACTCACCCTGATAATCCAAATAAACAAACGTGGAACTGTAAAGAATCTGGTGTACCACTGCAAAATAAAGAGGTCCCTAATGGTACTCTCGTACTCGGTGAGCCATGGGCTGATGTCACAAAATCTTATCCTGGCTCAGGTACAACTTGGGAAGATTGTGATAAATACGCACGCTGCGGAAATTTCGGCGAACTGAAACGATTAAAAGCTAAGTATCCTCACCTAAAAACAATTATTTCCGTTGGTGGCTGGACTTGGTCTAACCGCTTTTCTGACATGGCCGCTGATGAAAAAACAAGAAAAGTATTCGCTGATTCTACAGTCGATTTCCTACGCGAATATGGATTTGACGGCGTTGATTTAGATTGGGAATATCCAGGCGTAGAAACGATTCCTGGTGGTAGTTATCGCCCTGAAGATAAGCAAAACTTCACCCTACTCCTTCAAGATGTTCGAAATGCATTAACGAAAGCTGGTGCAGAAGATGGTAAACAATATTTACTAACAATTGCATCAGGTGCAAGCCAACGTTATGCTGATCATACAGAGCTAAAGAAAATCTCTCAAATACTGGATTGGATTAATATTATGACATATGATTTCCACGGTGGATGGGAAGCTACTTCTAATCATAATGCAGCTCTATACAAAGATCCAAATGACCCAGCAGCGGATACGAATTTTTACGTAGATGGTGCGATAGACATTTATACAAATGAAGGGGTTCCAGCAGATAAACTCGTATTAGGTGTACCATTTTACGGACGCGGGTGGAAAAGTTGTGGAAAAGAAAATAACGGACAATACCAACCTTGTAAACCAGGTAGTGATGGAAAGCTCGCTTCTAAAGGTACTTGGGATGATTATTCTACCGGTGACACAGGTGTGTACGATTATGGTGATTTAGCAGCTAATTATGTTAATAAAAATGGTTTTGTTCGCTATTGGAACGATGTAGCGAAGGTACCTTATTTATATAATGCGACTACAGGAACCTTTATTAGCTATGATGACAGTGAATCTATGAAATATAAAACAGACTATATAAAAACAAAGGGTTTAAGTGGCGCAATGTTTTGGGAGCTAAGCGGGGATTGCCGTACAAGTCCAAAATATAGTTGTAGTGGACCAAAATTACTTGATACGTTAGTAAAAGAATTACTAGGTGGACCTATTACTCAAAAAGATATTGAGCCACCAACAAACGTAAAAAATATTGCTGTAACAAATAAAAATTCAAACTCAGTTCAATTAAACTGGACGGCATCTACTGATAACGTAGGAGTTACGGAATATGAAATTACTGCTGGAGAAGAGAAGTGGAGTACAACAACAAATAGCATTGCAATTAAAAACTTAAAACCTAATACAGAATACACATTTTCAATAATAGCAAAAGATGCTGCTGGGAATAAATCACAGCCTACTTCTATTATTGTAAAAACAGATGATGCTAACACAACACCTCCTGGTGGAAATAGCAATGCTACCTTTTCAGTCACTTCAAATTGGGGAAGTGGTTACAACTTCTCGATTGTAATTAAAAATAGTGGAACGACCTCTATTAAAAACTGGAAATTAGAATTTGATTATAACGGCAATTTAACACAAGTTTGGGATTCTAAAATTAGTAGTAAAATAAATAATCATTACGTAATTACGAATGCAGGATGGAATGGTGAAATTCCTCCTGGTGGATCGATTACAATCGGAGGAGCAGGAACAGGCACTCCTGCTGAACTTGTAAATCCATCCATTAGCGAAAACTAAACGTAACTTCCAATAATTATTTCACTAAAGTTTGAATTTAGGTTTGATTCCTCTCTCCTAAATTCAAACTTTTAATTTTATGAAAAATCACAAATCAACATTATAATAACCTATTATAACTATATTTAGTTTACAATATGAAGTTCGTGTGAAGTTCACCTGAATTTTACATGAATTTCCTTTAAGCTCTATTGTCTTCCTATACTAATCACATTATCCTTTACATATAGGAATTATTTTCATTCCATTTCAAACTATCTATATATACATAAAGAAGGATAGTCGCCTATTAGGGAAAGGCATCTAGTATTATTATAAATATAAACATAACAAAAGAAAAAGCACGCTTATAAGCGCACCATAAGAGTGCTTCTTCATACAATTCTCATGTAAGAGTTCTCGAAAATCATGTTAATCACAAAGAAAAGGCATTAGCTTATACAAGCTAATGCCTTTTCTTTATTCATATTGTTCAGCGTTCCATTCTTCTATATTCCACACTTTTGTTATCCATGCTTCATAAAAAGAAGGCTCATGTGATACAAGTAAAACGGTTCCTTTATATCGTTGTAGCGCTTCCTGCAACGCCTTCTTTGTTTCTAGATCCAAATGATTAGTTGGTTCATCTAAAATTAAAACATTACTTTTCTTTACGATAAGTTCACATAAACGTACTTTCGTTTGTTCTCCTCCGCTTAATAAACGAATAGGTTTTAATACATGTTCTTCTTGCAATCCACACTTTGCTAATGCTTGGCGCACTTCTTTCTTTGTCATATCTGGTCGCTCTGCCCAAACTTTCTCTAAGGGTGTTGTTTCTGAAGCAAACTCTTCCTGGGCAAAATACGCAGGATTTACTCGTTCTCCAACAGAAATTGAACCGCTTAGCGGCTTAATTTGACCTAATAATGTTTTTAACATCGTCGTTTTTCCAATTCCATTATGACCAATAATAGCTATCTTTTCTCCTTTTTTCACTTGTAAATTCAACTCTGGACATAAAGGATCACTATAACCTATCCTTAGTTTCTCAGCTTGCAATATACGACTCACCGGCTCCTCATAAACATTGAAATCAAAACGGGATCGAGTTACAGAATGAATCTTTTCAATCCTTTGCATTTTCTCTAATACTTTCTCTCGACTTTTAGCCTGTTTCGCTTTTCGAATTTTATTTTTTTGAATAAATATTTCTAACTGAGAGATTTCTTTTTGTTGTTTCGCATACGCCGATTGTAATTGTTTCTTTTGCACTTGGTAACTTTGCACAAACTTTTCATAGTTTCCTACGTATCGCTTCACTTTTCCTCCTTCTAGATGAAAAATAACATTTGTAATACTGTTCAAAAATAATTCGTCATGCGAAATGATTACATAAGCTTTTTCATACAGTCTCAAATACGATTGCAGCCATTCTATATGAGCTGTATCTAAATAATTTGTTGGCTCATCTAACAATAAAACATCAGCTTTTTCTAAAAGGAGCTTCCCAAGTAATAACTTTGTTCGCTGTCCCCCACTTAACTTCGATACATCCTTTTTCAAACCTATTTCAAATAATCCTAAACCGATTGCTACTTCTTCAACTTCTGTATGAATGTGATAGAAATTAGAGCTTTCCAATATAGTTTGTAATTCTCCATACTTTACTAACAGTTTTTCTACTTCTCCTGCTCCATTCATTTCTTCAGCAATTTTTAACATTTCGTATTCAATCGCATACAAATCAGCAAATGCACTTTGCAAGTATCCCTCAATTGTCATCCCTTCTTGTAAATCCATATGCTGCTGCAAGAAACCTACCTTCACATGCGGAAACCATTCAATGTTCCCATCATCATGTATAAGTTCTCCTGTTAAAATCCTTAGCAATGTTGATTTTCCAATTCCATTTTGCCCTACTACCCCAACATGCTCGCCCTTCAATATTCGAAAACATGCATTATATAAAATGGTTTTCTCACCATACGAATGACTTAAATTTTCTACCGTTAATATACTCATGTTTTTCTCTCCTTTACTTATGGTTCATAAGCTAAATAGAGAAAGCAACAGTATAACGCCTTATTTAATTGTGCATATAAAAAATGGGTAAGGTGAATACACCTTACCCATTACATATTATCGTAAAAAAGGATTAAGGTTCTTTACCTGCTGTCTTCAATTTAGCTTAATCGTTAAAAATGGGCAGACTTCTCCCTTATTAAGCTAAAACCATTTGAAGAACAGTTGATAAAGTCATTTTATCCTTTCACTCCTTTAACATTTGTTATATTAAGAGTATAAACTACTCTTTTATATTCTATTCTCTATTGTTCTTTTTGTTCCTTCTCCGTTTTATCGTTCTCTGCATAAATTTCTTTATACATCTTTTCTAATGCATATGGACTTGTAAAGATAATTGTTAACGATTTCCACATATAAATTCTTCTTTGTAATTCTATCCCATACTCTTTACTCACTATATTTTTCACTTCTGGGATATGATCTTCAGTTTGAAATTGTTGCACAGACTTCAATTCATTCGTTTTAAAATCTGTTAAAAATCCTATTACACTTCGCCCATGTTCCTGTGACCTTTCTTCTAAATCAAACTGAATCGAATGAACGAAACCTAAAACGTGAAAGATTTGAGCATGCAACCCGACAGCAGCACGCTTTTCCATTAAGTTGTAGCACTCTCGTTTTAACTCTTCTACCATTTCTAAAGAATTTCTATTAACTTTCCTTTTGCCAACAAACATAATTTTTACAATATGAGCGACTGCTCCCATACTTTTTAATACACTCTCTAGAATTTCTACCGCATCTTCCACATAACCATTTGTAATTATAGAATGAATAAATTCATCTAATAATGCTTGAAACTTTTTAACTAAATGTAAATCACATAATTCTGGTACACCTTTTCTCAATTGATCCCGGCCTTGAACCCATTTTAAAACTTCTATCATTTCTTCTTCTTTTAATTCATGATGTTCCATACCATACTTCATTAATAAAATATAATTTTTTAATAAGGACTTTCCTTCTTCAAGATTATCAGCTGTTAACGAATCAACTATTTGCTCTATAGCTTTCATCTTTCTCCCCCTATAAAAAAAGCCTCTTAACAGTAATTATACCAAAAACTGTTAAAAGACTTTTTCTATTTTTTCATATAAGGAGCTAATACTCTCAAAATTTCTTCCTTATCCTTCTTTAACTCCAGTGATGTTAACATATCCATCGTTCGTGGTCTAGGTAATTTCACTTGTACCTCACCAACTATCGATGCTGGTCTTTGAGATAAAATAAATACGCGATCCGAAAGCAAGATTGCCTCATCTAAGTCGTGTGTAACCATAACAATTGTTTGCTTCTCTTGATGCCAAGAGTTCAAAAGCCAGCTATGTACTTCCATTTTTGTAAAGGCATCTAATTTTCCAAAAGGCTCATCAAGTAGCATAATTGGTTTTTCACATAAATATGTGCGCAGAAAACTAATTCTTTGACGCATCCCTCCAGACAATTCATCTGGATAATGGTCTGCATATTCATCTAGTTCAAACTGCTTTAATGCTTCCATTCCTTCTGTCAGCCTTTGTTTTTTCGGCTTCCCTTCAATTTCTAACGGAAGAGCGATATTTTGTAAAGCTGATCGCCACGGTAGTAATAAATCCTGTTGCGGCATATAACTTACAACATCTTGCTCTTGCATTTGCTTATCGTTATACGTTACACTTCCACTTGTTGGATTTTCAATATTTGCGATCATATTTAATAGTGTGCTTTTCCCACAACCACTCGGTCCTACAAAGGAAACGAACTCTCCCTCTCGTATAGAAGCACTAATATTTGCTAATACATTCTTGCCATCGAAAGATTTCACAATATCTTTTATTTGTAATCCACTCATTTTTCACTTGGAAGGAACTCATTTGTAAAAGCATCTTTCACATCAATTTTCTTCTTAATAACTTTGTTATCATATAAGAAATTCATGTAATTCGTCCAAACTTCTTCCTTCTGTACTCCCCACGCTTTTGCATCATCTTGATACTTCGTACTTAGCCATTTTTGACTTTCTTGTACTAAATCTTTATTTACATCTGGAACAGCTTTAATTAAAATATCGGCAGCTTCTTTCGGTTCTTTAATTGCAAAATTATAACCCTCTGCCGTTGCACTCATAAACTTTTTCACAAAGTCTTTATCTTGCTTCGTATGTTTTTCACTCGTAATCATAACAGGACTATAGAAATCAAGTGCTGGATCTAAGTCTTTCACCATAATCGTATTTAACTCTTTTCCTTGGCGCTTCGCTTCAATTCCATCCCATCCGTAATAAATCCATTCAAAGTCTGCATCACGACCAATTGATTTAAAGAAATCTGTTTGTCCTAAAATGATTTTTTCAACTTTATTAAAATCGGCTTGGTGCTTATCCATAATTGTCTTTAATGTCGCTTCTTCCGCTGGTCCTCCCCAGCCACCGTAACGTTTCCCTTCAAAATCTTTCGGTGACGTCATATTATCTTTCTTAAGCGATGCAAAAGCTGAAGTGTTATGCTGAATAATCGCACCTACAGATACAACAGGAATACCTTCCACACGAGCCAACGTTACATTTTCTTGTGCGCTTATTGCGAAGTCAGCTTTTCCTGAAGCTATCATTTGCTCCGCCGTCACATTATCACCAGGCTGAATAATTTCTACATCTAATCCTTGTTTTTCATAATAATCTTTCGCTTGTGCTACATATAAGCCAGTATGATTCGTATTCGGAAACCAATCTAATACGACTTTTACTTTTTGATCTTTACTTGCACTTTCTTCTTTCTTCGCCGGATTACATCCAGCTACACCTACTGCTAATAAGGCAGCCAACATAACTTTTAAACCTTTTTTCATTTTCTGCCGTCCTTTCTATATATCCATGGTGCTGTTATTCTTGCCATAAACTCCACGATAAAATACAGACATAATGTCACCATTACAATAATTGCTGCAACACCAAATACTCGGGCTGTTAAAAAGGATTTCGTAGCCCTCGTAAGCATAACTCCTAATCCTTCACTGGCACCGAGCCATTCTCCAATAATCGCTCCCATTACGCTATATGTAACTGCAATTTTTAAACCGGAGAAAAAGTATGGAAGCACTGCTGGAAACTTTACTTTCTGGTAAACTTGCCATTTCGTTGCCTTCATCGTTTGCAACAACTTCAACATATTTTTATCTACCGTTTGAAAACCTTCTAAAATGCTAAGCGCAATCGGGAAGAAACAAACGAGTATGACTACCATTACTTTCGGTAGCATTCCATATCCAAACCAAATAATAAATAACGGTGCAAGTACAACGATTGGAATCGTTTGCGAAATAACAAGCAACGGATTTATTAAAATACGAAATAAAGGGATAACGTCCATAAGAATTGCAATGCTTGTCCCAATTAAAATCGCAAAGAACAGTCCAATTATAACCTCTTGCAGCGTCTGCATCGTATTCGGTAATAGTAAATCTTTCATTCCAATTAATTCTTGAACAATGGCAGAAGGCTTCGGTAAAATCCACGGTTCAATTTTAAATAATGAAACAGATCCTTCCCATATCGCAATGAGAAGGATAAGCCAAATTGCTGTAATTATTTTAGATTGCTTCTGGTTTTGCATATTCATCACGGTACTTCCAAACTTTTTCATCTATCGTTACACCAGTGCTTGGACGATAATGGATTTTAATAGAAGTAATCACTTCTTCTGCTCCAGCGTCCACACAAGCTTGTTGTGCACGTTTAATGATATCAAGAAGTACATCTAATTCTCCTTCCAGCGTCGTTTCCATTGCCCCTACTTCATAACGAACTCCCGATTGTTGTACAACCTCAATCGCTTTATCAACAACAGAATACACATCTTTGTTCTTTGCTTGTGGTACTACTGAAAACGAAATTGTAACTTGTTGTGACATAATAAAATCCCCCTTATGAAATTAAATTTTAAAACAAGAAAAGGCTTTCCTACTACGTAGGAAAGCCTTGTATGCAAGTTATTATAGAATAACATATGCTACATCACTTTAAGTAACTCCCTACGCTGGCATTATCCAGATCAGGTTGAGGGTCGATGTTTGCTCACATCCTCTCAGCCAATTGGCTCCCCGGTCCTTAATTCGTTTTCATTGTAGCATGATTTATTTTATTGAACAAACAAAAGCATGTATAATCATTTCATTTAACTTTTGAATTCCCCAATTAACTCTTGTAACTCCTGTGAGAGCCAGCTTAAAGAACTGGCTAATTCAGCAATATCCTGTACAGACATTTCCTGTTCTTTCATGATTTCTTCAACATTACTACTACTATTCGCATACTTATTTGCAATAAGTGATAGTTCATTTACAACACGAACAATATTTTGGCTATTTTGCAATATATTATTTGAATTGCTAGAAACAACTCCAACTTGAGTGGTAACAGTTTGTGCTGATTTCGACATTTTTTCAAAGAAAGCACCACTACTTTCAACAAGTTTCATTCCAGACTCTACTTCTTTTGAGGTTTTTTGCATTGAAACAACAGCTTCTTCCGTTCCTGCTTGTGTTTCCCCTATTAATTTTGCTATATCTTTTGCTGATGCTTCCGTCTGCTCTGCTAATTTACGCACTTCATCAGCAACAACGGTAAATCCCTCTCCAGTTTCCTCAGCACGTGAAGCTTCAATAGTAGCATGTAAAGCTAGCGAATTCGCTTGATTTGAAATACTTGTAATTACAGTTACAATATCACTAATTTCTTTTGATCTTACTTCCAAAGAATAAATGATAGAAGATAAATCTTGTACTGCATTTTGTATTATGTTCATTTGATTCATCGTCTGTTCAATAATACCATTTCCTTTTTCTGAATGATGCTTCGTACCTTCAGACTCTTTCGTCATTTGTTTTGCAATATTAGTTATCTCTTCCATCCTATCTTCCATTTCATATACAATATCTAAATACTTTGGTACTGACGTTTCTTGCAATTGAACGCCAGCCCTTAACTCAACTATAGAACTTACGATTCCTTGGACTGCCATGCTATTTTCTTTCGTACTCACTGACAATTCTTGTGAAGATGAGGAAACCTGTTCTGCTGTCTGCTTCACTTTATCTATAATTCCTTTAAACTTCTCGATGTTATTATTAAAATACGCATTAATAATACCAATATCATCTGGTCTTTCCTCTAATTTAATACTTAAATCACCTTCACCAACTCTGCGTAATCCTTCACGTAAATCCCGCAATGGAGCAAGTGCGTTACGTACGATTAAGAATTGAATAACAGTTGCAATTAAAACAGAAATACAAATAAACATTAAACCTTGTATAATGAATTTTTCCTTTGTAATAGGAACAATAGAAGCATCTACATCGGCTGCAACAATTGCCACAATATTTCCGTCTCCATCTTTAATTGGCTCTAATATCGTTACCCATGATCCTAATAGATCTTCATATACTACTGTCATGTTTGCTTTTTTCGTGCTCATTACCTTATCGTATGCTTTCATCCAAAGATCTGGTTGTTTATAATATTCTCCCGGCCTTACTTCAACAACATTTGCTAACTCTGTAGACAAGTCGACGATTAGTAACTCACCTTTTTCATTTTCTTTTGCTCCAACAATATAGATTTGTCCAACGCTATTCAATTCTTCCGTTGCTTCATCTAATTTCTCTGTTAACTTCTCTCTCTTTTCTCTTTGTGCCACTGGATCCTTTGTAACATCTCTCACTATTTCTTCGTCTAATTTATGTAATACCGTATCTCCTGTTTCAAAAGAATGCCTTTCAAATATAGACATCATGCTATTTTGAAACATGTTAAAACTTAACGCTCCCATAGTACCAACAAGCGTCAAAATAACTAACACAGTTAACAATACATTCTTTTGAAGAAATGATAGCTTGTGCCAATATTTTTTCATCAACATCACCTTTCTTAATTAACTTAATATAAAGGAAAACTATTAAAATAAAAACCTTATCAACAACTGATAAGGTTTCTCATTTGTTTGCAAATAAAAAAAGACCAATGAAAAAGCATTGGTCAAGACCAACCCTATCCGTCCGGTAACTGGCTAGCGTAGCCTTTCGGCCTTAGCTCCTGTAGTTTTGCGTCCTAATGTTTCCACCAGTTTGCCTTTCTCGCTGAACGAGTTGAACGATATGGGAGTTCTATGAGAATTACATTATTCTCTATCAAAGATTACAACATAAAAATTAAAATGTCTACCTATTTAGAGATGCAAATGCAAAGTTTTAATGTATTATTTTTTCGAAATAATTTAACAAAGTACGTGAATGTTACATTTCTTGTGTTATATAATAAAAAATGTATATAACACAAGGATTGTTTTGAGTATTTATTTTAATTTTCATTTAAATTAAATTATTCAAATATATCTTAACTAATGAATTTCGGAGGTAGTTTATCATGTTTTGGCTACAATTTCTTACGTTACTACTCTGCATCTTTATTGGCGCACGCCTAGGCGGAGTTGGTCTAGGGGTAATGGGTGGCGTTGGTATGGCAATACTTGTTTTCGTCTTCCACTTACAACCTACAGCTCCTCCTATTGATGTAATGCTTATGATTTTAGCAGTAATTACAGCTGCTGGTGCACTCCAAGCCGCTGGAGGAATGGAATACCTTGTTCATCTGGCTGAGAAAGCATTACGAAAAAATCCAAAACGCATTACATTCTTTGCTCCAATTGTTACTTATTTATTCACACTTTGTGCGGGAACTGGTCACGTTGCTTATTCTGTACTTCCTGTTATCGCAGAAGTCTCTCGCGAATCCGGAATTAGACCAGAACGACCAATGTCAATTGCCGTAATTGCTTCCCAACAAGCAATTACAGCTAGTCCTATATCAGCTGCAACAGTTGCACTTTTAGCAATGTTAGCTGACTATAAAATCACTTTATTAGATATTTTAAAAGTAAGTATCCCTTCTACTTTCATCGCTTGTATGGTAGCTGCATTTGTTGCTAGCAAAATGGGGAAAGAATTAAATGAAGACCCTGAATACTTAAAACGATTAAAAGAAGGAATGATTCCTAAGATTGAAGAGAAAAAAGAATTTGTTGGTGTAAAAGGCGCTAAATTATCAGTTATCCTTTTCCTAGTAGGAACTTTTCTTGTCGTACTTCTCGGTTCATTTGAAGTACTTCGTCCAGGATGGATAGTTGATGGGAAGTTAGCCCGTCTTTCCATGCCAAACACAATTGAAATGGTTATGTTAACGATTGCAGCTCTTATTATTATTTTCTGTAAACCAAATGTAGAAAGCATCGTGTCTGGTAACGTCTTTAAAGCGGGGGCAACAGCAGTTGTTGCTATTTTCGGTATCGCTTGGATGGGAGATACTTTCTTTAACGGAAACTTAAATATGATTCAAGGATCAATTCAGCATCTAGTAACAAGTGCGCCATGGCTATTTGCCATCGCATTATTCATTCTATCTATTTTACTATATAGCCAAGCCGCAACAGTACGTGCTTTAATGCCTCTTGGATTATCACTCGGTATTCCACCAGCACTACTGATCGCGATGTTCCCTGCAGTAAATGGATATTTCTTCATTCCAAACTACGGAACAATCGTTGCTGCCATTAACTTTGATCGTACTGGTACAACTGGCATTGGTAAATATGTTTTAAATCATAGCTTTATGATTCCAGGCCTAATCGCAACATTCACTTCTATAGGAATTGGAATGCTCTTAATATCAATTATGTTTTAAAGAAAAAGCACAAACCTACAAATTTACAGGGTTTGTGCTTTTTTAATCAAACGTTTGTTTAAATATTTTTAGCTGTCCATTCTTCCATTATGTTCTTTAATATTTGTGTAAAATCCGCTGGGAAAAGATGCCCCAAACCTTCTCTCACAATTAATTTACAGTCCACATTATATTCCTCAAACATAGACATTAATTGAAGTGTGTTTTCATAAAATGGATCTTTGTCTCCCGTAACAATATATCCTTCTACATTCGTTATATCATTTGATACAACTATACTTTCAATTTCCTTAACATCTCGAATAGCAGGTATAACTGCAATAAATTTTTGAGTCGCTGACATATTCTTTAACGCTAACTCTATCGCTATATTTCCCCCTTGAGAAGCTCCCGCGATGATTATGTCCTCCAAGTTATATTTATTTACAAAATCATTAAAAGTTTTCATAACGTCTTTTATAGCTATTTCATGATTATCCCAGCTATACGACTTCATTCCATGTATTTGTGAGGACCGGGGAAAACCTAATATATACTCATTTAGTATTTCTTCTTCACACCAATATGGTGCAAAATCATTTATATTTGATCCTCTCCAATGCAAAGAAAATAACCCTATCTTCGCCTCTTTATTTCCATAAGTAAATAATTTCGGTTCGGCTGTTAGCTGCTGTTTCTTAAAGATTTCTTCACACTTTTTCACTATCATTTTAAAAGCTGCATTCTCTCGTAATCCCTTTAAATCTTCATCCCCCATAAGTGTATGTGGATTCCACCAAATCCCCTTTTCTAAAGCTTCGTTTAAACTAACAATCGCTTCCTCATACTTACCTTCTGCCGAAAGTGCACACACTTCCCAGAAACTAGTTTTTTCTATTCTTTCAGGAAACTCCCTTTTTGCTTTATCTATGCATCTATAAATCGCTTCGAATTCTCTTTTTTCGAATAAACGAAACAACTCATTTTGCAACTCTATAAACTGTTTCCTTTTCAAACAATCCTCCCCCTTTTTCTAACTATCGATATCAAAACATAAAAAGCTATGTAGCGTTTTAATACTACATAGCCTTCTTCTACAAACTGTTACTCACTTCCTCTACTAGCCTCTTCGTACTTTCATACGCAGATTCAGCTAAACTAATCGCTGAAATAACTGAAACACCGTCCGCACCTGCTTCTATAACCGAAGCGGTATTTTCAATTGAAATGCCTCCAATTCCGACAATCGGTATTGTAATTCCTTGTTCTCTAAAATGAGCTAACCCTTTCGTTCCTTGCACTGCTTTCGTATCTTTTTTCGTACTCGTTGGAAAGATAGGTCCTACACCTAAATAGTCAGCCCCATTTTCAATTGCCCAGCGTGCTTCTTCAATTGTATGTGTAGATACACCAACAATCTTATCACCCATTTTTTCACGAACAGAGGTAATTCCTTCATCATCTTGCCCAACATGCACGCCATCTGCATCTAACTTGAGAGCTAGTTCCACATCATCATTTACAATGAACGGTACACCGTACTCCTTACAAATTGCTTGTAGTTCTTTTGCAAAACAAATGCGTTTCTCTTCCGTTAAAGCGCCTTCCCCCTTTTCACGAAATTGAAAAATTGTTATACCACCTTCAAGTGCATCTTTCAATATTTGTAGTGGATCCTTCGTACAATTGTTACTTCCCATAATAAAATATACTGATAACAACCTAGACATTTCTGACTTTGAAATACGTGACATTTATTTTCCCTCCTTACTATATAACCTCAATTTTCCCATACTTCTCTATATCACCTGAAGTCGTATTCGCTAACTGATTCAAAAATTCAATTTGAAAACTACCAGGTCCTTTTTCCACCGTCTTGGCAGCTGCCAGTTCCGCAGCTACCCCATAAAACGTTAATGCCGCTACCGCTGCCTTTACATAATCCTTTTCTACCGCTACAAATGCTCCTATTACAGAAGTTAGTAAACAACCTGTTCCCGTAACTTTCGTTAAAATAGGATGACCGTTTCGAATGAGAACAGTTCGCTCTCCATCTGTAACAACATCTTCTTTTCCAGTAATCACCGCAACTGTATTCAATTCATCCGCTGCCTGTTTTGCAATACTTACGACATTACCATTTCCAGCACCAGCGTCTACCCCTTTAATTTCCCATCTCTCATTAATAACGTTCGCTATTTCAGCTGCATTTCCGCGAATAATCGCTAATTCAATTTCAGCCGGAATATGTCTCGCAACTTCTGTTCGATACGATGTTGCTCCTGCACCAACTGGATCAAACAGTACTGGTACATTGTTCACATTTGCTGATTTACCGGCAAGTAACATCGCTTCTACTTCTTCCGGACGAAGTGTTCCCATATTTAATACTAACGCTCCAGCAATGCTAGCCATTTCTGCCACTTCTTCTTTTGCATACGCCATTACAGGCGATGCCCCTAACGCTAACAAACCGTTAGCTGTAAAATTTGTTACAACAACATTTGTAATATTATGAACGAGCGGATTAGATTCTCTCACCAAATCCACTACTTTACTAATTTCTTTCCTATTCATCCTTCTCATCTCCTAACTATAGTTATGGGAGATACACAAAAAGGCACTTTGCGCGTACGCAAAGTGCCTGAACATGTGCTTTTACACTCTCCCTACGCTGGCATTATCCAACAGGTTCAAATGGTCAATGACGGACTAGTCATACTCTCAGTTTGTATCCACAAACTCCCATGTGTTTAGTATTCTTCTACTTCAAAGTCTACTCTTATTCTAGTAAAATAACAAGTTCTTTACTTTTCTATTTAATATAGAAACAACATATATAACAATAAGCATAATAAAATGAAACTTTAATCAGTAGGGACTTTGTTCATTCCACTAAAAACCGTTCAAATATGGAGCGAAACTGAATCTCAAGAAGATGTATGCTATAGTTAACGTATGGAAATTTGAAAGGATGTTTTAAATATGTCAAAAAGCGTTGTAATCGCTGAAAAGCCTTCCGTTGCACGAGATATTGCACGTGTACTGAAGTGCGATAAAAAAGGAAATGGCTACCTTGAAGGTAGTAAATATATTGTAACTTGGGCTTTAGGTCATCTTGTTACATTAGCAGATCCAGAAAGCTATGATGTGAAATATAAAAAGTGGAATTTAGAAGATTTACCGATGCTACCTGAACGTTTGAAATTAACTGTTATTAAACAAACAGGGAAACAATTTAATGCTGTAAAAAGTCAGCTACTTAGAAAAGATGTAAATGAAATTATTGTAGCAACAGACGCTGGACGCGAAGGAGAATTAGTTGCTCGTTGGATTATTGATAAAGTTCGAATTAACAAACCAATCAAACGTTTATGGATTTCATCTGTTACTGATAAAGCAATTAAAGATGGTTTTGCAAATTTAAAACCAGGTAAGGCATATGACAATTTATATGCTTCAGCTGTCGCACGTTCAGAAGCTGACTGGTATATCGGTCTTAACGCGACTCGCGCTTTAACGACTCGCTTTAATGCCCAGCTAAACTGTGGCCGTGTGCAAACACCTACTGTCGCAATGATCGCTAATCGTGAAGATGAAATAAAGAATTTCAAAGCTCAAACTTACTACGGCATCGAGGCTCAAACGACAAATCAGTTAAAACTAACTTGGCAAGATGCAAACGGCAATAGCCGCAGCTTCAATAAAGAAAAAATTGATGGTATTGTAAAAGGTTTAGATAAGCATAATGCTACCGTTGTGGAAATTGATAAAAAACAGAAGAAATCATTCTCTCCTGGTCTTTACGATTTAACTGAATTACAACGTGATGCCAATAAAAAGTTCGGTTACTCTGCGAAAGAAACATTGAACATTATGCAGAAATTGTATGAGCAACATAAAGTCCTAACATACCCTCGTACAGATTCACGCTATATTTCATCTGATATCGTTGGAACACTTCCAGAACGTCTAAAAGCATGTGGTGTTGGAGAGTACCGTTCCTTAGCACATAAAGTATTACAAAAGCCTATCAAGGCTAATAAATCATTTGTTGATGATAGTAAAGTAAGTGATCATCACGCAATTATTCCAACAGAAGGATACGTTAACTTCTCCACCTTCACAGATAAAGAACGTAAAATTTATGATTTAGTTGTAAAACGTTTCTTAGCTGTTTTATTCCCAGCATTCGAATACGAACAACTAACGTTACGCACAAAAGTCGGTAATGAAACGTTCATTGCACGCGGAAAAACAATTTTACATGCAGGTTGGAAGGAAGTATATGAAAATCGCTTTGAAGATGATGATGTAACTGATGACGTAAAAGAGCAACTTTTACCTCGCATTGAAAAAGGCGATACATTGACTGTAAAGTTAATTATGCAAACATCAGGTCAAACGAAAGCACCTGCACGTTTTAACGAAGCGACTTTACTTTCAGCAATGGAAAACCCTACAAAATATATGGATACGCAAAATAAACAACTTGCTGATACGTTAAAATCAACTGGTGGATTAGGTACTGTAGCAACGCGTGCTGATATTATCGACAAGCTATTCAATTCATTCTTAATTGAAAAACGTGGTAAAGATATTCACATTACTTCAAAAGGCCGTCAGTTACTTGATTTAGTACCAGAAGAGTTAAAATCACCTACACTAACTGGTGAGTGGGAACAAAAGCTAGAGGCAATTGCAAAGGGTAAACTGAAAAAAGAAGTATTCATTTCCGAAATGAAGAACTATACGAAAGAAATTGTTTCTGAAATTAAATCGAGTGATAAAAAATATAAACATGACAATATTTCAACGAAGTCTTGTCCAGATTGCGGTAAACCAATGCTAGAGGTAAACGGCAAAAAAGGAAAAATGCTCGTTTGCCAAGACCGTGAATGTGGTCATCGTAAAAATGTATCTCGTACAACAAACGCTCGTTGCCCTCAGTGTAAGAAGAAGTTAGAATTACGTGGTGAAGGTGCAGGACAAATCTTTGCATGTAAATGTGGCTATCGCGAAAAATTATCCACATTCCAAGAAAGACGTAAAAAAGAATCTGGAAACAAAGCTGATAAGCGTGACGTTCAAAAATATATGAAACAACAGAAAAAAGAAGAAGAACCATTAAATAACCCATTTGCAGAAGCATTAAAGAAATTAAAATTTGATTAAACAAAAAGGTTCCTACCTCTATCGGTAGGAACCTTTTATGTTAGTGAATGATTTTACTTCCTTTTGCGTTCTCAACGAATTTTTCGCTTGATTTGTTAATTGGTGTTTTCAGTAATAACGCAGCAACAATCATAACTACTACGAAAGCACTTAATACAAGTAAATCTCGCGTTACAATATCCCACAGCATTCCGCCTACTGTTTCACGAATTGCACTAATTGCATATGTGAAAGGTAAGAACGGATAAATTGCTTGGAAGAATTTCGGTGTCATTTGAATTGGGAATGTTCCGCCCGACCCTGCTACTTGTAGTACAAGTAAAATGATCGCCATCGATTTCCCTACGTTTCCGAAAATAGAAACGAGTGAGTATACGATACAAACGAAGACTCCACCAATAAATAAACTAAATAATACAAACCAGAACTTATCGACTACGTACGTACCGAGTAAGAATATATCTCCCATTGATACGATAAACGCTTGTGAAAGACCTATCGTTAAGAATGTTAATAAACGTCCGAAGTAAATTTCATGGCTCTTATAATTCGCGCCCTCTTCATGTACTTCTACTGTTAATAATGAAACCATTAATAATGCGCCTACCCATAATGCAAGCACTGTATAGAATGGTGACATTGCTGAACCGTAGTTCGGCATTGCAAATAATTTATTCTCTTTTAAATTTACTGGATTCGCAAAATAATCACTTTGCTTCTCAACATCGTTTTTCAATAAGCGTATGATATCTTTTAAATCCTCTTCAGATTCAAAATCACGAATTTTATCTGCCAATTCTTTAATCTTTTTCTCAGTAGCTGGCATTTCAGCTTTAATATCTGCTAATTTCTTTTTACCATCTACTAAGCCTTTTGATGAATCTTCTAGTAATTTTTTAACATCTGGAAGCTTTTTGTCGGCTTCTTTTAAAATTTGAGATGTGTTTTTAGACATCTCCTTTGTGCGAGCAATTGCTGTATTGAAATTAGGTACAATTTCTGAATCATACGTTGATAATACATCTGTTAACTGAGCTGATCCGCCCTTCGCTGCGTTGTTAATACTTTCAATTACATCTTTTGTAGGTTTCTGTCCATTGTTAAGAAGTGTAATTCCCTTATTCGTTGCATCTACACCTTTTTGCAGGCTACTTTTCGCTTTATTTAATTTTGCAATTCCATTATTAAGATTTTTATCACTATTTACATCTGCTAAAACCTTATTTGTGCTTTCTAGAACAGGGATCATATCATCGATTAAACCGATTCCAGATTGGAACTGACCATTTAAACTATTTAAAGCTACTTTCGTTGAATCTAAACCGTTAATACCTCTGTTTTGTACATCTTCTTTTGCTTTTTGTAAATCTGCTTTTGCACCTTCAAGGCCATTTTTTGCCTTATCGTAATCTGCTTTTGCATTGTCATATGCTGCATTTGCATCAACTTTAGCTTGATCTACTGTGCTAACTGCTTTTTTATAATCTGCTACAAATGTTTCATTATAATCTTTTTCTGCTTGATCAATTAATCCATTTGCTGCATCTAATTTTTGATTCGCTACATCTGTTACATCTTTCTTTACTTCTTGTCCTGTACCGATAACATTTACAATATCTTTAATACCATTGTTTGCATTTTCCATACCTTTTTTAACATTAGTTAAGTGACCCACTCGCCCTTTGAAAAAGCTTTGACCAAAATCAGTCGTCGCTGAGTTCTGAAGTTCAGTAAAGAAATTAATAAGATATGAAATACCATCTGTACCAGTCTGCAATTTATCTGATACCGAATTTAAATCTTTCTTTGCTTGTTCAGGGTCAAATTGGCCATTTTGTAAGCCATTTAAAACACTTTTCCCATAAGCTGTTCCTGCACGTGATGAACTTAAAACATTATTTACTGTTTGATTAATACTTTGCGCTATACTCTTATAACCATCACTATTCAACTTAGAAAGATCCGGTCTCGCTGGGAATTCAGGTAATCCATTCATTCCAGACAAGTCAGGAATATTTAATTCTACACCTGGATTCATTAGAAAATCAGTAAATGCAGCTGCACTATCCATAACACCTTTTGCTGCTACTAAATCATTTCTTATCGTCCCTGGAGCATTTTTCAATGTTTGATCTTGTCTTGCAAAGAACTTATCTAAATTCCCTAACGCTTCTTGACCATCATTAATAACACTTTCCACAACCGGCAATTCTTTCTGCGCTACTTTCACAACATCCTCTGCTCGAGTCGCATCATCTAACGCCTTATCCATCAGTGTATTCATTTCTGGGAACTGCGCTTCTAACTTAAATACAAGATCTTTTACTTTCTCAATACTTGGTAAGTTTGTTTCTAAATCGATTCCAAGGTCATTGAAGATTTTAAAAATCTCACCGTTCGCTGTTTTAACAAAGTTTTTACTAATTTCTTCTGTAATACCTGATGCACCTTTTGCTGTAATTTTCGGTGCAATCGCGTTTACCTTTTCATTTACATAGTAATCAAGTTCTGGTTTCTGTGGATTTTCATCCAGAACAGTTGCAATCTTTTCAGAGAAGTCTTTTGGGATTGTAATGCTTGCATAGTAATCCCCACGTTCAACTCCGTAAATTGCTTGTTTTTCATCTACAAATTTCCAGCCAAGATTTTTGTTTTTCTTAAGGGAATCTACAATCTCGTCCCCGATATTAATATCTTTCCCTCTTAAATTAGAGCCTGCATCTTGGTTAGAAACTGCAATGGGAACCTCTTTTGTATTTCCATACGGATCCCAAGAAGCTTTAATGTTAAACCATGCATATAACGATGGTAAAATCATTAACCCTACAACAATAACAATTGCAGCCCAATGTTTGGCTACATTCCGTAAATCTGTCTTATAAATACGCCAAATTTGTTTCATAGAAGTTATCACCTAATTATATATTTTTCCTTCTTTAGAAAATGATACATACATTTTGCAATTATATCACTTTCTACATCGTGGATTAACCAAAAACGAACTATTTTTTCCCATTAACTTTGACTTACTACATTATATAACGAAGTAAGTCAAAGTATGAATACAAAATGACCAAATCGGTTTTACATTCAATAATAACAAATATATAGGAAATGTCATAAAAAATACAAGTATTTTCTCTTGGAAATACTTGTATTCCTCAAAAAAATCCTCACAGCTTTTCATCATCTGTGAGGATTTCTTCTATTATATATCTACTTGTACTTCTACACCGAAATGATCTGAAATTACATTTCGGTTTGTACCATTAAAAATAACTTTTGAAGAACGAACTTTTTCACTTCGGTTACACAATATTAGATCGATTCGTAAATTATGTTTATTTTCATCCCAACCAGCAATCTCACCTTGGACAGTTGTTCCCTCATCCTTCTCTATTGCTAATTCATATGTGTCGTACAAACCTTCTTGCATCATATATTCATAACCCTCTCCTTGCAAACGAGCGTTATTATTAAAATCACCCATTAAGAAGGAAAGTTCATTGCTATCTACACGCTCCATCAAACGATTCACTTGATCTTTAAATGATTCTTCTTCATCATTCCACCAACCGAGGTGGCAAGAGTAAAACGTGATGTTCTTACCATTGTAAGCAATTGTTGCACTTACAATTTTGCGTGTTTTCCAATACGTTGTATCCTTATTTTCTGAAATAAAGAACGTATCTTCTTTTACAACATTATGCTTCGTTATAATCGCTAATCCTTCTTCATACACATCATAACCAATATGAGAGAAATCCCAAGTAATATTGTAATCTTTTACATGTAACGCTTTTAACTCTTCTAATAGTAAAAGTCCAAAATTATCTTCTTTCTTGTTACCGCATACATTTTTAGCTCCTATCGACTGACTTACTTCTTGCAATGCGATAACATCGTACTCTTCTTCTTGAATGACTTTAGCAAGATATTTTATCTTTTCTATTTGATTTTCTTCTTGCCAAGAGTGACAGTTTAAAGTTAGCAATTTCATATTATTACGCACCTAACATATCTTGAATGTCTGACTTTAATACGTCAGCTTTCGGGCCATATACCGCTTGTACACCTTTATCTTTTACGATCAGTCCTAAAGCACCATTTTGTTTCCATTGCGCTTCTGGTGCAACAACATCTAAATCTTTTACTGTTACACGTAAACGAGTCATACAAGCATCTACGTCAGCAATATTTTCTTTTCCACCTAATAAATCAATAACTTTTGTTGCTAATGAACCATCTTGTACATTTCCTGTTCCCTCTGATGACTCATCTTCATTATCAATATAGTTACCTGCACGTCCTGGTGTTGGTAAGTTGAACTTTTTAATTAAGAAATTGAATAATGTAAAGTTCAGACCGAAGAATACTAATGAAACGATAACGAAATTGATTAAATCTCTAGTTAATCCTGCATTAACCATCATCGGTGTACGAGTAATTAACTCAATGAATCCGAATGCGTGAACACGTAAGTTAATTAAATCTGCTAATGCGAATGCAAGTCCTGTTGTAATTGCATATACAACATATAATACTGGAGCAATAAACATGAACATGAATTCAATTGGTTCTGTTACACCTGTTAAGAATACTGCTAACGCTGCTGATAAGAACATTGGTTTATATTTTGCACGTTTTTCTTTATCAACATTACGGAACATTGCGAAAGCAATACCCATTAACGCTGCTGATGAACCGATAACTTGTCCAGCTTTGAAACGAGCTGGTACAACATTATTTAATAGATCGTTATATGCTTTTGTATCTCCATTTGCTAATAAGTTATTTAAATCTGTAATCCATGCAAGCCATAAAGGATCTTGTCCTGCTACAACTTGTCCAATTTTCGAACCAGTTAACATCGTATATGTTCCACCTAGCTCAGTATAGTTCATCGGAATTGTTAACATATGGTGTAAACCGAATGGTAATAGTAAACGTTCTAACGTTCCATATACAAATGGTGCAACAATTGGTGCACTATCTTTTGAAGCTGCAATCCAGCGACCAAATTCATTTAATCCACTTTGGATGAATGGCCATAAAAGTGATAATACAATTGCAGTTACTGTAGACCAAACAATTACAACGAATGGTACGAATCGTTTTCCGTTAAAGAATGCTAATGCTTGTGGCAGTTTGTTATAGTTATAATATTTGTTATATAAAGTAGCTCCTAAGAAACCTGTGATAATCCCTACGAAAACCCCCATGTTTAATGCTGGTGCACCAAGTACAGAAGTAAAGTAATCTTTTACAATTAAGTCCCCTGCTAATACTGAAGAAACTTTCGCTTTTGAATCCGCTAACATTTCAGCGTTTACGCCAAATATAGCTCCTGTAATTCTGTTTGTTAAGACGAATGCTAATAGCGCTGCAAATGCACCACCTGCGCGATCTTTCGCCCAAGATCCCCCAATTGCTACTGCGAATAAGATGTGTAGATTAGTAATAATTGCCCAACCGATGTCTTCCATTACGCGAGCGATTGTATGAACTGCGTTAATATCCCCAGCAGACATTCCAATTAACTTACCGATAGAAATCATTAAACCAGCTGCTGGCATTACAGCTACAACAACTAATAACGCTTTCCCGAACTTTTGCCAAAAATCAAAAGACGTAATTTTCATCTGTTCTTCCTCCCCTTTATTTATAACAACATAATGATTTAAATTATAATTTCTGTTCCCTTTATGAAAACGATTCCTCATTTTAATTTGTTTTTATCCTTTACGCAACCGTTTTCATAAATCTATTTTAATAAAAGCGTTTTCACTTTGCAATAGAAATTTATTTTTTTTCATAAAAAAAGATGCTCTAGGAGCATCCTTTTTTATTATGAAATGCGATAAACCCTTGTTTCATAAGGCTTTAACGTGATTGTAGTTACTGGTTCATGTTCCGCAACTTCGTAGTTATTTAAAAGCAAACGTTTGCGTTCTAGTGCGAATGAACCCTCATTATATACAGCTTCCTCTTTTGAGATATTACTAATTACAACGATTTTTTCATCGCTTAATGTACGAGTATATGCATAAATTTGCAAATCATCTTCTAAAAGTAAATCGTACGTACCGTAATTCAGTACATCGTGCTCTTTTTTCAAGGCAATCATTTTCTTATAGAAATTGAAAATAGAGTTTTCTTCATTTTTCTGCTTTTCAACATTAATCTCTTTGTAGTTTTGATTTATACTAAACCAAGGTGCACCTGTTGTGAAGCCAGCATTCATCTCATCGTTCCACTGCATAGGTGTACGTGAATTATCGCGGCAAGAAGCCCATATAATTTCCATCATATCTTGATGTGATACGCCCTCTGCAATTTTCTCACGATATAAATTTTTAGTTGCAACATCATCGTAATCTTCAACTTTTGGTAATTGGACATTTGTCATCCCAATTTCTTGCCCTTGATAAATAAACGGTGTACCATGCATAAAGAAGTACATTGCGCCTAGAGCCGTTGCACTTTCACGCCAATATTGTTTATCATCCCCCCAAGTTGAAACGATACGTGGTTTATCGTGATTCTCAATATATAAAGCATTCCACCCTTTATTTTCTAACCCTTTTTGCCATTTCGTTAATACCTTTTTCAGTCCTACAACATCAAGGTCTTTCTTCTTTTCAGCATCCCATAAGCTTAAATGTTCGAATTGGAATACCATATTGAACTTACCTTGCTCTTCTCCAACCCAAAGCTCAGCATCTTCAATCTTAACGCCATTCGCTTCACCAACAGTCATAATATCGTACTTAGAAAATGTATTTTCTTTTAACTCTTCTAATAACGGTTGAATACCATCCACATTCATATGTTTATCAAAAGATGGTACATACTTTAGTTCTTTTGGATTTGGCATATCTTTAAAGCCATCTTCTTTTTTAATATGGCTGATCGCATCCACACGGAAACCATCAATTCCTTTATCAAGCCACCAATTAACTGTGTCGTATAACACTTCGCGAACTTCTTTATTCTCCCAGTTTAAATCTGGTTGTTTACGCGAGAATAAGTGTAAATAATATTGTCCTGTTACTTCATCATATTCCCATGCCGAACCATTAAAAATACTTTCCCAGTTGTTTGGTTCCGCACCATCTTTACCATCATGCCAAATATACCAATCACGCTTCGGATTGTCTTTAGATGAACGAGACTCAATAAACCATGGATGTTCATCACTTGTATGATTAATAACTAAATCAATAATAAGCTTCATATCACGTTTATGAACTTCATCTAGTAAAGCATCAAAGTCTTCCATCGTACCAAACTCATCCATAATATCTTGATAATCACTAATGTCATAACCATTATCATCATTAGGTGACTTATACATTGGACAAATCCAAATTACATCTATTCCTAAATCTTTTAAATAATCCAGTTTCGCAATAATACCTTGTAAATCTCCAATACCATCGCCATTTGAATCCATAAAGCTACGTGGATAAATTTGATAAGCAACCGCTTCTTTCCACCATGTCTTATTCATAGTCATTCTCTCCTTTTGCATCTCATCATAATTTTATGCAAACGTTTTCGTAACACTATCATAACAAAATATGAATAGTTTGCAACTGTTTTCATTGAACTCTATGTAGTTTCTTTATTCTTATGCTTTATTTATTTCTCACAAAGGCAAATCTCATTCCTCAACGGCTCTTGTCCACGCACGTTACACACACTAATTTATTTAATACTTAGGTAGGTTAAATAAATACGAAAAAGGAAGAACAAAATGCTGTTCTTCCTTTTTACATTGAAAATCGTTCAATTGTTTGTTTCAAGTTCTCTGCTTGTTGCTCTAAATCCTTTAATAATTGATCAATTACTACCATATTTTTAGATTGTTGCAACGTCACACGCGCCACTTCTTGTGAACCAGCTGATGTTTCCTCAGCAATTGCTGCTACAGCCTTCGTCTGTGCACCTGTTTGATGAATGTGACTCACTTGTTCATTCATATAGCTACTAATTTGCTTCGTTGCATCCGCTACTTCCATAACACTTGATGACATTTCTTTTAAAATTAATTCGGTAGCTTCCCCACGTTTCGCCTCTTCTTTAGCTATTTTCACTTGTTCTGTCATTTTCGTTGCAACTTGTTGCACTTCCTCTTGCATATTTCGTAATAACTGCGATATATTTCTTGCAGAATGGTCACTTTCATCTGCAAGTTTACGTACTTCTTCAGCTACAACGGCAAAGCCCCGTCCATGCTCTCCAGCACGAGCAGCCTCAATAGAAGCATTAAGTGCTAATAAATTCGTTTGGCTAGCAATCTCACTCACAACAGATACAATATGTTCTACTTGTTTCATTCTTTCCTCTAACTTCTGTACATTTTGCATTGAATCTTCATTTTCTTTCGCCAATGTTTGAATACCTTGAATTAAAGACGTAAAGACACGCGTACTATGCCCTAAAGCTTGAACCATTTCTGAAGACAACTCATCAGACTGTTTCGCTTTCTCTTCTACTTCACTTGCAATAGAAGTTGTTGTATCAACAGCGGAAACAATCGCTTGAATTGATGCCGCTGATTGCTCAGCACCAGAAGAAATCTCTGCAAGTGTTTCAGAAACACCTTGTGCTTGTTTCGTTGCTTCGCCTGTTTGTTTTCTAATTTGCTGTACTTGATTATTTGTATACGAAAATGTTGTATCAATATTTTTTACCATGCCCCTTAAGTTCCCTAGCATCATATTAAATGCAACACTTAAAGATTTAATTTCATCATCAGTCTTCGGTAACGGAACATCTTCACGAATGTCTCCTTCAGCCGCTTTTCTCGCCGCCTCCTCTAACTTTCGAAGCGGTTTAATTAAAAATATGGCTGCTCCATATGCTAAAATTCCAGACCATACTACCCCTAATAACATAACGATAATATTATATGCAGTTTGACTTACATAACTTTGAAAATAATCATATATCACATAAATAAAAAATATACTTGTTGAATATGTAATTAAAGCTAAAACTGTAGTGAATAGCATAAGTTGTGTACGTAAGCCAAAGGAAAATGACTTCCTTTCTTTTTCCATCTCTTCTTTCCCCCTTTTTATAAGTAATATAAGTACTACCTATATATTATTATCCATATTTTCCTTATAGAAAGATATATCGATTTTTATTTTTTTATTTACATATTTATTACATTAATTCTTCTGTATATAAAATGGAAATAATGTATAATTTTATTTGAATGCCAATTACATATTCAACTAAATAATTTAAGGTTAGGTGATTCTATGTTAAAAATTTTATATCGGTTAAACGTTATAAACAGATTAATATTGTTAGTAGCAGTACCCATTCTTTCCATATTAATTATTAGCGTTGTAAATTATATAAATTTACAACACATGCACAAACAGCTTCAAACAGTATATGTGGATCGTCTACAACCCATTAAATGGCTAGGATCTATTGAGAGCAGCCTATACCAAGAGTTTAGTTATGTAAAGGAACTCATTATTACGGAAGACGAGAATCGGCGTACTACAATTTTAAATAAATTAAATGATACAAATACAGCAACCGAAAAATTACAAGCTCAATACGAAAATACATATATAACAGGCGAAGAAGAAAAGCTCCTTAACCAATATAAAGAAAAGCTAGAAAACTATAAAAAGCATCGTACTCAAATGCTTGATTTCATTAAAGAAAATAAACTTAATCAGGCGTATTCATTTTACCTAACTACAGTTGATCCTAATTTATCGGCTACAGTAGGTGCTTTAAAAAATCTTAGTGATTATAACGAAAAGTTAGCTGAGAGTCTGTATAACGACAGCGAACACTCTTATAAACAAGTGATAAGCATAACCATTATTTTATTCATTGCATGTTTAGTTCTTTGCATTCTTATCTCCTTATTTACTGCTAAATCAATTATCAATCCAATCAATTCATTACGGAGCATAATGAATACAGCTGGAAAAGGGGATTTAACCATTGCCGTACCAAAACAATATCATCATGAATTTGGTCATATGTTTAATAGTTTTGATCAAATGATATCTAACTTACGACAAATTATTAACAATGTGATTCAAACAAGTGCAAAAGTGAAAAGCTCTACAAATCATATTGTTGAAACAGCAACCGTTTCCTCTTCCACTATGGATAACATCGCAAATGCAATGAAACAGTTGTCTCACCATATTAATGATCAGTCTGCAAATATTAAAGATAGTTCTACAGCAATGGATGAAATAGCAAATGGAGTGCAAAGCATAGCTGAATCTTCTACAACGATTTCAAACTTAGCTATTTCTACTTCTGATAAGGCGAATGTAGGAACTGAAATCATTGAAAAATCCATTTCTCAAATGACAACTATCCATACTGTCATGGATGAAATATATAAAGTAGTAGATCAATTGGTTGTTCGTACACAAGATATCGATAAAGCATTACAAACTATTACTTACATTTCTGAACAAACAAATCTATTATCTTTAAATGCCGCAATTGAATCTGCCCGCGCCGGTGAACATGGAAAGGGATTTGCTGTTGTATCTGAAGAAGTTCGTAAACTTGCTGAACAATCAAAACAAGCAGCTACAGATATTACAAAACTTAACTTGCTTGTACAAAATGATACAAAAGATGTAGTCAACGTTATGGGGAAAGGACAACAAGAAATTCAAGAAGGCATTCATGCTGTGCAAAATGCAAAATTAGCATTCCATAATATTGTGGATCATATTAATGAAGTTACAGATCAAATACAAGATATAACAGCAAGTGCAGAAGAAATGTCAGCAAGCTCAGAAGAGATAAATAGCGCACTTATTAATATCTCTTCAATTTCACAAAATATAGTTTCGGAGACTAATTATACATCCCAATCTTCACAAGCTCAGTCAGTATCAATACAGGATATTACACATATGTCTCTTCAAATGCAAAAGCTTGTTGAAGAATTAGAAACGTTTGCCACTCAATTTAAAATCAAAAACTTGTAAATATATGAAAAACCACCTAAATTAGGTGGTTTTTCCATTTGAACTATACATTCAAATTTATTTATATAAGAACTGTCATTCGAAAAAAATAAAGGATTCTGACAATTTGTGACTAATAACAGAAATAAGGGGCAACATTTGTAAAATTTATTTTTGACTGGGGGTTTTGTATGATTCAGGTTCGAAATCTAGTAAAATCATTTGGCTCACTTGAAGTTTTAAAAGGAATTGATTTAGAAGTACAAGAAAAAGAAGTTGTCGTTTTAATTGGTGCCAGTGGTTCCGGTAAAAGTACATTACTTCGCTGTCTTAACTTTTTAGAAATGTACGATGAAGGTGAAATTCACTTACAAGGTGAACAAATCGATCCCAAGCACTCCAATTTAAACAAAGTCCGTGAAAATGTCGGTATGGTTTTTCAACACTTTAACCTCTTTCCCCATATGACCTCATTAGAAAACATCATAGAAGCACCTATTCATGTGAAAAAATTAGAAACAGCAAATGCAAAGGAAATCGGAAATCAGCTCCTGCAAAAAGTCGGCTTACAAGACAAAGCGGATGTAACGCCCCACCTCCTGTCAGGTGGTCAAAAACAACGCATTGCTATTGCACGAGCTCTTGCTATGAATCCTAAAATTATGCTATTTGATGAACCTACCTCAGCCTTAGACCCTGAACTTGTTGGAGAAGTATTGCAAGTTATGAAAGAACTTGCTGAAGAAGGAATGACTATGGTTATTGTTACTCATGAAATGAATTTCGCAAGAGATGTAGCTGATCGCGTCATTTTTATGGATGACGGAAAAATTGTAGAAGATGCTCCGCCAGCACAATTCTTTTCAGCTCCATCCCACGAACGAGCAAAACAATTTTTACGCAACGTTTTATAGTGTAACTTCTGTTTCAAACGAAAAGAAATACATTCATACGGTGCACAACTAATCATCTAAATACAATATTTCAATAACATACTTAAAGCCATCCGTATGATCAATATATAGGAGGGGTTTTATGAAAAGAAAACTATTAACCATTGTTGCGAGTATTACATTATGTACATCTTTCATACTAGGAGCATGTAGTAAGGAAAGCTCTACTACTTCTTCAAATGGTGAAAAAGAATTTCGTTATGCGATGAGTGGCTTATATAAGCCTTTTAACTATAAAGAAAATGACGGAAAGCTTGTCGGTTTTGATGTAGAAATAGGTGAGGCACTTGCCAAAAAAATGAACATGAAACCTACTCCTATTACAAATCCATGGGAAACGCTAATCCAAGGTCTCAAAGCGAAAAAGTATGATGTAATACTGGGCAGTATGGCCATTACAGAAGAACGCTTAAAAGCTGTTAATTTCTCCAACCCTTATTACCGTTCTGGTGCCCAAATTTTTGTGGCTAAAAAGAATGCATCTATCTCTTCTCCAGAGGATTTGAAAGGTAAGAAAGTTGGTGTTGTAAAAGCTAGTACCTTTAAAAACCTTGTTGCAAAACATACAGATCAAATTACAGAATACGATAGCGATATTACTGCACTTATGGATTTAGAGCCTGGACGTATTGATGCGGTAATCACTGATCAAATGGTTGGTTTAAGAATGATCAAAGAAGGTAAATCAAATATAAAAGAAGCTGGAAAACCATTAAATCTTGATGAAATGGGAATTGCTATTCGTAAAGATGATAAAGAAATGGTTGAGAAAGTAAATAAAGCTTTAGATGAAATTATTAAAGATGGTACGTATGAAAAGATTAGTAAAAAATGGTTTGGTCGTAATATTCTTGGTGAGGAGGAAAAAACGAAGTAAACTAGTTATTCAAAAGTTTCATCCATTACGCCCCACTTTTTATCCCGCTATTTATGGGCAGTAAAACTCCCAATTGGTGCGAGATACTAATCAGTGGGGTATTTCATTCCCTACCAAAATCCATACAATATGAGGTGACACATATGTTTGAAATTTTTATGTCTACTTATCCCACACTCTTAAAAGCTACTATTGTCACATTACAATTAACACTAACATCCCTATTACTCGGTTCACTAATTGGATTACTATTCGCTTTCTTTCGAATCTCTAACAATAAAGTTTTAAATAGTATTGCTCACGTATATATCGCCATTATTCGTGGTACACCTTTAATTGTTCAAATCGCCATTCTCTATTTTGGGATTACATCCGTTGTTGTTTTTACTCCTTTTTGGGCAGGAGCCATTGCTTTAGCAATCCATAACGGTGCATATATTACTGAAATTTTCCGCGGTTCTATCCAATCTGTCGATCGTGGACAAATGGAAGCTGCTCGCTCTCTAGGGATGCCGTATTCTTTAGCAATGCGACGTATTGTATTACCGCAAGCATTTCGTCAATCTCTTCCTCCTTTAGGAAATCAATTCATTATTGGATTAAAAGATTCTTCACTTGTTGCTTACGTAGGAATGTCCGAATTATGGGGATCAGGTTTATCTATTGCTGCAGGTAACTTCCAACAATTAGAAACATACATAATCGTTGGTTTATATTATCTCGTGCTTGTTCTCCTATTCACTTACCTTGTTAATCTTTTAGAAAAACGATTACAGCGAAAAGAAACAAACTCTATACAGACTGCCAAAAAGAAAACAAAAGAAATTTCTCTTTGAACAAACTAACAGGTTAAGGACTATTTCCTTAACCTGTTTTTGTTTCTTCTCCATACTTTTTACTCCAATAATATTTTTCTATGTATAAGAAATTCATTATATTTCTACAGTCTCCCTCTTTACACATCATAAAATTATCCATAATATAGTAAAGATGGATATGCACATCTAGACGTCTTAAATAGTATAAGGAGGTCACTATGCTGGATTTAATTTATAAAGATTGGCTGAAACAAAAATATCAAATTTATAATCTTCAGCAACTTACAAGCTACATAAACAACTTAATTAGCCTGGCTGAAACATTAGGATTCTATCAATTACAAAAGGATTTACAACAATTATCTACAACGTTAAAAGATTCTAGCTCTGTCTACGATGTAGTCGAGCATATCACAGAAATGATGCTTTCCTTTAAACAGGATGATCAATTACTTAAAATTTATATAATTGGTACTATCCCTGAGGTACTTCAAAATGCCTCCATTCAAATTTTCGACAACATAAATAATGCTGATTGTGTTGTTGTATATAAAGAAACTATCCCTTCTTATTTCATACAACAGCCTATCATTTATTTTTATGAGAACGTAGATGATGAACAAATTATGCATCACGTAGTACAAGAGGTGTTACATACAAAATTACCTTTTGAAACAATCCAGAAGAGATTACAAAAATATATGTCAGTATCTCGCCAAACCCCTCCACTATTAGTAGTAACCGCTGACGACTTATTAACAAAATTTATAAAAACTGAATACACAACTTTACTAAACGTATATCATTTCACTAGCGGAAAGCACTTTTTCACAGAAAAAATCTATGAACAGTTTCCATTCTTCATACTAATTGTGGATTGGATGATGCCACAAATGGATGGTTTAGAACTTATTAATCGATTAAAGAGATTGTTGCCTAGTCGACATTTCCGAATTTTTATGACCTCTACTAAATCAACAGCCCACCACCTGGAGGAAGCATTTAAAGCCGGTGCTGATGATTTTATTGAAAAGCCGTTTTCACCTTTAGAATTTAAGGTTCGTTTGGCGCACTTATTAGAAGGAAGGAATGAAGGCTATTGATTATAGTTACAATTGTACAATCCATAGTTATCTTTTTAATAGTTGCTATTCTTATAGCGTATATATATTTAATTTCACTAAAATTACGTAGTAGAAATTTCAAAAGAAAAAATCATAAATGGAAAGAAGAAAATAGAAAATTTCTATATGAATTTATCATGCATAATAAATGCCATGATTTCAAAATTGAACATACAGCAGATATTCACGCACTAGAATCTCTCTGCATTAAAGCTACACAGCTCGTATCCGGGATTGATGAAAAACAGCGCATTCATCATTTATTACAAGTCTATTTGTTTCCCCATTATAAAGAAAAATTAGTTCACGGCACTCATATAGAAAAACAAAATATATTAGATATTATTTCTTTCTTCAAAATAAAAAAGTTTGAAAATGAGGTAAAAGATATCTGCACTCAAACATCTGGATCTATCCAGCATCAAGCATTTACTACATTAAGTACATTAAACACAAGGCAAGCAATTTTACTTGCTACAAGAGTCCATGACGCTATTCCCAACACTATGATTGCTTTAAGTATTTCTCAAACTGAAAATTTTTCTGTCTGGGTTGAATTTTTTTATACATTGCCTAAACAATTTCAATATGAAATTTTAAATGCAATTGGTACACGTGAAGAGAATAGCTGCTATCTTTTCCTCATTCAAAACTTAATGAATGAAGATGAGGAAATTATTATTCGCTCGTTACATGCTATTTCAAAGTTAATGCCGAAAACAGAAACAAAAGAGCACATTGAACATTTATTTAAAAAGGACAGTTGGCAAATTCACCTCATGCTTATTCGTGTAATAACCCCCTTTAAAGATGAAGGATACTTCCCTTATTTAGTAGAACAAGCAGGGCATCAATCTTGGTGGGTACGTCGTGAAGTCCAACATGCAATTCAATATTATTCAAACTGGCAAGAAAAGTATATTGAAATTGCCTTACATCACCCTGATCGTTTCGCACGTGAAAGTGCATTAGAGGCTTTAGCACGAAAGGATGTGACAACATATGCATTATCTTGATATATTTTTAAAAATTTCACAATGGCTCTTCTTACTATACATGGGTGTTGCTATCTTATTCTATACAGCTATATTTCTTATTTCTGCATTCACCTTAAGAAAAAAACGGGAACGTGATGAAAATAGGGAATTACTTCATTATTTACAGTCTGGTATTACTCGACCTGTCTCTATTATTGTTCCTGCCTATAACGAAGGAGTCACTATCGTATCAAGTGTCCAATCACTTTTAACTTTAGAATACCCTGAGTTTGAGGTAATCGTCGTAAACGATGGATCAAGCGATGATACATTAGAGCAATTAAAAGATCATTTCCAGCTATACGAAATTCAGAACGTGGTTAGATTACAATTGGAAACAGAGACTATTCGAAAAATATATCGCTCATCTGTTAATAAACAAATTATCGTTGTCGATAAAGAAAACGGCGGCAAAGCAGATGCATTAAATGCAGGTATCAATATTTCCAACTATCCGTACGTTTGTTCATTAGATGCTGATTCTCTCTTAGAACGTGATGCACTTATGAAAGCTATGAAACCAATTTATGAATCTCCAGAAAAAGTTATGGTAACTGGCGGGAGTGTTCGAATTGTGAACGGTTCTTACATACAAAATGGACAAATGATTGAAAATCGTCTTCCAAAACAACCTCTTGCGCTCATGCAAATTATCGAGTATTTGCGTGGATTCTTATTTGGGCGCTTAGCATGGAGCCAGTATAATATTCTTCCTATCATTTCTGGCGCATTTGGTATTTTCGATAAAGGAGAAGTTATTCGTGTTGGAGGGTATCAACGAAAAACTGTCGGAGAAGATATGGAACTTGTCGTTCACCTCCATAAAAAAGCTTTACAAGATGGAGAAGAGAAGAAAATCATTTATAATCCAAACGCAATTTGTTGGACACAGGCTCCCGATGATTTAACAACCTTCCGCAAACAACGGAGTCGTTGGCACCGTGGTTTAGGTGAAACTTTATGGCGCCATAAGGATATTTTATTCCGTCCAAAATATAAAGCTTTCGGTATGATTGCAATGCCTTTTTATTTATTACTAGAATGGCTCGGTCCTATTATTGAAATAGTTGGCTATTTACTACTACTATATCATTTACTATTCGATGAAATTTTCACAGAATATGTATTTTTACTGTTAGCTGCTACCGTACTCTACGGATCATTCCTATCCGTAGGAGTTGTTTTATTAGAAGAATGGAGTATGAAAAAGCAAAATAGTATTAAAGATTTCACACTCTTACTTCTCTGGTCGTTAACTGAATCATTATGGTATCGTCCACTGACTGTTTGGTACCGATTTTTAGGACTGTTTCAAAGTCTTTTCCGAATTAAAGGTTGGGGGAAAATGAAACGTAAATCTCTTGAAAACCAATCTTCAGAACGTTTTTGGTGGCTACGAAGAATTGCCTTTATCCTAATTATTTTAGCAATTATTTTCGGGATAGATGCAACAAAACACCGATTGCAACCAACGCTCCTAAAAAGCACTGCAGATAATATTTCATATGGTTTTAAAGCAGAGCGAAATAAGCAAACCCTTCACCATTATACAGGGGGCAAATGGGAAGATTGGACAATTAAAGGTGTGAACCTAGGTATGGCAAAACCAGGGGCATTTCCAGGTGATGCTGCAATTACAAAAGCAGAATATAAAAAATGGTTGAAACAAATTAGCGAAATGGGTGCAAATACGATTCGTATTTATACCATTCACCCTCCTGCTTTTTACGAGGCTTTATTTGAATTTAACCAACAAGCAAAACAACCTTTATATTTCTTCCATGGTGTATGGGTTGAAGAAGAACAACTGTTAGAAACAAAAGATGCTTACAAATCAAAAAATGAACTCTTTAAAAATATTGAAAGAACAGCCGATGTAATTCATGGTAATACAACAATCGCTGCTGAAAAAGGACATGCTTACGGTGAATATAATTATGATGTGTCACAATATTTAGCTGGTTGGATTCTGGGGATTGAGTGGGATCCTGACATGGTCATCGAAACAAATAAAAAACATGCTGATAAAACTTCATTTAAGGGGAAATATTTCGAAGCGAAGAACGCCAGTCCATTTGAAATTTGGCTAGCTGAAGGAATGAATCATATCGCTCAATATTCTATTAGCAAATATGAGACCGCTCAGCCTATCGCTTTTTCCAACTGGGTTACAACAGATTTACTAGATCACCCTGCTGAACCGTTCATCGGTGAAGATGCTGTATCTATAAATCCAAATCATATCTTTGCTAATAAGAATTACCCAAGCGGGGCGTTTGCCTCTTATCACGTGTATCCTTATTACCCTGACTTCTTAAATTTCGATCCAGATAAAGCAAATTTCAAAGACCATCGAGGGCAATCCAATAGTTACGCTGCTTATTTAAAAGACTTGCATGATTCACATGAAATGCCTGTTGTTATTTCGGAATTTGGTATCCCAGGATCCCGAGGTATTTCTCATAAAAATATACATGGAAAAGACCAAGGGCATATGAATGAAGATGAACAAGGGAAACGTAATGCAGAGCTCTTCGAAGATATTATTCAGGCGAAATTGGCCGGCGGTATTGTATTCATTTGGCAAGATGAATGGTTTAAATTCTCTTGGAATACAACTAAATATGATAATACGGAAGAACGACCACATTGGAACAACGTACAAGTTCCTGAACAACATTTCGGTTTACTATCATTTGAATCCCATACTATTAATGTCGATGGTGATACGAGTGATTGGAAAACAAAAACAAAAATTGGAGATAAGAATGGTTACACGACTTTCGTAACACACGATGAGTCCTATTTATACTTATCCATTGATCGTCCAAAAGCTAGACCTCTTGAAGAGGAACCTATTACAATTGGAGTAAACATATTACCTGAACAAGGAAATAAAGAATTTAACGGCCTTTCTATGAAAGAAGGCGCTGATTTTAAAATTGATCTGCACGGTGGACAATCTAATCAAGTACTTGTTGATTCTTACTATGATGTATTCTCTTATGAATTTGGTTTCCAACGAAATCTAGTTCCTTATACAAAACCTGAAAAAAATAGCGGACAATTCTCCCCTATTTATACAGCATTAAGTTTGCCAATTACATTACCACTTACTCAGGAGCAATTGCCATTTGAAAAATTTAATGTCGGAGCATTAACTATGGGAAATAGTAATCCGACTAGTGCTGATTACAACTCACTTGCAGATTTTTCTACTCCTGCAAAAGAAACCATTGAACTTCGAATTCCTTGGATGGTATTAAATGCAAAAGCACCAAACATAAAAGAATTTATTGGTGATATTTATGCAAACGAAGAAATAGATGGTTTAACTACGAAACAAATTATTAACGCAATTGGATTTACAGTTCAAATTGGAGCTGAAAACATTACAATTGCACAAGATGGCGAATATGCTATGTATAACTATTCAAAATGGGGTGATGTCGTCGAATACACATCACGACTCAAGAAAAGTTACTACTACATGCAAAAAGTATATCAAGCTACAAAATAACAAAAAGCAAGCTACTTTTCAGTAGCTTGCTTTTTTCAAAATGTATATATATTTACTGATTTACTTTTTTAATACTCTCTTCTTCCTCTATATGTTCCTCACGATATGAAATATTATGAGGATCTAGTCCATTTCCTAAAGAACCATAGAAATGCTCTCTATGCGGATCCACTAATTCACTTCCTTGATAATACACACGTGGTGTATTCCATAGCGCTGCCAAAGCTTTTGTCATTGGCATCTCATGATAGCGTTCCGGCCACATTTCTTTAATTTTCTCTTTTACTAACGGGTAGTATTTAGAGCTCATAGCAGGGAACAAATGATGTTCTGTATGATATGAGAAATTGAAATGTAAAACGTCTACCCAACGCGGCACTGTTACTGATAAACAGTTTGCTAACGGATCATTTACTGGAACAATTGGATTTAAGCGGTGATTTGTTGCGATATATGCCATTACAATAAAGTTAGCAATTAACAATGGAATCACATATGCAAATAACCATTTTCCAGGTCCCATAATAAACAATAAACTAATCCAAACAGTCCAAGGCAAAAGAAGTTGAAGCCATACAGATTTTTGATTGGATGACTTAAACTCTTTTATAAAATGAAAGAACATTCGAGTCGAATGCAATGTAAATTGAATGGTTAGTGACAGAAAACTAAAGAATGAACGTACATGAAGAGGCATGCGATATACCCAGCTCAAAAACTTACTCTTTTTAAGCTTCTCAAGTGTAGGCCATGCATCTGGATCATTCTCTTCATGTTGTGTATGAACGTGATGCGTTGCATTATGCCACTTTCGCCAAAGTTTAGGACCTGTTGATAATGGCATAAATGCAATCGCTCCTAAGAAATCACGAAGCCATGCCTTTCTTACAACAGTTCCATGTAAAATTTCATGCCCTAAAAACCCAAGTGAAGCAAAACATAATCCAAGAACGATCGCTATTCCTAGATTAGCCCACACATTCAATTCAAATACACCAATCGATATTAACCCCGCCAATGCCACAAGTAAATAAGCCAGTCCACCAAATAAACGAGTAGGAACTGGTTTAAATGCTTTTTTCGGCAAATGTGGTGATACACGTGCTGCATACCACCCAAACGTATGAAGCTCCTTCATCCTTTTGCCCCTTTCTTATGCCGCGCCTTGCGCAACTTACATATATCAATTCTTGCTTCCAGATTGATTTTACTAGGTGATTAAAAAGCATCTATTATAAGGAAAATATACTCACTCTATCGTCACTTATTTTTCGCTTTTATTATCAATGAAAAACATTTATCTTTTTACTCTCTATCAACCTTTCCACATGATGAATCATATCAATAGAATTTCCACATTGTCAACAACTTTTATGACCTAGTAATAAAAGTTGATTATATTTTTATAATTATACTTTATTCCACTAAAGAAAAAACATAGATTTTATAAGGTTTCATTCATTATACATATACGTACTTTGCCATGCTATAGACTCTATCTTATTCAAGAACTCTCTGTTTAAACAACAAATATACTCATCTAAATCTAGCTTTACACAACTCCTATCTCTTCATACCGATAACGCCCAATAATTATATTAAAATAATTTTATCTTTCTTTTAAATAAAGTGAAACTTTAATCAGTGGGGGGCTTCATCTCCCACTGATTATTAGCCCTCACCAATCGAACTTTTATGGGTAGCCTGCCCCCCACCTAACTTCTTCACTTTCGCTGAATTTTGAGGTGGGGGTCTTACTACCCATTAAAGTGGGATAAAAATAGCCTACCTCTAAAACAACACACATGAATTTCATATCATATGGAAATATTAAAAGGAAAATTGTTCTAAATCAGGAGGTTTCCTTAATGACAAGCGATACGTTTCCACAATTCCCATCATCTTATTGGATTGAATCTACCCAAATCCCAACTTTTCCCCCTTTATCTGAAAATATAAAGACAAAAGTTGCTGTTATCGGTGCTGGTATTACAGGTATTACTACTGCCTATTTACTTGCAAAAGAAGGCATCGATGTTGTGTTAATTGATTCTGGGCTTATTTTAAACGGGACGACTGGGCATACAACAGCAAAGGTAACAGCTCAACATGATTTAATTTATGATGAATTCATAAATCATTTCGGTTTGGAAAAAGCCAGGCTTTACTATGAAGCAAATAATCATGCTCTACAATTTATTAATGAAACTGTGCAAACATATAAAATCGACTGTAATTTCTCAAATGAAGATTCATATTTATATACAACTACTGATAATGGATTAAGAAATTTATCGAAAGAATATGAAGCCTATCAAAAATTAAATATACCTTGTGACTATGTTCAATCTCTATCGATTCCAATTCCAGTACAATCTGCACTTGTCATGAAAAATCAAGCACAATTCCATCCCCTTCTTTATTTGAAAACACTTTTAGAAAAGTTTGTGGAGTTGGGCGGAAAAGTTTATGAACAAACTACAGCTATTGATGTAGAAAAGGGTGATTATCCACAAGTCATTACAAAAGGCGGACATCGCATCACTTGTGAATATATTGTCTCTTGTTCACATTTTCCTTTTTATGATGCGAATAGCTTTTTCTTTACGCGAATGTACGCAGAACGCTCTTATGCTCTTGCTATTAAAGCAAAAACAGATTATCCAGGTGGCATGTATTTAAGTATTGATGACCCAAAACGCTCCTTACGTTACACAACAAACAATGGGGAAAAATTAATTTTAATTGGCGGGGAAAGTCATAAAACAGGACAAGGAATAAACACGATGCTTCATTACGAAGCACTTTATTCTTTTGCGGAAGCAACGTTTGGAATAGATGAAGTTCCTTATAGATGGTCAGCACAAGATTTAATTACGCTAGATAAGCTCCCTTATATTGGACATATTAACGAGAGCAATCCAAATATATTTGTTGCAACTGGATATCGTAAATGGGGAATGACAACTGGAACTGCTGCCGCTCATTTACTGAAGGATTCCATTCTAAAAGTACACAGTCCATATAAAGAACTGTATGCACCATCACGCTTCCATGCAAATCCAGATATAAAAACGTTCCTCTCCCAAAACCTTGATGTTGCGAAACATTTAATTGAAGGAAAGATTGAAACTGTATTACGTAAACCAGAAGACCTCGAAGTTGGTGAAGGATCTGTCGTACATGTTAACGGGAAACGAGCAGGTGCTTATAAGGACAAAGATGGAAAATTACATATTGTCGATACAACTTGTACACATCTCGGCTGCGAAGTTGAATGGAATAATGGAGATTGTACTTGGGACTGTCCTTGCCACGGTTCACGCTTTTCAATTGAGGGAGATGTTATTGAAGGTCCGGCAGATCAACCGTTAAAACGAGTTGATAATGAGTAAATAAATAAAGAAGTTCAACAGGATTTCTGTTGAACTTCTTTATTTGTTATAAAACCTTTTCATATAAATCCCGATACAAGAAGGAAAATATTAACACCAAATAAAATAATATACTCATCTACAAATTAAAAGGGGTGAATACTATGCAACCTTCAGCTCCACCTCATCTAGAACCTACAAAAACTATCTTTTCAAACTCTATTACAAAACTTGTTGTTTTTATTTGTTGGCTAGCCATTCTAGCTGACGGCTATGATTTAGGTATTTACGGGGCCGTCCTGCCTAAGCTACTGGAAGACAACAGCTGGGCACTATCACCAGCTCATGCTGGTACAATTGCAAGCTATGCTTTGTTTGGAATGTTTATTGGCGCTATTCTAGTTGGAACCATTACAGATCTAATCGGTCGAAAATGGACGCTTATATGCTGTTTAGCACTTTTTTCTATTACAATGGGCCTAGCTGCTATCGCTCCTTCTCCTGAATTATTTGGGATATGGCGATTTATTGGAGGGATCGGATTAGGGGGTGTTATTCCAACAGCTTCCGCACTTACTGTTGAATATTCACCAAAAAAGCGACAATCTTTTATTTACGCTCTTATGTTTACTGGCTATCCTTTAGGTATCGTGTTAGGCGCTATTTTGTCCATGTTTATGTTAGAAGACTTCGGATGGAGAATTATGTTTGGCATCGGAATGATTCCACTACTCCTCATTCCTTTCATTATTCGTTATTTACCTGAATCCATTCAATTTTTGTTATCACGTAACCGCCAAGAAGAAGTGGATAAAATTCTTAATCGTTTTCAAATTGAATTCCATGCAAAAGAGAAAACTCATCACCCCCCATCTAATATACGAAAGAAAAATGGATTTCTTACTTTATTCTCAAAAGAATACATAAAAGCAACGCTGCTTTTTTGGATCACTTATATAATGGGGATGTTTTTAATATACGGTTTAAATACTTGGTTGCCTCAGATGATGCGACAGGCAGGATATCCTCTTGGATCTAGTTTATCATTTCTACTTATGCTAAATATTACCGCCGCTATCGGTGCATTATTTGCTGGAGCAATCGCAGATCGTATAGGAGCCAAAATTGTTATTAGCATCTCCTATCTTCTGGCAGCTGTATGTATTGGACTATTAACAATTAAACCATCTGTTACAATCATTTATCTTTTAATTGGTCTTGCTGGAATTGGATCGGTCGGTATTACTCAAATATTAAATGCATATGTGACACAATACTTCCCATCCCATATCCGAGCTACTTCCTTAGGCTGGGGACTTGGACTTGGCCGAGTTGGTGCGATTGCTGGCCCTATTCTTGTCGGTATTATTATGACAATGCAATATGACTTAGTATGGAATTTTTACTTATTCTCATTTGCAGGTCTTCTCGCGGCTATATCTGTTTTCTTTATTCCTACAAAATAAAAAGAGCACAAACTTACTTGTGCTCTTTTTCATATCCCGCAAACAACATATCTCGAAACAATGTATTTAAAATCTCAATATCGATCCCTAATCCCTTTTCAATTCCTTTTACATATTGCTGATAGTAATGAATTTGTTCTTCTAAAAATTGATTCAACACATCAATTTTTAATCCAACATCTAATTCAGTACCTGCCTTTTTCTTTATTAACAACTGTTCAATTTCATCTAATACGCTACGCTCCAATGATAATTCTGTAATTAATCGATCGAATTCTACAGGAGGCAAAGTTGTTTTCTCCTCTAGCCACTTACAAGCCAAAATAGGACGCAATACATAAAAGTACTTTTTTAACTTTACATTCTCACCTTGCAAAAATTCACGATAATTTTTTGAAGCCATATGTAAGTAATGATATATCGTTGCTTTCGGATCGAAGTTCTTTTCACTCATTTGCTGAAGCTGTTCTGGAAAATTAGAGTTTTTCGAATAAAAAATGGGGGATCGAATCCATTCGAGTAAAGCTGGGTTTGACTTTGCAAATAGTTGTAACGCTTTTTTAATATCCCATCCGCTTATATCTAAATCATCACTAATCGGATACTCAATTACATCTCGTTTATCATGAATGGATAAATACCATTCTACCGGGTGCATATAAACGAATCTAACATCATAATCACTATCTTTTGATGGAAATCCCCATGCACGACTCCCTGACTCCACAGCGAATAAAATTTTCACATCATTTTCTTTCTCAATTCGTTCTAACTCCAACTTAATTTTCTCTCTCATTTCATACCCTCTCCATTTTTTGATTATTTCCTTGGAAATTCGACAAATATATTACTAAGTTTACTACATACTAAAATAGCTGTCAGAAAATTTCCGACAGCCTGTCAAAATTCGTTATTTTTTACTTGTTCTTTTCAGTTACACTAACCGCAATTCGTTCAAACTCTTTTTGAATCTCCTCTTTGTATGCATCTACTTTTGAAAAGTCCATAGCAGCAATATAAATTCGTTCTAATTTATCACGAACTGATTTCGCTTTCGCTAAAAAAGACATCGCCTCATTCATTTTTGCTTTATATTGAATAGAGACGTCACGAATTTCCTCCGCATACTTCTCATCCGTCCCTGGTGTTACAATAAGGGCATACATATCTATAATTTCATCACCTTCACGGCTCGGAAAATATTCATGTGGTGCGGTGCTATCGAAAATCGCAAACCCTAATTCTCTTACGATCACCATATCAAGACTATTTGGATCAAACCCACAATGATATACTTCAACTTCAAATCCTTTTTCTTCTGCTGCCTTAGCTAATTTTTTGAGCATTGTTGATTTCCCAGAACCTGGGCGTCCTTTTATAAAATAACGATGTGGTAATCCTTCTGTTAAATTAGGAACAAAATCAACTGCTCCTTTCGGTGTAGCTGCTCCTAAAAACCGATGTTTCACAAGCGATTGTTTCCCAACTTTATCTGTAAATAATTTCTGAATGAGCTGCTCGGTTAGTTCGTTCGCTTTATTAAAATCAATATTACTAATATATATTTTCTCCCACTCATCATGTATAACTAATGCCTCGTTAAAACGAGCGTAAGCAGCTTGAAAAGCTTTGCTTGCTTCTGAAACAAATCGTTCAATTTCCACTTTCTGCTTTCTTAACTTATCTGAATCCCAAGCAATTCCTAAATTAATATACTCCTCGACAACTCCTGGCATTTTTGGCTCAATAACATGCGGTGATGTTCCATCAACAATTCCTACTTTTAACTTCGGGATAATGACACCATCAACCGATTTATTATCAGAAGAACAGTGTAAAAATTCAATATCATATCCCTTTTCAACCCATTCACGACCTATTACCTTAATTAAAGAAGATTTTCCCGTTCCAGGTCCACCCTTTAAAATAAATAATCTGTTTAGTCCTTTTAAATTCTCTTCATATAAATTATGAAATCCTCTAGCTGTATTTCCACCAGCATAATAATTCAATACATTCCCTGTCACTGCACTCACTCCTTCGCAGCATTCTATTTACATAAGCTACAATATGCGAGCAACTTTATTTGGGTGAATACCTATTTTGTGTTGCACAGAAAAAGGAAATGAATTACAATTTTATTATCACGAAAATTCCGAACTTTAAATTGAATATACCTTTATCAAGAGAGGCAGAGGGACCGGCCCTTTGAAGCCCAGCAACCTCAGTTTATACAAACTGAATAGGTGCTAATTCCTGCAAAATGCATTGCATTTTGAAAGATAAAACATAACTATTGTGTGCAAAACTCATCTTTCTTGATTATGAAAGGTGAGTTTTTTATATTCCAAAATATATATTTGGAGGTATTTAAAGTGAAAGTAATTGACCTATCCCAAACATTTGAAAAAAATATGTCTCAATTTCCTGGAACACCAAAAATCAATTTAGAAGCCATTACAAGCGTTGAAGAAACAGGTTATCAAGTTACAGATTTTCATTCTGTCGTTCATGTTGGTACACATTGTGATGCTCCTGCTCATTTCATTTCAGGCGCAACGACTATTGATCAATTGCCCCTAGACCAATTTGTAGGTGAAGCTGTTCTTATCGACGTAACTCATGTACAAGAACGAAAACTACCTAAAGAAGTATTACACAATGCTGACATAAAAGAAGGTGATATTGTCATTTTCCATTCCAACCTATCTAATAAATGGAATACAGAAGCGTATGAACAAGAAGCCTTTTATCTTTCCGAAGAATTAGCTGAAGAATTAGTTCAATTAAAAGTAAAATCTGTCGGTTTAGATTTCATTTCTCCTGACGAGGTAACAACAGAAACATCGCCAATTCATCACATACTACTTGGGAATAATATTTATTTAATCGAAAACTTAACAAACTTAGATGCCATTAATGCGAAACGTTTCTTTTTCTCAGCGGCACCTTTAAAAATTAAAAATAGCGACGGTGCTTTCGCAAGAGCATTCGCTGTAATTTTTTAAACAAACTATACAAAAAAGCAAAGATCATCATTGACCTTTGCTTCTATTTCTTTTATTTAAACTAAGAAAGAATTGCTCAACGCGAGGACGTAACCAAGCTAAATAATCTTTCTCTTTCTTCTTTGTACAAGCTATTTCTTCCCCATCGACCATTCCGACAAGCTCTAGCTCTAACAGTTGCCTCGTAAATGCTAACATATTTATTTCTTCTTCCGGATACTCTTCTTTTAATTTCTCCTCAATTTCCCCTAATAAAAAACCGTCACGCATCATTGCCAATGCATCAATCCAAAGTGGCGGCATTTCATATTTTTCTCCTGTAATTGTATCTTTTACAATATAATTCTTTTGCTCTTTTCGAAATTGAATTGTGTGCAAGCATACAGTCGAATTTAATGTTAATTCCATCATACCACCTCTTTCATAATATCTGCATAGAAAAAAGGATGCGCGTGCACCCCTTCTTTTTCTAACACTACCGAACCGTTACATGAATAACAAATCTCATGTCGATATTTTCCTCCATTATAAACGAAGTATTTTATAAAAAAAACCCTTCTTGAAACATTTTATCAAATGTTTATATTTACACAACAAGAACACTTTTCTGAAAAATATTTTCTTCTAGCACATTATACTGACAGTAAAGAAAATTCCACTTTCGTTCCTACTCCCATCTACTTGCAATTGAAAATTCACTCTATATTGTGCTGCATAACTTTCCATTATCTGTACAACATATAAAAGGATTGCTCATAAAATAACCTTATAACGCTAAAAGGAAGGAGATTTCCCCTTCCTTTTCATCACAATTTATATCCACCTTACTCGATCATGTAGCAGTCCATCCGTAAAGTCATTTCCACCAACTACAAAATCATTCATATATAAATTCAAATATTCTCCGTACTTACTTTCTGTATTTAATAATAATTCCTCTACATAATAGGCACCTTGTTTAAAGTTATCGAACAGTAAACTACACAAGCCAGCATAAATGCCACATCCTACTTGGAAGTATGTCGCATTCGTTTTATATTTATGAAAAACTTGACTGCTATTCATCACGTTATACATATAGGTCTCGCTATTTTCATAAACGAGTAATACACCGACTAGATCCTCGCCCGCAATCTCTTCTTCGGCTGGATTAAATACTTTACGATTCCAATTCCATAGATCTTCTACCTTATCTAAATTCTGTCTAATTATATTTGTTGTATACTCGTTAATTCGGTAAAGAAACCCTACTTCCATGTTAAAGTTTTTCCCTAAAATTAAAACTTCCTCATGCGGCATCAAACAACCGTAAAACTCTTTCTCTCCCAACTTTACTTTATACTCTGAAGCATATACATCTTCATAAAAGTAAAGAGGACGATGATGACTCATATACATCGGATAACTCCATATCGCTTCATCTAGAAATCGCTCTACTGCCCATGAAGCATACAGTGTATGAGGCTTTATCAGTGCTGTATCATTCAAAAATGACGTATCATGTTCTACTATATAGCATGCTCTTGGCTTTTCATTCGGGCGTTCCTTCATAAGTTCAACAACCATCCATTGAACAACCCCTGGATTCATACCTGAACCTATAATTGCTTTTGTATTTTTAAATTTATCTTTTTCCTTCTCAAATCTCGTATATCTTTCCGTAAGCTGAAAGCCGATTAAACTATCGTCCTGATCTACTGCCTCGTTTTCCAAAGCTGAATTAATATAACAAATTCCAAGTTCATTACAACAGCTTAATACTCTGATCGTATCTGCCCCTGAAACATCAATCACAACGCTCGTACTACTTTCTTTTAAATGTTTTTTAAATGTCACTACATCTTGGAGATCTATTTCGGATAAAAACAATTGATCTTCCAAATTTGGAAACAACTCGTCATAATACGTCCTATCTTTTTGTTTTATATCAACCAAATAAAATGTAACATTCTTTATCACTTCATAAATCGGGTCTTTTTCATTTACTATCGCTTGATTTAAAATCGCTAAAACTGCTTTTGCTGCTCCACCAGCACTACCAAGTAATGTAATCGATAACGAATTTGGAAACTGCTCCACCAACAAAACCCCTTTAATATATTAGTTAAGCAGTTCTCCCTCAAAAAAATAAATTGAATACATCAAAAGATAGCTCGTACATATTCTTTATAATTTAGTACAAAATTCCCTCTTCAACAGTCATACTAACATATTTATATTCAATTCATTTTTTCCCTCATATTCAGATCAAGCTAAACAAATAGGCTCGACCTTTTCTTCTGCATATAAAAGAAAAAGCCAGCCCTTTCAATTAACTTACGGACAATGGACAGATTTTACATGTTGAATATTTACGTACATTTTCGCATCACGCGCCTTTAATATTTCAATATGACCTTCATCAATCTTCGCCATCTTTCCGATTTTATTAGATTCCTCACCTAAATCGAACACCATGATTTTGCCAGCCATTTTAATAAGCTGTTCTTCAAAAGTTCGAGCTAACGTAATATTTAATGGATTCACGGGGAGTTCATTTTTATTGAGGGCGTAAGGCACTTGATTTTCTTTATACGGAATTAACCATTTCAAATGCTTTAAAGATATATACACTGTTTTATAAACCGGGCTATAAAAAACGATATAATCGTTCATTACACTTGTAACATACCCATGTATTGGAGCATTTCCTGCTACATAAATTTCCGTAAAAATCCCTTTGGAAGTACTTAATACTTTCCTCAAAGAAATTGAAGGTGACTCTCTCTTAATTACAGAATCCACATCTGGTTTTGAGATTTCTTCATCATGTGGTCGTAAAAATTTATAATATTGTACATGGTATAAAGATATATATACGTAGTCTTGTCCATTGTAAAGAACAACGATATCATTTCCTACGTCTATTAATACACCTTTAAACCTTTTTTCACCAATTAATTTAACATATATATTTTCTCCAATACTTTTGTTTAACTCATTCATCTATATCCTCCTTCCTATGAATTTCTTCTTTCCTGTCTTTCATTTCTAAAAAAATAATCAGGGCAAAGTTCTGTCTTAATAGTAAGTAATTCCTTTTCATACTATCGAAATAAGAAATTGTTCTTCTCTTTCCCTCATAATGCCCCTCTTATTTATTAAACATTATTCATCTTCATTCTTTTTACATTTAACTACTTGACTCACACTCTTAATATGAGACTTAACTACATAAATAACTTCATCGCCATTTACTAGTGTAATGCAGCCATGGTGTACCTCACTTAACAAACCTTCCACACATTCTGGACCGCCACGATTAATTTTTACCCACTTATACTTCAAGTCTTTTAATATATCTAGAAAAGTATCCTCATCGGAGCAAAAACATGAACTATAGCAATCGCCACATTTACTTTCTTTTACTTTCTTAACTAGACTCTTCACATGCTTCAAGTGATAATATACTAATTCACCATGTGGTAATTGTAACGTTAGATAATCTTTGCCTAACGATACGAGCTCACCAACTCGACTTTCTGGTCCGCGAAGGTTTACTTTTACAGTCTCACCAACTAAACATTTAATTTGGTCACAGCATAATACCAATTTTGTATCCCCCTTTCTTATTATCTTCCTCTACTTGATTGTCTTTGTGCACGAGCACGACCTGAATTATTGCTACTTTCCTTACTATCGTCGCTCTCATCGCTCTCTCCGCATGCTAAAGCATTATAGTTAACACTTTTAATATGCTTTATTGCAATTAATATAATTTCTTCTTTTACGATTAATGTTACGAAGTCACAAGAAACATCTTGTAAAATGCCTTCCACTTTCTCTGGACCACCGCGATTAATTTTCACCCAGCAGTATTTGAAACTTTCAAGCAATGCTTCAAAGTCTTCTGCACAAGCGCAATCTTCCCACTCGCAATCACTTGATCCACATTCTTTCGCATTTTTTGTAATACTTTTCAGATGATTAAGTTGATAGTAATAAAGCTCACCTTTTTCATTCTGTAATACGAAGTAGTCCGGACATACTGATATTATTGTTCCTTTTTGAGATTCTGGACCACCCCTGTTTACTCTCACAAAAGATCCAATTAAGTCTTTCAAAAAATCACAATGAAATAAACTCACGAGAAAACCCCTTCCATTAATTTATAAGCTTTTGCACTGATAGTATATGTATCTGTACAGGTTACGTTCTCTATGTTTGTCCTAGCTAGAAAAAAATATGCTTTTAACATGGTAGACTACTACCTATCAAAATTTGAAGAAAGGCTAAGAACTCCTTATGCTTTTAATATCTTTAAACAAAAAATCCCTTATGAAGATACATTTCTGCGTATCTTCATAAGGGATTTCCCATAGTTTAATCTTCGTCTTTAACATCCATATCTTCTGGAATTGGTTCGTTCAATATTTCTTCCACTAATTGCTTATATTTCTCCATTTGTTCTAAATGTGTATTGAATTGTTCTTTATTTAATAAATACTGCTCTCCATCAAATAGTGCACGAATTTTCTTTTGCTGAATTAACTCTTCAATATACGACTTTGGTAAATTTAAATACTCCGCAGCTTCTTCTACTGTTATATACAACTCGTTCATTCCTTTATTATTTTTTCCTATATACTGTATCTTACTTTATTTTTGTAAACAAATAAAAAAGATTTTGTAAATGCAACCTAAAAAGCAGGTAGATGCATTCCATATATTGTATAATAGTATATAGTAAGAATTTTTTAAATATAGAATGGTATTACCCATTTACACAAAGGAGAGTTAACATATGGCTACTCGTCACATCATTACAATGTTAGAAAAAACATTACAAATTGAAACAGAAAATACAATTTCTCATTTAACTGCATCTTTATCTGATCGTATTCTTTCTCAAAGTGCAGCAATACAGGAAAACAATTGTTACCATACAATTGGAGAATGGTACAAAAATCATTTCTTATTCCAACAAGATGATTTCCTTTGGGCTAAATACGTTTTCTATGACGCATATTGTGAGGAAATAAAAAAACAAGGTCATCTTACAAAACGTGTTCGCCAAATATTAGAATCATTAGCTCGAATGCATGGAAAACAGTATATTGCTTCTATATTAAATATGCCATTTCCTAACGAACGAGCTAAAGGAACAGCATAATGTAATACTGTTCTGCGTCAGCAAAACATAGATTCATTGTTTTATAGGAGGATTTACAAATAAAACGTTCATTTCACATGAACTGATGAAACCGGTGTCATTATAATGATTGAAAATATAGTAAACAGGAAAACCCCCATTTACCTCTCTCGTCATTCGAATAGAGAAGTAAATGGGGGTATACTTGTTCCTTTACTATTTCATCATCTGCTTAATCAATTCACGATTTCTCTTCTTAAATACTTCATTATGCGAAGAAACCATTCCATACTCACTTGCATCTGGCTGAATAAATTGTTTCGCTTTATTTACAGCATTTCCAGCATCTTGGAATGCTCCCGCAATTAAGTGTAATTTTCCTTCATGCTTTAAAATATCCCCAGCGGCATATAATCCGTCTACTGAAGACTCACTATTTGCATTCCCTGCAATATAAAAATTATCTATAATCGCAACGTCTAACTCACTATTTTCTAATAATGTAATGTCACGTTCATATCCATGATTAATAATAACTTCATCAATAAGTAAATGAGAAACTTCACCTGTCTCATGATTCGTTAATTCTACATATTCAATCGCTTCATGATTATCACCAGCAATTAATTTTGTAATAGAGGTATTAAAGAAACAATCCGCTGAGCTATTCAATAATTGCTTCACTTGTGCTTCATGACCAGATAACTCTTCTTTCCTATACGTTACATACACTTTTTTTGCGATTGGTTCTAATTCATTTGCCCAATCAACGGCAGAATTTCCTCCGCCGGAAATAATGATCGTTTTATCTTTGAAACGCTTTAAAGACTTCACTGTATAATTTAAATTCGATACTTCAAATCGCTCAGCACCTTCAATTGATAACTTTTGTGGTTTCAATATACCACTTCCAGTTGCCACAATAACTGTTTTTGAAAAGTGTTCTTTTCCATCGTTTGCTTTTAACGTAAAAGTGCCATCTTTATTACGAATAATCGATTCTACTTTTGTATTTAATACAACTTCCGGCTGAAATGTTAACCCTTGTTGTACAAGTTGCTCAATTAATTTATCACCTGTAACTGGCAATAGTCCACCTACATCCCAAATCATCTTCTCTGGATAAACATGTATTTTTCCACCTAGCTGTGGTTGAAATTCTATTATTTTCGTTTTCATTTCTCTGAGTCCACTATAAAAAGCTGAATAAAGCCCTGCAGGTCCTCCGCCTATCACGGTTACATCAAATAATTCTTCTCTATTCATTCGTGCTCACTCCTCAGCTACTAATCATTGATTATCATTCTCAATAAAATATAACCTGTTTCCGCAAATTTTACAATCAAAATTACTATTGACAATACACCTATATAAAATTATATTATTTAAAGAATCAATAGTGATAATCATTATCAATTTGTTAATAATTAGAAAATTTGAGATTACATCTTCTTTTATTAGTATGGTTAATACTATATTGTGACATCTCACATTCGAAATTTTTAATAAACATTTTGTATTACCACTACTCTTTCAAAAAGATTGCAGTTAAACAAATTATTGTATACACATATCATCTATTTAAAGGAGACAGACGATGAAAAAGTTATTTATTTCACTAACAGTTCTTTTCGTTCTTGTTATGAGTGCTTGTAGCAATGGCTCTACAGACAAAAAGAACGATGCAAAAGGTAGTAAATCAGAAACAATTACATACCAATCTGAAAATGGTAAAGTAGAAGTTCCTGCAAATCCAAAACGCGTTGTTGTTCTATCATCATTCGCTGGTAACGTAATGTCATTAGGTGTAAATCTTGTTGGGGTAGATTCATGGTCTAAACAAAACCCACGTTTTGATAGCAAACTTAAAGATGTTGCTGAAGTATCAGATGAAAATGTTGAAAAAATTGCTGAACTAAATCCAGATTTAATCATTGGTTTATCTAATATTAAAAATGTTGATAAGTTAAAGAAAATCGCTCCTACTGTAACATACACTTACGGAAAAGTTGATTACTTAACACAGCATTTAGAAATCGGTAAGTTATTAAACAAAGAAAAAGAAGCAAAAACTTGGGTTGATGACTTCAAGAAACGTGCACAAGACGCTGGTAAAGAAATTAAAGCAAAAATCGGTGAAGATACAACAGTTTCTGTTGTAGAAAACTTCAACAAACAGCTTTATGTATACGGCGAGAACTGGGGTCGTGGAACAGAAATTCTGTACCAAGAAATGAAATTAAAAATGCCTGAAAAAGTAAAAGAAAAAGCATTAAAAGAAGGTTATTACGCATTATCTACTGAGGTATTACCTGAGTTTGCTGGTGACTACTTAATCGTAAGTAAAAACAAAGATACTGATAACTCATTCCAAGAGACAGAATCATATAAAAACATCCCAGCAGTAAAAAATAATCGTGTATACGAAGCAAACATGATGGAATTCTATTTCAATGATCCACTTACATTAGATTTCCAACTAGACTTCTTCAAGAAGAGCTTTCTTGGTAAATAATACAAACATGAGGAATTCTTAATTTAAGAATTCCTCTTCCTTTATTCTATGAAAAGAAAAGATGTGAAACGAATGACAAAAGAACATGACAATACACGTTCTATAGCTTTTACATACAAATTAATTTTAAGCATAATTGCATTCTTTCTTATTTTTATGGTAGCAATGGTATTAGGTGCTGCAGATACTTCAATAAAAGACGTATGGTCAGCACTCACTTCCTCCGCTAAAGGGGATAAAATATCTATTATTCGCGAAATACGTTTGCCCCGTGAAGTTGCCGCTATTTTTGTAGGAGCTGGACTTGCTGTTTCTGGAGCAATTATGCAAGGATTAACAAGAAATCCACTTGCCGATCCTGGATTACTCGGGCTATCTGGTGGAGCAAATGCTGCGCTTGCACTAACACTTGCTTTCAATCCTTCCATCAGCTATCTTTACTTAACATTAGCTTGCTTTATCGGTGCTGCAGTTGGCGCAATTATGGTATTTGGAATTGGTATGGTGAAAAAAGGCGGGCTCTCCCCTCTTCGAATTGTATTAGCTGGTGCTGCCGTTTCAGCATTTCTACTCGCAATTTCAGAAGGAGTCGGCATTTACTTCAAAATTTCACAAGATGTATCACTTTGGACTGCTGGAGGCGTAATCGGAACTACTTGGAGCCAATTGAAAGTTATTATTCCAGTCATTTCAATTAGTATCTTTATCGCTATCTTACTAGCAAAAAAATTGACAGTTCTTAGTTTCAGTGAAGAAGTGGCTATTGGACTAGGTCAAAAAATTATTGTTATTAAAACCATTCTATTTATCATTATTATCTTACTTGCAGGTGCGTCTGTAGCACTTGTCGGAAATATGGCATTTATCGGTTTAATGGTACCTCACATGGTACGCCCAATTGTCGGTCCAGATTACCGATTTGTTATACCGATGTCAGCAATTGCTGGTGCTTCCTTTATGCTACTTGCAGATACAATTGGACGTACCATTAACGCTCCGTACGAAACACCAGTTGCCGCTATTGTCGCAATTGTAGGATTACCATTCTTCCTATTCATTGTACGTAAAGGAGGAAAAATGTTCTCATGATCCCATCTATTCTAAGAAAACAACGTCTTATTATACTCGCTTTACTTATACTAACCATTACAACTATTGTAATTGGAATGGGGCTCGGTTCAGCATCTTTATCTTATGAGCGACTACTCCCAACACTAATGGGACAAGGAACTTTTAAAGAGGAATTTGTTTTATACTCTTTACGACTACCTAGAATTATTATTACATTATTAGCTGGTATGGCTCTCGCTTTATCAGGTGCTATCATGCAAGGTATTACCCGAAATGATTTAGCGGAACCTGGTATTCTCGGAATCAACTCTGGGGCCGGTGTTGCTGTTGCTATTTTCTTTTTATACTTTCCAATAGATGTAGGCTCATTTCTTTACTTACTACCTGTCGTTGGATTTATTGGAGCATTTCTAACAGCTGTTCTAATCTACTTGTTTTCATATAGTAAATCAACTGGACTTCAGCCGGTGCGATTAACATTAACCGGTATCGGTTTTGCATTTGCACTATCTGGAATGATGATTGTCCTTATTTCATCCGCAGATCGTATGAAAGTGGACTTTATCGCCAAATGGATTGCCGGTAACATTTGGGGAGATGACTGGATCTTCGTTTTAGCAACGCTTCCATGGTTAATCGTATTCATTCCGTTCGTTTTCTATAAAGCAAACCGATTAAACATTCTAGCATTAAACGAACCGGTCGCAATTGGCGTTGGAATTGAAATTGAAAAAGAACGCAGATACTTATTAGTGGCAGCCGTTGCGCTTGCAGCTGCTGCAGTTTCCGTAACAGGAGGAATTAGCTTTATCGGACTAATGGCTCCTCATATCGCAAAATCTTTAGTAGGTCCAAGACATCAAATTTTCATGCCTATCGCCCTTTTAATCGGCGGGTGGCTATTGCTATTAGCAGACACAATTGGACGAAATATCGTTGAACCTAACGGTATCCCAGCAGGTATTGTTGTCGCTTTAATTGGTGCTCCTTACTTTATGTATTTGTTGCTTAAAAAGGCGTAAGAAACACCCTCAAGATTTTTTCTTGAGGGTGTTTTTATTCTACTGCTGCCCATATCCTTCAAACTTCTTCGCCAAATTCTCCATCTCATCTTCTGGCAATAACTTCGGCTCTCCGACGCTTTTCGTTTGATAATAAATTTGCGCACAAAACTCAATTTCTTCTGCAACGGTAAATGCCATTTTTATGTTATTTGCACCTGCAATTAAACCGTGGTTCGCAAGTAAAACGGCACGACGATCAATCATCCCTTCGAAAGCCGCCTCTGCTAATTGCTTCGTACCAAATGTTTCATACGGTGCACAGCGAACATTAGGACCTGCGAAAGCAATTAAATACGATACTGCGGGCAGTTCCCATCCTAATGATGCAATCGTCTTCGCATAAGGAGAATGTGTATGCACAAGTGCATTTATATCTTCACGCTTTCTATAATAAATAAGGTGCATATCGAGTTCGCTTGATGGTTTTCTCTCTCCCTCTACTACATCGCCATCTAAGTTTAATATAACTACATCTTCAGGCTTCGTTTCATAATAATCTAAACCACTTGGGCTAATGGCAACAAGGCCTTGCTCCCGATTGAAAATACTAATATTACCGCCTGTCCCCTTTGTTAAACCGCTAGAAATCATTTTCTTTCCATACGCTACAATTTCTTCTCTCTCTTTTTGTAATAACATATACATCCCCCTAAGTATGAAGCTTATGATGACTGACTTTGTATCTATCTACTTATTGAAATAGATTTTTTAAGTTCTCCGTAAACGGTGCTTTTACAATCCCTTTTTCTGTAATAATCGCTGTTACATTTTCATGTGGCGTGACATCAAATGCTGGATTATATACTTTACTTTCTTTCGGAGCAGAATATTGCCCAAAGCGATTAATCACTTCAGAAGCATCCCTTTCCTCGATCGGAATTTCTTTTCCTGTCGGTGTTTTTAAGTCGATTGTCGGTGTTGGTGCTGCTACATAAAACGGAATGTTGTAGTATTTCGCTAAAATAGATACGCCTAATGTCCCAATTTTATTTGCTATATCACCATTTGCTGCCACACGGTCGCATCCAACGATTACCGCATCAATCTTCCCTTGTGACATGACCATAGCTGCCATATTATCTGTAATGACAGTGACGTCAATTCCCGCTCGCTGCAATTCTAATGCCGTTAACGTTGAACCTTGTAATCTAGGACGTGTCTCATCTGAATAGATTTTCAAGTCCCATCCTTTTTCTTTCGCTAAGTACATTGGAGCTGTCGCAGTACCATACTTAGTCGTCGCTAACGCACCTGCATTACAATGTGTTAATACTCCCATTCCATCATGGAATAATGTTAGTGCATGTTCTCCAATGTGACGGTTAATTTCTTCATCTTCTCTATGAATCTCTTTTGCCTCTTCTAATAATCTATCTTTCAACTGGGCGATTGATAAGTGTGCGTTCTCTGTCGCGACTGCCTCCATTCTTTCAAGTGCCCAAAATAAGTTTACTGCTGTCGGTCTTGATGTTGCTAAGTATGCACATACCTTTTTTACTTCCTCTATCAATTCTTCCACCGTATTTTGAGTAACTTCCTTGGTTCCTAAATACACACCGTAAGCTGCTGAAACACCAATCGCTGGCGCACCTCTTACTTTCATTACTTGAATGGCATCCCACACACCTTCAGCTGTCTTGAAAGATTCATAGACAACCTCATTCGGTAATAATGTTTGATCTAATAAAACTAAAGCATCATCTTTCCACTGGATTGGTATTAATTGCTCTTCCATCATCTTCTCCCCTTACTTCGCATAGTGCATTGACTGTTCTTTTAACGTTTCTACAAAGCTTGTACCTGTTTTATATTGATTCGCCTGTAAAATAAATTTCTTCGCTACTTGAAGACAAATACGCTCTGCTCTAGCACGTGCTTCCTCATTCTCAATGCAAGTCATATCTTTTACTTTCGCTAGCCCAACAATACGACGAATTAACTCAAGGCCTGTCACTGCAGCTGTATCCTCTAATACAGACTGCAAATATACTTCGTTAAAGCCTTCTTCCTTCGCCATAATCTCGGTCACATGAATATCCCATGCACTTAAAAACTTCTTCTTAAACAAATCAATTACCTCTACCATTGTCGTTTGTAACCAACTCATATACGTATCTTTCTCAGCACCGGGCGGCATGGTTGCATCTGCATTCACCCAAGCAAACATTAAATTCGCCATTACATTCCCAACGTCATATCCCATTGGTCCATAAAAGGCAAACTCAGGATCGATTACCTTTGTGGAATCATTTTTTACAAAAACAGAACCAGTATGCAAATCACCGTGAATAAGCGCCTGTGCATTCGTCATAAAAGAAAACTTAAGTTTAGCTACTTCTATACGGAGCTCTTTATCACTATAAATATGTTCTCTAATCCATCCATCATTTAACGGAAATAACTCATTACGCTTATTATGATTTGTAAATGGCTCAGCGTATACGAGTTCTTCTGTAATCTCACATAACTCAGGATTTATATAATTCTTCACAAGCTCCTTCTTCTCTTTATGATTCATTACAACATCCGATGTTAATAAGAGCGTATTTACCATAAAGGTCGTTAAATCATCCGCAAGCCTCGGAAATATTTCATGATTTATAAGTGCTGTACGTAATATTGTGTGATCCGATAAATCCTCCATTACGCAACAATTCATCACACTATCAAACAAATACACCTTCGGAACAAGTCCAGGTGCTAACTCTTCCTCTAACTGCAAAACATCTGATTCTATACGAATACGATTCGTCGACAACTTAAACTCATCTGAAATACGTGCTGTATCCCCAGCTTGCTTTACAATGACAGAAATGTTCTTCTGTTCATCCCAAACGCGGAATACATAATTTAAATTACCATCGCCTATTTCTTTACACTGTAACCCCTTTGCATGTTCAAACTTACATAATTTCTCTTTCACATATACAATCACATCGCTAGCTTCCATTAAAAAATACTTCGTGAACTTAGACATGGTTTCCCCTCCACACTAATTGTAAGCGTTTTCTAAAAGCTATAAAAAATAATAGGATTAAATCTTTCATCCTATAATATATGTTCTTCTTTTTGAAATGTATATCTAGGTTTTATTATATCTTGTTAATATCTTGAGTCAACGTTTCTATATCATTGCAATATGCTTCCTAATTATATATTTGAGAGGACAAAAATTGTTCAAAAAGATTCTAGTTCATTTTATTTTATTTATCACACAATTCTTTGTAAAATAGAAATACGCAGTTCCTTTTCAAAAAGACAACTTCTAAGAAATATTTCCTTCCTAAGAATTTATACTTACATCATATCTCTAACATACACACTACTCTTTCAAGCACTCATTGAAAATTTATAAACTTAAAATTACCTTTCCATTCCCTGTTATCCTTAATTGAGAATAAATATTAATTAAATTGATATAAAGTTCGTTTATTCGCTTGACAAAATAACCACTTCTATATGATAATTAATATCGAATTAGAATTATTATAGTTAATTAAAAAATATATTTTATGAGCACACTATTTTTTGATGCTCAAAACCAACATTTAGGAGGAATTTTAATATGTTATTAATCGGCACAGAAGTAAAACCGTTTAAAGCTAACGCTTACCATAATGGAGAATTTATCCAAGTTACTGACGAAAGTTTAAAAGGAAAATGGAGTGTAGTTTGTTTCTACCCAGCTGACTTCACATTCGTTTGCCCAACTGAACTTGAAGACTTACAAAACCAATATGCAACTCTTAAAGAGTTAGGCGTTGAAGTATACTCTGTATCTACAGACACTCACTTCACTCACAAAGCATGGCATGATAGCTCAGAAACTATCGGTAAAATCGAGTACATCATGATTGGTGACCCAACTCGCACAATCACTACAAACTTCAACGTTTTAATGGAAGAAGAAGGTCTTGCTGCTCGTGGTACATTCATCATCGATCCAGACGGCGTTATCCAATCTATGGAAATCAATGCTGACGGTATCGGCCGTGACGCAAGCATTCTTGTTAACAAAATTAAAGCAGCTCAATACGTACGTAACAACCCAGGTGAAGTTTGCCCAGCTAAATGGCAAGAGGGTTCTGCTACACTTAAACCAAGCCTTGACCTTGTAGGCAAAATCTAAGGAGTTCGATCAAAATGATACTAGATGCAGATATAAAAACACAACTATCCCAATATCTTCAATTAATGGAGAACGATATTTTACTTAAAGTAAGCGCAGGAGACGATGACGTATCTAAAGATATGTTAGCTCTAGTAGACGAATTAGCTACTATGTCATCTAAGATTACAGTAGAAAAAGTTGAATTAGAGAGAACACCAAGCTTTAGCGTAAACCGCCCTGGTGAAGACACTGGTGTCGTATTCGCTGGTATTCCATTAGGACACGAATTTACTTCATTAGTGTTAGCTTTACTACAAGTAAGTGGACGCGCTCCAAAAGTTGAACAAAAATTAATCGATCAAATTAAAAACATTCAAGGCGAATATCATTTTGAATCTTATATCAGCCTAAGTTGTCATAACTGTCCTGATGTTGTACAAGCTCTTAACGTAATGAGCGTTCTTAACTCTGGTATTACACATACTATGATTGATGGCGCTGCATTCAAAGAGGAAGTAGAAAGCAAAGACATCATGGCAGTACCAACAGTTTTCCTAAACGGCGAATCTTTCGGCAGCGGTCGTATGACACTTGAAGAAATTTTAGCTAAAATGGGTAACGGTCCAGATGCATCAGAGCTTTCTGATAAAGATCCATACGATGTTCTTGTTGTTGGTGGCGGCCCTGCTGGTGCAAGTGCAGCAATTTATGCAGCACGTAAAGGAATCCGCACTGGTATCGTTGCTGAGCGCTTCGGTGGTCAAGTAATGGATACTATGGGCATTGAGAACTTCATCAGCGTAAAACGCACTGAAGGTCCTAAGCTAGTGGCAAGTCTTGAAGAGCACGTTAAAGAATACGACATCGATGTAATGAATCTACAACGTGCGAAACGTTTAGAGAAAAAAGAACTTATTGAAGTGGAACTTGAAAACGGCGCTATTCTGAAAAGTAAGAGCGTAATCGTTTCAACAGGTGCTCGCTGGCGTAATGTTGGCGTACCAGGTGAAGCTGAGTTCAAAAATAAAGGTGTAGCATACTGCCCACACTGTGACGGTCCATTATTCACTGGAAAAGACGTAGCAGTTATCGGTGGAGGTAACTCTGGTATTGAAGCAGCTATCGACTTAGCTGGTATTGTTAAGCACGTAACTGTTCTTGAATTCATGCCAGAATTAAAAGCTGATGCTGTATTACAAGAACGTCTTAACAGCTTACCAAACGTAACTGTTCTGAAAAACGTTCAAACAAAAGAAATTACTGGTACTGATAAAGTAAACGGTATTTCTTACATCGATCGTGAAACTGAAGAAGTTCATCACGTTGAATTACAAGGTGTATTCGTACAAATCGGTCTTGTTCCAAACACAGACTGGTTAGGCGAAACAGTTGAACGCGTTCGCGGTGAAATCGTAACAGACAAGCACGGCGCTACAAACGTACCAGGAGTGTTTGCTGCAGGTGACTGTACAAATAATCCGTACAAACAAATTATCATCTCTATGGGTTCAGGTGCAAACGCAGCTTTAGGCGCATTTGATTACTTAATCCGTAACTAATAAAAAAGACGCGCTACCAATAGGTAGCGCGTCTTTTTTATTATATTTCATGTAAATAGTTATCAAGTTCCTTCCAACTCATTACTGTATAAGGTGTTCCTACATTCAATACTACCTTTACATTTTCTGCTACTACTTGCATTCTCTTAGTTGGATTATCTCTTTTTCCTGAAGGATAAATAGCAAGTTTCATCATTTCTTGCTTTCCATCTTCATAAATCCTTTTCTTTAAACCGAATTGGTTAATTTGTTCCTTTGAAGGAACTTCTTTGCCTTCCCAGTCACATATTTCAAATAGAGGATACCGATCTCCGTGCCATTCCTCAATAATCTCAATGACTTTAAGAATAATATAACTCCCTGATGCTAATTCATAACTAACAGCATCACCTGCTTTTAAAGAAGTATTAGCTATAAATCTTTTCGGCACTTTTTTAGCTTCTGGCTGCCGAGAATGTAACTGCTCTCTTAGTTTATTTAAAACTACTTCACGTTTCTTCTGTAATTTAGGTTCTTCTTCCCAGCGGGCTAAATCTGCACCACTTTCTATTATTTGCAATGCCTCCTGCTTAACATTCTCTTGAAGTCTCCCTAACCTCCATTGTATGGAAGCAAATACTAACCAAAAAACAATAGTCTCTTCATCATCTAATTCATTCATGTATTCCTCAATTACAATCCTACTTGCTTCCTCATTTGAATATTCATTTGCTAACAAATCCTTATACAGTAACTTAATATCTTCAGCAATATCGTCTGATAATATTGCTACTCCCCAAGCCCCCATACATTAACACTCCAATCTATAAACTAAAAACCTCTCATTCCCATTCTTCTCATAAGCACCTGGCAATCTAACTTCTTTCTGCAGCTCAAACGCAGTCTGATTTTCTAAGAAGAAAATATAGTCCTCAGAAGGATAATATAAAATAATATCTACTTCTCTCCCCGTTTCTTCTACTGAAAGCAAAATGTTATTTACTACATTCATAAACACTTGCACAGAAAACGGATTAAAGAAATAAAACCTATTATCATGTGGATCAATCTCATATTCCTGCGCTAAACAACATTGGAATTGAATTTTCCCCTTACTGTTTCGTGCCTTTCGTGCATAACGATCTCGATTATCCATCGCTTCTTTATAAAACTCTTCACTCATTTCAATTCCAACTGCTGAAGCACCACATTTATGATGCATATAAAAGTTTAATCGCCCTTTTCCGCACCCAAAGTCTACAATTCGGTCGCTACTTCGTATTTCATATTGATTCAATAACTCATCTAACCCGCTATACGGTGTCGGTTCATAGCGATGATAATGCATAGACTTGTTAAACCCTTTTTGCTCACCGACTGTTTTTATATGTAAAACTGCATCGTAATATTGTTCGTTCATTCGTCTTCTCCTATTAGAAAATGGTACTTATTATTATACACCATGTACTGGAGGCTCATTTTTCATCAAATTAATAGGTACGTGAAATTATATTAACGGTTTTCTTAATATATCTATCGTAACTTCAAATATATCAACGATTTTCTCAATATATCTATCATAACTCAAAATATATCAACGTTTTTTCAAATATATCGATTTGCCGACAATTCACGACAAAAAAACAGGAGCTCTCTAGCCCCTGTCTTCTAACACTTTCAATACAGTTTGTTTCAATATTTCTACCCCATCCATAATACAACTATGATCAAACCTCATATACGGATGGTGTAATCCAGGTTGTAGGTCTGCTCCTAGTCCAAGCATGACAGCTTTTAAATGTGGTCTTTTCACTGTATAGTAATGGAAATCATCGCTTCCTGTCGTATAGAGAGGCCCTGTGCATCTCTCTTCCCCATACACTTCGAGAATACCTTTACGCATAAAGCGCTCAGCTTCTTCGGAAACCTCTGCTCCTGGTGCAAGATCCATCCATTCGTATGAAGTTTTTGATCCCATCGATGCAGCTGATTCTATTACATGCTCAATCTTTTTCTTTAATTCTTCTAATAGTATATTACTCTCTGCTCTTACATCTAAACTGAAATGACCATTTCCCGGAATGATATTTAAATTATCACCACCAGCTTGGCATCTCGTCATTTTTACTGAATAAGAACTTTGCGGTGGCAGCCAAATATTTTTCAAACCGATATTAATCATGGAAATAACATCAATCGCATTTATCCCTTGATGTGGGCGTGCTCCATGTGCATCTTCTCCGTGAATCATACCCTCTAAAAATCCTGCTGCTCCGTGACGAATTGATGGGGCAGCCTGTTTCAAAGATAGTTCTTCAATCGGGCGCAAATGAACACCGAATAGGAAATCCGCATCATCCACAGCACCTTTCTCTACCATTTTTAAAGCGCCATTCCCTTTCTCTTCTGCTGGCTGAAAAATAAATCTAACTGTACCACTTTTCCATCTCATATTTTTCAATTGTAAAATAAGTCCCATTACAATCGTCATATGAGCATCGTGACCACACGAATGATTCGCTTTAAATTCTCCATTCACTTCTTGCCAAAGTGCATCCATATCAGCGCGAATCGCAATAATAGGATTTCCGCTTCCAATTTCAGCAATCACGCCTGGGCAATCATCAAATATTTTATATGAAATTCCTTCTTCTTTTAAAAAGTTAGTAATATACGCTGTCGTTTCATACTCTTTCCAACTCACTTCAGGGTTTTCATGTAAATGCTGAAAAATTTCAGTTAAACGCTCTTGTAGTTCTAATGTTTTCAAAGCTACATTCTCCTTCCCAAATTCCAAACCATTCAGGTTAATTATACTTATGAAAAACAGATGTTTTTATGAACATATTGAATTTTAAGAAAAAAGTCAATTATTTATTTTTAAACACTAAAAAAGCTTACTCTACATCTATATTACAAACTAAACAAACAACTAGAATATTACTTATTTTCTGTCTTTTATGTTGACGCTTACATATATTTTTAGTTATCATAACCTAATAAACGTCTATTTTACGACAATTCTAAAAATACAAACAAACATACATAACAAGGAGGACATTTATGAAAAAAGAAATACCTTTTGGTGTAGCCATGATCCCTATTATCATTACAGTTGCAGTTATGATGGTTACAATTGTTGTATTAAAACAAAGCCCTCACGTCCCACTTATTATCGGTACAACCGTTGCTTCCATCGTCGCTTGGCGTTACGGTTACAAATGGAACGACATTGAAGAAGCAATGTATAAAGGAATTCGCCTCGCATTACCCGCTATCGTTATCATTATCCTAGTAGGTTTAACGATCGGTGCTTGGATTGGTGGTGGAATCGTCGCAACAATGATTTATTACGGTTTAAATCTATTAACTCCATCACTATTTTTAGTTTCAATTACAATTATTTGTTCTATTGTTGCATTAGCTATTGGTAGCTCTTGGTCTACAATGGGAACAATTGGTGTTGCAGGAATGGGCATTGGCCTTAGTATGGGAATCCCAGCTCCAATGGTTGCCGGTGCTATCATTTCCGGTTCTTATTTCGGCGATAAAATGTCACCGCTTTCAGACACAACAAACTTAGCCGCAGGATTAACAAATACAGATTTATTCACACATATTCGTCATATGTTATTTACTACAATTCCAGGTTTAATTATTACTCTTATCGTTTATGCGTTCTTAGGAAGAAGCTTCGGTGCTAACAATATTGATGCCAAAAGTATCGAGCAAACATTACAAGTATTGCAGCAAAACTTTGTTATCTCACCTTTCCTATTAATCATACCTGTAGTTGTTATGGTATTGGTTGCTAAAAAAGTTCCTGCCATACCAGCCATTCTCGTCGGTATTATTTTAGGATTTTTATCACAAGTCTTTATTCAAGGTGGTTCTGTCTCCGCATCTGTCGGTGCACTCCAATCTGGATTTGTTATAGACACTGGAAACAAGCTAGTAGACGAACTATTTAACCGCGGTGGCTTAGATTCGATGATGAATACAGTCTCTATGACAATTGTCGCTATGACTTTCGGAGGAGTATTAGAACATACAGGTATTCTTCGCTCCATTGTAAATCAAATTTTAAAATTAGCGACATCAGCAAAAGGGCTTATCGCTTCTACTATCGCATCTTGCTTTGCAACAAACCTTACTTGCTCTGAACAATATATTTCAATTGTCGTCCCTTCAAGAATGTACGCAAATGCATACACGGAAAAAGGACTACATTCAAAAAACTTATCCAGAGCATTAGAAGATGGTGGAACATTAACTTCTGTCTTTGTTCCTTGGAATACGTGCGGTGTATTTATTCTCGCAACACTTGGCGTAGGTGCATTTGAATATGCCCCTTATGCTATTTTGAATTTCATTGTACCTATTATCTCAATCATTTACGGTATAACTGGTCTCACAATTACAAAACTATCAGACATTGAAAAAGCAGAACTACTAAAGAAACAAAAAGCTCAACTAGAAGCTTAAAAATAGCGGTAAATTCAGTTCATATAGTGCGCGAGGTCGCCCTTGTTGATAGGGCATTTCCTCGCCGCAAATATGAGCATACCCGTAATCAACTAATTTCTTTAACAACCTTTCTGTCGATCTTCGAGTCACTTGTAAGTACTCAGAAAGGTCAGCTGCTGTAAACTTCAATGACGGATGCGATTGACTAAATTGAATAATTTTTGACAAGTTGGCCGGACTAAGCTTCGTTTCCTTCGCTATTTTCATTAGTTCCGGATTATCATTTTTCAAACTTTGTACTCTCTGTTCTTTCGGGAACGGACCAAATAAATCTTTATCACTTGTTAGTATATAAAAACAACGATCTATTGGATTATTCTTTGCAAAACTTTGAGCAATTTTTGCATTTTGCTCCGCTTCTTTCACAGTTTTTCCGTAACCAAATCCAATAGCTATCGTTCCTTCTATACTCGCAAATAAATTATTTATTATATTTGTTTTTATAATGGATTCGATATCACCACGAGTTGTATACAAAATGCATGTCATTTCATCCACTTGTTTAAATGAACCACGTAGTTCTTTTGAAATGACATCTAGTTTTTCAAGCAAATTCGTTCGTAATTCTAAGGAAGAAATAATACAAGCACCAACAGTAGCTGAATAGCTTTTTGCTAACTCAGCTTTTATTTTTGCACCTTTTAACCCATGTATAATGGACTGTGTTGGATCAATCATTCGCTCTGAAGGAACACCTAGTTTTTGAAGCTCGTCGTAAACAGCGTGAATACTAGTTAAAGCTAAATGAGCCTCTCCAGATTGATATTTAGCTACATGAAAATCAATAACTCTATTTATTTCATCTTTACTCCACAGCATATTTTCATAATCAAACACTTGTGGACTTTCTTTTATACCGATATCATGGAACACATTTGTAATAAACGAGCGGTCTACTAAATCGATAGAAATGTTATGTGGTTGAATACTTTGATGATACATGATAGAAAGAATGGAAGATGCGACAGTTGTCTCGTCTTGCTGTAAGTACGTACTTGGAATTCGTAATTGTTCTCTTATTTCTTTTGCCATATAATAAGGTAAAGCACCTGAGAAAAAGATGACATCACAAGGCTTTAAACGCTTTAATAGTTCAGAAGATTCCGCCGGATGAAGGTAAATATATGGATCAATCTCTATTTCTTCTAGTTTATGAGCAATAGGTAAAATTGTCTCCATAAACTCTTTTGAACCGACAACTGCAATTTTTATCATCATTTCTCTAACTCCTTATCATTAATTAACGACTATTTAACGTCAACTATATCAAATGTACAAAACCATTGTAAACAGGAAGGGGTCTCTACCTAATGAAAATTACAGCTATTCATCTTTATGCAATTCGTTTACCGCTTCGCGATCCGTTTGTTATTAGTTACGGTTCTTATTCTGATATGCCTTCTATTATTGTCAAAATGGAAACAGATGAAGGCATTATCGGTTATGGTGAAGGCGTCGCTGATGATCACGTTACAGGTGAATCGTGGGAAAGTACTTTCCATACTTTAAAGCATACACTAGCTCCTACTCTTATCGGGCAAAATCCAATGAATATCGAGAAAATACACGATATGATGGATAATACAATTTACGGTGTTCCTACTGCAAAAGCTGCAATAGATATTGCTTGTTTCGATATAATGGGTAAAAAATTAAATCAACCTGTATATCAATTAATTGGCGGACGATATCATGAGGAATTTCCTGTCACTCACGTCTTAAGTATCGCCGAACCTGAAGCCATGGCAAAAGAAGCTGCTTCCATGATTCAAAAAGGTTACCAATCTTTCAAAATGAAAGTCGGTACAAATGTAAAAGAAGATGTAAAAAGAATTGAAGCGGTACGTGAACGTGTAGGAAATGATATTGCGATTCGTGTTGATGTAAACCAAGGTTGGAAAAATAGCGCCAACACATTAACAGCACTTCGTTCATTAGGTCATTTAAACATCGACTGGATTGAACAGCCTGTCATTGCAGACGATATTGACGCAATGGCTCACATTCGTTCGAAAACAGACCTTCCGCTTATGATTGATGAAGGATTAAAAGGTTCTCGTGAAATGCGCCAAATTATTAAATTAGACGCTGCTGATAAAGTAAACATAAAACTAATGAAATGCGGCGGCATATATCCAGCTGTAAAACTTGCTCATCAAGCTGAAATGGCAGGCATTGAATGCCAAGTTGGATCCATGGTCGAATCATCCGTTGCCTCTTCCGCGGGATTCCATGTCGCTTTTTCAAAAAAAATTATTACGAGCGTTGAACTTACAGGTCCATTAAAGTTCACGAAAGACATCGGAAACTTACATTACGACATACCATTTATTCGCTTAAACGAACAGCCAGGACTCGGCATTGAAATAAATGAGGATATCCTGCAAGAACTCACCGTCTTTCAAGACGTTGTACGCTAAAGGAGGACTAACGCATGACAGTTCTATACGAAGGCAGATTAAAACAAAATAATGAGCGATTTCACGTTACATTACTCACAATAGAGAACATCGAACAAATCTTATCGCTACAAAACGTTGTAATTGAGACGCTAGAGGATAAAAGTCGCTTACAACCACTATCGTTAGAAGAATTTCAATACATTCTAGAAGGAAACGGCATGATGATCGGTGCTTTTATCGAAAACGAACTCATCGCATTTCGCGCCCTACTCGTCCCTCCTATCGACGATGAACATTTAGGACTTGATATCGGCTTACCAGAAAGTGAACTACACCGCGTCATCTATCAAGAAATCTCAAACGTTCACCCGAACTGCCGAGGTAATGGGATGCAAAAAATATTAGCGACAGTCATCATGGACGAATTACAAAAAGAAGATAGCAAATATGATTATGTGTGCTGCACCGTTGCACCTTTTAACATTCCAAGCTTAAAAGATAAGTTCTCACAAGGGATGGAGATTGCTGCGCTGAAGGAAAAGTATGGTGGGAGTCTGCGGTATGTTTTTGTGAAGGAATTGCGTGGGGACAAGGAAAGAGATTGGACGGAGATTAAGAGTGTTCCGATGAGTGATGCTGTTGGACAGCAGGCTTTGCTTTCGGATGGTTATCGCGGGTATGAAATGGAGAAAGTGGACGGAGATTTTGTTGTGAAGTTTGGACGATAATTGCTACGCCAGAAAAAAAAGGAGATGTCTGCTGTGACATCTCCTTTTGCTTTCTCTTCATTGAACATATCGATTGCAACTTCAAATATATCAGCGATTTTTGAAATATATCGGCGCAACTCCAAATATATCAGCGATTTCCAAAATATATCGACTTACCGACAAAGATTGACAATAATCGCACCCTATACAAAGCGTAACATTAAACCGTCATCTTCCAACTAGATAACGCTAACCAGTTCTCCATTTCCTTATAATCGGGCATTATCTTCCCGACAAGACGCCAAAAAGAGCGATCATGATTTAAATGAACCATATGGCACATTTCGTGAACAACTACATAATCAATTACTCGCTGTGGTGCCATCGCTAGCTTCCAATTGAAGGTTAGTTGTAAATTCGAATCACAAGTACCCCACGTGCGACTACTATCTGTAATACGAATAGAACGTGGTTTTGTTTTAAAGTTACTTTGATGCGCTTTAATACTCTTCTCTACTAATGACTTACACTGCTTATAGTAAAATCGTTTTAAAGCTTGCTGTATTTTCTCATCTTTAAGATCTTTCACATAAATATGTAGCTTATCCCCTTCAAACACTGCATTGTCTTGCGTAATATTTGTATCTTGAGAAATTTGTATCGGATACGTACTTCCTAAATACAAAAAGCCTTCTCCTTGATCATAATCCTTTTCCTGTGGTCCACGCGCTCGCTCCGCCATTTCCTTACGTGTTGTCTGAATCCAATCCCACTTCTCTTCTAGCAACTGGACTAAATATTCAACAGGTGTCCCTTTTGGAGCTTGCACCTCAACATTCCCGTAAGAATCCACCAAAAAACGCACCGATTTTTTCTTTTTATAAGTTATATGAAAATTAATTGTTTCGCCTAAATATGTATGTACCATTTCATCACCTAGCATATTATTTTTACAAATAAAAAAGAGTAGGATACGAACACCCTACTCTACCTATTATATCATTTACCGCTTTAACGGAATCATTATCCTCTATACTTTACAGCTAATCCTTTAATGAAATTCCTTGCGTATCTATCGCCGCACTCTTTGTAATTTTTATGGCCTTTTTTTCTTAATAGAGCGCCTAGTTCTCCCTTAGTCACCGTAACGCCTACGCTATCTAATATATCAAGTACATCCTCACTCGTTAAAGATAGTGCTATTTTCATTTTCTTTAGAAGAAGGTTATTCGCACTTTCTTTGCTTTGTACAGGTGCCGGTTGCCCTGGTTTCGGATCTTGCTTACCTCTTTTTAAAGTAATAAATCCATTTAAAAATGCCTCTAACATCATCATATCGCATGTTTTTACGTACTCATCTTCTTCCACATCAGGGTTTTCAGGTTCGTGCTGAGGCGCTCTCTTTATTTTTGTAAGCATATCAACTACGTCTTCTTTCGTTACTTCCATTCCGCCAAGTTTAAAAATTTCTACCATATCTATATCTTTTATATCTAAAGCATATCTTACTCTTTTTAATATATCGTTGTTGCTCATTGCCATTGGGTTTCCTCCTGAAATGTTGATTATCATAATGCTTTTAGCATGTGTAAATGAATGTCGTTAAGTTACTACTTTAACATTTTAGGGGGAGGTTTTGTAGTCTTGGGTGGATTAATGCTTGTGGAGATGATTTTAAAACAGCAACATATGCTGATTAGGCGCTTAAAATTATCCATTTAAAACCAATTGGATTATAATGATACTAGAGTTTATATGGGAGGGAATCAATAGTGAATTATCTAATTGGTTATAAAGATGCTGAACGAAATTTCGGACATGAGGACCCGATGCTAACAGAATATACATATGGAGAGTCAGGGGCTAATACCGACAAACTCCAAAAAGTACAAAAGGGAGATTTTCTATTCTTTCATAAAACAATACATAACAAGCGATATATAACCGCATATTATCTGGTCGAAGAAGTCGTGCTTGTAAAAGATATCAAACAGAATCGTTTAATCATAAATAAATATGATAATCCCCACCTAAAGAAAGAGATACAACAACTGACACCAAGTGAATGTATTGCGTTTGGAAACCCTATTCAATCTAAAGTCCTTCAAGTTCCTTTGGAAATTACGCCTGAATTATTGAGTAAATTATCTAGGCCTGCAAACCTTAATCCTAATCAATCTTTATTAAGTGCAATTTCTTCTGCTCTTCGTACTTGGAAAGAATTGAATACATCTGATATCAATTTATTACTAGATTTAATTGAGCAAAATGAGTCCAAGGGTAGACTTACTAATAGAGTTTTAACCGCTGAAGAAGTATTTCAAATCTTAGAAAGAGATATCGAGAAATTTATTATTTCTAACCCTTCAATACTTGATGTAAACTATACAATTGAAAAATCCCAACATATCTTCTCAGATGAATCACGTTTAGATTTGTTATTAAGAGATACTACTAATAACGAATTTATTGTAGTAGAAATTAAGAAAGGACCTATTGATAGAAACGCTTTAAATCAAATTAAACATTATATTAAACTATGTAAAAAAGAATTAAAATTAAATACTGTAAAAGGTATTTTAGTTGGTAGTGGGATAGCACCTTCCTTTGAGGATGATATTAATAAAGCAAAACAGGATGGGATAACCGTGCGAAATTACGGTTGGGGATTTACTATTAATTAACACACTTAAAAATGGACAAATCTAATATAGGTTTGTCCATTTTTTATACTACTCAAATATAAATATTTTTGGTACAGTTCAACAAAACTAATCTAAATAAGATTAGTTTCCATTATCTTGATAATCGAATTTAACAAAAAAGGTAGTGCCTTCCGATCCTGTTTGAATTTCTATTTTTGCATTATGACGGGTAGCAATGGCATAACATACGCCTAATCCCAATCCAGTTCCATTATCTTTGGTTGTGTAAAATGGAGTCCCCAGTTTCTCTAATACTTCAGGGCTGATACCTTTCCCTTCATCCCGCACTGCAAGCACCACACAATTTTGCCCTTCCTTATAGGTGCTAATAGTTAGAGTTTTCCCTGTACTCATCGCTTCTAAGCCATTACGGTATAGGTTCATTAATAATTGCCGTATCTCATTACGATTTAAAAGTAATACTGGAACGTCATTTGTATCGACTTGAATATATTTATTTTGATTATGCGTATCTATCTTTATTAAAGGAATAATATCGTGGATAATCGAATTTAAATCTAACATCTGTAAATCTGATTTCTTTGTATTACCTATTGAGAGAAATTCAGTAATAATAGAATTGACACGATCAAGTTCTTCAACCATTAAATTAAAGTACTTACTATGTTTCTCATAGTTGTTCTCTTCTTTTAATAACTGCAAAAATCCTCGTACTGTTGTCATTGGATTTCTAATCTCGTGGCTGATACCTGCTGCCATTTGCCCTATTAACTCTATGTTGGATAACCTTTTCAATTCCTGCTCATATTGCTTTTTTTCTGTTATGTTTTTACAAATACAACAAATACCATCATCATACGGATATGCAATAACTTCATGCCAATATTCATCAGAGGTAGAAAAAAATTCAAAATGGACTGTAGTTCGCTCTGACATTACACGATGAAGCTCCTTATATATAACTGTATCTACGCTACTTGGGAAGACCTCCCATATATTCTTACCTAATACGTCTTTTACTGTTTTTCTTTGCGGGAAATGTTGATGTTTATTTACATACATAAATTCCCATTTATTATTCAAAGTCAAGAATCCATCCGTAATACTTTCAATCACACTTGTAACTTTTTCATTAGCAGCAGCTAGTTCTCTCGTTCTTTCTTCCACCCTGCTTTCAAGTTGATCCATATATAACAAGTTTGAAAACGTAGGAGCTGTGGCATCAACGATAGATTTTGCCAGTTGAATTCGGGAATCATCGTAATTATGAGTTTTTTCCTCTTTGCCAACGACGATTACCCCTAATACTTCTCCCATTGAAACCAATGGAATCATCAGTAAACCCTTACTATCTATATTTTTTGTTCGAATAATCTCTTGAATCTTGGCTTCATAGTTTTTCTCCATCCAATCTGCTTCTATCCAATCACAACCCGAGCTTAACTTCGTTGTCTTAATCGTTGTTTTGTCTAGCGGATCTAAAAGGTGGGCAGCCATGTTTTTACTCTCTAAAATCTGTCCTAAGTAAAAAAAGCATTTATCAAAACTCTCCTGTATTGAGGAACACATTGATAAATCACGGGTAACATTTAGTAACAGCTGCTTCTCGGCAATAAGATTTTCTTTTTGGGTTAAATTTTTTGCGTTTTGAATGGCGACCGCCGCCATGTTTACATAAGCTTCAACACTTTGAATTTCTGAATCTGTTAAGTTCATTGGAACTCCATAATCAAATAAAAAAACAAGACCAAATAACTCTTGCCCAAATGAGATAGGCAGAGCTAATAAAGACTTAATTTTAAACGCATCGACTGGTCTCGAATCCGGTCGATGATCCTTTGAGGTATCAGGAATATAGATGGTTTTTTTAGTTTCAATAACTTCTTTTGCCAGTAAGTCTACTTCAGGATCAATTACCTGCGTATCGAGCGTTACGCCATTTATGGTCTCTGGTTTTCCTGCAAACCCTCTAAATGTTCCATCTTCTTCAGGTAAATAAATTCCAACAGCGTCACACCTAACAATCTCCTCTGATATCGCCATTGTTACACGCTGCAATACTTCACGTAATTCTAATTTTGTATTTATTATTTTGGTTATATTCGCGAGCCTAGAATATCTCGTTTGATCACTTAACATTTGCATAGCCTCCAATTATAGGCGTAATAAAGTGCAACTTTAATAAGTGAGGGGGGTGGTGATTCATCCCCCCACTTATTATCAGCCTGAATCCAACCTAACCTCTTTGCACTAGCAGAATTTTAAGGTGGGAGTTTTACTGCCCGCAAATAGCGGGGTAAAATAAACATGCTAATATCAGTGAACATCAAGATCAACCTACCATTTTCTCCTGTATTCTTTTCTTACCCTCGTTTTATATAGAATACCTCACTTACTTATGATACGGTTCACCTTACACTAATAAAATTACTACACTCCATCCCTTCTAACTTTCAAAAGTTACACCGTTTCACTACCCTGTGTCTCACTAACACTCGCCTCAAACTTATCAAGCAATGCACGCACTTCATCAGTCGATTTCGTACTCATCAATTGATTTCTCAATTCAGCAGCTCCTGGGAAGCCTTTTACATAAATTTTGAAGAAGCGATGAAGTCCTGTGATTGAGCGTGGCAGTACTTCTGCATATTGATCTTGAAGATCAAGTTGTAGTCTTAAAAGATCTAGATGTTCTTTACTGCTATGCTCTCTTGGTTCTTTTTCGAAAGCAAACGGATTTTTAAAGATACCTCGTCCGATCATTACGCCATCAATGCCGTATTTTTCAGCAAGTTCCAGCCCAGTTTTACGGTCAGGGATGTCACCATTTATTGTTAGTAGCGTATTTGGTGCAATACGATCACGTAATTTTTTAATTTCCGGAATTAGCTCCCAGTGCGCATCCACTTGGCTCATTTCTTCTCTTGTACGTAAGTGAATTGAAAGGTTCGCGATATCTTGTTTAAAAATATGCGTTAACCAATTTTCCCACTCACTTAACTCTTTAAAGCCAAGTCTTGTTTTTACGCTGACAGGTAGTCCGCCTGCTTTTGCAGCTTGGATAAGTTCTGCCGCAACGTCTGGACGTAGAATAAGGCCACTACCTTTCCCTCTTGATGCAACGTTCGGTACTGGGCAACCCATGTTAATATCGATACCTTTAAATCCTAGTTCTGCCATACCAATACTCATTTGACGGAAGTATTCGGGATTGTCTCCCCAAATATGTGCTACCATCGGTTGTTCGTCTTCTGTAAAAATTAAACGGCCACGTACACTTTTCATACCTTCTGGATGACAATAGCTATCCGAGTTTGTAAACTCTGTGAAGAATACGTCCGGACGACCAGCTTCACTTACTACGTGACGGAAAACAACATCTGTCACATCTTCCATTGGTGCAAGTACGAAAAACGGTCGTGGTAATTCACGCCAAAAATTATCTATCATTTCAAATTCAAATCCTCTCAATATGAATACAATTTCAAACTCTCAATAAACCAAAAAGCAGATGGTATAGATTTTCCTATATCAACTGCTTTTCTATTATACCAACTTAAGCCAAGCTACACACTCCACATGAGTCGTATGTGGGAACATATCAACAGGTTGTACTTCCTGTGTTTTATATCCGCCTTCTTCTAGTACTTTTAAATCACGTGCTAATGTTGCTGGGTTACATGATACGTATACGACGCGTTTTGGTTTCATGTCGATGATTGTGTTAAGTAGTGCCTCATCACAACCTTTACGCGGTGGATCTACGACCATTGTGTCAGCAATTACACCTTCTTTATACCATTTTGGAATGACTACCTCTGCTTCTCCTACGCCAAATTCAGCGTTTGTCATGTTGTTTAGCGCTGCGTTACGCTTCGCGTCTTCGATCGCTTCTGGCACAATTTCAACACCGTACACTTTTTTCGCTTTTTGTGCTAGGAATAAGGAGATTGATCCAATTCCGCAATAGGCATCAATTACTGTTTCGTTGCCATCTAATTTGGCGTATTCTAACGTTTTATCGTATAACACTTTCGTTTGTTCTGGGTTTACTTGATAGAATGAACGTGCTGAAATCGCAAATTTAATATCGCCGATAAAGTCATAAATATATTCTGATCCGTACAGTACTGTCGTTTTGTCTCCGAAGATTACATTTGTACGTTTCGGGTTTACGTTTTGAACAATTGATTTTACTTCTGGGAATTTCGTAGCAATTTCTTCAATGATTGCTTTTTTGTTTGGCAGTTCTGCTGTACGAGTAATGAAGACAAGCATAATCTCCCCTGTTACTTGTCCATAGCGCGCCATTACGTGACGAAGTGTTCCTTTGTTACGCTCTTCGTTGTAGGCCGAAATACCGTGTTTTTCACAAATTCGTTTTACTTCTTGAATCAATGTATCGTTTTCTTCTGCTTGAATTAAACATGATTCCATATTAATAATGTCATGCGTTCCTTGACGATAGAAACCAGCTACAAGTCCGCCTTCACGTTCTCCAATTGGTACTTGTGCTTTATTACGGTATACCCACGGATTCTTCATGCCAAGTACAGGATGAACAGGAACATCGCTTAGTCCTCCAATGCGCTGCATAACGTCGCGTACTTGTTTTTCTTTCGCTTGTAATTGTCCTTCATATGTTAAATGCTGAAGCTGACAACCGCCGCATTGATTGTACACTGGGCATTCGGCATCTTTACGATATGGGCTCTCTGTATGAAGCTTCATTAAACGACCGAATGCGAAGTTTTTCTTCACTTTAATAATTTTAATTTGCGCTTCTTCACCTGGTAATCCGTTTTTAACGAAAATAGGATAGCCTTTTACTTTCGCAACACCGGCACCATCATGTGTTAAATCTTCAAATACTACATCTATAAACTCGTTTTTTTCAACTGGTGGCGTCATTTTTGTACTCATTTTCCGACCTCTCTTTTTCATAACACTGCGTTACATTTTATCATACTTATATGGTCTATTTCTATTGGAAGAAAAAAAGCTATTGACGATAGTTCTCTGTTAATGTTACGCTACTACTAATTTAATACGGACGATGTTACCTCATATATACTCGATAATATGGATCGAGAGTTTCTACCCGGCAACCTTAAATTGCTGGACTATGGGGAAAACTAATGAATATTAGCCTATGTGCAAAAAAGGACTCATATTGATTAGCTTTCTCTCATAGATGAAAGTGAATCCATATGGGTCTTTTTTTATTTTCATTTTTCTAAAAGGTCAGACATCTTACGTATGACATAAAACCTCTTTGTTTTATTTTTAGTAATACAACGAGCGTTTTATGTACAAACTTTATACGAACTTCTGAAAGGGGCAACTACATGCAATATGTAATGAGCATTATCGGTATTCTTGTCGTTTTAGGTTTATGTTTTGCTTTGTCAAACAACAAAAGTAAAATCAACTTCCGTGCAATTGCTATTATGATTGGTTTTCAAATTTTAATCGGTTGGTTTATGTTTGGCACAAAGATTGGTCAACAAATCATTATTTTCATTAGTAAAGTTTTCAACAAACTAATTAAACTTGGTACGACAGGTGTTGATTTTCTCTTTAATGGAATTCAAAGAGACTTTGTCTTTTTCTTAAACGTACTATTAATTATCGTATTTTTCTCAGCACTACTTTCTATCTTTAGTTATTTAGGTGTTTTACCATTCATCGTTCGCGTTGTCGGCGGTGCGATTTCAAAAATTACTGGTTTACCACGCGTTGAATCGTTCCATGCGGTAAACTCTGTATTCTTCGGTTCAAGTGAAGCGTTAATCGTTATTAAAAATGATTTACAACATTTCAATAAAAACCGTATGTTTATCATTTGTTGTTCTGCGATGAGCTCAGTTTCTGCTTCTGTTACAGCATCATACGTAATGATGTTAGATGCGAAATATGTACTAGCAGCTCTTCCATTAAACTTATTCTCAAGCTTAATTGTTTGTTCGTTATTAACACCTGTTGATACGAAAAAAGAAGACGAAGTAGTTCAGAAATTTGATCGTACTTTATTCGGAGACAGCTTTATTGGCGCAATGATTAACGGTGCGCTTGATGGTTTAAAAGTAGCTGGTATCGTTGCCGCATTAATGATCGCTTTCATCGGTGTTATGGAAGTTGTAAACTACGTAATTAGCGCAGCTTCAGGTGCAATGGGACACGCTATTACGTTACAACAAATCTTCGGTTACGTACTTGCTCCATTCGCATTCTTAATGGGGATTCCAGCTCAAGATATTATCCCAGCTGGCGGAATTATGGGTACGAAGATTGTATTAAACGAGTTTGTAGCAATCCTTGATTTAAAAGGTGTTGCAGCAACATTATCTCCACGTACAGTTGGAATCGTTACAGTATTCTTAATTAGCTTCGCAAGTATTAGCCAAATTGGCGCGATCGTTGGTACAATTCGTGCTCTTTCTGAGAAACAAGGAAGCGTCGTATCGAAATTTGGTTGGAAAATGCTATTTGCATCAACACTTGCTTCTATTTTATCTGCAACAATCGCTGGATTGTTTATTTAGTAAAAATCACCTTACTCGTTGAAGTAAGGTGATTTTTTTATCTATTGTTACTTTTCTCATTCCATCCATTTTCTTCAAATGATATGATGAACAAGGGTATGTCCCCACCACTCTTATAGCGGTGGGGATTTTAATGTAAATATGTAACATACTACACAATAGAAGGTGATTTTATGAGAAAATACGCAGCAATTGCTTTATGTACATCTGCCATTCTAGCAGGTTGTAATACTAGCAATGTAAGCCAGGAACTTAAAAAAGAGAAAAAGGTTCAAGAAGTTAAGAAACAAACAGAAACTGTGCAAGAACAAGGTAAAATTTCTTATCAGCCCATTACACACGAGTCTACAAATACTACTATTCATATAACAGATATAAAAGATACTTTAACTGAAGTACAATATAAAATTTGGCGTACTGCTGATGGAAAGGAACACACTAAATCTTTTTCTTCTAAAGAAAAGGAGAAACAGTTTACACTTCCTTTTGATATAAAAGAATTTGAAGGAAAACGTGGTGAGTTCCAAATTGAAGCAATAGGCATAAAAGAAGATGGGAAAACCATTCCACTCACAAAATCTGCTATTACTTTCGAACAAAAGGTTCCCGTTCTTATGTATCATGCAATCGATGATTATCACGGACAAGGCATTAAAGATTTATTCGTCTCACCTGCTAACTTTGAAGCCCAAATGAAATATTTAAAAGACAACGGCTATACATTACTAACTTTTGAACGTTGGGGTGATATTAATAAAGTAAATAAACCTATCTTTGTTACATTTGATGACGGTATGAAAAATAATATGAATGCATTCCATGTTTTACAAAAGCTAAAAGACGATACATTTAAACCGGCGGCAACAGAATATATGATTGTTGATAACGTTGATGTAGAAGGATCACTGTCTACTTCTGAAATAAAAGAAATGGTCGATTCCGGCATTTTCTCAGTGCAATCTCATACAGCGACGCATGCAGACTTACCGAAAATTACAAACTATGAAGAGGAATTAAAAGGATCAAAAGAAAAGTTAGAAAAAATAACAGGTAAGCCCGTTATCGCAGTTGCTTATCCATTCGGTCATGTAGATGATAAAGTCGTTGCAGAAACGAAGAAATATTATCAATTTGCGACGACAACAAAACCCGGAAAATTCATTACAAAAGGTGAACCCGATGAATTGTTAAAAATGAAGCGTGTTCGCATACACCATACGACGACCGTAGAACAGTTTGCTTCTTCGATTAAATAACGATGAGGGCTCAATATATTTTGAGCTCTCTTTTTACGCTATATTTATATATATTTTTTGAATTTTCTTGTATTATATATAGTAAGAAATCTTTCAAATTAAAGGAGATTATACATATGTCATTTGAACAAACGTTAGAGAAATATGCTGCCCTTGCAGTCAATGTTGGTGTTAATATTCAACCAGGACAAACATTATCAATTAGCGCACCTCTTGAAGCTGTACAATTTGTACGCCTCGTTACAGAAAAAGCATATAAATCTGGTGCAAAACACGTATATGTGGATTGGAATGATGAGACGTTAACACGCTTAAAGTTCGATCTAGCTCCTGAAGAAGCATTCGCTGAGTTTCCATCTTGGAAAGCACACGCTCGTGAAGAATTAGCAAAAGAAGGCGCTGCATTTATGTCTATTTATGCAGAAAACCCTGATTTATTAAAAGGTGTAGAACCAACGCGTATCGCAACAGCTCATAAAGTAGCTGGTGAAGCAATGAAAGTATACCGTGATTACGTACAAGCTGATAAAGTAAGCTGGTGTGTCATTTCTGTTCCTACGAAAGAATGGGCTGCGAAAGTATTCCCTGACGTTGCACCAGAAGAACAAGAAGCAAAACTATGGGATGCTATTTTCAAAGCTACTCGTGCTGATTTAGAAAATCCTGTGGAAGCATGGAAAGAACACGATAAAACATTACATACAAAAGTTGATTACTTAAACGAAAAGCATTATAAAGCTCTTCACTATACAGGTCCTGGAACAGATTTAACGATCGAACTTCCAGAAAAACATGTATGGGCTGGTGCTGGTAGCTTAAATGAAAAGAACGTACCATTTATGGCGAACATTCCAACTGAAGAAGTGTTTACAATGCCACTTAAAACAGGTGTAAATGGCCAAGTATCTAGTACAAAACCGTTAGCATTTGCAGGTAACATTATCGATAACTTCACGTTAACATTTGAAAACGGACGTATCGTAGATTATAAAGCTGAAGTTGGAGAAGAAGCTTTAAAACATTTAGTAGAAACAGATGAAGGTTCTCACTTCTTAGGAGAAGTAGCTTTAGTACCTCATGATTCACCAATTTCAAACACAAATATTTTATTCTACAACACGCTATTTGATGAAAACGCATCTTGCCACCTTGCAATCGGAAATGCTTATGCATTTAACTTAGTTGGCGGAAAAACGATGTCTAAAGAAGAACTTGCTGAAAATGGCGCAAACGCTAGTATTACACACGAAGATTTCATGATTGGATCAGCTGAGCTTGATATCGACGGCATTACAGCTGATGGCAGACATGAACCAATCTTCCGTAAAGGTAATTGGGCGTTTTAATAAAAGCAAAAGGCTATCTTCCACACTGGAAGATAGCCTTTTATGATGCTGATGAAACCTTAAGTCCAATTACGCCTAAAACGATAAAGAGAATACAAAACGCTTGGAATAAGCTAATGTGCTCTTTAAAAAAATATACGCTAATGATTGTAATAAGTAATGTTCCTACGCCAGACCAAATGGCATAAGCGATACTTAAATGAATTTTTTTGACAACGATAGCAAATACGCTGAAACAAATTCCGTAAAATACAAAAATAAGTACACTTGGAATGAGCTTTGTTAAACCGTTTGATAATTTCATCGCAATTGTTCCAGCTACTTCAAAAATAATTGTTACAAGTAATAATAGCCAATATACCATACTAGAATCTCCTTCTCTGTTACCTTATAGAGATTCTAGTATACTACTTATAGTCCTAATGAAATATATTTAATTTCTAAATATTCCTCGATACCGAAATGACCACCTTCACGGCCAATACCGCTTTCTTTAAACCCACCGAACGGTGCTTGTGCAACTGATGGGAGGCCATCATTTAAACCGATAATACCGTACTCTAACGCTTCACTAATTTGGAATGCTTGACTAATATCTTTCGTGAAAATATACGCGGCTAAACCATATGGCGTATTATTTGCACGCTCAATTACTTCTTCAACCGTTTTAAATTTCGCAACTGGTGCAACCGGTCCAAATGTTTCTTCATTCATACAAAGCATCGTATCATTCGCCAATCCAATTACAGTCGGTTGCATAAAGTGTCCGTCTAGCTCTGCAACCTTTTGACCACCATATAAAACTGTTCCACCTTTTTGAATAGCATCTTCAATATGTTCTTGTACTTTTGAAACTGCATTCTCGTCAATAAGTGGTCCTACAGTCGTTCCGTCACCGAAACCGTCTCCTACTTTCAACTTCCCTACTGCCTTTTGAAACTTCTCTGCGAATACTTCGTAAACTTCTTCCTGAACAAATACTCGGTTTGTACATATACACGTTTGTCCTGCGTTACGGAATTTCGAACCGATTACTGCCTCTACTGCTTTATCTAAGTCTGCATCATTCATAACAATAAACGGTGCGTGACCACCTAACTCAAGTGAAACCTTTTTCATCGTTTGTGCCGCACTAGCCATTAACTCTTTCCCAATTTCCGTTGATCCTGTAAAGGACACTTTTCGAACACGCCCATCTTCCATCCACGTATCAGCAATTGCTTTCGCACTACCTGTTACAATATTTATTACGCCTTTTGGAATGTCTGCTTCATGAGCTAATTCAGCTAATTTTAACGCAGTTAACGGCGTTTGACTTGCAGGTTTTACAACCGCTGTACATCCTGCTGCAAGCGCCGGAGCTACCTTTCTCGTAATCATAGCAGCCGGGAAGTTCCAAGGCGTAATAGCTGCCATAACGCCAACTGGTTGCTTCATGACTAAAATACGTTTATTCTGATGAGAAGCAGGAATCATTTCACCATATACGCGTTTTCCTTCTTCTGCATACCATTCAACAAAACTATTTGCATAATTCACTTCACCAAGCGCTTCTGCAAACGGCTTTCCTTGTTCTTTCGTCATGATCGCTGCAATCTCTTCTTTATTTTCCTCAATAAGTGTGAACCATTTTTTTAATTTCGCTGCACGATCTGCCGCTGTTAACTTAGACCATAATTTAAAAGCTTCATGCGCAGCATCAACAGCTTGCTTTGCCTCTGTTACCCCGCCCTTTGGTACAGTCGCAAATATTTCCTTCGTTGCTGGATTATTTACTTCGATTTGCTCTTGCAATGTAATCCACTCACCATTTATATACATCGCCTTTTTCTCTACATTTACAAACGTCGCTTTTTTATCCAATATTCTCTTCCTCCTCTATAAGTTTCTTTATTTTCCTAGTCGCAGCAGATTGACTTATTTTTAAAAACTCCGCTACTTTATAACTCGATCCATATGTTTTATATGCTTTCAAAATAATATTCCGTTCTACTTCTTCTAACATTTTATAGAGACTTTGACCGGACTGTTCAACCGTTGATTTTTGCATCGCTATTGGTAAATCTTCTATCGTAACGATATCATCGGCAGTTATAACAATTCGCTCAATCACATTTTCAATCTCTCTATTATTTCCTTCCCACGGGTAACCAACAAACATTTGTAATGTGCTAGGCGCTAATTTTACATTTCTACCATATTTCTCGTTAAAGTGTTGTAAATAATGATAAATAAGTGGCAAAATGTCTTCTGTTCTTTCCCGTAGTGGCGGGATTACAATGGGAATGACATTCAGACGATAATATAAATCTTTCCGAAATGTTCCTTGTTTCACCATCATACTTAAATCTCTATTTGTTGCCGCTACAATTCTAACGTCCACCTTTTTTAATTCTCTTCCGCCTATAGGGCGAAACGTTTTTTCTTGCAACACTTGCAAAAGCTTTGCTTGAGTTTCAAGCGGCATTTCGCCAATTTCATCTAAGAATAGCGTTCCTTTATGCGCTGATTCTAATAGTCCCTTTTTCCCTTCACGATTCGCACCTGTAAAGGATCCGCCTGAGTATCCAAAAAGCTCTGATTCAATTAAATTTGTCGGCAATGCCGCACAGTTAATTTCATAGAAACTTTCATTCTTCCGGTTACTCACTTCATGTAAATGACGCACCAATCGACTCTTTCCTACTCCTGTCTCACCTAAAACGAGAACCGTACTATCTACTACGGATACTTTCTTGATTGTCTCGACTATTTTTTGCATAGCGATACTTTTAAAAATAAGTCCTTCATGTTCATATGTTTCTCTTAATTCTTTTTTATATGTTTTTAACTGATTATCCATTTCTTCTACCTTTTGACGTAATTGATAGAGTTCTGTAAGATCACGAGAGTAACTAATTACTCTTCTTAAATTGCCCTCTTCATCAAAAACAGGCCTTGTACGAACGTGTAAATACTCTCCTGATTTTGTGGTCTGAACTAGTTCGATTGGCCTCTTTTTTTCAATTACTTCTAACGTTGCTGATGGGTAAAAGATACCATCTTTCTGCAATTCTTTTACATGTTTACCTACTAACTCTTTTGCAGCCAATTGATAGTGCCTTTCACATGTACTATTTACACGTACAACGATTCCCTTTTCGTCAGTCACAAAAATTTCGTCAAACGCATATTCAAATACATCTTGTAAATCCATTAACACTCGTTCCTTTTCTGCAACCATCCTAGCCACCCCTAACTTCCAATCCGTCGATTCACTTCAATACCTTTATTATAAAGTGAATTTTCTGCATTTTATATAGAGTCAGCTAGAATGTTTGCTGTTTTATTATTTAACTTTTAAACACGAGCAATATTTGCTTTCTCATAACAGACTTGCAACGATTCTTCAATGATTGTTAATCCTTCTTCCAGTTGCTCATCTGTAATCACTAATGGCATTAGCACACGAATAACATTACCGTATGTTCCTGCTGATAGTAGAAGTAAGCCACGTTTATTTGCTTCTGCGCATAAATTAGCTGTTAACGTTTTATCAGGTGCTTTCGTCTTACGATCTTGAACGAGCTCAAATGCACACATTGCTCCTAAACCACGCACATCACCAATGCAATTATATTTATTTTTCATCTCTTCGAATCGGTTCATTACGACTTTTCCTAATTCTATCGCTCTATCATTTAAATTCTCTTTTTCTATTACATCAAGTACTGCTAATGCTGCCGCACATCCTAGCGGGCTTCCTGCATACGTTCCACCAAGTTCTCCTGGTGCAGACTCATTCATAATTTCTTTGCGCCCAATAACACCACTAATCGGTACACCAGCACCTAATGATTTAGATACCGTAATTAAATCCGGAACGACATCATAATGATCAATGGCGAAATATTTTCCTGTACGGCTAAATCCAGTTTGAATTTCATCCGCTACAAATAAGATGCCGTGTTCTGAGCAAATATTGCGTACTTCTTGCACAAACTTCTTACTTGGGACGATAAATCCACCTTCCCCTTGAACAGGTTCCATTACAACGGCTGCAATTGTTTCTGGTGCTACTTCTGATATAAAGAAGTTCTTGAATTCTTCAATCATAAAGTCATCGTACTGCTCTTCCGTTAGTCCTTCTGGGCGACGATATTCGTATGGGAATGGTGCTTTATATACTTCCGGTGCAAATGGGCCAAATCCAAACTTATATGGTTTTACTTTACTTGTCATCGTCATTGTCATTAATGTGCGTCCATGGAAACCTTTAGAAAATGCAATAATACCAGGTCTTTTTGTATATTTACGAGCAATTTTCACCGCATTCTCAACTGCTTCTGCACCACTATTTAAAAATAGTACTTGCTTATCAAAACTTCCCGGTGCTAATGCCGCAAGTTTTTCTGCTAATTCAATATATGGCTCATACATCATGACATTAAAGCCAGTATGAATGTATTGATCTACTTGTTTATGGAGCGCTTCTTTAACAGCTGGGTGACAATGTCCTACGTTAATTGTTCCTATCGCTCCAGCGAAATCAATGTACTGATTACCATCAACATCAGTAACAAGAGCACCATTTGCAGATTGTACAAACGTTGGGATGCCGTTACTTACTCCTTTTGGTACTATATTTTGGCGGCGTTCTAGCAAAGACGCTGCTTTCGGTCCAGGAATTTGTTCATTTACTTTAGCAAATTTTTTTATATTCATTACGTACCCCATCCTTTTCTTTACATTGTTTTCTCTTTTCATTGCAAAATGTATGCCAATATTCTTTTCTAGTATTCATCTATTTCGCCATAAAAAATAAGTCTATAAAGACTCATAACGAGTCTTTATAGACTTATTTTTCTTACACATTAGACTTTCCTTGTTCCCAAGTCAACTCACCTGAATGCGAAATAAAGTCCCCAACAGATTGTACTACTAAATCCGCAAGTGGTTCTAATGTTTGACGATTCCCTGTACCAGATAGTACTCCAATTGCATAGCAATCACCATTTTTCGCTAAATATAAATCAGTCGGTGTATCCCCAACGACAGCTACTTCACATGCCTTTAAATGAAACTTCTCACAGAAGGATTCTATAATTCTTTTATCGGGTTTTTGTGCCGCAAATGTATCTGAAGCTACAACATAATCAAAAAAGGTCTCTAATTGATACTGTTTTAAAAATAATTCTGTCGGTGCGAAATCATCAGCTGTAACAACACCTAAAATAAATCCTCTATCCTTTAAACTTTGTAAAATTTTCGGTAAATCTGCCGTCATTTTCATGTAAGAACGATGCTCGTACATAAGGGCAAACAGTTTTTCACTTACCCATTCATGCATTTCCTCTTCTTTAGATGACGTAATATACTTACAAAGCCCCTTTGCCACATCAAGGCTTGTTCCTGCCGCTATTGCGCTACGTGGGTGAACAAATACCCCATCCACACCGATTTCTTTTAATAAAGTCGGCTGCATTGATTGTGGCAGTTGGTATAATTTTATACATTCAGCCACAAGTTCTTCAGCCACTTTTATCCAAATTGAATGAAAATCCATTAATGTTCCATCTTTATCAAATAGTATTGCTTTTACTTTCTCCATAACACCCCACCTCTCGTTTCTTATATCCTCCAGTGTATCAATAAAATATGGATATAAAATAAACGAATTGTAAAAATACCATGAAAATCAAACTAACTTCAAATTTACAATTCTCTATATAATAAAAAAGGATGCCTTTACAGGGCATCCTCTTGATGTTCAGGAACAAATAGTTCCAGACAATGATACATATTTTCGAATTCCATCGGTGCATCTCCACCATATTCACCATCTAAATTAATCATTAGTTTATCTGGTGAATGCACTTTAATTCGGTTCGCTTGTGTGTATAGTACTTTTGGATTGTTAATATGTTCACCACGCTGCGCTTGTGTTGCAGCTTTAATTAAGTCGGCAATCGAACCTTTTTTCAGCACTAATAAATCAAATAAGCCATCGTTAATCGATGCATATGGTGCTACCTTTTCAAAGCCACCCACTGAACGAGTATTCGTAATTAAAAACATCGTAATTTCTTCTTGTAGTAATTTTCCATCATACTCAATTTCAACGTATGTTGGATGTAGTGATGGTAGCATTTCGATACCTTTTAAATAATAAGCAAGTTGTCCTAATACAGTCTTTAGCTTACTTGGTACTTCATATGTTAATTCTGTAATACGACCGCCACCAGCGATGTTAATAAAATATGTATCGTTTGCTCTACCAAGGTCTAATGGCACAGTTTTTCCTTCACAAATAATATCCGCTGCCTCTTCAATAGAACGAGGTACACCGATTGCACGTGCAAAGTCATTTGTCGTTCCAACTGGAATAATTCCAAATTTCGGACGGAATTCATGACCAACTAGACCGTTTACGACTTCATTTAACGTGCCGTCACCACCAGCCGCAATAACAACATCAAATTTACGCTCTACAGCTTGCCTCGCCGCCACAGTTGCGTCTCCAGGACCCGTTGTCGCATGACAAGATGCTTCATATCCAGCTTGTTCTAATTTTTGTAATACTTCCGGTAAGCTCTTCTTAAATAGCTCACGCCCAGAAGTAGGATTATAAATAATTCTTGCTCGCTTCATCATTTATTAGCACAGGAAATTTCTTTATGTATCGACAAAGAACATACCGAACTTCTATTCAGTATTCCCATGCCTACCTCCTCTCATCTTCCTATCCTTCTTTTATCTCGCTCAAACAGGCAGTAAGAACCCGATTCGTGTAGCCCATCAAAAGTAAATATTCATTTCAATGGTTTTGTTTTATTTGACAAAAAATTTATGTCCATCTATTTCCTCACAACAATTTACATATAACGAATAATAATTATCTATTATTTCATGAGATGAAAAAACCTCTATTTCTAGATTTATCATTATTCCCACCTTTTTGCAACTATCATACCATAGTTGCTATACAAACATTTTTCCACTTTTGACAGTTAATCAAACGTTTGTTTAAATAATTTTCTCTCATTTAAACAAACGTTTGATTAACCTAGAAAAACACCCATGTACGGGTGTTTTTCTGCTTAATCTTTAAAAGTTACTACTATTATCGCTTATTAATCTCTTCAAGTAAGATTTTGTTAACAAGCGGTGGATTTGCTTGTCCTTTTGTAGCTTTCATAATTTGACCAACTAAGAAGCCAATTGCACGGTCTTTACCGTTTTTAAAGTCTTCGATAGATTGCTCATTATTATCAAGAATTTCTGTTACAACTTTACGAAGTGTACCCTCGTCAGAAATTTGAACAAGGCCTTTCGCTTTAACGATTTCTTCTGGGTCTCCACCTTTTTCAATTAATTCGTTAAATACTTTCTTCGCAATTTTAGAAGAAATTGTACCTTTTTCAATTAATTGAACCATTTTAGATAAACCAGCAGGCGTTAATGCAACGTCTTTTAATTCTTTTTGTTGTTTGTTTAGGTATGCAAGTACTTCACCCATTAACCAGTTTGATGTTAATTTCGCATCAGCACCATCTGCAACAGTTGCTTCAAAGAAATCAGACATTTCTTTCGTTAATGTTAATACGTGTGCATCATAAGCCGGTAAGCCTAATTCTGCAACGTAGCGAGCTTTACGTGCATCTGGAAGTTCTGGAATAGAAGCACGAACTGCTTCTTTCCACTCATCGTCGATGTAAAGTTCAACTAAGTCCGGCTCTGGGAAGTAACGGTAATCATCAGATCCTTCTTTCACACGCATTAAGATTGTTTTCTTCGTTGCTTCATCATAACGACGTGTTTCTTGTTGGATGATACCACCAGATAATAATTCTTTTTCTTGGCGAGCTTGCTCAAACTCAAGACCTTTTTGTACGTAAGTGAAAGAGTTTAAGTTTTTCAGTTCCGCTTTTGTACCGAACTTCTCTTGTCCAACTGGACGAAGGGAAATGTTCGCATCACAACGCAAGGAACCTTCTTCCATCTTACAATCAGATACGCCAGTGTATTGAATGATTGATTTTAACTTCTCTAAGTATGCATATGCTTCTTCTGGCGTACGCATATCTGGCTCAGATACGATCTCAATTAAAGGCATACCTTGACGGTTGTAGTCTACTAATGAGCCGTCAGCTGTATGCGTGGATTTACCAGCATCTTCTTCTAAATGAAGACGTGTAATACCGATACGTTTCTTTTTACCGTCTACTTCAATTTCAATCCAACCATTTTCACCAATTGGCTTATCAAACTGAGAGATTTGGTAAGCTTTCGGATTATCTGGATAGAAATAGTTTTTACGGTCAAACTTCGTTTCTGTTGCGATTTCACAGTTTAATGCCATTGCAGCTTTCATTGCAAAGTTAACTGCTTCTTTATTTAAAGTAGGAAGTACTCCTGGGTATCCTAAGTCAATTACACTTGTTTGTGTATTTGGTTCCGCTCCGAATTCTGTTGGACTCGCAGAGAAAATTTTCGAATTTGTTTTTAACTCAACGTGAACCTCTAAACCAATAATTGTTTCTAAATTCATCTATGCTCGCCTCCTTACAGACTTGCTTTTTTTGTATGATGGTCTGTTGCTTGCTCAAACGCATGTGCAACGCGGTAAATTGTCGCTTCATCGAAGTGTTTACCAATGATTTGTAAACCAAGTGGCATGTTGTTAGCACCGAACCCACATGGAACAGAAATCGCTGGAACACCTGCTAAGTTTACTGGGATTGTTAAAATGTCATTTGCATACATTGTCATTGGATCATCAACTTTTTCGCCCACTTTAAATGCCGGAGTTGGCGTTGTTGGTCCAATAATAACATCGTAGTTAGCAAATACATTTTCAAAGTCGTTTTTAATTAATGTACGTACTTGTTGTGCTTTTTTGTAATATGCATCATAGTAACCAGAGCTAAGAGCAAATGTACCAAGCATAATACGACGTTTTACTTCATCACCGAAGCCTTCGCTACGTGTGTTTTTGTAAAGATCCATTAAGTTATTCACATTATCAGAACGAACACCATAACGTACGCCATCAAAGCGTGAAAGGTTAGCTGATGCTTCAGAAGAAGATAATAAGTAATACGTTGCTAGAGCGTATTTAGAGTGTGGAAGAGATACTTCCTCCCAAGTTGCGCCCATACCTTCTAATACTTTTAAAGCAGCTAGTACTGACTCACGAGCTTCTTCGCCAACACCTTCTCCTAAGTATTCTTTCGGTACAGCAATGCGTAAACCTTTAACGTCGCCTGTTAAACCAGCTAAGTAGTTTCCTACTTCAACGTTAGCAGAAGTTGCATCCATACGGTCAAGACCTGAAATAGCTTGTAATAAGTATGCATTGTCTTCTACTGTACGTGTAATCGGTCCGATTTGGTCAAGTGAAGATGCAAATGCTACTAATCCGTAACGAGATACACGTCCGTAGGTTGGTTTTAAACCTACAACGCCACAATATGCAGCTGGTTGACGGATAGAACCACCCGTATCAGAACCTAGAGAGAATAATACTTCTCCTGCTGCTACAGCTGCTGCAGAACCACCACTAGATCCACCTGGAACGTAATCTAAGTTCCATGGATTTTTCGTAGCGTAGAAACCTGAGTTTTCATTTGAAGAACCCATTGCGAACTCGTCCATATTTAATTTACCGATTGTAATTGTGTCAGCAGCTTTTAGCTTTTGCACAACTGTCGCATCATAAATTGGATCGAAGTTTGCTAACATTTTGCTTGCACAAGTCGTACGAAGACCGTTAGTTACAATGTTATCTTTAACACCGATTGGCATACCGAATAATAAACCATTATCTTCAGCACCAATTTTCGCGTCTAATTCTTTCGCTTTCGCGCGTGCGTTTTCTTCATCTAATGTAAGAAAAGCTTTTACGTTATCTTCAACATCCGCAATACGTTTGTAAGATTCTTCTACTAAATCCGTAACGGAAATTTCTTTGTTGTTTAATTTCTTATGTAACTCTGATACTGAATGATCAAATAATGACATCGAAATTCCCCTCCTCTATTCTAATACTGCTGGAACACGGATTTGATTATCTTTGTGATCCGGTGCATTTTTTAATACTTCTTCAACTGGTAAACCTTTTTCTGGTACATCTTCACGCATAACATTTTTCATAGTTAATACATGAGTTGTTGGTTTTACATCTGTTGTATCTAATTCATTTAACTGTTCTGCAAATGTAACAATTGCATCTAGTTGTTTTTGAAATTTTTCTGCTTCTTGATCAGTAATTGCAAGACGTGCTAAATGTGCTACGTGCTTTACATTCTCAACGGAAATTCTTGACACGGCTAGGCCACCTCCATAATATATCGTTCAATCTACAATACTATTGATGATACCAAATTTTCAGTACTTCAAGCAAGTCAACACACGGCACTTACAGCATTTTTACATAAAAAAAGAAAGGCAAACGCCTTTCTTTACGATTTACTCTTTATCTGACGGTTTATTTTTCGGAAATCTCTCGTTATCTTCTTCATTATCACGAATTGTTTTTTGTAATACAAAACAAGACATCGTTAAAAATAGTGTTCCAATTAAATAGTATCCTTTTACACTAAGCGTTTCATCTAGCGTATAAATCCCAATTAGCATACCTGAAAGCGCGCAAACAAATGAAGTCCATGCTAAAAACGTGAACGCTTGCGTATTACGTCTTCTCATCGTTCTCCCCCTCGTTAGCTGTACATCTATTATAGATAAGTATATTTACTATGATGAATTTTTATCCCACTTTAATGGGCAGTAAGACCCCCACCTCAAAATTCAGCGAAAGCAAAGAAGTTAGGTGGGGGATCAACTGCCCATAAAAGTCCGATTGGTTCAACTAATAATCAGTGGGGATGAAGAAAATCCCCACTGATTAAAGTTTCACTTTATGTAAATTCTAGTTTTATATTTATAAATCTTTCATAAAAGAATAATATTTCAAGGTGAATTTTCTGTCTAATCCGAAAAAACAATTGAAACCATTGACATTTATTTCAATTCTACATAAAATAAAAACAAATATTACGAACCTCGAAATATACGGGAGTGGAATTAATTGTTGCAATACGAACATTTTTTAGACTTACTGCTAGATAATGCCAAGAAACTTTTCTATCCTGAAGAATGGGTAAGCTTAGATTTAACACTTTCTAAAACTGAAGTATTTTGTTTACTTTGGATGGAGCGAAATACAGATATTACAATGACAAAAATCGCTGACCTTCTTGATATACCGATGAGTACAACGACAGGTGTTGTAAATCGTCTTGTAAAAAAGGGATATCTTGAAAGATACCGTGACGAAAATGACCGACGCATTGTATTAATTCGTTTAACAGAAAACGGCGTATTGCTCGTTCAAGAAGTAAAACAAAATGCAGCCCATTATTTTAACCTAGTGACCGAAGCATTATCGGAAGAAGAAAAAGCATTTTTACTACAAATCTTCCAAAAGATTATGAATCACATTGCTACGTCACAACAAAAAACAGAAGAAAAGGTTTCAACACCTAAAATGAAAAACATTCCGATTGAATAAAACCCTAGCTGGGTTTTTATTCAATCGTTTATTTCGCCACTCGTAATATTCGATACTCGAAACAAGGGGGATATGAATGATGAGAATTATTTTGTATACAGGTAAAGGCGGCGTGGGAAAAACTAGCATTTCAGCAGCAACTGCACTTCAAAGCGCAAAACAAGGATTAAAAACTTTAGTAATGAGCACAGACCCAGCTCATAGTTTAGGAGATTCATTTGGTGTAAAACTATCTTCTGAACCATTAGAAATTCGTGAAAACCTATGGGCACAAGAAATTAATACGATTTATGAGATGGAAAAAGGCTGGGGGAAATTACAGAAATATATTACACTACTCTTCACTTCCAAAGCAGCTGATGATATTACAACAGAAGAGTTAACAATGTTTCCTGGTATGGAAGATTTAATTAGCTTACTTCGTGTACTCGATTATTATAAACAAAACACATATGATGTTATTATCATTGATTGTGCCCCAACAGGAGAAACATTAGCCATGCTCAGTTTTCCAGACATGCTCGGCTGGTGGATGGAAAAACTCTTCCCTATTAAAAGAAAAGTTTTAAAAGTTGTTCGCCCTGTAGCGCAACCACTTCTTGGCGTCCCCCTTCCAACCGATGATATTATGGACGAATTAACAAATACACTTGAACAACTTGGCGAGATGAGAGATATTTTATCAAACCGAGACGTAACAAGTATCCGCATCGTTGTAAATCCCGAAAAAATGGTTATTAAAGAGGCTCAGCGTAGCTTTACGTATTTAAATTTATACGATTATAACGTAGATGCGATTATGATTAACCGCGTCATCCCTAACACTGTCATCGATCCTTATTTTCAAGCTTGGAAAGATACTCAAAAGAAATATAAAACATTAATTCAAAATAGCTTTGATCCGCTTCCTATTTACGAAGCTCCAATGTTTGAACAAGAAGTTGTTGGCTTACCTATGTTAGAACGCGTTGGAGATGCTTTATTTAAAAAAGATTATTGTCCTACTGAAGTAAAATTTAACGGTCGCACTCAATATGTAAAAAAAGATGGCGATGAGTATATTTTCGTTCTGTCCATTCCCTTCTCTAACAAAAGTGAACTTGCATTAAATCAAAAAGGTGACGAGCTTATCATTCGTGCTGGCTCTGTTAAACGAAACATCACATTACCCAAAACGTTAACACACCTTTCTATTCAAGGAGCAAAATTCGAAGATGATGTACTAAACATTCGATTTGGAGGTGTCGTGCATGCATGAGGAATTAATAAGGAAGGTAATTCGTACAAAAATAAAAATCGGTATGCATATATTAGAAGAGTTACCTGCACCAATCCAGCAATCAGCTAAGCAAATACTAAATATTTTACAAGAGGAGCTAGCTGCTTATCCGAAAGAACAAGGGCATCGTGAAGATAATTTGAAAAGTATTATAATTGAATGAACATCTCTGGATAGAGGGCCTTTCTAGGCTTTCTATCTCTATATTGGAGTGATGTAAGTTGTTTAAAAAACATTCCACTATTATGCTTTGGATGATTCCCTTGTTATTTCTCATTCATAACCTTGAAGAATCTTTCCAAATGCCACAATATCTTGCTAATCAATTTTCAATTACTTTTATAACTAGTCAACAATTTTCCATTGCGATTTCTATATTGACTCTCTTTGTTTTACTTATCGTCTTTCTATATCAAATAAACATCTTGTCTTCTATATACTGGATTATTTTTATACAGGGGGCTATCTTCTTCAACTCTGTTCAACATATTATTTTGTTTTTTATTTATCGCTCCTATAATCCTGGCGTAATATCCGCTGTTTTCATTGTTATCTTTTCTATTTTCTTTTTTTCATCCCAAAAACACTTAATTCATAAAAATAAATTCTTAATTACACTCGCTTTCAGCTTATTTTCTTATCCTATTATAATTTGGATTACCTTACTATTCGCTAGCTACTTTCATTCATAAAAAAGACCAGGAAAACTCCTGGTCCATTACTCTACTTAACAAACATTGGATTCTATGTTATACAGAATTGGAAGGTACAGAATTAGGGTTTGTTTTGTTTGTTAAGTAGATTATATGTTGAACGAACTAACAGCGGAGGGGTTCCTTCTGTTAGTCCATTAAACCCAATCATTATTTTACGATTTTTTCAAGCTCATCAAGTGAAAGATCTACTGAAATTGAACCATCATTTGTTTCTTTCTTAATTGCATCTGTTACTTCTTTTGAATGATATAATTCAATTACTTTTTTCAGTGTTGGATCATCTTTATCTTTCGTACGAGCTGCGAAAATATTAATATATGGCTTCGCATTTTCATTCTTTGGATCTTCTAAGAAAATTGGATCCTTCGCTGGATCTAATCCAGCTTGACCAGCAACACCGTTATTAATAACTGATGCTGCAACATCTTTTAACACACGAGGTGTTTGCTGTGCGATAACCGGTGTAATTTTTAATTTCTTCGGATTTTCAGCAATACCACTTGGATCTCCAAATAGACCAAAGTCTTTTTTAAGCTTTAATAATCCAGCTGCATCAAGAAGTTTTAAAGCACGTGCTTGGTTCGTTGGATCGTTTGGAATTGCAATTTCTGAACCATCTGGGATTTCATTTGCTTTCTTATATTTTTCAGAGTATAAACCCATTGGCGCAATTTGCGTTGTACCAACAGCTGTAATATCTAGCTTATGCTCTTTTTTAAATTGTTCTAAGAATGCAATGTGCTGGAATGAGTTTAATTCAATATCTCCATCAGCTAACGCTTTATTTGGCGTTGTGTAATCAGAGAACTCAACCAGTTTAATTTTAATTCCTTCTTTTTCAGCTTTCCTCTTCAAAATTTCCCAAGCGTCTCCATCCGTTCCAGTTACACCGACGCGAACTACTTTTTCTTTCGCCCCTGCCCCTGTGTCTCCACTTGAGCAGCCGCTTAATGCTGAAACCCCTACAATTGCTGATAATGCAAATGCTAAAATTTTCTTCATTTTCTTTTCCCCTCTTCCTTTTTATGATCTGCGTAAAAAGACTTTCGCAAAATAGTTTCCTAAGTTTTGAGCTAATTGTACGAGAATGATAAGTAAAACGACCGTTACGAACATAACTGATGTATCAAAACGTTGATAACCATATGTCATTGCTAAATCACCAAGACCGCCACCACCGACAAGCCCAGCAACTGCAGAAAATTCAATTAAACCAACTGTCATAAATGTAACACCTAAAATTAATGGCGCTAACGCTTCTGGTACAAGGATTTCAAAAACAATTCTAATTGGTGAAGCACCCATCGCTTGCGCTGCTTCAATTACCCCTTTCGGAACAGAAACAAGATTTGTTTCAACCATTCTAGCGATACCAATTGATGCAACTAACGTCATTGGAAAAATTGCTGCTGCTGTTCCAATTGTCGTTCCGATAACACTTCTTGTTAACGGGCTTAAAGCTACTAAGAAGATAATGAATGGAATCGGACGAATTGTATTAATGATGATATTAAGAATAGAAAAGACCCATTTATTTTCTAAAAAGTTTCCTTTTCTCGTTACATATAAAAGTAAACCTAGAGGTATACCAAGAATTGTAGCGAATATAAGGGTTACAATTACCATTAAGAGGGTATCTCCCGTCGCATCTAGTATGCGCGGCCAAAATATACTCCAATCAACTCGCATGAGCTTCTACCTCCTTCAGCTGCACTTGCAGTCTTAGATGTTGTAATGCTTTTTGAATTTCCCTCTGTTCACCTTGCAATTCTACAAGAAGATTTCCAAATAGCACATTTTGAAGTTCAATAATATTTCCGTACAGTACATTTACATCCACGTTATAGTTTTTTGCGATATATGATAGTACCGGCTGTCCTGTTTCCTCACCAGTAAATGTTAGGCGATAAATCTGACCACCATTTTGAATTTTCGCTAAAACACTTTCCGGTAAATGATCATTAATAACAGAACGTACAAAGTTTTGAGTCGTCGTTGTTTTTGGTTGTGTGAAAACATCAAACAGTTTTCCTTCTTCAATAACTTTTCCTTTTTCCATTACAGCTACACGGTGACAAATTTCTTTCACGACATGCATTTCATGTGTAATAAGAAGAATTGTTAAATTATATTCTCGATTTACTTTCTTTAATAAGTTTAGAATTTCTGTCGTTGTTTCTGGATCTAAAGCTGATGTTGCCTCATCACATATAAGAATATCTGGTGATGTTGCAAGTGCTCTAGCAATACCAACACGTTGCTTTTGTCCGCCTGATAGCTGCTCTGGGTAATTGTTTGCTTTATCTTCTAACCCTACAAACTTCAGCAATTCATTTACTCTTTCTTTTATTTCATTCTTTGGTACTTTTGCTAACTTTAATGGATAAGCAATATTCCCAAATACTGTTCTTGAATTAAATAAATTAAAGCTTTGAAAAATCATCCCGATTCTTTGTCTTAGCTTCCGTAATTCTTTCGTCGATAATGATGTAATCTCTTTATCATCTATTGAAATCGTTCCTGCCGTTGGTCTCTCTAACATGTTTACTAGGCGTAATAACGTACTCTTTCCAGCGCCACTAAAACCAATAATGCCAAAAATTTCGCCTTTCTCAACTGATAACGTTACATCCTCCACCGCATGAACAGATTGCCCACCTGTTTCATATACTTTACTTACATTGTTAAAAGAAATCATTTTTTCCCCTCCTATATGCTGTGAAAACTTGAAGCAGAGCTCTCGAGGTAAAATAAAAAGTGCTCTCCTTCTTATCAACCATAAAGATAAGAAGGAGAGCACTTATATGTACTCGTTCACATCTTCTCATCTTCCAAGCCTTTTATAGACTTGCTGGAGTTAGCACGGTATTAAAAAAACCCGTTGCTGAGGTATCGTAGGGCCAGTCCCTCCACCTCTCTGGATAAGAATGTATCGATTTAATTGTCGTTTAATTAATTCTCATTATAGAACTCAGAATAATAAGAGTCAATACATTTTTTAGAAAAATATTAATTATTTCTTTATTAAAATTTTCAGATGAAAAATTCAAGAAAAAATAGTAATCTTTAAAGTTATGTAAAATTCTCCTCTTGCATATTTTTTAAAAGGATAATCTTCTCTACTAATTGAATACCATTATTTGAATATGAAATCGGAGGAAGATAAATATATGAAAACAGCTCTTTTACTCATTGATATTCAAAATGATTATTTTCCACACGGCAAAATGGAATTACGTAATCCAGTCGAAGCAAGCGCATATGCCCGTCGGCTACTACAGCTCTTTAGAAAGAAAAACGAACCTATTTTTCATATCCAACATGTAGCAATAAAAGAGGACGCTACTTTTTTCCTACCCAATACAGAAGGTGTACATATTCATGAAAGCGTACGCCCACTTAAAGAAGAAACCGTTATACTCAAACATTATCCAAATAGTTTTCGCGAAACCGATCTTCTAGAGCAATTACAACGTTTAAATATTGAGCACCTCGTCATATGCGGGATGATGACTCATATGTGTATTGATGCTACCGTAAGGGCTGCCTTTGATTTCGGCTTGCAATGTACTGTTATACATGATGCTTGTGCGACAAAAGATCTTTCTTTTAAGAATGCTACGATACCAGCTGTTTATATTCATAATACAATTTTAGCTAGTTTAAATGGCGTATATGCAAATGTAATGAGTACAGAGGAGTTTTTAGCTACAAAAAAACACTCTCTTCAGTGAGCAAAACCGAAAAGAGTGTTTCTTGTCAAACCATAGATTTTCTTTCAAATTGTATTATACAGGAAATCCTTAAAATGAATACAAAAAAATGTGACTAATAAGTCAACTTTTCTCATTGTTTTATTTCTATTTACATGTTTATCCCGATATGAATAGGTTTTAGCTAGTTCCACTTACCAAATAGTAATATATGGTAAGTGTTTTTTAATGCAAATTAACTAATTTCTCCTATTATTTATCTGTTTGTTTTTGTTTCTTTTTCAAATACTCCGCACGCAATTTTTCAATTTGCTGCTTTTTATCAAATTTGACAGGCGTCTGTTTTTCATGAAACTTCGCGACAGCTACCTGACCTTTGTAATCCAATTGATATTTTCCCACTTTGTTCACCTACTTTTCTTATCTTGAAAGAGAATTTATTCAACCAATATAATATACCTTATTTTACTGAAGTAAACCTTATATTAGTTTTTCTACTTATATGTATCTTAATCCACATATAAAAAATTTTTCAAAAAAAGAGATCTTCGCAGACTGCGAAGATCTCTTCTACTATTTCTTATAAAGTTTCAGAAGTAGTTTTTGCTTGCATGTGAAGCGCTAAGTAGTCAGGACCACCAGCTTTAGAGTCTGTACCAGACATGTTAAAGCCACCGAATGGTTGGTATCCTACGATTGCACCAGTACATCCACGGTTGAAGTATAAGTTACCTACATGGAAGTCTTCACGTGCTTTTTCAATATGATCACGGTTGTTAGAGATAACTGCTCCTGTTAAACCGTATTCTGTATTGTTTGCAATTGCAAGTGCATGGTCAAAGTCTTTTGCTTTACAGAATGCTACTACTGGTCCGAAGATTTCTTCTTTCATTAGGCGAGCATCTTCTGCAACGTCAGCAACGATTGTTGGTTGGATGAACCAGCCTTTAGAATCGTCTCCTTCGCCACCTGCTAAAATTCTACCTTCTTCTTTACCAATTGCAACATAGCTCATTACTTTATCGAATGCAGCTTGGTCATTAACAGGACCCATGTTTGTACCTAATACAGCTGGGTTAGCAACTGTTAATTCTTTCGTTAATTCAACAGCACGATTTAATACGTGATCGTATACATCTTCGTGGATTACTGCACGAGAACATGCAGAACATTTTTGTCCTGAGAATCCGAATGCTGATGCAACGATAGATTTAGCTGCTAATTCAAGATCTGCTTCTTTATCAACAACGATTGTATCTTTACCGCCCATTTCAGCGATAACGCGTTTTAACCAAATTTGGCCTGGGTTTACTTTCGCTGCGCGCTCATAAATACGGATACCTACATCACGAGATCCAGTGAAGCTAATGAAACGTGTACGAGGGTGATCTACTAAGTAGTCACCAACTTCAGAACCATTACCTGGTACGAAGTTTACTACGCCAGCTGGTAAGCCAGCTTCTTCTAATACTTCCATGAATTTCGCTGCTACTACAGGAGTTGTACTAGCTGGTTTTAGTAATACTGTGTTACCAGAAACTAAAGCAGCTGTTGTCATACCTGCCATAATTGCGAATGGGAAATTCCAAGGAGAAATGATAACACCTACTCCTAATGGAATGTAAGAGAAACGATTATATTCAATTGGACGGCTTTCTACTGGAATTCCGTTTTTTAATTTCAACATTTGACGACCATAATATTCCATAAAGTCGATTGCTTCTGCTGTATCAGCATCTGCCTCATTCCATGGTTTACCTGCTTCTTTTACAAGAATAGCAGAGAATTCATGTTTTCTACGACGAACGATCGCTGCAGCACGGAATAAAATGTCTGCACGCATTTCTGGCTTTGATTTTCTCCAAGTTTGGAATGTTTCATCCGCTACTTGCATTGCTTTTTCAGCTAACTCACGGCTTGCTTTTGAAACACGACCAACAAGTTCCTCTTTATTTGCAGGGTTTACAGAAACAATTTTGTCTTCTGTAGTGATTTTTTCTCCCCCAATAATTAATGGATAGTCTTGCCCAAGATAAGATTCTACTTTCTTTAAACCTTCTTCAAACGCTAATTTGTTAGCCTCCACTGAAAAATCTGTAAATGGCTCATGTTTGTATGCTACTACCATTATTTTTAGCCTCCCCTTAGAAAAACGTTTACATTTTACAACATTATTCTACACGATAATTTAGATTTATTCAAATATTCCTAGACTTATATTTTAAAAATTAATTAATTTTTAAAATATAATAAAAAAACAGAGTTATACAAATGTATAACTCTACAAAATATGAGTATATTCCAAAACATTTTTGCTAATCAATAAAATAGTTACTAACAAAAATAAAGTCCTTACATATCCAACACCTTTTTGAACTGCAAACTTCGATCCAAAATAAGCGCCAAAAATCATCGATAACCCCATAATAATACCGTATTCAAAATGAATTACGTCTAAAAATAAAAAAGTGATTAACGATACGATATTACTAACAAAGTTCAAAAGTTTTCCAGATGCTGCCGCTTGAATAAAATCCAAACCAATTAATAAAAATGCAAAAATTAAAAAGGATCCTGTCCCTGGTCCAAAAAATCCATCGTAAAACCCTATCATTAAAATAACAAAGAAAAATATTAATGTTTTTCTTTTCGTCATCTTCTTATAGGTAGATACACTTCCCCAATCCTTTTTCGCAATAATATAAATAGCAATAAATACCAACATTACAAGCACTAACGGACGTAAAATATCTGGAGGAATAAACTTTACTACTAAAGCACCTGCTACTGCTCCTATAACAGTTAACGGGATTAACTTTCCTACAATTTTAAAATCGACCTTTCCCGATCGAATAAAGTAAATCGCACTCGTAAACGTCCCCATCGTTGCAGCTAATTTATTCGTTGCAATTGCCGAAGCTGGCGGTAAACCAACAAACATAAGTGCCGGAAGCGAAATTAATCCTCCACCACCAACAACTGAATCAATAAAAGCTGCTAAAAAACCGAATGCAATTAATAAAATAATGACTTGAAAACTTAATTCGTCCATGCGCTTTACCCCTTATCCCATTATTTATAACATTTTAAATTATAACAAAATTACCCAAGAAAAAAAGCCGTTCCATAAAGGAACGGCCCTTCTAATTAATCTAAAATTTTCACATACGGCTCATCTTGCTTCGCCTCACGTATAATAATCGCTTCTGGACGTTCTACAGATTTAATCGTTACTTGTACTTTCATATAATTCGGGAAGTATTCCATAACAAGCCCGGCTACATATTGTGTAAAGCCAATTATTTCTGCTTTCCCATTAAACTGGACAGGAATATCGAGCTTTATTTCTCTTAATTCATCGTCTCTATACATACCAGTACCGATAACAGCTGTATAGTCGCCTTGGAAATAATCGCTTAATTTTGCCTTGAAGTTTGATACTCTCGCCAGATCTTCACGTTTATTATCTGTTTTCGCTTGTTCAGATGGGAACAAATAGTATTTCTCATTAATTTGTTTCCAATCCTCAACCGTTTCACTGCCTTTTTCAACATTCGCATAAGAAACAAAGTTACCTGGTACGAGCGAAGACTTTGGAGCCTGACGATAAATCGCAAATGTTATCGGAACATTTTTTGCTTCAGACTTTTTTTCGTGCATAACTTTCAAGATTTCTTGCGCCATTTTTTTCCCTTCAGCTAACATTTTTTCTTGCTCAATTTTAGCCTCACGCGGATAACCATGCTCTTCCTCATAATAATGAACCGAATTCATCGCTAAGCCAACTACAATGCCTTGGAGCTCACCTTTCTCATCTTTCTCGTCTTTTTTCACATAATAATCATGCTCTAAAATATTCGAAATATATATTGGATTTTTTTTATTTTTTTCCTCTAATGATCCAGATCCTTCACCTAACGCTGGGTTTAAACCAATGTTTGGAAACTTAACTGCATCCTTTTTTAATTTGTCCTCTAGTTCTTTTTGTTCAGCAACTGTACGCTTTCTTTTAACAAGCATTTGTATAGTTTGAGCATCTAGAACATCTCCACCTTTAAAGAAATGTTCTTTCGTACTAAATGATTCTTTCGCAATACGCATTAATCCTGTTTCAAATTCATCTATATCAAGACGATTACTTACTCCTTGCACAACTAAGCCACGTGCGTTTCCTCCCTCAAATGGAATAGTCGTCTTATAATATTCATCCGAAATAGAGTAATTCGGGACGATTGCTTGCTCTTTTGCTTTCCCCGATTTCTCAACCACTTTTTCATCTTTATCGGCACCTGCACTACATCCACTTACAAGTAGGCCAAGGCTTAATACCGCTAATGCTATTTTTTTCATGGTAAGTTTGCACCTCTTACTTATTTAGCTCTTGTAAGAACCTCTCTTCATTCCAAACCTCGACATTATGTTTCTCCGCTTGTGCTAATTTCGAACCTGCCGCTTCACCTGCAACAACTAAATCTGTACTTTTACTAACACTTCCTGTTACCTTTCCACCTAATGCCTCAATCTTTTTCTTCGCTTCACTACGTCCCATCACTTCTAATTTCCCTGTTAAAACGACAGTTTTTCCTGCGAAGTACGACTCAACGTTTTGTAAATCAGCAATTTTCATGCCTTTATATGTCATGTTCACGCCGTATTCTTTAAATTGTTGTAATAACTCTAATACGTCTTCATTATCGAAATACGTTACTACGGATTGAGCCATTTTTTCACCAATTTCATTAATTGCTTTTAGTTCTTCTTCCGTTGCCTTCACAAGCGCATCCATCGTTTCGAAATGCTCTGCAAATGTACGTGCCGCTTTCGCTCCAACATGGCGAATACCAAGACCGAATAATAATCGCTCTAATGAGTTTTCTTTAGAATTCTCAATTGCTTGTACTAAATTCGTTGCTGATTTTTCTCCAAATCGTTCTAGCTGTAATAATTGCTCTTTCGTCAACGAATATAAATCAGCAAATGTACGAATATAATCTGCCTCAAAGAGTTGTGTAATGACACGTTCTCCAAGTCCATCAATATTCATTGCATTTCTTGAAACGAAATGGATTAACCCTTCTCGAATTTGAGCAGGACAAGTTGGATTTATACAACGAAGTGCTACCTCTTCTTCTAAACGAACTAGTTCACTCTCACATGCTGGGCAATGCGTTGGCATATGATATTCTTCTTCCTCACCAGTACGCTTATCGAAAATAACATTCACAACTTCAGGAATAATATCTCCAGCCTTCTTCACAACAACGTAGTCACCAATTCGAATATCTTTTTCACGAATTAAATCTTCGTTATGTAAAGAAGCACGACGAACGATCGTACCAGCCACTCGCACTGGCTCTAGCTCTGCAGTCGGTGTTACAACCCCTGTACGACCAACACTTAATTCAATGCCTGTTAATCTTGTTACAACTTCTTCAGCTGGGAATTTATAAGCAATTGCCCATCTTGGACTCTTTGCTGTAGTGCCTAGACTTTCTTGAAGAGCAACATCATCTACTTTTATAACGATCCCGTCAATCTCATAATCAAGATGCGGACGTTTTTCTTGCCATTCTTCTACATAAGCTATAACTTCTTCAATTGTTTCACATGTGCGTCGATTTGGATTTGTTTTGAATCCAAGTTCACCTAAGAAATCAAGCGATTCACTATGTGATAGGATTGTTTTTTCTTCTACATTCGCAAGACCGTATACAAACATAGATAAGTTACGCTTCGCTGCAATTTTCGGATCAAGTTGGCGGATTGAACCTGCTGCCGCATTACGCGGATTCGCAAATACATCTTCACCATTTTGCTCTTTTTCTTCATTTAACTTAACGAATGAACGCTTCGGCATATAAGCTTCGCCTCGTGCCTCTAACGTTACTTCTTCATTTAAACGAAGCGGGATTGCTTTAATCGTTTTTAAATTTTGGGTAATATCTTCACCTGTTACACCATCACCACGTGTTGCCCCTTGAATGAAGCGTCCTTTTTCATAATGAAGTGAAACAGCAAGTCCGTCAATTTTTAATTCGCATATATATCTTACATTCGCATCATCAATTCCTTGACGTACTCGTCGGTCAAAATCACGTAAATCTCCTTCGTTAAATGCATTTCCCAAACTTAACATCGGTGACTTGTGTGTTACTTTTTCAAATATATCAAGAACCGTTCCCCCAACGCGAACGGAGGGAGAATCTTCACTCATAAACTCTGGGTTCTCTGCTTCTAATTTTATAAGCTCCTGCATATTACGGTCATACTCCGCATCAGAAACAGAAGGATTGTCTAACACGTGATATTGATAGTTAAATGTATTTAACAAATCACGTAGTTCTTCTATACGTTTTTTTACTATCTCTTTTGACATATCCTCATTCCTTTCCTATTGTTTCGTCACAGGTGCAAATTTTGCTAACAAGCGTTTAACACCAATTGGGCTTGGGAACGCAATATCTAATTCTTTTGCATCACCTTCACCTTTTACACTTACAACTGTACCGATTCCCCATTTTTGGTGGGAAGCTTTATCGCCTACTGCCCAGCCGATTTGTTCGCCGCCTGTCGTCTTAGCTGCAGGACGCGCGAAAGCTGAGCGAGAACGTGTTGTAGTTGTAGTTGTCGTTTTACTGCTACTTGCCGTTCTTCCTTTTGCACCAAACGAAGTTTCACGCTTCGGCGCTGTTTCATTTAATGATTCTACTAGTTCTGTCGGGATTTCTGTAATGAATCGGGATGCGGCATTCATACTTGTTCTACCAAATAAAGTACGCATTTGTGCATTTGATAAATACAACTCTTCTTCTGCACGAGTAATACCTACATAAGCAAGACGACGCTCTTCTTGCATTTCATCTTCTTCCATTAGAGAACGAGTATGCGGGAATATTCCTTCCTCTAAACCAACAATAAAGACAACTGGGAATTCTAATCCTTTCGCTGAGTGCATCGTCATTAAAATAACTTCCTCACCAGCAGTTGGGTCTTCATCTACACGATCAATATCTGCAACAAGTGCTAAGTCTGTTAAGAATGCAACAAGGCTCTTATCTTCGCTTTGAGATTCAAATGTTTGCGTAACAGATAAAAACTCATCTAAGTTCTCTAGACGACCTTCCGCTTCTAACGTACGCTCGTTTTTCAACATGTCGCGATAGCCTGTTTTCTCAATAACTTCTTCTACCAATTCTGTAACAGATAAATACTCTTGCATATTTACCCAGTTGTGTAATAAACCTGCGAATTCTTTTACTGCCTTTGTAACCTTTGCACTTACTCCAACGTGCTCAATCTCATCGAATACAGCTGTTAATGAAATTCCATTTTGTACACCGTAATTAATAATTTTATCGATAGAAGTCGCACCAATTCCGCGCTTTGGCACGTTAATAATACGTGCGAAACTAATCTCATCATCTGGATTCCCAATTAAGCGTAAATACGCCAAAATGTCTTTAATCTCTTTACGGTCGTAGAACTTCGTACCGCCGACAATTTTGTAAGGAATATTAGATTTCAGGAAAATCTCCTCGACCATACGAGACTGCGCATTTGTACGATATAACACCGCAAAATCAGTATATTTTCGTTTTCCCATTTGAATATCGTCGCGAATTTTTTTCGCAACAAAGTATGCCTCGTCCTTTTCCGTTGCAGCACGATAGTAAGAGATTTTGCTTCCAACTTCATTATCTGTCCATAATTTCTTCGGTTTACGATTCGTATTTCTTTCAATGACAGCATTCGCTGCATTTAAAATATTTTGTGATGAACGATAATTTTGTTCTAACAGAATAACTTGCGCATTCTCATAATCTTTTTCAAATGACAAAATGTTAGAAATGTCCGCACCACGCCAGCGATAAATTGACTGATCTGAGTCACCTACAACACATAAATTTTTAAAACGTGCTGCCAAATGTTTAACAAGAAGGTACTGCGCTTTGTTCGTATCTTGATACTCATCCACGTGAATATACTGGAATTTACGCTGATAAAACTCTAGTACTTCTGGAACACGTTCAAATAGTTGAATCGTCGTCATAATTAAATCATCAAAATCTAATGAGTTATTTTTCAAAAGACGTTTTTGATATTCTGTATATACATCGCTCGTTAATTTTTCATATGGATCAGCAATTGTAATTTTCTTTGCATATTTATCCGCAGATAACAATTCATTTTTCGCATTACTAATACCAGCTAAAATAGAGCGCGGTTCAAATTTCTTCGGATCAATATTGCGCTCTTTCATAATTTTTTTGACTACAGTTAACTGATCACCTGAATCTAAAATTGTAAAGTTACGATTAATACCAATGCGATCGATATCACGTCGTAAAATACGTACACACATAGAGTGGAACGTAGAAATCCAAATATCTTCTGCTTCTGGTCCGACAAGTGTATCAATACGCTCGCGCATTTCACGAGCCGCTTTATTTGTAAAGGTAATAGCTAGTACATTCCATGGTGCTACTCCTTTTTCACCAAGTAAATACGCAATACGATGTGTTAACACACGTGTTTTACCACTGCCTGCGCCTGCCATTAATAGAAGTGGTCCGTTCGTTGTTTGTACTGCTTTTTGTTGCTGCGGATTTAAACCATTTAATAATCTATCTGTCATACTCATATATGCCTGCACCTACTCTCCTTTTACTGCTTTAACCGTTTTTAACGCTGCTTTTATATCATCATAAATAATATTTCCAACAACTACTGTATCAGCATACTGCGCCATTTCCTTCGCTTGTTCAGCATTAGAAATACCACCGCCATAATATAACTTAGCTTGTTTCAATTCTGCTTTCACATTTTTAACAAGTTCAACATCTCCATACGTACCGCTATATTCTAAATAAAATATCGGTAAACGTAATAGCTTGTCTGCTAAACGCGCGTATGCAATTACATCATCTTCTGTTACATCACACTTTGCATCTGTAAGCTGGGCTACTTTCGCTTCAGGATTTAAAACACAATATCCTTCCATAAAAATTTCGTCCCAATCCATAATATCCCCAAATTCTTTCAAAGCCTCATGATGAACGCCTGTTACCCATTCCACCTTTCGGCTATTTAAAACGCTTGGGATATAATAAAAATCGAATCCTGGTGTAATTGCTTCCACATCAGAAACCTCTAACACACAAGGAACTGCATATCTACGAATGCTAACTAGCATGTGTAGTACATTATCAATTGTCACCCCATCACTTCCGCCTACAATAACAGCATCTGTTCCAGACTCACAAATCATTTCTAAATGTTCGTCACTTAATTCCTTATTCGGATCAAGTTTAAATACATGTTTCCATCCGGAAATATCGTACATGAAAACACCCTTTCTTTTCTCAAGTTGTATATATTTCTGTTTAAAATAACAGTTTATTTTCATTAGGATTTTTTTAGTTCACCTTAAATATTTGTTTAAAGCGGAGAATTAAGTTTGAAATCCCCTCTTCCACATTTTTTAAACGAGAGGATTTAATTTTGAACTTCCTTTTATGCATTCTTTCATTATAACAAAAAAAGCTACTTACACACACGCACAATCCAACATCTTTTTCCACGTCAAATGTTGGATTACATATCCGAAAAATCAAAAGGGATACTAATAAAAGAAATAGTATTATCTATTTCAACTTTCATAAAAGGAGTGTTTTTCTAATGAAGCAAAATATCGGTACAATAAATGCCCTAATTCGAATTACACTCGGACTTGTCCTCTTCGGTTGTAGTGCAACGAAACTCGTGCGCAAACCTTGGTGCACTTGGTCTAACATTTTGCTATGGATTGGTGCAATGAAAGTTGCAGAGGGAATTGTTCGTTTCTGCCCTATTGTTGAAATGTGGAAATTCGGAAAATACATGAACATGGGGGCATTTAAAATGCCTAGCATGGATTTTGCTAAAAAGGGACATACTAAAGAAGAAGCGAATCAAACTTCCAATCGCGACAAACCACAGTCAAATGGAAGTTATGACGCTTCTGACAAAGAGATTGAGTCAGCGATTGAAGATATAATCCTGGCAAAACCGCTTTGAATCATTTGTCACGATGCAAGATGCTCTCAAAGGGACTTAGCTGCTGCAGTGGGCGGTTAAGTCTTCTTTATTTTACCATGAAACAGAACGTATATTCTTATTTTAAGTATTTAAATATACATAATCAATAAAATTCAGAAAATTAGGTGTAAACCCCTTGCTTAAAATGATATAAAAGTGATATCATTTTTATATCAGGAGGCGATCATATGAAAGAAAAACAAGTATTTTACGTTAATGGTTTTCTTGGGATTATTGGAATTTTAATTTTAGCCGCTATCGGTGTATTTTTCCTTGTACAAGAAATTTTCATAGGAGCAGCATTAACTATTATTTTAGCTGCAGTTCTTGCTACAGGTATCGGGATTGTTCAGCCAAATCAAGCAAAAGTCATTACGTTTTTCGGTAATTATTTAGGAACAATTCGTCAAAACGGTTTATTTTTAACGATTCCGTTCGCGTTCCGTCAAACTGTATCGTTACGTGTTGAAAACTTTAATAGTAAAAAATTAAAAGTAAATGATGTCGACGGCAACCCAATTGAAATTGCAGCTGTTATCGTATATAAAGTTGTTGATTCTGCAAAAGCAATGTTCGGCGTCGAACATTATGATCGATTTGTAGAAATTCAAAGCGAAACGGCAATCCGCCACGTTGCAACGAAATATCCTTATGACAATTTTCAAGATGAAACTTGCATTACGTTACGTGGAAACACTGAAGAAATCTCTGAAGAATTAAAACGTGAGTTAGAAGCACGCCTTGAAATTGCTGGCGTAGAAGTATTAGAAACTCGTTTAACACATTTAGCTTACGCAACAGAAATTGCCCATGCAATGCTACAACGTCAACAAGCAAAAGCAGTATTAGCTGCTAGAAAAGAGATTGTTGAAGGTGCTGTGAAGATGGCCAAAGATTCAATCCATATGTTAGATGAAGAAGGCGTACTAGAACTCGATGACGAGCGTAAAGCAAATATGGTGAACAACTTATTAGTTGCCATCGTTTCAGACAAAGGTGCGCAACCAGTTATTAATACAGGAAGCCTATACTAAAAGGTTGTAAATCCTTATGGCTAAAAAGAAAAGCTTTCCATTACGTATTGATCCTGAATTACACGCAGTCATCGAAAAATGGGCGAATGATGAGTTTCGTAGCGTCAATGCACACATCGAATATTTACTTCGAGAAATGGCAAAGCAAAAAGGGAAATTAAAAAAAGATAAAGATGCATAAAAAATCCCGCTGAGGAATCAGCGGGATTTTTCACATATTAATTTCTCGTCATCTCATGCCCAATTGCACGATATCCTATATCACTTCGGTAAAATAGACCATCACTCTCAATTTTACCGATTTCTTTATATACTTTATCTTTTGCTTCTTGTAAACTATTCGCCTTACAAGCAACAAATAGTACACGGCCACCGTTTGTCACAAAGTCACCATGTTTCATTGCTGTACCCGCATGGAAAACAATTACATCTTGCAATGCATCTAGCCCTTTAATAATTTCACCTTTTTTATATGCTTCCGGGTATCCTTTCGAAGCAAGCACAACACCAATTACCGATTCCTCTGACCATTGTAACGTTAACTCACTTTCATCTAATACAGCGTTACATACGTCCACTAAATCATTTTCTAAACGAGGTAATACAACTTCAGTTTCAGGATCGCCAAAACGTGCATTAAATTCAATTACCTTTGGACCATCATTTGTTAAAATAAGTCCCGCATATAAAATTCCTGTAAACGATCGATTTTCTTGGATCATCGCTTTAGCAGTTGGATGTAACACCGTTTCAATCGCCTCTTGAACTGCTGACTCCGAAATTTGTGGTACTGGAGAATATGCACCCATTCCGCCAGTATTTGGACCTTTATCACCATCAAAAGCTCGTTTATGATCTTGTGCAATTACCATCGGATGTACAGTTGTTCCATTCACAAATGCCATTAATGAAAATTCTTGTCCATCTAAAAACTCTTCAATAACAACTTTCTTACTCGCTTCCCCGAACTTTACATCTTGCAGCATTTCTTTCACAGCTTGTAATGCCTCTTCAAGTGTCATTGCTACCGTTACACCTTTACCAGCCGCTAAACCGTCTGCCTTAATAACAATTGGTGCACCAACCTTTTCAATGTACTTTACTGCTTCTTCATAGTCTGTAAAAGTTTCGTACGCTGCAGTTGGAATATTATATTTTTTCATAAGCTCTTTTGTAAAAGCTTTACTACCTTCAATAACAGCAGCCGCTTGATTCGGACCAAATACGCGAAGTCCCTCTTCTTTAAAACGATCAACAATTCCATTCATAAGTGGAATTTCTGGTCCAACGAAAGTTAACTCAATATGATTCTCTTTCGCAAATAAAACTAATGCATCAAAATCATTTTCATCAATATCAATTGGTGTTGCAACATCACGCATACCTTCATTACCTGGTGCTACATATACCTTTTCTACTTTTTCAGATTGTGCAAACTTCCAAGCTAAAGCATGCTCACGCCCACCGCGTCCAATTACTAAAACATTCATATTTCATCCCCCAATATTTAAATAAGTACAAACTAGAAGCTATGCTCCTAGTTTGTTTTTTCATATCAATCAAAGTTTAAAAAGGAAGGTTATCTTAACCGGACTTTTTAAACTTCCTCTATTAGTGTTTGAAATGACGTACGCCAGTGAACACCATAGCAATCCCATACGTATCCGCCACTTTAATAGAATCTTCGTCACGGATTGATCCGCCTGGTTGGATGATTGCTGTAATCCCTGCTTTTGCTGCTTCTTCCACTGTATCTGGCATTGGGAAGAAAGCATCAGATGCAAGTGCGCTACCTTGTGCTTTTTCACCAGCTTGTGTAATTGCGATTTTTGCAGAACCTACACGGTTCATCTGTCCAGCACCGACACCAATTGTCATATCATCTTTTGCTAAAACAATTGCATTTGATTTCACATGCTTTACAACTTTCCAAGCTAATTTTAAATCTTTCCATTCTTGCTCTGAAGGTTCACGTTTCGTTGGAATTGAAATTGTACTTTCATCTAATGATAACGTATCTTCCTCTTGAACGAGAAGGCCACCTTGTACAGAAGTTAATTTTTTGCTTGCGCTTGTCGCCTTTTCAATATTTACAGTTAATAAACGTAAGTTTTTCTTACTTTGTAACACTTCTAAAGCTTCTTTCGAGAAAGAAGGTGCGATAATAATCTCTAAGAAAATTTCGTGTAACTTTTCAGCTGTAGCTTTATCAATTTCACGATTCGCTGCAATAATGCCTCCAAAAATGGATACTGGATCCGCTTCATAAGCACGTGTGTATGCTTCATGAATATCCGTACCTACTCCAACACCACATGGATTCATATGTTTTACTGCTACTACTGCTGGTTCTGTAAATTCTTTCACGATACTAAGCGCTGCATCTGCATCGTTAATATTGTTATACGATAATTCTTTGCCATGTAATTGTTCTGCGTATGCAACAGAAGAAGTTGCTGCGAATGGTGCTTTATAGAAAGTTGCTTTTTGATGTGGGTTCTCGCCATAACGTAAATCTTGCTTTTTCTCAAATGTCACAGTTAATGTTTCAGGACTTTCTTCACCCATTTGCTCTGTTAAGTAGTTAGAGATTAACGCATCATATGCTGCTGTATGGCGGAATACTTTCGCTGCTAATTTACGTTTCGTTTCTTCTTTTACTTCACCGTTCTCTTTCAGTTCTGCTAATACAACATCGTAATCTACTGGATCTACAATTACCGATACAAATTTGTGATTTTTCGCAGCAGAGCGAATCATTGTTGGGCCACCAATATCAATATTTTCAATTGCATCAGCAAATGTTACATCAGGCTTAGCGATTGTTTCTTTGAATGGGTATAAGTTAACGACAACAAAATCAATTGGCTCTATACCTAACTCGTTCATTTGTGCTACATGCGTTTCATTATCGCGAACTGCTAATAGACCACCATGAATATTTGGATGTAATGTTTTCACACGACCATCCATGATTTCTGGGAAACCAGTTACTTCAGAAATACCGATTACTTGTAAGCCGTTTTCTTCTAGTAATTTTTTTGTACCGCCTGTTGATATAACTTCGATCCCTTGTTCTAGTAAACCTTTAACAAATTCTACTACTCCTGTTTTATCTGAAACACTTACTAATGCACGCTTTTTCATTTACCCTTCACCCCTGGTTGTATGTTAGTTAACAGTTGGTTCTTTCGTAGATTGAACAATTTGATTCACTGTATTTACGTATAACTTATGTTCAACTTGTTGAATTTTCGTTTGTAAGCTTTCTCTCGTATCCCCTTCAGAAACAACTACTGCTTCTTGTGCAATAATTGGCCCTGTATCCATACCTGCGTCTACATAATGAATCGTTACTCCAGTTACTTTCACACCTGCTTCTAACGCTTGACCAACAGCATCTTTCCCTGGAAAACTCGGTAATAGTGATGGATGAATATTAATAATCCTTCCGCCGTAAGCTTCTAGTAAAGTTGGTCCAATTAAACGCATATATCCGGCTAAAATAACATAATCAATTTCATACTCTTCTAGCTTCTTTAATATCTCTTTTTCAAACGCTTCTTTTGACTCATATGCTTTCGCTGAAAAAGCGAAACACGGGATATGATGATAATGTGCTCGCCCAACAGCGCGTGCTTCTGGTTTATCACATACTAATAAACTAATTTCCGCATCCAATCTTTTTTCTTCTACTGCATTAACGAGAGATTGAAAGTTAGATCCGCTTCCAGAAGCAAAAACTGCTAATCTACTCATAGCGCTGTGCCTCCATTAAAAGTAACGCCAGCTCCTTGTACAGTGCGTCCAATAATACGAGCAGTTTCTCCTTGCTCTTCAAGAAGACGAACAACATCTTTTGCATCTTCTTCCTTCACCGCTACTACCATACCAATACCCATGTTAAAAATATTGAACATTTCTTTCTCTTCCAACTTGCCAACTTCTTGAAGTAAACTAAAGATCGGCTGAATTTCCCAAGATCCTAATTCAATTTCTGCACCGATTCCTTCTGGTAACATACGTGGAATATTTTCAATGAATCCGCCACCTGTAATATGTGCCATACCGTATACTTCATATTTCTTCAATAGTTCTAAAATAGGTTTGACATAAATTTTTGTTGGTTTTAATAATTCTTCACCAAGAGGTAGCTCTAAGCGTCCGTAAATGCGATCTAAAGATAGTTCTCCATCTTCTAGTAATACTTTTCGTACTAAAGAATAACCGTTACTATGAATACCGCTAGATGCTAAGCCAATTAATACGTGACCAGCTTCAATTTTTTCACCTGTTACAATTTTCTTTTTATCAACGATCCCAACTGTAAAACCAGCTAAATCGTATTCTTCTGTAGAATACATTCCTGGCATTTCAGCTGTTTCTCCACCAATTAAAGCACAGCCTGCTTGGCGACAGCCCTCTGATATACCTTTGACGATGTTTTCAATTTTACTAGGTTCAGCTTTACCACAAGCAATATAATCAAGAAAGAAAAGCGGCTCTGCTCCTTGCACAACAATATCATTTACACACATTGCAACCGCATCAATACCAATTGTGTCATGTTTATCTGCCATAAAAGCGAGCATCAATTTCGTTCCCACGCCATCTGTTCCAGATACTAATACAGGTTCTTCTAATGCAAATTTTGATAGGTCAAACATACCTCCAAAACCGCCTAAACCGCCTAGTACTTCTTTTCTCATTGTTGTTTGTACGTGTTTTTTCATGCGAGATACCGCTTCATATCCAGCTTCAATATCTACTCCTGCTTGCTTATATGCATTCGCCATCGTTATCTACACCTCGTCTTTTAATTTCTCCCTATCCTGTGCGGGCCGTTTTAAGAAAGAAGCTAGCTTCTACATCAAAAAGAAGTAGAAGCTTTTTTCTTCTTATTTTATACTTTCTAAAAGCTCTTGCTCATAATCATAAAGAGCTGTTGGATAATCTCCATTGAAGTACGCCATACATAGGCCACCGTATTTCCCTTCATATGGACGTCCAATTGCATCTACTAATCCATCTTCACTTAAAAATGTTAATGAGTCTGCACCAATCATTTCACGAATTTCTTCTACCGTATGATTTGCTGCAATTAATTCTTTTCTCGTTTGAATATCAATGCCATAGAAACATGGATATTTCAAAGGTGGTGAAGCTATTCTTACGTGAACTTCTGTCGCTCCAGCCTCGCGAAGCATACGAACAATTCGTTTACTCGTTGTTCCTCGTACGATAGAATCATCAATCATAACAACTCGTTTTCCTTCAACTACACCTCTTACTGCTGAAAGCTTCATCTTAACCCCTTGCTCTCGCAGTTCCTGAGAAGGTTGAATAAACGTACGTCCAACGTAACGATTTTTAATTAATCCTAACTCATATGGAATGCCTGTCGCCTCCGCATAACCAATTGCTGCTGAAATGCTAGAGTCTGGTACACCAGTAACAACATCAGCTTCAATAGGAGCTTCTGCCGCCAAACGTTTCCCCATGTTTTTACGTGCTGCATGGACATTAACACCAGCGATATTTGAATCTGGGCGTGCGAAGTAAATGTATTCCATACTGCAAATTGCATGTTCTACATCATTTGTAAAACGATCTACGTGAATTCCTTCATCATTAATGATAAGTAATTCACCCGGTTCTACATCACGAATGTATGTTGCACCTACTACATCAAAAGCACATGTTTCAGATGCTACAACGTAAGCATCTCCCATCTTTCCAATTGAAAGGGGACGGAATCCATTTGGATCTAGCGCAACAATCATTTCATTTCCAGTTAGTAAAAGATATGCAAACGCACCTTTCACTTTATTTAGAGCTTCTTTTACACTTTCAATTAACGAATCTTTCGTACTACGTTTAATAAGATGTAAAAGTACTTCTGTATCTGAACTTGTTTGAAAAATACTTCCCTCTGCCTCTAATTCACGGCGAAGCATTTTTGCATTAATTAAATTCCCGTTATGAGCTAATGCCATACTATGATCAGAAAAACGAAATAGTAATGGTTGAACGTTAGCCACTTCACTTCCACCAGCCGTCGCGTATCGTACGTGTCCGATTGCTGATTTTCCGTTCAATCCTTCTAGCTCTCCTCTTGAAAACACTTCTGATATTAAGCCTAACCCCTTGTGACCGACGATTTTTTCTCCATTATTTACGACAATGCCTGCGCCTTCTTGTCCACGGTGCTGTAAACTGTGCAATCCGTAGTATGAAACTTGTGCCGCATTTTCATGCCCCCAAATTCCGAAAACGCCACATTCTTCGTTTAACCCCTTTATTTCAGCAAGCATGGGATTGCCCCTTTCCAAGCCTTTCTCATTTCATCTACATTTGCTGTAAGTAACACTTCATTTTCTTCATTATGAATTGTCACTTCATTTGTATTTGTTACTTCTCCAACTTGAATTGCTTCTACCGCTTTCTCAAACGCTTCTTTATTTTCACGTTTTACAGTTATCACGAAGCGAGATTGTGATTCCGCAAATAATGCCGCTGTTGCTTCCCCGTCTAATTTCACAGTAGCACCTAAGCCGTTAGCACCAATTGCACTTTCTGAAATCGCAACTGCTAAACCACCTTCAGCAACGTCATGTGCAGATTGAACAAGGCCAGCTTGAATTGCTGCTAATACTTGTTTTTGACGTTTTAATTCTACGTCTAGATCGATACTTGGTGATTTGCCGAAAATTTTGCCGTGAAGCATTTTCTGTAATTCACTTCCACCAAACTCAGCTTTCGTCTCTCCGATAACATAAACTAAATCGCCAGCTTGCTTAAACTCTTGTGTTGTTACATGTTTTAAATCGTGTACAAGTCCAACCATCCCAACTGTCGGTGTTGGGTATACCGCTTCACCACTACGTTCGTTATACATTGATACATTTCCGCCAATAACTGGTGTTTGTAATGTGCGACAAGCTTCACTCATACCATCTACTGATTTCTCAATTTGCCAGAAGATTTCTGGTTTTTCTGGGTTACCGAAGTTTAAGCAATCTGTAATTGCAAGTGGCTCCCCGCCAGAACATACGATATTACGTGCTGCCTCTGCTACTGCAATTTTACCGCCCATTTCTGGATCTAAATAAATGTAGCGAGAGTTACAGTCTGTCGTCATTGCTAATCCTTTTTCTGTACCGCGTACACGTACAACCGCTGCATCTGAACCTGGTGTAACAACTGTGCTTGTGCGAACTTGATAATCATATTGATCATAAACCCACTCTTTACTTGCAATCGTCGGTTGTTGTAATAGAGCGAATAGCGTTTCTTTATAATTTTCTACTTTTGGTGTTTCCATTTTCATCTGCTGGAATTCAGCAAAGTATGCTGCTTCTTTTGATGGTTTATGATAAATTGGCGCTTCTTCTGCAAGGGCATCTGCTGGCACTTCAGCTACCATTTCACCTTTATGGAATAAACGAAGCATTTTGTCTTCCGTTACTTTCCCCATCGTAACGGCTGCAAGACCATACTTCTCAAATAAATCTACTATTTCTTGCTCTCTACCTTTTTTCACAACTATTAGCATACGCTCTTGTGATTCAGATAGCATCATTTCATATGGTGTCATTCCTGTTTCACGCTGTGGTACATCATCTAAGTACATTTCAATACCCATTCCTGCTTTACTTGCCATTTCTGCAGAAGATGATGTTAAACCAGCTGCCCCCATATCTTGAATTCCAACAAGTGCATCTGATTGAATAAGTTCTAAGCAAGCTTCAATAAGAAGTTTCTCCATAAATGGGTCTCCTACTTGAACTGCTGGACGCTTCGCTTCTGAGCTTTCAGATAACTCTTCAGATGCGAATGTTGCACCGTGAATACCGTCACGACCAGTTGATGCTCCTACGTACATTACTGTATTTCCAGCACCGTGCGCTTGCCCTTTTTTAATATCTTCGTGGTTAATTAAGCCTACACACATTGCATTTACAAGTGGATTTCCTTCATAACATGGATCGAACTGTACTTCGCCGCCAACAGTCGGAATACCGATACAGTTACCGTATCCTGCAATCCCTGCTACTACTTCTTCGAATAAATATTTCACACGTGGTGATTGTAATTCCCCAAATCGAAGTGAGTTTAATAGAGCTACTGGACGTGCTCCCATAGAGAATACGTCACGGATAATACCACCAACGCCTGTTGCTGCTCCTTGATATGGTTCAATAGCAGAAGGATGGTTATGGCTTTCCATTTTAAATACAACCGCTTGATTATCACCGATATCTACAATTCCAGCACCTTCCCCAGGTCCTTGCAAGACGCGCTCACCTGTTGTTGGGAATTTTCTAAGCACTGGTTTTGAATTTTTATAACTACAATGTTCTGACCACATTACAGAGAATAAACCTGTTTCTGTATAATTTGGCAGACGACCTAAAATCTTTTCAACCATGGCAAACTCTTCGTCTGTTAGCCCCATTTCCGCATATATGCGCTCTTCTTTAATTTGTGTTGGATTTGGTTCAAGCATTAACGACATATGTTTCCCTCCACTGTTTTAAGATAGATTGAAAGACTTTTAACCCTTCAGCACCGCCAAGTAGTTCATCTACAGCACGCTCTGGGTGTGGCATCATACCAAGTACATTTCCTTTTTCGTTTACAATACCAGCAATATCTGAAACGCTTCCGTTCGGGTTTTCTACGTAACGAAATGCGATTTGATTATTCTCTTCTAATTGTTTAAGAGTCTCTTCATCACAATAGTAATTCCCCTCACCATGTGCAATTGGAATATTGATTACTTCATCTTTTTCATATTGTGATGTAAACATCGTTTCATTATTTTCAACACGTAACTGAACTGTTCGACACATAAATTTTAAGTTTTCATTTCTCATTAATGCTCCTGGTAATAATCCTGATTCAACAAGAATCTGGAATCCATTACATACACCTAAAATTGGCTTTCCTTGCTCAGCAGCTTTTTGTACTGCTTTCATTGCATTTGCAAAGCGAGAAATAGCACCGCAGCGTAAGTAATCACCGTAAGAGAAACCACCTGGTAGTAGAATTGCATCATATTCATCTAAATTCTCTGTATCGTGCCAAACGTAATCTACTTCTTCGCCAAGCTCATCTTTAATTGCATGGAACATATCGACATCACAGTTCGAACCTGGAAATACTATTACGGCAAATTTCACTGTGCGACAACCTCCTCAACTTCATAACGGAAGTCTTCCATTACAACGTTTGCTAATAGTTTTTCACACATTTCCTTTACCTTGCTATCTAAGTCAGTTACCGATTTATCAATTGTTAGTTCCATGTATTTTCCAATTCGAACATCCTGTACTTCTGTGAATGAAAGGCTATGAAGTGCTCCTTTTACTGCTGTTCCTTGTGGATCTAATACGCTTTCTCTTAATGTTACATATACCTTAACTTTATACATGTGAAATTCCCCCTAAACGTTTTAAAATCTCTTCATAAGCATCTGTTAAATTTCCAAGATCACGACGGAATACGTCTTTATCAAACTTCTCATTGCTCGTTTCATCCCATAAACGGCAAGTATCTGGTGAAATTTCATCTGCTAAAATGATTTCTCCTTCATCCGTTACACCAAACTCTAATTTGAAATCTACTAATCTTACACGACAGCTTGCGAAATGATCAATCAACACTTGATTGATTTGTAGAGCCATATCTCGTAATACGCTTACTTGCTCTGGCGATGCAACGTTTAATACACGAATATGATCTTCCGTTACAAGCGGATCTCCTAAATCATCATCTTTGAAGTAAAATTCTACGATTGGTTCTGCAAGTACAGTTCCCTCTTCCATTCCTAATCGTTTTGAAAGACTTCCTGCAATTACATTTCTTGTGACAACTTCTAAAGGAATAATACTCACTTTTTTAACAAGTTGTTCTGTTTCAGATAGCTTCTCAACAAAGTGTGTTTTAATTCCTACTTCTTGTAACTTTCTGAACAATAAAGTTGTAATCTCATTGTTCAAACGACCTTTTCCTGTAATCGTCTCTTTTTTCTCCCCATTGAAAGCAGTCGCACTATCTTTGTACTCTACCCAAACCATATCTGCTGATTCTGTACGATAAATTCTTTTTGCCTTACCTTCATACAGCAATTCTAGCTTTTGCATTTCGCAAGCCCCCTGTAGTTTGAAAAATGTGAATAATTTTTTTATAAAGAATGGCACAGAATGACTCTATTCTGTGCCATATGAAATTTTACGCTTCGTTTAATCCGAGGCGTTCAAAGATTGTATCAACGTGTTGCATATGATGCTCATAGTTGAAGCATTCATTAATTTCTTCTTGTGTTAACTTGCTCGTAATACGCTCATCAGCTTCTACAAGCTCTTTAAATTGTACTTGTGTTTCCCAAGCTTCCATCGCTTTAGGTTGTACGATATCGTAAGCTTCTTCACGCACCATACCTTTATCGATTAATGTAAGCATTACGCGCTGAGAATAAATTAAGCCGTATGTTCTTGTCATATTGCGTTTCATATTCTCTGGGTATACAGTTAAGTTTTTAACGATATTACCAAAGCGATTTAGCATGTAATTTAACGCGATTGTAGCATCTGGTAAAATTACGCGTTCTGCTGAAGAATGAGAAATATCACGCTCATGCCATAATGGAACATTCTCATAAGCTGTCATCATATAACCGCGGATAACACGAGCTAAACCAGTCATATTTTCAGATCCAATTGGATTACGCTTATGCGGCATTGCAGAAGAACCTTTTTGACCTTTTGCGAAAGCTTCTTCAACTTCACGTGTTTCACTCTTTTGTAAACCACGAATCTCAACTGCCATCTTTTCGATAGACGTTGCGATTAATGCAAGTGTTGACATGTAATGAGCATGGCGATCACGTTGCAATGTTTGTGTTGAAATTGGTGCTGCTTCTAATCCTAAGTTTTCACAAACATACTTTTCTACGAATGGATCGATATTTGCATATGTACCAACCGCACCAGATAATTTACCAACACGAACTGTATTAGCAGCTTGTTTGAAACGCTCTACGTTACGTTTCATTTCTTCATACCAAAGACCAAGTTTTAAACCGAATGTTGTTGGTTCTGCATGAACACCGTGTGTTCTTCCCATCATGATCGTGTATTTATGCTCTTTTGCTTTATTAGCTAAAATACTTACGAAGTTTTCTAAGTCTTTTAATATGATTTCATTCGCTTGTTTTAAGATATAAGATAACGCTGTATCTACTACGTCTGTAGATGTTAAACCGTAATGAATCCATTTACGTTCCTCGCCTAATGCTGGTGTTTCTGATACAGCACGAGTGAATGCAACTACGTCATGACGTGTCTCTTTTTCAATTTCATAAATACGATCAATATCAAATGATGCATGCTCACGAATTTTCTTAACATCTTCTTTCGGAATATCGCCAAGCTCAGCCCATGCTTCACAAGCTAAAATCTCAACTTCTAACCACGCTTTAAATTTGTTCTCTTCCGTCCAAATTGCACCCATTTCTGGGCGTGTATAACGACTAATCATCTTTTTCCCTCCAACAGTTGTTCTTGATGGTCCCAAATATGCAAACTCTTCGCTTTTTCTAGAGCGACTTCAATATTATCATTTAAAATATTAACATGCCCCATTTTTCGCTGCGCTTTTGCTTCTTCTTTTCCATACAAGTGTAAATAGCACCCGGTTAATCTATTCACTTGTCTTAGGACCCCTTCTATATGTTCGCCTAAAATGTTTACCATGACAACTGGTTTTAACAAATTTGTTTCTCCAAGAGGTAAATTACAGATTGCTCGAATATGTTGGCCGAATTGACTCGTTTCACATGCATCCTGTGTATAGTGTCCTGAATTGTGAGGTCTCGGTGCTAATTCATTAATGTAAATCTTACCATCAGCTGTAACAAACATCTCTACCGCTAGTGTTCCCACAAGTCCTAGTTCATCCGCAAGCACTTTTGCATAAGCAATAGCTTTTTGAGAAAGTTCTTCTGTAATGCGAGCCGGAACGATGGATTCATGCAAAATGTTATTTACATGAATATTTTCCGCTACCGGAAATACTTTCGTTTCACCACTTACACTACGAATGACAATAACTGATACTTCTTTTTCAAAAGGCACCCATTTCTCTAAAATACACTCTGCTGCATTCGCAAGCTCTCGCGCTGTATCAACGTCATCCTCACTTCTTAAAACAACTTGCCCTTTCCCATCATATCCGCCTGTCGTCGTTTTTAAGACGGAAGGATATGATAATTCAGCGATTGCTTCAGTAAGCTGATCTTGATTTTGAACTAATCTATATGTTGCTACTGGTAATCCTGCTTTCTCAATCGCATTCTTTTCTGTAAAACGATTTTGTGTTTTACTTAACAACTGACTGCCTTGCGGTAAGTAAGCATGTTTTTCAAGCCATTGTAAACATCTATAATCAATATTCTCAAATTCATATGTGACAACATCACTGATCTCCGCTAAATGCTGAATTGCTTTTAAATCGTCATATGATGCAACAATTTCAATATCAGCAACTTGTGCACATGGTGAGTTTTTTGTAGGATCTAAAACAGCAATTTTATATCCCATCTCCTTAGCTGCCAATGCCATCATTCTTCCTAGCTGGCCGCCTCCAATAATACCGATTGTTTTTCCAGGTAAAATGATTCTCGTCATACTAGCTCACTACCTTCGCGCACATCTTTTTCAATTGCTTCTCTTCTCAATTCTAATGCATCATATATGTCATCATGGAATGATCCAAGTATTTGTGCAGCAAGTAAACCAGCATTTGTTGAACCAGCCTTACCAATTGCAACAGTTGCAACTGGAACCCCTCCTGGCATTTGGACGATGGATAATAATGAATCTAAGCCGTTTAACGCTTTTGACTGAACTGGAATTCCGATTACAGGAAGATTTGTCTTCGCTGCAACCATTCCTGGTAAATGCGCTGCTCCACCAGCTCCAGCAATAATAACTTTCAATCCACGTTTACGAGCCGTCTCTGCATATTCAAACATATAATCCGGAGTCCGATGAGCGGATACAACTTTTTTCTCATACGGTATATTTAATTCATCTAAAATGTCACAAGCATATTTCATTGTTTCCCAGTCTGACGTGCTTCCCATTATGACTCCAACTAGTGATTTCATATTAGAATCCCCCCGATTCAAATAAAAAAAGCCTGAAATAGAACATTTTCTCTTTTACTATGAGAGAAAGCGCTCTACTCAGGCATACGTATCCCTTGTGAATAGAAAAATACCGAGTGACTTTCCCTCATAGTCTAACGAATAACGGTCGTTAGGTAGAGACTTGCAGGCCATATCCCCGCGATTATATGAGGTCTTATATATTATTCTTTCTATGGCTATATTAACAATATTTCATAAACAATGTCAACAAATAATCGAATGTTTTTTTATTACTCATCAATAACGTTCGTGTTTTAGTTATATTCAAAAGAATAATTGTAACTATATGCAAGAAGGATAAGCAATTAGAATATATATTTCTAGAGATCTACCATACACAAAACGGTTTGTATATTAATTCCGTATGCTTTTATATAAAGTGAAACTTTAATCAACCGTCAACAATCGGGCTTTTACGGGCAGTTGATCCCACACCTAGCTTCTTTGTTTCCGCTGAAATTTGAAGTGGGGGTCTTACTGCCCGTTAATGCGGAATAAAGCATATCGTTTCTATTCCTTTGTATCGCATTCATTACTGTAATGATTGAATACTTATTTTCATTCTTATATCATCCCGCTTTTCTTACTCTCATTACGATTACTAAATTTACGGATTATGACATTTGATATATAAAAATAAACACAAAAAAACCTAAGTCGAAACGACTTAGGTTTTTGCTTGGCGACGTCCTACTCTCACAGGGACAAGGTCCCAACTACCATCGGCGCTAGAGAGCTTAACTTCCGTGTTCGGTATGGGAACGGGTGTGACCTCTCTGCCAT